>Ga0213500_10000001_pt1:0-85000 | contig 108055 bp, 84 predicted proteins | sample Redfir_Yose_2_Me_FD_150978 | JGI IMG/M metagenome (GOLD analysis project Ga0213500, IMG submission 150978) | Leaf-associated microbial communities from Abies magnifica in Yosemite National Park, California, United States - Redfir_Yose_2 | ecosystem: Host-associated > Plants >...
AACCTCTTGCTTAAGCCAGTCATTTTAGGACATGGATTACTTACAAGCATGCTTTACATTATTTACTTTTTATTGCCGAAAGACTAGGAGATAGAGTCAGTCCCAATCAGCCGGAATTAAAACCTACTAGGTACAACCTTCCTGCTATAGCCCAACCGATTACTTTAACGTGACCCCTTCGATTTGAAGTAATGGATTAATATTAAAATAGTTAGTCGAGGACTTTTCCGAGCTTCTCATGTTCTTGCGGCGGGATAGTCAAGTAGCCGTGAGAGGGTTGGGTTACCCTTATCGTGGAAGAACCGCTGGATGCGATGGATTATACACAGCCAGAATAAAACACAGAGGCTGGATGATGGGATGGTCAATCGGAAAGCCAGATGGGATGGGCTTCACACATTGCTAGGAAAAGAGGGAGATGCTCACACTTGCACGAATCTTCTTAGGAGGGACAGTATTTTCCCCCTTTCTTTATGAGATGAGCATGCTTTCCTTTATTTACTGCCGAAAGACTCGTTGAGGGAGTAATAGTGAGACCCGGCCCATTACTCTTTCTCTTAGAAACAGCACCAGATTATGGGGTCGATTAGCCGAGGGAGACTTGTCCGTGCTCTTGCGGGGAGGGGATGGATGATGGATGGTACCAATAAGCTTTCCCTTTAGCTTATATCCAGTTAACTTCTGGATAGCATAGATGGCTTGGGTGAGAGTATGGTTGGGGTTCATCAGAGAGCCTCGTTGCATGGAGGACAGACTTATGACTGCTAGTAGAGGAGATGCTTTTATCACTTGAATCTTAGGAGGTATAAACTATAGAACCGGGATTGGTATTGGGATGGGTTTATTAGCCCTTACCTGAGACCTAGTAGAATCGTCACTCACTGCTTCGCACCTGTACAGACATAATTCTCAGCTTTAAGGAAACAAACTTGCCTTTCAACTGGCTCAGTCTATATCGGGTGGGGAAATAATATATTGAACTTGTATAAGCCAAATAACGCAGAATAACCACTCTAGAAACACCACTAGCTATACCGAATCGGGCATATCACTGGCGTTACATAGATTTCTTTGCCTTACCCTCCAGTCTCGATAGGCTACGTTCGAACTATCTATCATCTTGATACCCCATCTTTGCTTACTTAATATACCATTTATTGGGCGGGTAGGCAGGCCATATTTTGTCTTACTCACTGTCACGAAGTGAACTACTTCTTGGACCAACGCCCCTATTTAACTCCACCCACCCAGCCAGCAGACAAGGTCACTGCTTGACTTATCTTTTTCCTTTTATAAGCTCGCTACGCAGATGGAACGAGTGATAACATGACGACAGCGCTTCTGTTTAACTAAAGGTACTGGATCTAGCCCCTACGGGGTTTATCTGAGCATTACTTGGGAATGGGGTTTTACGAATAAAACCTTTCTCAAAGCACACTGGATAACGGAGCTATTTCCTCACTGGGTAAGTCGTAGTTCGAGCAGATTAAGTTAATTATGCATTTGACCTAACGATCCAGCACCATCAGTAACAGTGGAAAAATCATAGCCTACAGCTCCGGTTTCATATCCATATGTAGTTCTAGAACCAGCGAATTCAGTAGCGTTTGAACCGAGGACAAGGAATCAGCACTAGTTTATTCTATTCCAGTTTCAGATCCCGCACCTGCAGAAGCGAAGGTGGCAGTATCTGTTGTATAGGCGAAGGAGTGAATGCAGAAGCTACCGTTTCACCATATCACTCAACATCCTCGCCCGTGCCAGAACCCGTGAATGACGTGGCATATTCACCAACAGCAGCTAAGGCAAAACCAAGAGCATACCCTCCCAATCGAGAACTTGTTCCAGTCCCAATACAGATCCAAGGCGAACAATCTAATTCGCGGTAGTTGAGGTAAAGGTAAAGGAGGCTGTTAGTTTCTTTACCCATTGAATACCCAGTTTATATTCAAGCAGATTCAAGCGAGGGTCGAATGCAGGGTTCGGTTGGACCAGCACAATTTGTTCGATTCGATGGTTTGGCGAGGTCCAAAGTACGTGAAAAATAATAAGTCAAGTAGGCGGAACACGTAGGGTAGGTGGTGCCTAAGGCATGAAACAAAGGAGTCGTAATACGCGGGAGAAAGGAACCGTTCGGGAGCGTACCAAGCATACTGTGCCCTTTTAACCTGGTGAGAATGAGCGCATGTCAGAACCAGGAAGTGATAGGAACAGACGTTATCTGTAGTAGTCCGATGACGGTAATATGCGTAACGTAAAGTGGTTCCAGATTATTAGTTGTTGGCCTTGAAGAGGCAGCTAGAGCCGCCACGGAGCCAGAGGCAAAGAGAGGGGTTTCTTTTGCGGCAGCACCCATTACATCAGTTTCATCCATTGACCTTGAACCAGATACCCGTGAACCAGAAGCATCCAAGCAAGCGCCAATACTGGATCAACCCGGGCTACTCGCTCAGGTAAGGCCCTTCCAGGCAGGTAAGTAAAGGTGTGGAGGGAGGCACTTAAGAAAGAGCTCAAGGCCTTCGCTATGCGTGCGTAAGACACCGAAGGGAAGGCCAGATCTCTAGTGACAGAATTACGGCACTATATAATGTGTGGGTGGGGGTTTGGTGATTCAAGTGGGGTTTCGGGGGACTCCCTGCCTATCAGGTCCGCATGCCCCAACCAAGCAAGTATGAAAGGGAAGGCGGTCCACGGAGCATAATAACGATATAGTCTAATTAGGTGGAAAGCTTTCAAGACCCAAGATCCACTCCGTCTCCATGATTTTAGGAAGTTCAGATATGGGCATCAAGGACTTGAATTGGATTGTTTAGGATAAAAAGAGGCCTGCCTGCCATAAAAAGAGCAACGAAGTCTCTATGAAGGAAAGGAAAGAGCCACCCTTTCTATCTGTAAGGAGGGGCCCCAACCCAAGTGAGATTCTTCATTCCTACCTAACTAAATGGATTTGTTTTATTTCTTGCTTATTTGTTTGTTTTAGGTGTGTTCAGAAGTTACAGGAATGGCTAACTTGGGTCTCAGAGAGTGCGATCACTTAGAGGGTGCTTTCGACTTTACACCTTGGAAGTGCAGGCTTAAGATGTTGGAAAAGTTTGATCTTTGGACTATATTGTAGAAGAGAAAGCTATAGTGCCCATCGATCTCGCACCATTGGCTGAACACAATAAGAAGGTGGCCAAAGCGAAGAGAATCATCTTGGATTTCGTCAAGGACCATTTGATCCCTCACATCGCGGAGAAGAAGTCGGCTAAGGATATGTATGATGCCTTAATCACTTTGTACTAGAGTGTTAATATTTCCCGCAAGATGCTTCTGAAGAACAAGCTCACCGCCACACACATGAGTGACACAGACACGGTGGCTAGCTACTTGATTAAGATCATTGAGTTGAGAGATCAGTGCGCTGCTATTGGGATGAAGGTTGAGGATGAGGAGTTGGTGCCCATAGCACTAAATGGGTTCTCTACACCTTGGGAATCCTTTGTACAATATGTCTTTGCTCGTGAGAAGCTGCCCACTTTTGAGAATCTTTGGGACGACTTTGTCCAAGAGGAAACAAGGCGAGAGATAGTTGCACCTAGAGTGGATGAGATCTAGAATCTAGCCCTCAATGGGAAGGTGAGGAGAGGAGGTGAAAAAGGAGGATTCGGGAGGGGTAAAAAGGGAAAGAAGCAATATTCGAGTTCTTCGAACTAGGGGAAGAAAGACTTAAGTAATGTGAAGTGTTTCAAGTGCCACAAGATGGGCCACTATGCATCTCAATGTCCCGAGAAGAAGAAGGCTAAGGGTAAGGGCAAGTAGCAGCAACAGACGCGGTTTGCAGGGAGTGAAAAATATTTCGTCGGATAAGAAAATACTTAATTATTAGCTATTTGCTTACGTTCGTTATGATGTACGGCGTTCGTGGTGCCCAGCCTCCTCCCTCCTATTCCAATCGTTTTGTCTAGGAAGGAGGGAATTTTGAACCACCATAGCGGCACCTTGCTACGCCCGATGAAACAAAAGATAAATTCATGCATGTCTTAATGAATGCCCAGGATATATACATAAATTAATCACTTTGAAATAAGAAATAAAGAAAGGGAAAAGAGCAATGCTATGAAGCCCCATTATTACATAAGTAATATTCCTCGATACGTTTCAAGCTCGATGGCGGCCCTCAACCTCTCCTTAATTGGTAAGCAAGCGAATAAATGCCCCAACAGCTCCTCCGGACCCGATCGATAAAGAAAGAATCGGGGGAGATCAGGAGGTCGAGGGATAATAACGGGGGGAGGATACGAGTGGATGGAAACAGCCGCGGGTAAACCAATCAGAAAACCAATCAATCTTAAAACGCCTGCCTATCACACCGGCTTCGAATGCTGCATCAGATATTTTATCATCAATATCACTTTTGATCCGGAGCTGCCCCTAGCTCGAGATCTATTAGCAAGCAGCCTGGCCTTGGAGTGGTTTTGGTTTCAGAAGAAGCATCTCGACCCGGAACTGATCTTGATCCTCCATATACATACATGAGATCTTCTTCCCGAAAATAACCCTCTCTCATTCATTTTTATTTCACTTTCAGACAGAGATTTATAATAATAGGAATATGCCATGGATCAAGCCGGAGCTCTGGTCGGATAGATGCGATCGAGCATTGATTGCCAAGGCCTTCTAGGGTCTTTATGCTATCTCTAGTTACCGACATGCATTATACCGGGGGTCACCTCTCCGGCCGGTGGGGGAAGCCCGTTCTACGAACCCAGAAACGTGACGTGGCCAAAGTTCCCCGGCGGGTGACCTCACTTAGAGTCTTTCTCACTCGTGTGCTCCGAGCGAGCTCGATCAAAAGAAAGAAAGGCGTAGCATATTGAAAGCCTTTGAGGGGAATAAATATGAAGCGTAACATAGATTGAAAGCTAGGCGTAACTAAATAAGGCTAATTAGAAATAAAGAAGGCTAATGAATTACATAATTAGATCTCTCTTTCTTTGTATATGTAATGAATTACGCTTGCCTTCTTTTCCTTAACACTTTGTTTGGAGAAAGGAAAGGGGCGAGTCACTTAACGTCCCTCGTACCTCACCCACTTAGGGTGAGGAACGAACGCGAGACCAAAGGGAGAGGCCCTTGAGGGACCTTTTGATTAATAATGAAGTGCAACAACGGAGAATGCACCTCAAGTATTTTACTGTTCCGGCCGTCACGTAATAAGTCTTAACCTCATGCCCTGTGCCATCCAACCAATATTGAGTACTTCACGCACGTCGGGAAAGGAAGCACTTGGGATAACGGTCAAGTAATCACTTGGGTGGGATAACCTTGCATCGCATCTTTCTGGCTGGTTCGAACGATGGAGTAGTTGGAGCCAACGAATAAAGGCTCTTTCCGTAATCCGGGAGCTCTCTATTTTTCCTATCATGTTTCTCCCATAATTATTATCCCTATCCATAATACAAATCTTATTGATGTGTACTACTTTTTGACCTGGTGCTCGAACTAGTCATTAATGGTCAATTTAAATCCTTTCGGTATGCGTTGCGAACACCTTCATTTTTGGGAGTCTCCTATTTTATCTGGAGAAGCGAGAATCATCGGAACGAATAGAGCAGATGGTCCAACCGCAGAACTTATTCTTTTTCATTACTTCCATGGTCGTGCCTCGTGGCACGGCAGCACCCGTACTATTGAAATGGTTCGTCGGTAGAGATGTTCCCACAGGTGCTCCTTCTTCCAGTGGCACTATAATCCCTATTCCTACATCTCTATTACCCTCTCTAGTCTATCTACATCCCAGGGGATTCATACGCTCTATGGACGAAGCGAAAGGTATAGTGTTGGTTGGAGCAAGCCGCCCTATTCTATTACCAAACATAATTGGGAGAAGCTCACCCGAAACTAGAGCTAAAGACGCATCATTTTGCTCCGTTCTCGTTCTTCATTTTATTCTTCTCGGATTCATGGGAGACTTGTCATATCCAGAATCTTTCCGCGGTGTGCTCCGTTTACTATTATTTCGTACCCTTCTCTTACCATACAATCATGGGCGCGATAGGTTAGCGAACAAAGGGCTCCGAAGAAAACGCCAAACGCTTCGGCCCAACGGGAATGAGCAACGACGAAATGACAAGATAAGGTGCCCCGGGAGCTTGTGCCCCCCCCCACCCCCCCATTTGGAAAGAAGGGAATTCGGGCCTGTAGCTTTCCCCGTCCCCCCTTCGTCGGGTGGTGCTTGTGGGGGGGGTGTGCCACCCGAGGCAGAAATTGGGCTTGAAGCGCGTTCTCTCGCCAACCCAACGAGTCGACTGCTGATGGCTGTTGGTCACGGCTACTACCGAAAAGCTCCAATGAATATGAATCTTTCACATGGAGGAGTGTGCATTTTCATTATGGGTGTGATTTTGTCGCGCGACCCGTGGCTGGCTTATGTGCGACCATAATTGCTGGAGGGCCCACGCCTCCTATTTCTTCAGGGCGGGCGGCGTGAACTCCGGTTCAATTCGGGTATTCAATCCCGCCGCTGAGATGCTCAGTTGACTCCTGAACCTTGATTGATAGGAAAATGGCTCATCCCCAAATTCGTGCATGAGGGTCGGGAACTTTGGATGAACCAATGTGAATGGGTGTAAGCCCCGCTGCTCGGAGACACCCAGTGCTGACCACACTGAGAGACACTAGTAATCACCGCAGGTAACGCCAGTTGGCGAAGTGGCGTTAAGCATCCCCAGCGGTACGGAAAGAGAGGTCGTGATGATACCATCTACGTCCGTACCGCTCCTCGTGGAGTAGATCCCGCATCCAACCATTTTATTGACCAGGGAACGGGAGAATTCCCACTAAGCCCCGGTTCAACCGGCGGGCCAGCCGGGCCGTGAGCGCGGTGGGAACAGGATATTCCCAAAAAGCCAAAACCTCCAGGCTCGCCAATGAAGGGCCCTGATGTTGGCAAAGCCAACCACGCCCCCTTCTCCTTTTTCCATAAGGATGGGTAGGGCCGGGGGGGAAAAAAAGCGGACGTGGGGACTCGGGGCCAATGGCGAGCGAGGAATGAGATGGGCAGTTCATTCGGATCTATCTCTGCTCTGATAGGCAAAAAAGATTGGTCAGACGACAATTATTATTTATTAGCCGCCGCTTACTCTATTATATAAATACCGTATATAACACAAAAAAAGATATCCAAGTAAGTCTTTAAGTAGCCTCTGATTTTACGAAGGATCTCTATAACGTATTGACTCGTATAATTTCGGTAATTAGCCAGGGAGATAAGTGCATACATAAGGAGAATAACTCCATAACAATGTTCCACCACAGCCCACTCATTTAAGGCGTTAGGCGCCTACTTTTGTTATAGACGTATTTTATACAGTGAAGGTCTTCATTCGCCAATTAAATTAAGGGCCATTAAAAGACTTTCCTGGGGCCCCCTTTACTGATTACCCCAAAAGACTTTCCTAGAGCTATTTGTCTTAGTGCTGTACCACGCTAACTCAGCCACTAACGACTGCCCTAGTTCGCGCGATAAGGATATTATAAGGAGAGGACACAACACCTTAGAAAGAACGCGCTCTTTGAGGGGAATAAATAAAGGATCGGGACCTTACTTTACTTTACTTGCCCCATGGGAAGAGCCGTATGAGGCAAAAACTCGTCCCACGTACGGTTCGGAGGCCGAGCCCCAGCAGTAATGGTGCGGCTCAGGTCAACTAGCACGGAAAAGATACAGTTTACTCAACGATTGCCTTTGGGTTCCGAACTCCATATGGGGAAGGAGCGTTGTTGTTTGCGGGGTATTGATCATTCACATGGACCCACTTTTCATTCCATTTGTGGTAATTTGATGATCTATAAACCGTCCCTAACGAACCCATTAATGTTCGAGCATGATGAATCACTTCGTGCCATAATCGACCTGTTTCCAATCCACTTTTCCTCATATGAGAATGGAAAACTGGATTATTCTCTGCATCGTGAAAGATCGTGGTGGATAAAGAATCGCGGACATAATAGTTTCTGGTTGACCATGTTCCCCGAAAAGAGATACTTTTTCTCCATTCAAGAAACGACGAGCACAACTAAAGCTACTATACATACAAATCTATTTACGGATCCATATGCTCCGATTGGAACTGGAAGTTTCGAAACAGGCGGCTGGTATACCACCATGATGAAACCGCCTCTTATTTTTCGCATTCGGATAGGATTTCTGTTGGCTCCGCCGGGAGGCTTGCGTAGTTTGTTACGTCAGCTCCAGAAGGATAAGTCGCATCGGAATCAAAAAAGTAAAGTGAAGTTCATAATCGCATAAATCCGGAGTCGAAGGAGGGGGGGGGATGGCAGCCAGCCCCACCCGCAAAACGGAGGGTGGGCTCGCGTCGAGGTTCAACCTTTACCTAAATGAGGCCCCGGTAAGGCATTTTTTCTCAAGAGGGAGAGGGGTCCGGGAAGGTTATCCCTTTCCTCGCTACTCTACTATATATATAGGGGGGAAGGTATAACCTTTAAAGTGTTAAGAGATAGGCAGTTTCGTATACCCGGTACTGGTCGAAGCTACTTCTTCGATCGAGAATGGCGGTGTCGGCTCTGACTCAAGTGTGTGTTGGCTTGCCCACCCAGAAGATGCTAAGCGGTTCCCACTCTTTCGTTTGGTTGGTAGGAGTGCTATAAGTTCCGTCTCGATCTTCGATTGATGCAGGAAGTTGGTAGATCGGATGATAGATCCTCTCTTCGGTGAGAGTAAGTAAGCATTTAACCTGTGCGGTATAAAGGTTTATTCCAGTCGATTCATTTATCCGGTATCTGTCTGGAGTACCCGTATGCATGCATCGGTGTATCTGTGGATGGCGTATCTCCTGCTATAAATGTGTTATCTCGCAGTAAGTAAGTCTGACGTGTGTTATTCCGTTTTCGTCCCCCCTTTGTAGTGGAGTGGCCACTACTATACTATTATCTAAGGAAAAACGGGGGAAGGGGGGGGGGCGGGGAGCGGCCGCGACATCAATATAAAGGTCCTGGTCTTACCTCTAATTTGAACCCGGTAAGACCTTTCAGGACCTTTTGTTTTTTTCTAATCATTAATGAGCGGTCCGGCAGGGGGGGAACCCCCCTTAATCATAATCGAGTAGTGCCCTTCCCTCAATGATTAATAGGGATACCAGCGAGGGGCACTATTCCGGCTGGGCACTACTAATGATAATGGATGTTGGGGCTTTCTATTAAGGTGATCCAAGTTGGGGGACCCTCTTATCGAACCAATCTATTCTTTTTGCTTGCTCAGATTTAGATATCCCGAGCCCCCTTCGGCTGGCCAGCCAATGCAACAGTCTGTCTTCGTAATCATAACGGGTCGATCCTCCATTTCGTTCGTTTCAGCAACTCATCCTACTCCCTCCTCAAGAGCTTCCCACGCACGACAGAGGAAGGAACCAACCCGGGCGCTTTTTGGAGGACCAGGACGATTATCCCTGTGAACCCAATTGATAGCTTACGAGTTTACGTCCATCCCTGGTCGGGTACAGTTCCCTTTCTATTCCTCGCCACCCTTCCTTGTAGCCGTCACCCGAATTCGCGCAAGTGTATCTGCACCCCAGGCTTTACGAGGAATGAATTCTCGCGACCAGGCACAATCCCTACACCTAGGAGCACCCTTTCCCGCATATCCATACAATACTCGAGTAGGCGGGTTGAGGTCTTACGTGCGAGGTACCCATCGGAGCGGAGTACCCCACGATCCCAAGAAATAGATAGATGTCTGTCATCTGACGGGTTCGACCGGAAATGCTATGCCTACGCACAAGACTACCCTTCTTCCCGATAGCTTCGCGGGGACTACTCAATTTGACGACGACGGACGATCCGCCCGTAGGGGGTTTACTGCACAAGGCTCCTGCAGAGGGTGGGTACCCCAGCGAATATAAGATGCTCAGCTCCGCACAACATAGGGATTAGCACGCTTTCGGGAAGAACATGAAATAGTGAAAGATCCGGCATGCGAGACACGGCGATCATGAGAAATTCGCGAATTGGAAATGCTATAACATACTCTTTCCCATAACTTTCCGTACTGGACCAACCTACTGAAATGCAAATAGGGATTAAAAATGTGGTCAATACCACAGAGAATGGGGGGATACCATCTATACCCGTGTACAAATTGATGTTTTCATAAGGAAGCCATCGAATGGTTCCCACAAATTGGGATTCGGCCGTAGGAGAATCAAATTGTATCCGGGGAACAGGGGGGTACGAGAAAGTGAGAGGAGAGGCGCACAGACCAATGAATCGTATCAGTCGTATTCTTGAATTTGGAATGGAAAGAGGAATAATGCTCCCCAGCACGGGACACAGAATAGGACCACTTAGATCGGAATAGCATTCACGAAAAGGTAGTAACATACGAATTGAACATTGAAGGGATTAGTTGGCAACAGATAAAGATGAGGCGCCTAGTTTCAATAAGAGTCTATCAGTGCAGTGCAAGTCAGCTGAACACCGTTGATAAGGGGAAGAAGAGGGAGGGCTTTTCCGGGAACTCATACCCACCCTGTCCCTTATAAATCTGTCCTCCCTCCTGCTCCATCTCCCCTGCCCTACATAGATTTCCCACTTTCGTGATTGGGTTTGTGCTCTAAGCAAGGTAAAGCCATGAATTCAGCCAGCCAATGTGGTGTGGTCAATAAAATAAAAGGCGATAAGGTCCCTCAAGGGCCTCTCCCTTTGGTCTCGCGTTCGTTCCTCCCCCTTCTTAGGTCGGGCGAGTCACTTAACGTACCTCCCCCAGAACGGGTGAGTCACTTAACGTACCTCGCCCACAACGGGCGAGCCTAGCGTTACCTCACCCTTTCTTTATGAATTATTCAGGATTTTGAGTGAACTGTTCGGCAGATTCCCACGCGTTACGCACCCGTTCGCCACTTTGCTTGCTGTGCCCCACGAAAAACCCGCATGCATATCATTTGAGTGAGTGAGCACGCGTCATTTTGCTAGGAGGGGGCCATTCCTCTTGCCCTTCTGCCTACACGTGGATGGATGGGGAAGCAAGCCACGTTCGACTTGCATTTATTTATATATGTAATAACACCAGGTGATTTTATGCGATCCGAAAGCGTTAAACTAAAGCCCTTTCGAATGCTTTAAAATGCATTTATTACAGTCATTCTATATATATTGAATTACGCATCGAAGAAAAGGGCTGGTGGTAGGATCGCCTTCCTCCCTCTATCGTATCGCCTTCCCAACCTGCAGTCGCAACCCTATCCCTATGGATACGCCAGCCACCCCTCTTGACAATAGTCGCATCACGATCATCAGTGGCGATCATATGGGGATTCGATCCAGCCGTAGATTCCCCTACGGCTACCTTTTTGAATTCCGTTTGGCGCCAGTGGCAGTTTGTGCCGGACCCGGAGGGGCCGGTACCCTGGTGCGCCGAGCGCCCGTAGGGAGCTCGAAGCCTAGAGATCTGCCTCAAGCGATCGAGGCGCGGCGCGCCCTCAAGCGGCCGGAGCCGTCCCCCTCATATCTGTATCCCTTCCTGTCCTGGTCGGGCTTCTCACTCGCGGGCCTTTTTTATCTTCCCCTAGCCTCCTTCTTCGAGATTTATCTGTATCGGCTTTTTCGGGATCGATCTGCACCTTCCTTCTCTCGAGTTCGGCTAGCTTCCTTCTTCAGGGTTGGACAGCTCTCGGGTTTCCAGTTTTTGGTGGGGTTTCAGAATCTTCGTTCCTATATTCCTTCTGGCAGGCTTCACCCCTGTTCTTTATAGAGCCAGAGGCTTCACCCCTTTTCCTTATAGAGTCACCAGAGGATTCACCCCTGTCAGCGCTAGAGCCAGAGGATGATCCCCTGCCTGATCCAGAGGCTTTGGCACCGCCGTCTTTCTCACCCCCTCCCTCCCTGCGGCACTGCTGTCCGTCGTTTATAACCCTCCTGCTGCTGCTGCTGCTCATGATGAAGAGCTCCCATCCTCTAATGACGCTTTTCCTCTCTGAAAGATGGTTTAGCCTCTGGGGTTGGGATAGAAAGCAAATAGGAAATCTAAGAGTATTAAGTATTTCCATCTCTGTATGGCAAGCTCTTTCCTGCCCTTGCCAATGAGACAGGCTATTACAATCACTGGCTGCTATTGGCGACCACTAGCTCGGGACCTACCTCCTCCATCCTGGGTATAAACACTTGGCATCGAGTACCGGCAATTGATTCCTGAAATCTAGCGGTAAGTGGCTAATCGCGTCGGGTCTGTAATTGGGCTAAAGTAATTGGTCACAACTAGGCAATTGGTTACAACTGGTAAATAGGTCTCAAGTAATTGGGCTCAACAAGTTAATCGGGAGTAACAAAGAAGGCATCAAAGAACAAAAGCAAATACCTTCTGTCTATTATCGTCTATGAATGACTAGCGTCTGAACCTCGCTCTAATGAATTAACGTATGTAACGCATCGTCATTCCCTCCATCTAGCCCACCCAGGTAGTACCAATTCTGTGTTCGGTAACGTTGTTAAGTGATGAGCTAGGACCTCCTTCCTGTTCCGTAGCGGTAAGCTATATAGTGCCATCGCGAAGGTTGGTTCCTTCTCTCGTCCAACCTCGGCTGCCCCTTACTTCCCGGGCGGGGTGCAAAATAAAGCAATCAAATCAAATCCAAATCAACAACATCGCCAACGCCACCATTGCCAACGCCAATAAACATCAACATCGAACTCGAAATGATCGTGTAATCTAACATCAATGTGTAACCTCATCATCGCATCGTGTAACCAACCTCATTGCTCATTGTGTAACTTCTACGTTGTAGCTCACTGAAGACTCCTACTCTACGTTGTAGCTCTATGTGTAGCTTGTGGGTAAGCGCCTCGCTGTGTCAACCGACTGGGACCGACCGGTGGGTAATGGGGGTGTCTCTTGGCAATGACTTCTCAGGCAGTGCCTCACTCGGTCCCGTACCTTGCTGTGAGGGTTTATGTGTGATGTGGTGGGGTTGACTCGGGTATGTCAATGGGGGTATGATGGCCTCTCGGCTGACTGGGACTGCCCTTTTGTTACTGGGAATGAGTGTCTCTCAGCAATGACCTTCAAGAAGAACTATAAGCTACCTGCTATTGGCTATTGTCTATGACAACTGGCTATGATTCCTTACTTTGATCGGCTTTGATACAGCTATGACCGGCTATGCACGACTGGCGTATGAATCTATGGTGAATTGACGTATGTAAGGATCTAATCATTGCATGCATTCCAAGTCCTATTGTTCCGTACGTAGAACCAACCCCGTTGGGTACATCTCTCATCGTCTGTTGTAAACTTGGTTTCCTTAATCTATCGTCGTCCAACCCTGGCTGCCCTCTCGGGATGAAAGTATATAAAAACAACCAACATCCACATTGACAACTGGATTTCCTTGCCTAACGTGCTAGGCATACTTTTCAGATATGGAGACAAGATATTAGTTGTTCCGTGCCTCCTTAGTCCATGAGCAGACACTATCTTATTCTATTAGTAATAGATCCCAAAATAAAGAATATAATGACACCTCCTTTGGCACGAACACGTCCTTCCTGGGCAGCAGCACGGCAGATTGAAAACTGGTGGGTCATGTATAACTCCATCCTGCCTGTTTTCACATAACTGGTACTGTACCGCACAAACAACAACCCAACCAACTCTAGGGCACAGGGGATCTATCTATGGCTTATCACGTCCAACTGGTAACGGAGGATTCTATCGGGTGGGCCCATCAAATTTTCACCTCCTGTCTATGTCTCATTGTTGTTACTATTGGGAAGGGTAGGAATGAAAAGGTTTTGAAATCCCTTTCCAAATGGAAATGCCCGGGCCCTGCCGGGGATTCTCTAATACCAGGCAGATATTATACTATTCCCAAATCAATATTGTTTCAGGCTCAAACATAGCCTAATGTATATGCTCTTTAAGTAATAACCAACATGATGGCTCCAAGGTCCAGTAACCAACATGGCAGGTATTCAGAAATAAACGTATATACGTATGCGAGTATCGGCTATATGGCAAGGATCAAGGCACTAAACAAAGCAAATTCAATCCTGCCTGCTTTCATCATAGGGACAGGTAACCCTTACATGTATCCTAGTTTATGCGAGTATCAAATATGAAAAAGGAGATACTCTTCGGGGGGAAATTCCCTTCAGTGTGGCAACAACCTCCTGGACACATAAAACAGGTCATGTTCAACTGGACCTGCGTGAAATAAGTTCTACCGGCTTAAACTCTAAGGCAGCTATAGTGCCAGGGGTTTTACTCTAGTCTAGCAGCAGAGAGGTAGGCACCCAATAGCGGCATATTTGAAATAGGCCTTCTTCATAGATAGTTTTACTAAATAGAATGAAAGGCAAGAACAAAGACTTCAATGTCTTCTCGAATCGAAAAAAGCGATTTTATTGCTTAAAAACAGTGAATGGTTTTGTTTCTATAACCGGGAGCCTATCCAAGCCAAGTATTCCGGCCAAGTATCTGAGTATCCCAGCCCAGCTATGCCTGGATCGAGTGCATTATACGTGGCCTCTACTAAGACTCCTGGAGTGACCAGCGGCATCGACTAAGACTGCTGGCTTCAACTATTGACTATTGTCTGTGTGTCTCCAGTAGCTGTAGTTCATGCACTAAGAGCAGAAAGGTGGTCTTTCTTAACTTAAGCTGTTCACCCGCTTTGGTTATGGGCTATGAATGGGGTTCCTCAAAGGGTGCATCATATGTAACGCGCTATAAGGTCCATTCCGGGGAATATGGGAAACTTCTCCTCTCAGTCTCTCCTCTCAGCCATGGAAGGGTATCTTTCTAGCTATGATGGGGAATATCTCCTCTTGGTCAGCGATGATGTGTTCCTTCTCACTCGGTCTGGTGAACCATGGCGTTTTAACGGGTATCTAGTGATGTGGGCCTTCTTTCGTGGTCTGTCGGTAATAACTTCTTCCCTCTTGTCTGGTGCCACCCGCCCTGGCTGGCTCAATCGTCGCTATCACGCAACAACTTGAACACCCTCTGTCTATAGGGTGTATACTTGGGAAACATTATATCTCGCCGGAATGGTGGAAACTTGGAAAGGGTGGAGTAAGGAGTTAGGGGAATGGATTCATCTCACGGGGGGAAACATCATCCGTCCCCTCTGGCTGCTCTTTCCAGCCAGCAACATCCATCAGCAGAAGATGCAGTTCTCTATCCGTGCCTTCATTGGTTAATTCAAGATTTTTCTCATATGGTGATCACATGGCTAAACCTCGGTCTGTTGTCAACTTGTATCAATCCCTCTCTTCCGGTGGGGACATGGGAAACATATCTCTCACATATGGGCGCCTAAGTTCGGGAAATTCAAATCTCAGAATGGATGCTTCGGCTCTTCTTCTTCCTTCCCCGGCTTCCTCTTTATCATGGCATTGGCTCTCATTTTCTCGCGTTGCCTTCCCTCCTTATATCTGGCTTGTCATTTCCTATCTGGCTTGCCATCCTTTCTTTCTGTATTGTTGTCCTTTCGTGGGAAGAAAAGGGAAATAGCTCATTCGGTTAGAGCCGATCCAAGATGCCTCTCCCTTTGGTTGGTCTTTCTTAGTTAGCATAAAGTAATCAATCACTTTCCCGGCACCAGAGTGAATGAATATCACCAGGTCAGTTCTTCCAGCAGCATTTGTGCACTATAGACTACCTCCCTCCTCACGTAGCTTGGCTTGGTTATGGTCTATTGGCTTGACAGAACCCACGTATCTTTACTTTATTTAGTGCGAAGCGCCCAGGTCCTTTCATTCATCTCCATATAATGAATAGGAAAGGGAATAATAATAATAATAAGAATATCTATCTTCCCGGAGACATGGAGGAACTTGACGTAGCCTAGTCACCCCGCTATTCACTTCCTATCTATCATCAAAGCAGTCTAACCTCAGATTAAGACAGTCTCAATCTAATTAGTTCATAGATATTGAACGCAGATTTGTAATTTCCCCGAGACGAGCAAGACAAGAGTGCTTCTTCCAGCTAGCTTTTCGAGAAGACTCAAGAATATATAAGCAAAGCATCGGTCCAGCCGGAACATCACTGGCCACTCCATATTGTTGGAGGGAGCGAGCTACTCATATATAGCAATGAGAATAGAAGTGCCCTATTTCCGAGGATATGAGCAAGAGAAGAGCTAGTGCTTATTTGGAGCTTTTTATAATATAATGAAGAGGCTGTTCGTTCGCCTGCCTTACTGGAACGAAGAAAGTATTTCACTATCGTCCATGATAAGGCCAAGGTTTTCTATGGAGTTATGTACTGGGAAAAGAGAGACCTTACAAAGCCCCAGGTCTTTATTCAGGAAAGTAAAAAATGGAAAATCCCTTATAGTATATCCATTAGATTCACCAAATCGAGAGGCTTGCAACCCCTGGCTTGCTTGCTAAGTTCGTTTCCACTATCACTGAGGCTGGCTAAGGCAGGTCCATCTATTCTCTCCTTCCAGGCATAGTGCAAGTAAGGAGGTCCTGACGATGGGTAAGCGGGTCGGGGCCTTCTGGAAGGAGGGAGTAAGGCATCGCTGGGGAAGCAAAGCCGACCTTTCAGAACCTGCCAGGTGAAGATACCTCGTCTGTCTTTGCTAGGGCGACAGAGATAAATAGAGCGTATCTTCTTCTCCGTCCGAGAGATATATGCATGCTACCCATCCACCTATAGATCTTACCCCACTTCACTTATCACCTCAGCCAGGAAGACTTCGTAGGCAAGGCATCAACCCCATTCCATGCCTTGGGTTCCAAACTATTTTACCACCTTAAGACCTAGAAACCTGCCCTACCTTTATGGAATCACTTTATGAGGACAGCTATAGACACTTATCTTTACGGACCGGACGGGATTAAACAACTTTACCCATACTTTCTTACTGCCTTCACCCCACTTGAGTGCTGCCTATCCTTACCCAACAACACTCGCTGAAGCCAGGAAGGGAAGGAAGACCAGGGCAGGGGAGGCCCCAGAATATTGACCCCTACCTTCCCTTGTTTCCACACACCCTATTTACCTACCTTAAGAACTAGACCTGTTCCACCTATCTCACTTGGATTCATGCATTTATAACTTCATTAGTCGGGTACTTAGACCTTCTCTTTTCAGGCTCTTATCAGGACGGGATCCACAATCTCATCCTTACTTGTTGCTACTGCCTTCACGAATTGCTTCATAGCTACTGCACTAGACCTTCAATTATTGGGTCGGGTAAAGCCGGGATACTTTCTTAACAGCAGCGCAGCACACAGAATAGCGCTAGATATTGCTTCTTGGGCCGGGCTGCGGCGCGAAGCCTTTTTGATATATTATTTATATATGTAATTTCGGGCGACAAACAACTAGGAATTATGGATTAGGTAGGTCAGGCCAGTTATTGAATGAATCACCTAAAATGCTATACTATAATGATTCAACTTGCCTAAATAAAACGGAGACGCGGAGCGGAGCGTTTCACCCTTAGCACATCCCACCAACCGTACCACGCCTGTATATCATGGTAAATTCACTCCTGAAAGGTGGCGTTGCGAGATGATAGAAAGTGAAACGTGGGCGCCCAATTGAAGGCCCAGTTCATTGCGAAGAAGCACAAGTTGATTGCTTGCTTTTCTCTACTTGCACCTCGGGAAGTAAGGCAGCCGGGGTTGGACGAGAGAGATGAAGGAAAGGTAAGCTAAGGCAAGCAGCTACTGTTTATATGTTAGTTACTCCTAGCTTTCAATATACCTATACCTATAATAAGGCAAGCGTTATAAAAGATCTCCTGGCAGTGCTGGCTGTCCTGTCTGGGCATATCCTTGTATGAAGGCCCGTCCAACCTCCTCTGATGGCCCATAATAAAGAAGCTCTCTGGTGGCAGTTAAACGATATAAGCTAATGGGAAATTCTATTTCGGCTAATATTTATTCTGGTATTATCCATTTATTCATGCTCTCTATAATGATAATGCAACCTGTAGCATCAAGTCCCATACGATGCGCTAAATTACCAGTAATAACTCCACTCCTTAGCTACCGAACTCGGATAGGTCGTTAGGGCTTCGTTACCAGCCGATATTAGAGACAAAATTACCTATCAAATATAATATAAAGAAAGAATGACCAGCAGCATCTTTATACGTTATATTGTAACTACTACGCACACTTTTCCTTGGCCCTCTAGTAACGGATTCATTAACTCTAGTTACCGCTCCGGGACTTGGACTGGCCGGAGAATATGCTCTAGTTACTGATTGACCTCTCGTTAAGAGGCTTGCTTGTAAGACCTAAAACTAGGTGCTAACGGGGGCGCCTTCCTGCCTGTTCCCCCTTCCTCGGGTAAGAGTATCTATATCTATATCTATATGCAATACCGAGCATTTCGAATGAGATAAATGGAATTGGCATAGCGGGCATATATGGAAAGGTGGGGCCTATCTATTTCTCTCTCGATCCGCATCCATTCTATCCAGGGAAATCGCTTCGAAGGAACCACTCGTGGGTACCACCTGACCCTATGGATCGCGGGTGCATGGAAAGAAAGGCGGCGGCTGCTTGGATTATGGCAGAACGGACGTGTTTAGAAAAGGTAAATCCATACCCCTCCCTTTGGACAGAGAATGACAGTTCCGAAAGTATGGCCATCCCCATCCTGAATAATCAAAAAAGCTAAATCGCTGAGCACTTTCGTATATCCATCTCAATGAAATCTATTCTTAAAAAAGTAAATCGCCAAATCGCCGAACACTTAGCGAAAGACCATACATAGCTCTAGCCAAACGACGACCTGAACCCGCTGTATCGATCGAACACCTGCCCAGACAGATTGGTCAACCAACATGCCCAGCCCTTTCTACCTTATCCTACCCATTATCTTTACGAAAGCTGCTTACCGAAGACCTTACGACCGACGAATGCCCTTCCTTCGTACGTTGGCATCCGCAGCAACTTTAGCAAATTTATCCGAAGGAGGCAGTAGTATGAGTGCGTAGGAGGGCAATATATAGTAGGTGGCTAGCTTGAGTAGGCGGGAGGGCAATCTATATTAGTAGGAGGGCCGGTTAAGGAAGGCAACTTATTTCATCTCAATGAATCTTCTATCTGACCGAAGCAACTCGATCTACAAAGAGAGCATAAGAGTGGGAAAGAGGCAAGTAAGAAGGCTATCTCACGCAGACTAGACCTGCCTGCCCTATATCACTTCATGAATGAATGCTTGGTTGGTAATGCTATATACTTATATTTTAAGGACGGGCTTCCAGACAACATTCGCAGGAATCACACTTGCTGACAGAACAGATCTTGGTATCACTATTACCTATTCCGGCCGAGCATCAACAGGCACGGAGTAATTAATTAGCGGGCACCCACTTACTTAACTAGAAAGAGAGCCCTACTTCCCTTTCTTTTTAGTGTACCTGTTCTCTTGACCTTGAACCGCTACACCCCTCACCAAACTTAGTTATTTTACAGGTTGCTTCTTAGGCACTTTTCACATTTGTATTTACTTGATCAACCGCTTCGCACCTTTACTGAAATGCGACCGCCCGCCCTACTGCTCTACCAACTAACCGCCCTTTCTTTAGCGGCTCACAGACCTGAATTTTGATATTAACGGGCTCGTTTGGGTGGGGCACTTACAGCATTGCTAGGATATTCTTACTTGCCTTCATCTTATGGTTTACCTACTCTACCTAATACCCCATCCACCTGAAGACCTAGACCTGTTAACCCTAGAATAATGCTTAGTAGGTACAACTATGGGACCCAGCATGGCATGAAACAACTACCTTACCTTTTATTTTACTGCTGGAACCCTAGGATATAGGGTGCTGCCTAACCTCTTTCATTGGGATTCAGCCAGCCAACAACACGAGAGTAGCTGTGCAGTCAGGTATGGCCTCTATTTCCCCTTGTTTACTCTTTCACCTGCTAGACTGAGATAGAGGAGGCAATACACGTAGTAACGAACAAAGGGTTACCTTACTAGCCCCGAGTTGATGGGATGGATGGATCAGACCCTTTCTCTTTTCTTTCTACTGCCCGGAACCCTAGAACCAGTGGATCTCTTCGTGCGTCTGTCTGGCTTTCACTTCGTTCCTCACTGAGGGCTTTAGCTTGAGGGTTGTCCTCCATCCGATAAGGCAAGGGGGTGACCTACCTTTGTTATTATCACTACAAGATACTTGCTTAATGAATGCTTCAATGCTCAGTGGGTATAGCACTATTTATTTTATTGGGTTGGGGCCCGGACAGATACGATTTATGAATGAAGACAGCGAGCCAACATTCCAGGATATGGATGCCAACCTTACCTTTCATTTTAGTGCCATCAACCACCTGTTTTAACTGTTACTTGGCCAACTCAATCAACCGGTGCTGGAACTGCTTACTTTCGATCCGTTGCGAGTGGTGGCTGCTAGCGGAAATTGTTCCTGCATGCGTGGTTTTCAGGTGTGCTATATCCAATCCGAGACACCATAGGTGAGGTCAAAGGTGGATGCATCGGGGCCTCTACAACATAGCTGGTGAGAACTTACTTTGGTGCGTTTCTGCTACCTCTGCTGTTCCCTTCGCTGGTGGTTCTCGATCTCGATCAGGAACAGGATATGAAACTGACTATCGAAAAAGAGAGAATGCTGCGGGCAATGGCTATCAAACTCAAAGGGATGCTGCTGCTGACCTTTGTTGCTACTTTTGAAACCTGATATGAAACGACCATAGCCTGCACGGGACGGTATCGGACGGCACCGCATCGGACGGCATGGCAGCACATGATGGGACGGCACTGGGAAGGTTCCACCCATGTTATCTACCCTCGATCCTACCACTCCTACTCGATCCTTAACCTCTTACCTCTTACCCTTACCTCTCTCTCTCATAGCCTTACTCCCATAGCTCACAGAAACAGATAGCATACCAGGCATATATTGCTTATACATATTTCTGACAGTCTACGGATCTGAATAGGAGCTATCTAGCTCTGACTGTAAAGGCCCGTTGGCTAGGCCTCCCGTCTCTAGACAATGACCGCACCTTGAAGCAATGACAACTGGCTATGCCCGGTAGCTATTACTGGCTATGTCGGGTGGTCTCCGTGTCAATCAGCTATGTTGTCCCTTAAAAAAGTAGGCTTCAAAAAGTCAAATAAGAATGGTATAAGTGCCAACCCCCTCTCTCTGATATCTCTGCAGGCAGTAGTTCATTCATAAGGTAGTTCCCACGATCCCACACCACAACTGAGCTAGCTGTTCAACTTAAAGTTGTAGGCTTTATAAATGAAATAGCAATGTTCTGCGCAAGAGTGTGGTAGCACGGAACATACAGTCTTCTTGTAAGCATAGAAAGAAAGGGATTTCTCGTTCAGTTCAAAGTGCCTAACTAAGCAAGCCGCCCGCGCCCTTCTAAGATCGTCTGGCTGTAGTTCCTTCCTCAAGAAAAGAAGGCAGTTCCCGACGATCCAACTAGTCAGCTGTCCAACAGAAAGTTTGCCTGTAGGCTATATGATAGGGAGACACGAAGAAGGGAGCTTTCTCTTGGGAGAGTAATATGAGAGGGAAATGGGTAATCCTTCCACTGGTTCTATAAATGGAATTTTTATTTAGGCAAGTATATGAATTAGAGCACGCCAGGTGATTACTTCCATTTTTGTTATAAGATTCCCTCTCATATTCAGACATCCAAGTTGCGGTGGGTCCGGGACTAAGACTTCTGGCAATCAAAAGTAAGGAGTAAGGGTAGCACCGAAAAATCAGTTATTACATATATAAAGAATGACTGGAAGAAGAAATCAAGTCAAATAAATCAATTATTTGATCAATTCTTCGATTGCGTCATTACGTAGATAAAGAATGACCGGTGCGTAATTACATATATAATGAATGACCGTAAGATCGGGCGTCAGTCGAAGGAGAATGAAGTGTCTTGTTTAGTGAAAACGCCGCCCAAAGTACTCCTTCGGCGAGTAGGTCACCGGCGTCAGTATACTATTTGGCTACAGAGTTGAAACCTTCGACTCACACCGAATCTAGTGTTATTACATAGATATAGATAAAGAATGACTGGAAGAAATGGACTTTGAAATCAGTCCGCCCTGAGTTTCAGTCAGTCCTGAGTGATTGATCGATTGAGGGGAATTTGGTGCGGTGTGAAGCAGGTTTAATGCCTACTGTATCGGAAAGAATGCATCGGATGGATGCCCGGGCATTGAGAGGGAAGGACGCTTCCAAAGGCGAAAGGCCATGGGGATATACATATATAAAGTTTCCCTGAACTCGTCATGCATGTTGGCCATAAAGCTCTTCCCGGTTATGTATCTCTAGTTACAAAAATGATACGAGCGAGCTGGGGGCAAGGAAATAAGGAAGGACCTGGTCTTGAGCTAGAGTTCGGGAAGATATGGTCTTGGAAGGTAAGGTCCTGGTCTTGGAAGGTAATTTTGATCCATACCATCTAATTGTCCCCGGAGTGCCGTAATTCTGTCACTATCGATCGTAGTTGCCGTAATTCTGGCCTACCTACCTAAAGGCAGGCATCTCCCGCAAGCAGCATCGTTCGGGGGCGGCGCTGAACACCACCGAGAAGATCGAGCGAGAAGCAAGCAAAAAATGAGAAAGTGAAGACGGGAAGTACATGCATGGATAGTGGGATAATTACAAGGGCCACGAACGACTAGCTATCCCGGGACGGAGCCGTATGATGCGGAAGTATCACGTACGGTTCTCTGAGAAGGGAGTGGCTACCCACTGGAGCTTTTTCTTGACCTACACCCGAGCTCTGGGGCTACCCCTTACTCTCCTATCACTATAGGGGTATGGGGTTCGAGACAAAGAAAGATCAGGGCAGCATATCAGTTTCCCCCATACACCTCACTCGGATCTGTTCTTATGCTACTAGCTATTCCGTTGATTCTCTCCCAAACAGGAACCACCGATTTACAAATCTTATCAACCACAGAATCCAGTGAGCGGCGCCAAATCTTTCCATGGATTGCTTCTCCCGCTCCTTTCCCCGTCAAAGTGCCTATGGTACCAGTTCATATCTGGTTACCCGAAGCTCATGTAGAGGCACCTACGGCTGGATCCGTCATCTCGGCAGGAATTCTTTCAAAATTGGGAACCTATGGGTTTTCGAGATTTCCCATACCCATGTTTCCCGAAGCGACACTTTGTTCCACTCCCTTCATTTATACTCTAAGCGCGATTGCTATTATATATACTTCCCCGACCACTCTGAGACAAATCGATCTTAAGAAGATTATTGCCTACTCCCCAGTAGCCCATACGAATTCTGTGACTATTGGTATGTCCAGTCGGGCGGCGGCCGTTAGGTCACCTATAGTTACAAACACACAAGGCCAGCAAAAAAAACATGTGTGCCGGGCGTGCGACCCATCAACCTACTAGCAATGGGGGAGAAAACATAGCATGTCGCAACAAAAGCTTGATTCGAGGCGTCAGCAGGACACACTTGCGCTGCTGGGTGATGCGGGGCCAGAATTTGTGTAGGCAACCTATCTATCGTAGTGACAGAATTTGCCGTAATTAACAAATGACTGAGCCAGCCAGAAAGAAAGGGTCTATCGAAGAGCCTACAGGCCGGCCGACCAAGGGTTCTCACTTACCTTCATGCTTAGGTAAGGGGGGTTATACCTTACCTCTCATTTTCACCCGGTAAGTGATGACTGACCTTACCTTCTAGCTAGCTCAGGTAAGACCTTTCAGGACCTTTCCCGTAGCTCAGGGTTATCACTTAAGCATAGCGAAGGTAAGTAAGGTTATCACTTTGAGCATAGCGAAGGTAAGTGAGAGGAGCCCCATTTATTGAATAGCCAAAAGGGGCGGGGTTCTGTTAGTTCACTTTATCGGCTCGCTCTACGAAGTAAGAATCGATCGAAGATTTGGGAGCAAGCATAGCTAGCATAGCGTGGCTTTTTTTTCCAATTCGTTCGCGAAGAACAAAGAAAGGTTTGACGCGAAGCGCCTCAAGTTCGCCTGCTTCTTCTTATGGCTGGGGAAACTAAATGGCAGCAAAACGTGATGTATCTATAGAAATATCTTCATAGATGGACATATATAGATCTCGATACATCTGGCTGGATATCTATATCTGTATATCGATATACAGATATATACAAATATCCGAATCGATATAGATGTCTATCCGTATATATCCATCTATCTGTATAGGATGGATATATTATACATAGTACAGCGCCCAAGCGCTTTTTTTGCTTTTTTTGGCTCTCTCCATCGATCGGTCCAAATGCATGCACGTTATCCGGGTGGGCTGTCTGGCTCATGAGGGGGAAATGAACGATGTAGTTGCTCGCCGCCTCGACGCATTCTCTTCTCTCCTCGGCATCATCCCACACAGAAAGAAAGAGATTGCCCGCCCGATAGTATCATGTAAGTCCGCTAACTAACGTGAAGCGAGGGGTTGAGCCTGAACTGGCCGAAGTCGCTTGCTTTCGGAACCATACTTCCCACAGCTAACACGTGTCACACGTGGGGAGACGCGCGAACGTAAGCTGCTGCTATAATCCCCGCCGACCATCGGGACCGAGTGGTCAGGCCATAATCTGCAGGGTAACGGATTACTCATTATTTCATTGGGGACAGGTGCACGAACGACAACTCCAAACGTCACACACGCCTACCTATAGGTGGCACCAGCGAGATCCTGCCAAGCGGCGAACCTTCGTGTCGCCGCGGCGGCTGCTCCACTCCGCTGCGCTAACGTCTTTTGAACGCTATGCGGGCAATGGGCGCTGTGCGTGCCCAGCCAGATAACGGGCGGGTTAGTTTCGGGGCAGGGACCGGAAATATTAAGGGGTATCATTCCGCCCGCTGATCAAAATGCATATAGATGTATATCCATTCCATTCCATATCCACGATGTATCCGGATGGATATGGATGCATCTATATCTTTCTGGATATATCTATTCATAGATATCCCTATCCATTACATGTGGATCTGGTTATACATAAGGATATATATATATATTTATATATATAGATATAGAGATATTTATATATAGATATCCGTGTATAGGTATATAGATACCCATCTCCATATCTAACTAAGTATATGGCATGATATGGTATGATCGATATCCTAGCCGTAGCCGCTAGCCTCAATATGAGTTGCGTTGAATCAAATTTTTGGCGATACCAAACCAACGCGCATAGCGAGAAAGACTATCAGCCTTCATCCGCTTCGCGAAAGCCGCACAGCACATAGCCGGAAGTCAGAGGGCCCGTACTACCTACCTGCCTAACCCTTTCCGATCGTACGAACGGAAAGCGCCTTCTGAACAATAGGGGAAGGGGCCTATGTATTTGCATTACCTTTGCATGCAGATTTTTCCCTACACCACCCAGCCAATCCCCTAGCGGATGTTCCTGCCACCACGCCGCAGAACGGGATTGATGCTCGTGTGGAACCAACCTTGGATTGGATTTCTAGCGTAACAGCGGTGAATTAAACGTAACACAATATTACGCGTAACATAGGTTTCTGGATCGCTGCCTACGGGGAACTAAGCCACCCATACGGACACTCGCTACTGACTGATAGGCACGATCCTATCCGAGTCCGATAGGCGGCCGTCATTGCATCGGTTTCGGACGGAGAAGGAGAGCCGCCCGTAGCATCATCAGGAGCACCTTACTTCCAAGGTACCCACCCCCGCATAGGAGGTTATATTAGCATGATGCTTCCCAACGCCGCAACGAACCAACCATGGGTATTGTATTGCATTATACAAAGAATCGATACGAGAGAGTTATCGGGTTAATCCGAACCGGGTGGGCAGCCGAGATTCACATGTACGTGCAAAGAGGGGAATAAATCCTTGATCCTCTCCCTATCGAGCGAGTACCTAAAGGTCCTCGAGGGTTGGCGGGGGGAAGCTTGAGCCTACCTATCCCCCCGCCGCCCGATGGAACGGGAGCAGTTGGTTCCATCGGCCGACAGCAGTGGCTTCTGTACGTGATCGTAGTATGTCACGTCGTCTCGCGGCGACCCTGCCGCCTATCTGCATCGAATAGTACCTATCTATCTATGCACTATGTTCCGGTTCACTGATAAGGAAAGGAGAGTTGGGGGTCTACGATGGTTCAGGTATGATCCTTCTGGCTGGGGAGATACATGCCAACTATGGGGGTTACATTATGTCCAAAATGTATGTCGCCCGCCCCCCCCCTACCTATTTATAAGGCGTAACGTCTTTAAAGCCCGGTTCGTTACCCAACCCACCGCAGATACTACCATCGATCGGAGCGGAACAACCAGAGGAAGAAGTGGAGCTAGAAAGCCGTATGATAGGTGGTAACTATCTCGTACGGTTCGGGGGGTAATCGGCGCACTCTGATCAGTGGGGAATATCTCACTCCATCGAACATACAGGGAATTGGAGGTAGCATTCCACCGATGTTAAGCCATGGACCGGTTCCTCCAGCCCCTTCTCCATGTGTCGGTTTTCTATATGACCGGCATAAGACTCGACCTGCTAAATATTATGGAGGTTCAGTAAGCACCATGCCGAATCCCCCTACCATTTTCTTTTCTTCCACTTTAGCCAATATGAGTTTACCTGGTACTAGCAGCTCTATCGGGGAATTTCCCATCTTAGTAGGAGCTTTCCAAATCAATAGCTTAGTAGCCACATTAGCAGCGCTTGGGATGATTCTAGGCGCAGCGTATTCCCCTTGGCTATATAATCGTGCGGTTCTTGGAAATTTAAAACCCAATTTCCTCCATAAATTCTCCGATCCAAATGGAAGAGAAGTTCCGATATTTCTACCTTTTATCGTTGGAGGGGCGACCGTCCGTTGAACTACCGAATAAATGGATGGTATGATTAAAGTGATCACGACATTGTAGGTGCTCGCGATGGGACGGATGCAACTTACCTCATCAACAATGGGTGACATAGCCCGTTGCAAAAGTCCCCCGGAGAAAGGAAAGGACGGGGGGAAGGCGACCTCGTGTCTCCGAAGGACAGTTGAGTGACTCATGAATGCTGCCGGGTCGGACGAGCCAATAACTCGGACGCGTTCGGTCAGTTTTTTGAGCAATAGCAATAAATAGTATCGCAGCGTCATCCTCACCATGATATGGACTCCAAGTTTCTATGGCAGGCAGAAGAGGAGTTTCCAACTTCAATATGATGATGAAAATGCGCCAGCCGCCGATGCCGGAAGCACGACTGGGGTCTCCGCTCGGCACTACTGGTCCGAGATCTTACATCAGTAACGTAAGCATGAGAGTTTTTGGTAGTACCGGTGAACCAGGTGGCCGCAGGGAATCTGGGACGGAGGACTCGTAGTATCTAGCTAGATAGCGAAACACCCGTAATGAATAGGGGCTGACTCTGGCTCGCACCTTATTGAACAGCGAACCTGCTGGCTGTCTGGGTTTTCTGTGCGATACGAGGGGGGGATGGCAGCAAAGGAAGATATCCCGTTGGTTATACCAGAAAGAATTTGTTACTTAATTTGTTACGGCAACGTAGATCTATCCATCTATAGTGCATTCTGGCTGGGATAACCTCCACAAATTCGGCTGTCACTATAGATCTACTTACCAGTAAAGGCCCGCCCTTCTTCACCCGGGTTGTTCCTTGTTCTATGGTGTTGTGCTCTTATTATCCTTGGCCTTATCCTTATCCTTATTATCGGCCCTGGCCTGCTATCTTTAGTCCCGAGGAATTAAGTCGTTAATAAGAGACTTCGTTACAGTAGGGCAACAACCATAAGGAAAATCTGGTCAATACTTCGAAGAGTAAGGCCTTGAAAGGGGGCTAGTAAGTGTTACGTTAGCCCCATATATCTCCTTATTTACCTTACTGACTGCTATTTTTTTCCCATAATAAAAGTAGTTAGGTGAGGTAGCGAGGTTACCGCTAGGACAGATATCTCCTTCTATTCCACTGCTATTTTTAGCCCCTCAAGAAAAGGCGTTAGGCGAATACTTCGTTACATAAGTCAGTCATAGCCAGGCCCACGTTATAGGCGAACCTACTTTAAGAGTAAGGCCTCCCAATTTGATTCTGGCCTTTAAAGGTTTTCACTGGGTTGGGATAACCTCAATCAAAAGGTCCTGAAAGGTCTTAACTGAGCTCTGCTCAGGGATAACCTACACAAATTACCTACACAAATGAAACTACGATCTATAGTGACAGACAGAATGCACTATAGATCGTAGTTGCCTACTTCTGGGATAACACAAATTCTGGGCGAGCCATACGAGTGGTGAGTCGAAAGGCGGTTCTGCGTGCGGGCTGCTGGGGCCCCTATCGATCCTATTCGTAGAAGGTGACGGAGAAGAAGTCTAAATCAACGGACATGAACATTGATGGACGTTGCACACTTGAATGACACGATCTGGCTTTCAATACGTTACGCCTAGCCTGTATAATATGTTAGTTACTCCTAGCTTTCAATATACCTATGTTACGCCTAGCTTTCAATATGCTACGCCTTAAGGTTATCCCGCTCGCTTTAGGGAAAGGAATAACCAGGGAATTTGTTACGGCAACTACGTACGATCTATAGTGCCTACCTAAATTCTGTCACTATAGATCGTACGTAGTTGCCTACTTCTGGGATAACAAAAATTCTGGCCTCCACACTGGTGTGGTGGATAACCTTATAAAATAGTTAATGGAATGGCCCAATCCATTCCATCCAATAAAGGTTATCTCGTAGGAGCCAGACGTTCATTTGTACGAATCGCGAACATAGACCGTAGAGCCAGCCACTAAGAGCTGGGTACCAGACCATACCATATCAGGTGCCAGATCCATCCGAGAAGAAGAAAACTACAGTGGAGATCAGATCGTGGCGCTGCACCAACCACGTAGTAGGCGAAGACCTTAATCCGAATGGTGATTGCGGCCCGCTTATGTCATATGAAGACTCATGGCTGGGAACAATCCGGATGGTTTGGATATGTCAAATAAGAATAGGAATAATAATAAGAATAATCAAAGTCCAGGTTGGTCGGTGAGCCTAGTGATAGGAGACTATCCAGCTCGGTTCGGAGAGCACTTGTTTACTACGATTCAGGGTGAGCAGAGCGGCAAGAGATTTCTTCGCTGCTCAATGTTACGGCCTAAATGCTGAACTATCGACCCTACTTGCTCGGATGGGTGTTCACCCTAAAGTGTCCCCGGACCGTATGCATACCTCCGTAGGTAACTTAGTGCAACATGGCAAATTCCATCGAAAGAGATCAGCAGATAAAATAGGAACGGCCTTTAGGATATCCCTCGACCTATATAATAGGTCCGAAGGAGATCGACCCATCGGGAGATAGCATTTATGCACTCGACCGGTAGGGAGAGGATTCCCTCGACCTCCTATGTCGGTCGAGTGACCTATTAATTAGTAAGTCGAGGGTCCGAAGGAGATCGACCTGGGGCGTGAGAAAGTGCATTTATGTATGCACTTTACGACGCCCCAGGGAGAGGGAAGTGCGTGCAGTGAGCGACAGCGATCAATTTCCCTATCGGTCGAGTGCTCCGTTCCTATTCCCTATCGGTGAGTCCTCTCCATTCACATTTTCTGACTGAACAAAGCCAAGAACGGAGGAACTTAGTACCTTTTATGACATGAAGCGCCATCAGCCAGCACAATATGCGGATAGATATCGAATGATCCTGCCCGTGAGCTTAGCATTCCCAGACATATTCGTACACTGGACCTGCCTGCGCTCGAGGACAGTAATTCTGTAGTGAACCGGTACTACCCAACAATTCCGTATGTGCAGGTGGACCTCGTCCCTATCTATTCCTTCCATAGTGTGTAGCCCATTGCTCTCCGTGGACGATAGCTGTGTTGTTATTCTTATAGAAAATAGCATGTCCCGAAAGTTAATAACCCCCAGGCCTATCCTCCTATTGATCAGAGTAGTTGGCTCGCGTTCATCTTCTTCCACCAAACTTATGACATACTTGCTCAAGTGGGCAGCCGTCTCTAGATTCTTCTTCAACAAAAACAATAGTGGTTTTGAACCAAGTAGTACCTCTTCCTATTGGTGGCAAAACGGCCCGGGTCGTTCTGCATAAGGGAATCTGCATAAATAGAAATCAATGAGTGAAACCTCCTCATTCTTGGCGTTGTGACTGCCGCGGATAGTCGTTGATGCTGCGAAAGGAATAACCAAGCTATCCCTATTGGTCCCTGTGTTTCGACTAAGTAGCTCTCCCCAAACATTACAGTCTTATCCCTATCGGGCCCTCTTCACTTCATGACCAACTGCCTATTGAAAACACCACATTCTGCAGTGCGCAACAGCGAACTCGTAAACACGAATTCATGTTCGCTTCATGGGTATAGGTACAATCTCCCCAGTACGACATAGTCCCTAAATCCGAGAAGATCAAAAGACCAATGGCCGAGAAGAGAACCCGTCGACGTGCCGAAGGGCAGAGTGTAGTAAGACCCGCTCCCTCGCCATGGGCAATGATATGATTGCAGCTCCCCACCGCCCTCGAAGTTCGTTACATGCGGACCTAATTGTCAGGCAGTCTGAATGTCGAGGTGCCAATAAGCTTGGGCGAGCTAGCTAAGTTGGCCCTCACTGTAACTGTCAAAGAGAGGTACGGTGGGGCGACCTCTTCTCTTCATTTCATCTCGAGGGAAAGAAAACCCATAAAGAGTGAGCTGGACCAGAAGCGCTAAATGAACCATCAAATCAAAACGGAGGAAGTGGGATGGGTGGAAGTAGGCAGGAGAAGCGTGAAAGTAATACAACTGTCCTCAGTTCAGTATGGAACTTCTGGATGGAGAGAGAGGAGCCTGAAAGGATGAATATCCTTATCAAATGGTGCGAGATGGATGCTTGTCGGAGTCACGGATATGGTGATTGGTAGGACTAAGTATCTCTATTCCTGGTAGGTCATGAGAATACTAGCTGTCGACGCTTTCTCTTACATTCGTTTAATCCCATAAATCATGTCCAGCAGTCTGCCCCTTCCCATGTGCTCGACGCAAGATGTAGCGTCTACCCATGCACTTACTCAACAAATAAAACTCCTATCCACCGGGGACCGGGTCGGGCCGAGTCTATTCTTTTTATGTTGTGAAAGAAGAATGTATGAGCGGGAGAGGGAAAGCCGCATAATGACCCGGAGTCAATGGCAAAGAATCAAATTCATGTTCGTCCTTCTCTTGCCATGGTCCAGCAGCCCCGCCCCTCTGTGTTGGCGAGCTCCGGTTAACGATCGATGGGGAGAAGCACCTATCTATTGAAGGGGGTCCATGAACGAATCTCCATTCTCTCAAGCGCAAGCAGCGTGTTTCCTGTTGCTGTCGCTCACTGCTTTCCGTTTCCCATTAACCGCCTTACGTTTCCCAATGAATCGTTATTACATACGTAATAAGACTTTCATTAGGAACTAACACGACCTCACTCGACCGATAGATAGGGATGTACTCGACTTCCCGATAGAGGATTTCCCTCGACCTCTTATATATATAAGTGGGGAGTGGGTGAGCGACAGCTTTCAGAACTCGACCGACGCCGGTCGAGGACATGTCATTGATGACTCGACCAACCAACTCTTATCTCCTTTTCATAATGTCCGTTAATACGTCGATAAGAGACTCGGTTCAGTAAGCAGGTTGGTTCGGTCATGGGGACTTGGGTATCGATGGAGATAAAATGATAATAGACTCGACTCTCCCTCAGGTCATTTATGCACTCGAGGGTTATACATGATTCTTCTTGGCGAGTCAATCATTCAAGTCTTGCCAGGGAAACGGGTAGGGGTATAGTGGTTAGGACATCGTCTTTTCATGTAAAAGACACGGCTGTTTTACGGGTCACTAGATTCTAGATAGATGATCTCGCTGCGCTCTTTTGTCGTTGTGCCAGCTGTTCCGGGCGGTGGACATTAGATAGAAAGACAATTAAATAGTGGCGACATAATCGTTTCGATTGGGTAGATCTAATCTATAGTTCAGTGAGTGCTGGGTAAGAAAAAAGAGTATGGGCTGGTCCTCTTGTTACTCTTCTTTCGAACTCGGTTCCGGATTATTCTTATTTCACAAAAGAACAAAAAGCCCACTATGCTGATCCTTATGATAATTTGATTGAGAAAGGTTCTTCTCAACAGGCATTTTGGTTTCGATCGTTTCGAAGCCACTTCCAACCAATTATAAGACAGGTTTCACTTCCTTTTTATTTGATTCGCAGCGAACTTGATTTCTTTTCGAGATAATACCGACCCCGATCATTCGTTCATAAGGATCTAGCTAGCTCCATCGGCTAAGGTTAATTAGATTGGACCTAAATTGAAAGGCAAGGGCCTTGATTGATCGGTAATTCACCTCCCCGAGCTTCGCGCTTCTCCGGCTCTTGTGCGAATAGGCGCCCTATTCTTCGACTGCTGGCTCCTTCAATGACTGTATATGACTAGCTGCTGCTATGGCTATGGCTGGCAATGCACCTTATGGGCTATGTTCGGCTAGTCCTCCTGGCCTGCTGTCTCTGCTCGGTTAGGCCTCCTGTCTCTGACTGGTGGCTGTGGACAGTGTACGTCCGTGGGAGCACCCCTCTCATGTGGGCTTCCGTCCGTCCGTTGGACCGCCCCACCCCCATATGTTGCCCCTCAATTGTACCTCGATGGGGGCGTGTGATTGGGTCAGTTGGAACTTGCTCTCCCAGAAGATGTATCAATTCTCCCCGGAATACTAATCAGTTGCTTGCGAAGCGGCCTACCCCAGAAGCTGTTTTGTCTGTTGTGTCAGTTGTAGCACCCCCAAAATATGTTGGCAGGTGCGGATTAAACTGAATGCGGGGATGCATTAATGGGAGACTGGGAGACTGGGTAATGCGGGCGTATTGGGGAATGCTGGGCGTGATGCGGGATGCTGGATAATGGGTGAATGCGGACTGAATGCGGGAATGCTGGAATGCAAACTCGGGCTGAACCAACTATGGGAACTTACAGATACTTTCTTCTCTCTTGGGTCAGTGTTTCGATCCGTCCGTAGTAGCGCCCCACCCCCGAATATGTTTTTCAATCAAATGAAGCAATCACTGCCGGTGGGCTCCTCTCAGAAGACTAATAAGTATTAATCAACCAATCAATCAACCGATAACTCGGCTTGTGTTTCTGCTGGCTGAAGCCGGTATCCAAGCCTCTTATTCAAGATCAACTCAAGACTTTGTGCCTGCCCTGAACCTGCCAGGTAGGCCTTCAATCAATCTCGTCAGTTGTTAACATGGCTCGATATGCTCGTAAGTAAACAAGCATGGCTCATTATCTTCCGGTGGGTACATGGGAAACTAACGTGCCGTTGACAGCGGTATAGAAGCCGTTCACATCACAGCAAACAGAAAGCCATTCGCATTGGATGGATACGGGCATTGGATTGTATAGGTCCCCGGCATTTATTGGATTGGATGGATGGGGCGCTGATCTGTGCTGGACTATAGACGGGTGCTGAGTGGTATTCATTCATCCGTTCGGTTGTTCCCCGATGGATCGTGTGTAAGGGTAAAGCCTGTTGGTGATTGCATCACTGCGCGTTTGTCTCGTTTCTTCGTGCTTGGTGTACTCCCACAATGTATTTATCTCCTGCTGTGCCTTGTGCAGCATCGGAAGTATAGAAGGTAGAGTCGGTTTATCGCGTGAAAGAAGCAGTCGTTCCCTCGCCCTTCTTTGGTCATCGAGCCCGCTTAACGCTTCCTCACCCTGTCGGGTAAATTTACTAGTGGGAAGGTGGCCTATAAAGGAAGAAAGGAAGGCTTAAAGGAAGGACAAAATATCAAGTCGTACTTCGAGGAGCAATCGATGGGTTGTTACTTGCCTAATAGCTTGCCCAAGAACATTGGGTTTTGACTCCTATCCGGCTGGGGAAGAAGGAGAAAAGATAAGAAGATGAGAGATAAGAAGAAAGAAGTAAACCTTATATCTCCTTATCAACCTGGGACCTTACCTTCTTGAGTCAGGACCTTCCCTTCGCTTACCTTCTGGAGTGCCTTACCTTTAGCCAGACCTTCCCTTCGCTTACCTTCGGCAGGACCTTACCTTTGCTTACCTTCTTGAGAGACGGACCAGGACCGCAATAGAGCTCCGCAGGAGACCCGGAGGTACTTTCCCCTGCTAGGAGGTAAGGTAAAAGACCTCCCTCGTAAGGCCGCTTGCCTTGGAGCTTGTGCTTTTACTTGCCCGCTTTCACGTCTCGATTATTGACTCGATGGCTTTCATAATCCAGAATATAATACTCGTAGATAAACAGATATCTCATTCTTTCTTTCCTTATATATGGAATTACGGCTTGGGCATACCCACCTCCCAGGAGCTCCCCCATGCTTACACAGTTACCTTATTCCACAAGGGCACCTATGTTTTGGGCACTCATTCACGTAAAACCCCCGGCACCCTTACCCGATGACATAAGGCCATTCAGATTATGGGGGCCGGCCTGACCCCCAACCGTGCCCATTATCAACCCATAACATCTTCCGTAGCCTTGCTCCGGTCGTCAGGAGTTTCAAAGAACCAGTCCTGTCATGTCGTAGGGTTAACCATTAGATCACCATCCCAGTACTCCAGCTCCCATTGTCTCGTGTTTCACACAGATCAAAATATATGTAATTTATATATATATATATTGGAGGTGAGGGGCACAACCAACTGACGAGGGGACAACGTGAGTCGACGTAAAAGTCCAGGTTGTAAGTAGAGGCTCAATTGGCGGGGTGGGTACGTTAAAGATCACAACAGCGCCAACAACGCTAAGCAACATATTCACCTTGCTGCTCGTTGCACCAGGTTTTTTTTGCTCTAGCTCCCGTGACCCAGAGCTATTGGAAGCTACTATCGATACATAAGCACATCAGTCCCGAGTACCCGAATCACGCGGCTGCCCGAGAAGCATACATAGTGTGGAAAAGTCGTTATCCAATAAAGACAACTGGCTCGTCGACGCCCAGTGACCCAGAGAATTGTCCTATGTGATCAATTATGTCCGAAGGGTCTATGTCACGCCTTTGAGATGCTATTTTGCCTTTCAATATGTCCGTCCCCAACCTATAATCGCTTTCGCGCAACTATGGGAAATATCTATCAACTATTGAGTATTGGAGTGGAAATACATATATATATATATATAAATATATGTAAGCCCCCTTCGACTCACCCAAAAGTAAAGCACTTGGTAATTCATGTGGGTGGGTATGTGTCTCGTGCAGGTAAAGCCATGGTCTTATCTCCTCCTCTAACCAGATTGGCCTCCGAGCGTCCATTCTGCATCAGCCCCTACAGTCAGTACACTCACTCATAAGCCCATCCGGCCAGCACATCCGCAGAGCGCTATGTTTAAGCTTTAAAGTGGGCATACAGCGAGGAAACAGCGTGAAGCACAGAAGTATTTCCATTTGCGAAGGAGTCTAGGATGGGTTGTCGATTGTATAAAAAAGAGTATAATGTGTGGACGGACGGGATCAAATATCTATCTATTTTGTTGATAGATATTGAATAATGACCGCGAGCAGATACCTTACTATGTGAGGTGCCGGAGCCTTTCTGATATCTGTTTGTGATATATGTTTGATGTGCATCTCTCATATATATTAATTATGTGCATATGGCAAGGGGGATGGTATCCCTAGCCGGGAGCTTGTATTCGGTATTTGGAGCCCCTGACAATAGAGGAATCAGAGGCCAAGCTTACTAAGAAAGAAGCTGATGGCTGTACCTTTGCACCCCTATCCAGAGAGAGCCCTAGCCCGATCGCCCATTGCTACCCCTACGCTACCTGGTCTTATCAGCCCTATTACTAGGATTGGCTATCCGGTCCTATCAGCCCTATTACGAGGATAGACAACACACATTACGATGTTCTATCATTTAGCATTACTATTACGATGATGAGCGGGTTTAGCTTATTATGGTCCTATCATAAGGTGGAAGTCAGCCAGCCATTCAGTCGCCAAAAGGAGAAGCAGACAGGCCATGCCATTCAGTCAGTAGCGGGATATTATTTGCTTATCAATCATAATTATGATCCCATGCTAAGGTCACTCGATGATTGGTTCTTCGTCTCGTGTGATCATGCAACCAACTGGTATCTAACATTCTTTGCCCGTGCAACCAATCAACCAACTGTCTCATTCGAGTCTCCTTCCTATCCTGCCGCTCAATAGAGCCATTCCAGGAGGTAGGGCACTCGCTCTCATTCTATGTTTGCTTCCATCCCATGCTTTCGCACTTCAGCGTCGATAACAATCTCCAGGAACTATAGTTACGCGGGCAGGTACCCCTCTCCTTTCGGTCGAGTAGTTAAAACCGCATGACCTCCCGCTGGTCGGTCCCAGGCCCCTACTTATATAGCTGGCCGCATTACCTTTTCCACCTTGAGACTTAAATACCGGGTTCTTTACTCGACTGAAATGGGACCGGGGGAGCGCAGGGAGAAGCAACCACTTTAGGGTGAGGCAAGACATCGAAGCGCAACTCTCTAAACCCTTCCAACCTTAGTTTATGTATGACCGGGCCTCTACCTCTATAGCGGCCCTTCCTCGCTTGACTTCTGATGAGTGTGTATTTTGCCAGGCAAATCTAAATTTCAATTGGGAATGCCAGGAGGGGTTTGTTCCTTGAGACTGGCCCACTCCAGGCCAATGAGAAAAGGTATTGATTCATTTCATGCTCGCCTCCCTCTACCGGTAAATAAATAATTGGATAACTGCTCGGGCTGAGATCTTCTATTGGCATGGTTAGCAGTTGCATCAAAGGGTCGTTCTAAGAGTGGAAACCTCGAATCCATTCGTCGAGTCCCTAACTCTTCTACTTAAGCCAGTGAGGTGAGTGAATGAGGCAATTGGATTCAACCGGTGAAGTGAGACCTTTTCTTTATGATTGGCCTGGTGTAGCCGAATGTCGATCATACGTACCCTAGGATTGTGATATTCTTCGCCGTTCTATAGTGGTAGTGGCCCCGATAAAGTGATACCTCATCTCACAGCCCTCCGCAGCTTCAAGCAAACATACATGAAATGAACCGGCAAGTCTAGTATTCTGCGGTATTAAAGCTGAAAGGCAAGGTATCGGGTTTTCACTATTCTTTTATATGTTATATCTTATATGCTATATCTCGCAACCCAAGTAATGAAGGATTTTACCTCGCATAGTTAGTTATGAGACCCCGCTGTAACGAATGGTTAAAACTCCGAAAGAGAGTACTTATATTTATAAATCCAATCACCTGTTCTCTACTTTACCCTGGCGGAGACTCAAATACTTTACCCCGCCATGAAAGGTACAATCTTTGGGAGCCATGTATGTGAGGTTATACTTTTCCTATCCCTACTCAGAGAGATACCCTTTCGCTCTTCTTGCTCGACTCGATAAATATGAACGCGGTTAAACCTGCAATCACCAGTCAAAGGTTTTCACTTAACCAGGCCAGATTACTCTGGGAAAGCAACTCATCTAGCCAAGCCAACCCCATAAAGGTAGATGGAACCAGCCTTATCACCAAGAACTCACCCTATCGTAGGCTAAAGCGATATGAATTTATGAACCTGGGCAGTTGATGAGGGAACCAGGCCCCTACTTATATAGCTGGCCGCATGACCAACTTTTCATAGTCGGTCCTAGGCTCCTAGCACTTTCAGGTCCCAGGTTACGCATGACCAACATAGTCGGTCCTGGGCCAACAACGCCTATGGACCTTAGCCATTAGGTCCTGGGTGAAAACCCTTCTCCTTCTTTCAACTCGATCGAACCGGAAAAGACAATACAAAAGGAGACCGCTACCTCACCCCTCATGTACACTCCGCAGAAGACAAAGACAACTCATGTCCACCCCTTTCTCTCAATTTGAAAATCCCTATTCCTTTCCTTTTCTTCCTTCCCTCGTCCTTGTCACCGTCCTTCTTGTTACTGGTGTTTGTTTCCCTTCCTTCCGCGTTTGTTTCCTGTCTTCTGCGTCTGTTTTCTGTTTTGCTTTCCGTTCTGTCTCCCGTGTGTCTGTTTCCCGTGTGTCTGTCTCCCGTGTGTCTGTTTCCTGTTCCGTTTCTCGTTCTGTTTTCCTTCCTTCTGCGTCTGTTTCCTGCTCTGTTTTCTGGTCCTTATCTCTTGTCTGTTGGGAACTTGGAATAGTGAAGTTTGGGGGGTGCACCTCACGCTGGGCACTAAATAAAATCCCCTGTCCGCTTTTTCCGGCCAGCAGCATCATAAGATTCAGTGATCTATCCGTTTCCAACCAACCTCCCCTCGGACCCCCCTCCCTTTGCGTATGATCCTTGAAGGGTGAATTAGATATATATATTATATATAACGAGCTGTATTAACTCGCTCTTGGCGTGTATCGCTAACATAGCTGCCATAGCTGCCATGGTCCCATGCACATAGCCATCATCATTAACTGCACATAGTTCCTTCCCGGGGTAGGTACCTTTTATTCTCGGCCAGTGATAGGGAACTACTTATCCTTCCTCTCGGCGATTGTGTATGTTCCTTTTATCTCAGCCAGTGATGGGGGGGCCCTCTCTTTCGGGTATGTGTTGATGGTGACTCTAGTATGTGGATATGGGATACATCTATCTTGGGTATCGTGTGACATTGAACTTATCTTTCTATCCCGGGTATGTCTGCTAAGAGTTATGGCTATGCCTGGCTATGATCGACTATGATCGGTAGCTATGATCCATGGCTATGTGCGTCTATGTATGGCAGTATGGCTATGTGAGGTGCTCTATGTGCAGCTATGTCAGGTGGTCATTATGTTATGGCGTATGATCATCAAATTGTGAATCATCGTATATAACGAACGCTTCATCATTCCATCCATCCAGCTGAGGTATTAACTATTGTTCCCCGTAGGGTGATGATTACTTATGTGCTTCTTGCTCGCTAGATTTATTTATAGAGAAATGCCTGGCCAGTATTGAGCGGATAGATGCGGGAGGCATTCAGGATAGAGAAAGGAAGGAAAGACGGATAGAAACCTGGCAGGGTAGGTAGATGTGTGGATCCAAGTTACCAAGAGACAAGGACGCTGGCGCTATAAAATAGTTGGATTAGACCTTCTCTCTTTATTATACGTAAATACTGTGACAAAGCACAGGAACGCTTTAGTTATAAGTTCCACTGTAGTCATGCCCTCCGTCCTTGTGATAGAAAATTCTCCTCTTTTGTTAACCTGGCCTATGGAGTGGTAAGTTGTAGAGTGCAAAGGTGGCGTGGTCACTGAAAGAAAGGTAGCGGCCCAAGAATAGGGGGTAAATTCGCTAGCCCCTCACACTTCAAGGATTATGGTGGCGTATCCAAATGATAGGCGCGAAGCGCACGTGGCCGCCAACGGCATCAAGCTGGTAAATTAAGTAATAGAAGGTGGCGTGGTCATTGAAAGGTAGTGGCCCAAGAAAATGGGAAATTCAAGGAACGGAGTGGGCGTTGCGAGAATGCTTCATTGACCATGAGGTAAAAATGGCGTTTCTGCTCAGCGAACTGCTTAGGTCAAATTGGGGTTATGCCAGGTGCTAAAAGCTATTTCCGTCAATAACCCAGCGATAAGGTTCTCCTTATCTCTTCTTTCTTTCCCTCTCCCTTTGGTCGAGCGACTACGTACCTCAAAGGCTTGAAATACGTGTAGCCTTACCTTACTTACTAACTTGAAAAACTCTGACTAACTTTGAAATACGTGACGTGGTTTGTTACGCCTAGCTTTAAATATACGTTGTTACGCCCCATCCCCTCAAAGAGCTACGCGAAGGGTTGGGATCACCTTCTCTTTCAGATCCTCGATCGATCAATCACGAAGGACTTACATTCAAGGCGGACTTATCTCTCAAAGTCCATTTTGTCCAGAGATTTGGTGTTCGTCGAAGGTACGTAGTCGGTAGCCTTGAAAGTATACTGACGCCGTATCTATAAAGTAATGCGCAATTGAAGATTTTATATTCTTCGTTACTTATGAAATTATGCTATCCCATATTTGGTGCCGTCCCGTCCTTCTCATCTTATCCGAACTTGTCATGAACGGATTTCTCGCGCGATTACCTCTTATTCCTTTTCGCCCTGATCCTTTTCCTCTGGATCATATCTTTCATTGTCTGGCTAGGATTGATCTGAATCACTTTCATTTGGCTGGGTATAACCTTTCACTGGGAGAGCCCGCCTTATTAAGTAGTTTTCTCCAGTTGATTCAGGGTATCATGCGGCAGATTCCTAGTTCGGTTCCTAGTATTATTAGGAGTCGCTCTTCACGCCTACCCTCCTTTATCCTTGGCCTGTGGGGTGGGGCTTCAGCAGCTGCTGTCGAGAAAGCATCCTTTGTGTTGTCTGCCTTCGCTGCCGCCGCCTTCACCAAAGCTAGTGTGTTCGTCTTGAGCTTCTTTCTCGTTTCCCTTCTCTGACCGAAATTGCGGGTAGTCATTAGGGTCGATTACGTTGCTCGAAGATGGATTTCCTTGGCTTGGAAGGATGGGGATGCTCTTGTCCTCTGATGTTGCCGTTTCCTCCTTATGAGGTTTAGCTACTGGGGTAAGGGTTATCTGATCCCGCTTGGATGGGCCCTTGTCCTCTTATGAAGCTCCTTCCTTCCATGAGGTTTAGCTACTGGGGTAAAGGGCACCAATCCGGGTAGAGAGAAGAGGCACGGAGTGAGGGGATTGATCTTCCTGATCTCAGCTGTCGGCTTCATAATCGCAATCCTTATTTGGATTGGAATCTGCTTGAGCTATATTGAGTGTATAAGGTCCTGCTATAGAGGAATCGAGACTTGAACCAGAAGACATCTGCTTGTTCTTTTTCTGATCATTGTCCCCTCCCGTAACGCTCCAGGATTCCTCTAGCAAACTGGGGGCCTCTTTTATATCCCCCCCTCCCTGATGCGGCAATCCCTGTACCCATCCGGCCAATCAACAATGATAAAAGGCTATGACCCATAAGAGCCTGGGAGTCGAGGAATCAACCAGCAGCAAGCAGCGGTGAAGACCAACCAATCTAGAAACGAGACAGAATCTATAAGGGGAATGGTGATTCAGACCAATTAAGACCAATCTGGAAACGATAAATCGTTAAGGGGCAGCGCTGGTGAACAATACCGATATGACAGAAGGTCAAGGCACGGAAGATAATCCAGATGCGGCGGCTGGGGAAACGACGACTCCAGAGAAGAGGGGGGACAAGGCAGGTAGTCGAACAAGGACCCAGACCAGATGGGAAGGCGCGTAGCGAGGATCCTGATCCTTTAAAGGATAAGAGGAGTTTACTTAGTCTGAGCCTGATGATTACCCAGAGATTAATAATAGAAATAGATAGTCCCGGCCGGGGGAAAGCATTTTGAATAGTCCGCCCAGGAACGAACATCGGAAGATCCACAGCCGCCTTAAGCCCAGGAGCCAGGAAAAGAGGAAGTCCTCACTGAACCAAATCCCCAACTTAAAAGGAGTGCTCAGAGCTATGTTGATCTGCCTGCTTGTTGCTTCATTCGATTTTGAGTCAGCACCAATTGTCTTTAAGGATGCGGAGAATGTAAGCTCTGGTGTGGAGTGTGGCATCCACTGCCTGAACCCTGGAGGTACCTGGTAGATTGGAAATGACTTATAAAGGTGGCTTACACTGTTTCATATGGTGTCATCTTGGTGGAGCCAAGATAAGTGGTATTATACCACCATTTGGCCAGAGGGAGCCATTGGACCCATTGGATTCATGCTTAATGATCTTCAACTTGGACAACACCGAGCCAGGGCTCCCTTCATCGGTTGCATATTTCAAATCCCCGTCATGATTAAAAATCTAATCATCCGTCGATGTATCATTCATTAATGAAGGTCCATCCACTTGCATCATGTCCACCCCGGTCAAGTGGAGGTTAGGTTCCCCAGAGCTTACTCCATCTACCATCACCCTTCGGGCCTATGTTGGTTGTCTTTCCCAATCTGAGGGTCTTTCTTTATCAGAACGTCCCCATCGAGCTAGAGGGCAAGATGGTATTGATTGATATCGAAGTTGTTGATGCTCCCCTTAACTACAACATTCTACTCGGACGCAGTTACATGTACGCCATGAAGGCGGCAGTTTTCTCCTTAGTATCCTGCACTATGATATTCCCTCATGCCGGGGGAAGGAAGAATGAAATGAGAATGAGATGTTTGGCCAACTGATGAACCCGCAATTCGACGTTAGGGATCAGCGCTTACTCATCGGGCACCATTGAGACATCAATAGCAAAGATGGCATCCCTACCACCATATAAAGAAACCCTACCAAGGTTATTAGTTAGATATCTGGGCTGCTAAGCTGCTTAATAATTTCCCTAATCAGAGGATATTCAGAGCTGCCTAAGAAATAGCCGTTGTCATTCGATCATCAATTGCTGGCTGGGAAGAGGAGTTTAGAGCTTTCCAATGAGGGAACAGAGGTAACTCCATCATCGTAGGGTTCCGGCTAATAGAAGGGTAAGGGATAAACCATCAACCCATGCAATTTCATCTGGCGCTTCTAAGGTAAGGGAATAGCTGTTCCTCCTAAGTGATTCATAAAGGAGTGTAATCAAAGCATCTCCTGGCTGTCTTCTGGGCATCATATTCTCTCAATGTCTGAACGTCCCCATCCAACGAGGCTCTCTGATGAACCATAATCCCATCCCAGCCAGCACAAGAAGGAATTCGTGGGGTGAGGCAGAAAGACCGCACCAGTACAGGAAGAAAAGAGAACGCCTACCCACGGTTCCATTATGGCTCTTTGATGCTGCTTGCTCCGTTCGTTGTTGGTTCTCCATTGCGAGCTCTTAATGGGTCTTACTAGTTAGCATGTTCCTTAACCTCGGTACTTTTAGGTAAATGATCCAGGAGTAGATCCAGAAGCAGTTGGTTGATCTAGTAGCACTTTACGAAGCAGTTGTTTAAGCAGTCAGTCCAGTTGTTTATATATACGATGCAAATTAAAATCCAGATTCTGCTGTTCCTCTGATCGAGATCGATATTCTGACCTTAGTGAGCCAGGCTACAGTTACGAGGGCTACCCCCTTTCCCTTTAGCGCCGCCCCCGAACGATGCTGCTTGCGGGAGATGCCTGCCTTTAGGTAGGTAGGTCAGAATTACGGCACTATAGATCGTAGTTGCCTACACAAATTACCTTCACAAATTCGTCGTTCAATTCGATATCTTCCAGTCATTCTTTATATATGTAATAACGCTCCGGTCTATATAGTTACCGAAATGATACAATTCATTTCATTATCCTAATTTCCTTGTGTTAACTCATATAACTAACCATTTATTTCATAAAAGATCTCCTTGCTTCACTCTCTATACCTTTACCTTTCGTAGCTTGCCTTGATTGCTGCTGAATTCTATGGGCCTGGGGGGAAGTCCAATCCATCGCCTAATGCTGATCCTAGCGCTATATCGGAATCGAGTTTCCCTCTGCCCTCCAGCGCCATCATTATTGGACATTATAATAAAGGAGGGTATGCCATTATCGCTCGCATGATTTGCCCGGCCTAGGGGATAGGGTTTTTGCCTACCTTTGTAGCGCGTCTCAAGTCTGCACCTGGAGCAGCATCAGAGCATATATATATATAATATATAGCGGCGTCTTCCCTAAAATAAGCCTTCTAATCCCAATACTATTACGGGTATCCCCACCTTTGACTATCTTTGACTGGTTCGGATAGAGGTAACCATCTTTTCCAAAGTGATCCATTCCTAATGTGCGTATGCTGTTAATAATCCTTTCATAATTCCAATCCCCTCTTTGTTCCAGCCCTATAAATAAAAGGGGATTAGTATTAAGGTGGAAATGCCAGTCAAGAGTGGAAGCTGTACCGGATATGGACCATATTGGGGCCTCAAGAGATGGAATAAAAGCTCAGAGAAAGATATTATTCTATCCCAAAGCGCTTTCCAGAATCTGCCCAAAAATAGACTGTCCCGATCAGATATGATGGAGCTCGGCAATCCAAAATGTACCCACACATGGCTGAATAATAGTTCAGCTGCTTCACGTCCCGAGATCATCCTCTTACACGGAATGAGCACACACATCTTGCTGAAGCGGTCCACCACGAAAAACAAATAATCATGGCCTTTACGAGTCGTAGGCAAACCTCCAATGAAGTAGTCCATAGAAATGCTCTCCCAAGGCCTGCTCGGTACTGGCAATGGCATGTATAAGCCTAGCTTCCGATTGCTTGGCTTGCTGGTGCTGCAAAGAGCACATCCTCTAACAAACTTCGCTACCTGCTCCCGCATCTTTGGCCAATACACATACCGCTGCCAATTTTATACTGTTTTTGTAACACCGAAATGCCCAGCAACTCTGGAAGTATGTGCTTCTCTTATAAACTGAACTCTTCTATCCTGGGGTATGCATAATTTGTCCAGCTTGTATAGCAACCCATCTTGAAGGTGGTATTCATTTCCCTCCATGACGGTGACTGGCCTCTCCTTCAGTTGCTTGTAAACTCCACTGAAATATTCGTCTTCCTCATAATAGAATCTCCACTCATAAGCTCATGCGTAAAAGGGGCTCAAGCTGCCATTATAACTCCAACTACTGCAATCTTCTTCATTGGTGGTCGAGATAGCATGTCTGCCAACTTCTTCGTAGTTCCCCCTTCTTGTATTTGAGTAATAGAGGAAATTGCTGCAAGAAACCCAACCACTTGTAATGCCTTACCTGCTGCATCTTCTCTGGCTTTGTAGGTACTGCAGGGGCTGATGATATGTATGTATGATGGTCTCCTTTCCCAGGAGATAATGCTTCCACCTTTTCACCACTTGTACAATCGCAAATAGTTCTTTATCATAATTGGGGTAGTAAAGAACTGCTCCATGGAACAACTCTGAATGATGGTAGCACACCGGCCTCCCTCCTTGCAGGAGTACTGCTCCTAAGGCATACCCACTCGCATCCGTCTCTAACTCAAAAGGCCGCTGCAGATTTGGCATAGCTAGGACTGAAGCGTTACAGATTCTGCTCTTCAAGTCTTCGAATGCTCGCTGTTGTGGCCTACCCCAGCAAAAGTTATTCCCCTTAGCGGTCATGGCGTGCAATGGTGCTGCTATTGCTGATAAGTTTGCGATTAACTTCCGCAAGTACTGTGCTGCTCCCATAAAGCTCCTGACCTCTGTCATACTAGTGGGAATAGGCCATTGGGTTATGGCCGCAATCTTCTCCGGATCCACTTTCAGTTCTCCTCCACCTATCATGTGCCCAAGATATTTAAAGGACGTCTTCCCAAACTCACATTTCTGCAAATTGGCAATGAGTTTACTCTTCCTTAAGGTCTATATAGTACCTGTGCCACATGTGTGAGGTGCTCTTGCCACGTATTACTAAGATTAGTATGTCATCCAGATATACTATTCTAACATAAAAAGCAAGTAGGGAGAGTACTTCCTTCCTATAAAAGGTCTAAATGCCGTACCAAGCAAGTACGAAGATGTAAGGCAATGGGTTATCGAAGCCCGTCCGTAGGTGGTAAGATTGTATGATAACACTTAAGTAAAGGTAAGGCAGGGTAAAGGTGAATGGCGATAGTGCCTACGCTACTGATATTCCTGGCTTCAGCGCTAAGTTAGTAAGGGCCAGCACTCCATAGGTTGTTGGGTGCCCGCAAATTCCAAACTTGTATCACTTCGTTCCTGGGAACATTATACCAAGAAGTCCATACATGGTACCCAGAATCTACTGATATGTGATACCCGGAAGAATTTATAAGGCAAGTGTTATAAAAAAACATCTCTTGGCAATGCCGATTGTCTGGCTGCTGCTGTTGTCTAAATTAATAAATCGTATCTGGCTGCCCCCTTTTTTTACTTATTGGGTGGGGGGGCCTTCGGTTTATCCCAGCTTCGAGTGATTTCGTAAAGCCTCGGGTTCGACCAGCTCTCGGGTTCTTTTGTCAAGCCTAACGTCTCTCCACTACCTCCTACACGTTGTATCCAAACTCTAGCCGCCACCGGTTCTCGCATTACGTTATCGCATTACGACGCGTGGTTTTGTCAAGTCAGCCAGCCTAAAAACCAACCTCCTTCCGTTGGCCCACGCAAGCAAACCCGTGGCAAGTTCATCATCTTCATCTCCAGGGATGGCAAGAGATATACGTCAAGAGATAGAGACGTACAGGTAGATATTCGATCGATCATCACTTACCGGGTGAAAATGAGAAGGGTTTACCAGGACCTTACCTGAGCTAGCTAGAAGGTCAAGTTAAGGTAAGTCATCACTTACCGATCATCACTTACCGGGTGAAAATGAGAAGGGTTGGGATAACCTAACCGGTTTCTGCCTGCACCCTCAAGAAAAGATCGTCTTTCTTAATGAATTGAAGCGGCGAGACCGCCCACACCTGTGTGATTTACGCGTTCCGTTAGATTGATTCGCCTCACCTCACTCGGGCTATCGAACGTGAAAGACTTCGTTTCAAGTAAAAGAAAAGCATAATTACATATATAATTCGATATATCTATTTGTATACGGATATATAGATAGGATACGATCAATTATTCGAGCAGAAATCATCCCATATGATGCTTGCATAATTACATATATAATTGGAAGATATATCTTCGTATACTATATTCTTCTATTGATGAAATCACAAGAGCTATTGGGTTAAGGCCCTCGCCCCTTCTCAATTAGCCAGCCATTGATTGGTTTTAACGGTTCAAATGGCCCCCTTATTCTGAAATTGCATTATATTATATAATATAATTTTTCGGAAATCAGAGGTAAGGACTTATCCAGATTCAAAATTTACCTTCGCGAAAACGCTTTTGGATTCTGAAGCTTTTGTTACTAGAGCTGTCCACACAAGGATAAGTGACAGAGATATGAAGTGAAATCAAATTGTTTATTCTGGTCTGTCGCTTTCATCAGGTGACAGCCCGCAGACGTATTAGAGTGAGACAAAAGTAGAGCCTAGGAACTGCAATAAAAAAGTGGTGATTTAATAGTCTGGAGTTCACCTGGTCTAACCGGGAAGCGTAGGTTCGAATCCTGCTCACCATATTGTAGGCCACGTCTTTAAAGCCAGACCGATCATAAAAAGCATAAAGATACGCCGACACCGGACCATCATTATAATGTTACACCCCCGACACTTCCATCCGAAACCCCTACGAACGTACACTAGTCACTCGCACCCCGCGATCCGCACACGAAGAACCCAACTCCAACCACACCTACTACACACCTCCAGGTAGTATCGTGAGTCTTGCAAATAGTACGATGCACGACCCGCGCCATTAGTTATTCCCTCCCGATGCGGCGTACAGAGTCGGCCCGCGTGTCCACGGTAAAAAGGCACACCGCTTATTGGATGGAAAAGTACTCACCAACAAGTCAAAAACAAAACAAAACAGCGCTAGCACTTTTGAGAGTGCTATAGGTTGGTTTGAGTGGGTTCGGGCTCATCAAACCTGCATGACCAAAGTCTAAGGTGCACAAGCTACACGTATAACATAATTTGGTAAGGCAGGAGCAGAGCAATCATACCTTCCAGGTCGAGAGCTATATTCGGATTTTCCAGATCGAGAGCCCAACCTTAGTTATAGAGATTAAAAAATCGCATTTCGTAAGCGAGATCCTTATATAGAGCAAAACCCGCACCTGTCGATGTTGTCGATGACTCTGCTGTATATGAAGCTCGTGCGTGATCCAGGTTCAGTCTTTCGAGAGCCAGATTATTATGCTCATGATAGGGATAAATATTATGAGTTTAGGGATCGATAACCAGCAGCATAGGTAGAAGGAACAGAGTCAGTTGAAGCAGTAGATTAAGCATAAGTAGACTAAGACTAAGCAGTTTACTAAGCACCAGTTGTTGAACCAGTTGTTTAGCTTTAACCATAAGCACCAACACCAGTAGCAGATACAGTTTTTTAGATCCTCCGGATACATATCCAGTTCTAGTACCATCTGAAGTATGGACAGTACCAGGTCCAGACCTTCGTGATCGAGAAACATATCTACCCGCAGCATCCCTTCTTTTAGAGCCCGTTCTAGAGCCTATTCCATTTGCAATTGATCCAATTGATTGAGTCTCACCAACTACTCTGCTGGTAGAACTGTTGCCTTTATCGATTATGCGAAGCGATCTACTGCCCTTGATTCCAATGCCTCTTTCTATGATACCACCCACGCTCGGGTTCTCCTTCAATTGGTTATGGCGGAGGATACTGACTCTTGATCCAGAAGGGCTGCTACTGGCTCTCAAACAGGAAAGGATAATGGGCGAGATGGCGGCTAGGATGCTGGAGAATATACTACTGATGAATCTGAGTATGCTGGGCGAGGTGCTTCCTCTGCTCCTGTTTGCTTTAATGCTGGTGGATAAACAACTGGAACTCGAGGCACGAAGTGAACAATTATTAATTAATAAGGAATGCTCGTTCTCACTTTGATTAATTATTACTTTACACAATTATTAATTCATATGGACGGAGGGCTGCTATTTGATTTGCCCGTTAAACTATCGTCTATTTTAGGAATCTAGGGCCTTGAGCACGCACCTGAACGACGTGGACGTGGGGTTCCTGGAGGCTCAGCATCGAAAGTGGGAGAAGCCTATAGTATGAGGTCCGAGTTAACATGTTTAGGCATATCCCTAAAGTGGTTTAATGGTGGTATAGGGGTTGGGGTAAATAAGGTGAGGTGTGTATAAGGCTATGGTGAGATCAGGGGAGGTTTATATAATATGGTTTTTGGATGAGGTTATTTTATATGTTGCAAGCCGGGCGGGAACTTATTTTCTCCTTATGCTTCTTCCTGTTGTTCGTTGGTGGTAGTTGTCTCTCCTTGCTATTTTGTAATGCCCTTTCCTTTGGTGGTTCGTAGCCCCTGCAGTCACTATTCCTGTATGTAACCCCTCTACTGGTAGCGCGTCCCCCATCCCTATAGTTTTTGGTGTATTGGTAGTGTGCCCCTAATGGACCTCCTCTCTCTTATTCCTCCGTGCTTTATTGTTCTAGTCTCTATATACGTTAATATCAGTGTAGTTTTATAAAGGAGTTTTTGAAATCCATTAGATGAGATATATGGATTATGGGTATACAACTACCGAAGATCCAACTACCAAGCGGAAACCAAACTAGTGGATTCACCTTTGGTGGGATTCCCCTCTGTAGTGGGCTGTTCCTGTTGTTATTTATATCCCCCAGCAATAAGCATGGGCTTCCTTCCTTGCTTGGTCCTTTACTTACTAAGTGCTCTCCGCTTTTATGCCCTCTTGTTCTCTGAGTGCCTCTGTGTTTACCCCGCCTCTGTAGGACTTGGGTTTGTAGGCTCTGGTAGGTGTGTACTTCTCTCTGGGGCTCGTGGGTTAGATACTATATTTGTGTGCTTCTCAAGATGCTGTGATCATTAGGCTAAGCGGCGTGCAGAACAGGCTAAGTTACCCGTTCGAGCAAAGGATAATGAAGTGACAGCATAAGGTCCTAGATCATGTGGATCACCGCTAGTAGTATAAGCGGTAGGGCCAATAGCCATAGAAAGCAGGACAGCCAATAGCAAAACTCAACAAGCCAATAGCGAACCCAAGAGCGAAGTGAGAGCTCATAGCCCACCTCCAAGTACTGTCTGGAGGAGCAGTCACAAGGTCAGACTATCCAGGCCTACTACCAACACTAATCCAGGACCAGCTACCCACACGGAATATAAGACTAGAGACAAAGGCAACAGAGGTAGGTGACCCCGTTGACTCATCAGTGGAGGCAGCAGCAGCAGGGGCACCCAATATCGATGGATGGAAGCCAAGGGCAGAGGCACGAAGGAATGATGAAATAGGCGCCTTTCTTCCGCGTGTTCCGTATCGAGATATAGTCCCACCCGTGGCAGGATAGGAGCTAGCATCCTCACTTGTTCCAACATTTGAGCTATATCGGAGTACCAAGGTCCGTTGATTCATATCCAGTCGCAGCATTAATTACGGATCCATAGCGAGCATAAGTACCCCTTCCAGTTTAAGAACCATAGCCCATTTACTCAGTGAAAGCAGCAGCATCCCTACCAGTTAGAGTATCTAGGAAAAAGTTGAAACCTGTGTCGTCGCACACACACTTTATTTCACTTTCATATCGCTACGTATTAATCATCGTTCAAGACTGCGCTGCTAAAAACCCCAACTATTTTCAGTTTTTTCGGATCCTCCAGCGGCATAGGCATAGGCAACAGAGGAAGCAGCATAATAGCAAGAAGCAGGGGCGTTTTACCTTGATTCATCACCCGTAGTTTCAATTGCAAAGGCAGGTGCAGTCGAAAATCCATATCCAATTGATCGAGACCCTGAGTCAGTGGACCTCGTTACCCTAGTTTCAGAAGCAAAGAAAGAGAGCGGCTAAGGGTGAGTAAAAGCATAAGTTTATCCAGTTATTGACCCAGCAGTATATAAATACCTAGTTTAAGTTAGACCAGCAGTATCTGAGCGCGCATCCCTGACTAAATTAATAATTGTTAAAGACTGCCCGATTGAAGTTTCAGCAGCATCCTAGCCAGGACTAGCATTCCAACCTCCGACTTTTTGCACATCTCAGAAATGGAGAGACAGTTACGTATGAATTAATTATTTCACTTTACACGATTATGAAATTCTAAAGAAGGTATGCAAGGGCCAAACTATTTACTCTATTTTTACTTGTTCAAAATAGGTTGCGGGAATCCATAGTGTGGTTAAGTATGCTATTAGTGATTCAACTGCGGGTGATGCCTTTGTTCCACCAACCACCGCCTATTACTATTACTATGCCTTTGCGGGTGAAACTACTATTCCCGAGTATACAGATTAAAGGTCAACAACTGAAGCGCCAAGCCCATCGGAGCATAGAATATATAATAGAAACAAGGTCATGTCTACTGCGCCTAGGACTGTTGCTATCTCTGCCTCTGCAAGTGGACGTTTTATGTATATTGACGTGCCGAGCCTATATCGAGTTTATCATAGCGCATTACAGGGTTAAGGAAATACTTTAACCAAGAGAGTCTTTTCTGTCTAGGCGGCCTTATCTTAATGAGCAAACTACTATTTATGAGCGAGCGGAGGGTTGGAACAAAGCTTGAGACCCAAACCCTATGCCTTTGGTAGGTAGTGTTTGTGACGCAATGGTTTACATAAATGAACGTGTTATTTTGTGTTTCAACCGATGAAGTGATGCCCTCACGCTAACGCATGAGTTTCCTCCCGGACCGAAGAACACCGGGGTTGAGAACCTATGTTGGGGTACAGGGAGGGGGCTTGCTGTATGGGCCAGCGGAAAGACGGGGTGTGGGGGATGGATCATACATAATTGATCGATCCAGCATCATCGGTCACTTCATCATGCGGGTAAGAGTGATGGAAGGGGCGATCTTCCCCTAAAGGGTGTCCTCTGGAAATGGTGGCGATTGAGTATTCATTAATTAATAATTAATCAAGTGTTCTAGGGCTAAAAGGTCTAGTTCTTCAGGTGATAGGTAGCATGCATTAAATGAAAGGGCAAGTAAGGCCTATTTATTGCAGTGGGTTCTAATGGATGAATCCTCTTGGGGCTCCTCTGAAATCCAAGTAATAGTGATACCCAGAAGTTTATATGTGGTACCCGACCGAATTCATAATAAGGCAAGGCAGTAAAGGGTTCATAGTAAGAGTGCCCTCCTCTCCTAAGATTCCTAAAGGCAAGTGTGAGAAACAAAGCATCTCCTTCCTGGCTGGCTCTGTCTGGGCATCATATCTTCTCAATGTCTCCCGTCCCCATCCAACTGCTCTGATGGACCAGAATCCAAGTCATCCGGCAGTTAAAGCCATCCATCCAGAGTTAAACGATCTAAGCTAAAGGGAAAGCCTCTCGGGACCATCATATCATCCCCGCAGGAGCATGCTACTAAGAGTCCTTTCCTTGACTACTCGACCACCATCCATCCAGCCGTCCCACAATTTCATCCAGAATCGCGGGCGGAAGCTACATAAAAAAAGGGGGAGGGGTATTTCAAATAGTAGAAAATGCATTTCATTGTTCTGATAAGGTATTTTTTCCCCTCCTAAGTAGCAATAATAATCCAATAATTTTGAATTAGGTATGAGGGCAGCAAAGACTCTCTATCGAGTGCATCGACTCTTGGCATCGATTCCTGGATGTGACACTGAGTAGAGCTAGCACTGACCGTAGCTTATAGGCAATGAGTATCCATCCCGCCCGGTAGCTAAGCTTATTATATAAGCCTTCTGGACTAACTAGTACCTAATAGCAGTTTCAATAGTCTCTGTACCTGTAGTGCCACCAATAGGACCATGGATAGAGAGTTGCAATAGATCTTCCCAGGAGCCATAGTCAATAGTTTGTCCCAGGTTGTTTCAATAGGCATTCCCCATAGCAGCATAGTTGAGATAGTATTTACATTATAAATAGACCCTTTGCTTGCCCCATTATATTAGAGATAAGAGATAGCCCCCTGCCTTCCCTACTGCTCCCTTACTCTCTATCTTACTTAGTGTCGACGCCCAGTCCTACCTACCTGGTCTCCCCAACCTTCCTCTTATATTAATTTATTTGCCTAACCTAGTATATCCCTCTAACTAAACCACCTAAGAATTCACTCTATTTTGTAACAACATAAAAGCCTTAAAGGCATACCTAATGAATGATGCAAAACTATCAAAATAGTCTTTGATAGAAGCTCTACTCAGTGCTGTTACATGGCTACAGTAATAATAATAAGATATGGGTAAGAGCACCTATGTATGCATGGTAGACTTGTGGGTACGAACTATTGGGAACTATAGGTCACGTAGTATAGGTCACTCATGTAAAACTTTGCATGAACACCGCCTCCTGGGTACGGTGGATCTGGAACGGGTAACGCACAACTAGGCTTGCTTGGTGCTATTGGTAAACCTCCCTTACTCACTGACTAACCTAACTGACAAACCTCACACTATCATTGTTGGCTGTAGTCCGCCCGTTGGACCGTCCATCTAAGTATATGCCTGTTGCCAGTGGGAGCACCTATTTCGTTCGGAACAGCTACGGCACAAGACCACTACAGCTTCTTACTGCTACAGCTAGCTACAGCACTAGCACGTAGTACGGCACTAGATAGGAGGTTACAGCAAACACGTTCTTTTCAATTCATACCCTAATAGACGAGAATGAAACCATGTGTATGGGGAGGATCCTAAGGTGCATCTTAAGTAAGCATCATCCATCAATTCGAGGTAGGAATTCCAGTTCCGTAGCGGTAAGTGAGGTCGAGGGTATTCTAGTTTGATGGGTCTATTCTCAAGGGTCTCGGTGGAGTTTCTAGGCCTAGTTATAGGTGGAGGTTCAAGGAGGGTTGTGACTCCGGCGATTCATAGAGAGAAACTTACTGAATGGAAGATACAGAATGCAAATGTATTTCAATAAAATGAATAATAATAAAAGGGGGATTACCTTCACAGGGGCTTCCTTCCTCCAGTGGCACTAGAATTCAAATTCAGACATCTCTATTACCCTCGAATATATTTTTTTCTAATAATATCGTATAATATAAATTTGAAAGGTTCGTTCATCTATAATCCCAGGAGCCTTTCCATGCACGCACCCACATTGAAAAAATGGGTATGATCTTCCAATCTCCAATGGTTCCTTCGAAGCGGCTTCGCGCCTCCCTGTTCCATTGGGGATTTATCTTGGTCCCCCGTCGATTGACCTAGGGTACGTTAGTCTTGACCAACTTAATGCAATAATACTTGCTGCCTTTCTTTCCATTTCACCACCCGCAGCATGTCACCCCATTTACTTACTACCCAATGGGATTCCTTCGAAGCTCTTGACCCGCGCCCGAGACACTACCTGGGGCGAGTGACTTAACGCTCCTCATCCAAATTGGCCCCGGTACCCCAGAAGTTGGTTATACCTTTCCCGTAGCGATAAGGAAATTATTACTTTAAAAGGGTGATCTAACTTATCTTTCGACTTACTTACTAAATAGCAAAAGCATATCTGTCCCTGCCTGTTTCGTGTTTCGCCTGCTGCACTAACTTGCGTCCACAACTTGATCTTCCTCCTATTTCCTCTGTGTTCCCCGTCCGGTGGAAACCCCGTTTCTATCAAGATTTTGCTTTCTTTTTCTTTTCTATTAATAATAAAAGCATCTCCGTTCCGTCACTGATAGTAGTCCCTCCACTCAGTTTCTTGGTGATTCCCAAATTGGTTAGTCCCTAGTTGGACCACCTAATCTGTTGTCTATTGTTTATTCGCGGCTATGGGTTGTTAGTCCCGCCATAGGTAGGTTATGTATAAAGCATAGGTAGACATTGTCAAATGAGGGATGTTTAAAGAGAAAGAAGTAAGCCTAGCTCAAGCGTAAGTGGTTAGTTATTTCACGAGGTCCGGTTCTTCATCTTAGTTCCTAATTGCTTATCGCGAGGAAGTAGGTTCTATTTGGTTGGTCCGTCAAACGCACTGGTTCCTCAAACGCTGGGCACGACCCGGCAGGGATCTATCTATCCGCGGGCTGTCAATGCTCACTCCCCATCGAGGGCTGCATCGAGGGCTAATCAATCTAACGTAGACTTCATTACTAATAGCACGTCCCATATGGGTCCACATCCGCCGATAAGGAAAGCAGCATTGACCAACAACTACCCTACTACAAACTCCAACAACTGCCCCATCTTACAAGAAAGGGAGGCGTACCCTTCATTCAATAACAGATCACGTACCCTTCCCTTCATATCCGTATCACGGCCCAATAAACTCCCCATATTCCGGGAGAGGCGAGCGAGTTGATTCGATTTGAGTCCCAAAATGGGCTTGGAAGGCAAGTTACTACTGATGCATCTGCCGTTGAAAGATAGTACGATCCCCTAAGGAAGAGACACAATTCCCCTCTCAGCCAGAAAGTGTTGTTATGTCCAGGGCCTTAAATAAGAGCCTTTAAAATGGCCATTCAAGCCCTTACAATCGCACTTTTCTGACACTGAATAGGAGATCCTACGAGTTCAGCTCCTCTTGTTCTTTAGGCAGGAGATGCTTTGGTCGGTTAGGTGGACAGAGCAGAATTAGCTAGCTGCTGGCTCATCATTATATATGCAATATTACGTATATAACTGCTGGCTCATCATTATCCATGTAATATAAAAGAATCTATTGAAGATAAGAGGCAGCGAGAAAACAGGCCGGATTCGAACCGGTTCACATCAATTTTCCATCCATTTCGGTGTCCCATCAATCTCGGATTCATTTCCGCCAAACCATGGTCCCGCCGGCATTTGGATGGCTTCATTGACCGATACGGACAGGGAGGGGAACCGCGATATTAACGTGAATATCCGTCGAATTACCCAGGGGATTGAGACCACTGGTGGGGACCTCTGACTGAAGAAACGAACGAAACGACAGGCCCTCGTGCCTCGGATCAACAAGGGCTATGGATTCTTAGCCCTTCTCGAGCGACAGTGTTTTCGACACCATTTTAAGGATATCTCGTCTAAGTTGTCCCTCATGGAATCCCTTATCCGGCCCACTGTTCTCTACGGCTCAGAGATTTGGGGACCTTCCTTATTAGAGTCAGATTGGGCCTCAGCTGAGAGAGTTCAGACCCTTCTCCTCCGATGCATCATTAGATGTAAGCAGTCAGTTCCTCAGCACATCATCCTAGCAGAGTTTGGGGTTCGGCCCTTCCGGCTTGAGACAGTTTTCAGATTGGTTTCTTTTCTGCATCGCATTCGGAGCTACGCTGACTCGAGGAGTGGACAAGACCGGTACCCATACTTGGCCTACTGCTCTTCAGAGACTATTGCCCTCTCTAGCCCACCGGGTCGGGCTCGTGGTTGGTTTGCAGGGGTTTCAGATCTTTTTGAGTCCGTGGGCATTCATATAGACCGTTCCTCTGTTTCGATATTCCTTGGATGCACCAGGTCACCTTCTACCCACCAGACAAAAGTTGAACAAGATCATCAGGGATGACATATACAGGCAGTTTATCCAGACCACTTGGGTGAACCCCCAGGGGGGGCTGCGCCCTAAGATGGCCTTCTATGCGGAGCACTTCTTAGAGCTACAGGATGGGCTCATCGTTCGCCCCCAGTATACTTTTTGCCATTGGATGCACACTCTCCGTATTCCGTTAGGTCAGTTCAGAGTGGGTTCTCACAGACTTCGGGTAGAGACAGATCACCAGATCGATCGATCGGACAGGATTTGCCAGCTATGCCAGATACAGGAGGTCGAGACAGAGGAGCACTTCATCTTCCGTTGTCCCGTCTACTATGAAATCAGAGGGAGATTCCAATGCCTTTTCAGGAGGTCCCGAGACCTTACTAGCTTCTTCAGATATCCTGACCAGAGATGCTTGGCCTTATACATGCAGGAGGCCCTTAGACTTCGGGCTCATATTCTCCAGCCTCCTACTAGACCAGATTCTACCCGGCAGATCACTTCCTTCTTCACGGTGTTACCCTCCGGAAGGGGCACTAAGCGACAGCCAGACATCAGCACAGCCTCGGATCCTAGATCAGTGCAGGCCCGGAGGACCATTCCCCATACCACGAGATTTCAGCGACATGACCAGATCAGCTCCCTCACCAGGAGACGGACGAGATCCCCCAGACATCAGCAGCGTACTACTTCCTCCAGACAGCAGCGCAGGGCACGATCCAAACCTCCCACCAGTTCCTCCTCCAGTTCCTCCTCTGGACATCATACTATATTGAGATTTCTTCATTCGGCCTCGGATGTTAGGAGAGATGGGTCTACTCCATGACAGACCTTCCTCCCTACTGACAGGAACTTAAATGGCCCTTCTTCTTCGATTGAACGTCACTTTCCAGCAATGTGTGAGCCTAAAATAGAAGTCGAATTCTGTCAAATATCGAGATATAGCGGTAAAAGCCCGCCCCAACGCTCGACCCGCCCCCAGCGTTAAGTAGCGGTCAAGAGAGAGAGGCTAGGTTAGGCACATCAGTAGCGGGACAGAGCGCTTTGCTAGTGAAATAAATGGCTATTGAACTGAAAGGAAAGGAACGCCGGCTGAGATGATGACGGTCAAGCTGCTGCTGAGATGTTACTGAAAGGTCATGAGGGTCATTTCGATTGATTGAACTGATGATTCTGTTGTTTACTCAGTTGATCGAGAGCGAGACCCAGTTTCTAATGATCCAAATCCATAGGCAGCAACACCTACAGAGCTACCAGCCTTAGCCATTCCAGTAGATTACGCCGTTGATTACGCTGTTGATCCAGCCAATGAGTCAGTTGCAGGAGAAGCAAAGGTAGAGCCAGTAGTATCATTAGCGGAGGCCTTCTTTAGGTATAATAAGGTTGCCAGAGGCAACAGAAGCAAAGGTATCAGAGTAAGAGCCTGAAGATCGAAAGCCATATCGAAACCTAGAGCAAGCAGCAAAGCCTGTTGTTTACCTCATTGAACCGGTCTATCCTTTAATAGGTCCAGGGGAATTCAGATGATTGAGAGGAATAATTCTTGCTCTTAGGTAGGAGGGCAAGGAAGAATTTCGAAAGCTAGATCCAGAGCCGGATGCGAGAGATGAAGAGTCAAATGTTCCTTTAGAAGAGCCAGCAGCAGCTTCACTTTGCCTAGTTTAATATCCTCCAGATCAATAGCCAGTAGTTAGTTTCCCTTCCAGTTGATTCCGCTGATTCAGATGTTCACCTTGACCTTGATTCTGTTGATCCAGCAAAAGGAGCACCACCAGGCAAGAGCAGAAGAGCCATAAGCACTAGCAGCACCATCTGTTGAATCAGTTTATATGGCTTCTGTGGCTTCTATGGCCTGGCTATACTATCATTGATACAAGGAAGACCATTTAAAAAGAGCTACACTTACTAGTTCAGGGCTACACTCGCTATTCCTTCCTGTAGGGGCTACACTGAAGAAGAGTAAGTATGGGAACTTACGTCCATCTGATCCAATCACCTACCTTCCATCCATCGTCCATAGTACCATCAGATCGGGGTAAGTACTGGGCGGGGTTGATTGGCAAAAAAGCTTGGAAAACTACTGGTTATCAAAGAGAAACGATCAGAAAGGGTATGGTTTATAGTGAATAAAATCCAGTTGGATGATCCGATGATAGATTTATTTTCTAATGTGGGGCGTTGTGGCATCGAGCTTTTTTCTATACAGACAATGGGGTTTCGTGATGATTCCCGAGGGTAAGGGACGAAGTGCTTAATAGCCTTGAGAAATGGTCGATTCGCTTACTTGGTTGCTCCCCCTGCTCCCAATGATCAATGGCAGGATAGCAAGCTGGTTGATGCGCCGGCCGAGGACAGGAATTGATTTGCTTACCTTTCGCCCTATGCCTCCCATGATCGATGGCTGGCTAGGATAGAATTTATTGCCGCGCCCCCCATCCTGAAGTTCGGGGTGGGTAATTCCATCCGATGAACAGAGCCTCCCACACCGCCCTTTCACCCCCGATTATCTTTCTTCCATCCTTTCTTTCTTAGTGCGAGAAAAAAAAGTTAGTGCTGGCTAACGACTGTCCCCGGGAGAATTAACGAGGTAGCTCCCCATACCAGTTTCAACGATACCCATACAACTAGAATCGGAATTCCCAGATGGATGGTATACTGTTACCGGGGAGGCAAGATCCAAAGTTTCTATCCTTCCATCCTGAACTGCTGGCCTAAGGTGAGGGCAAGTCCCTAATGTAGTTTGGCTGGTCCTCCTCATTGGGGAGAGCCATCTCTGTGCTTGCGGAGTAGACTACTGTGCTTGCTTTCGGAAGCTGTGTTCGATAACTTTATTCGGCAGCACCGTGGGTGCCATCCTTTGTTACTTTCATCGGACCCCGGCAATTCAACTAGTTCAACCGTTGGTGCCTACCCTTCCTACACCCCCGGTGGGTAATAGCAGTTCGTTCAACCGGAAGGAAGGGACTAACTTCCTCCCGTGGGTGAGATGGCAAGTTATTTCTGTCCTACCACCTCCTACCTCCACTTTCTTGCTGTCCTGCCCCCCGGTGTATGTCAATAATGAAGTTCCGGCAAACAGGCAAGAGAGAAATTAGTTGCATCCGATAGCTGGCTGTGGGTGAGGGCAAGTAGCTGGACCGAGGAGGGATAGAGAAAACTAGTCCTCCCATTCATTACCCGGGTTCAGTTCAGGCAAGCAGGGCAGTTCGGAAGCTAGCCCATCGGCGGGACATCTCCACCAAGGAAGCTAGCCCGGAAAGATAGGAAGTTGTTTGGCTGGACCATCCAAAGTTTTGATTGGCCGGAAGGAAGGAAGGTATACAATTCTCTGTTTAGTGTCTCCCTCCCTCCTTTGTTTCTATCCGGAAGGTCTAATCGGAATGAAACTAGTTCAACTCCCTCCCTGGGGATCATGCCAGGAAGCAAGCAGCCTCCTTCCTTTCTTTGATTCTAGCCTTTTGGCCTAAAGACAGGAAAGCGTAGCTTGAGGGATTTATCTAGTGGAACCCCGCCTGATGGGTTTGGTGGGGCAATGAGCCTCCGATAGGGCTGGAACCTCACCTCGCATCGCAAAGAATGGATGCCGCTACTCTACTACATCATATATTATGGGTCCAAAATCCTAAGGCATAGCCTAAGTCTTTAAAGAAAGCAAAGGGAGTCAGAGTTATTCCTTCCCTCGTAGCCCGCCAGGAATTGAAACTCTTCCCAGAATGATCGTCCAGGTCAGTGAGTAAGCCAAGCCCCGGTTCACATCACATGACTCTGGTTCGTCCAGTTTGAGTAGGCAAAAGTTGCGATCTACTGCTTTGCAGCTCCAGGTGTTAGGTAGGCGATAGGGGGCTTATAACCTAGTAGCTTAAGCGCTCATATCAGCCCATCAGAATAAGTACAGATGCTTAGCAGCCCAACGCTTAGGAGGTTTACAAGCGCAAAAGAAGGAAGGCGATTCCATATCTATAGATAGAAGGAAGGATTCTCCTCAGCACGCGATTCGAACAAGCGAAGCGATTATAAAACCAGAATCCCCGAGGCCTTAGGTGGCTCCTTTTTGTGCCACGCGATTCTCAGCAAACATAGGAAGGAAGACTGACTTGCCCCAATAAAAGGATAAAGCCTTATTGACTCCTCCATGGAACAGCCAAGCTAACGGCCCTAAATCCATGGGCATAGCGATAACTGCCATTCATTATATTATCTTGCGTGGGTTAAGTCACTTGGATTAGACCAATCGCAAAGGGGTTATGGTAAAAGGTATCTATACAATAAATACTATAAGTATACCTAATTAGATTCACTTAGCGACACACATAGCCATAATTAGTCATTCTCGATTTGCTAATACTATATAAAAGAATTACAGTCGAAGGGTCGGACGATGGCCTAGGATGCCTACCTTTGATCCGATTCCTGTCAAAAATGAGATGAAAGGTATTTAAATATAAGGCATTTTCCTAAGGGGCAAGCTGCAGTAGTAAAGGGCTCTTCCTTACAACCCGTAATCCGCGTAGGGCCTCAATCATATATAAAGAGACTGGCTTGAGTGCTATCGGTGCCATTAGGGATAGGTCCAGTGTTTGTTGGAGGCCCGCTCAGGCAAGCACCAACCGTAGAATATGTGTTCAGGGAGCCTGCAAAGGAAGGCGGACAGATACTCAGCTCAGCTAGGCGGATCCACAAACATAAGGTGAGTAAGGTAAAGGTGAGCCCCAACCCATCTAGGCAAGGTCAGGACCAACCCTATCAATAGTCTCGGACGAACACCCCACATAGCAGAGAGACACGTTTTCCACCCCACATAGCCCGACATAGCCGCCTCATATAGAACACCCCAACATAGCCAACTGAAGCGCCGATCATAGTCACCCGACATAGCCGCCTCATTACCCACCGGTCAGTCCCAGTCAGCCAATAGTTATCAGTACCAGGAGAGGTATCGATTAACGCTAGCCATGAGGATAAGGCCAGGTTCACAGAGGAGAATTTACCATCCAGGTAAGGCCACCCTTACAGAGGAGAATTTACCACTCAAAGGGCCAGGAGATCTTTATTGGGCATGAGGCCCTGCGGGGCTACGATCAGTCAATATATCACGAGTCACCGTGGCAGTCCATCTTTCCATTCGTTAGGGTTGGGGATTTTTTGGCCTGGTCAAGTTCGATGCTCCAGTTCCAATCACCGTACTCGAAGATCATCGTACTCGAAGATCACCGTACTCCAGCCCCTAGGTCCTTTGGGTGGGCAGCTTCTTCTCGAGGTGGATAGTTGAGTAGGGAACGTATGTTCCGTATCGGTAAGTGAGGTAGGTGTCCCTGTGTTCCGTCCGTTCAGTGCCGTCCCGATAGGGTTCTTATCTCTCGGGTATGGCAGTATGGCTATGACTGACTACTGGCAATGACTATAGCTTCTAGCAATGACCTCCTGGCAATGATCTCAATGATCGGCTATGACTGGTTGGCAGTGACTGGTGATGATCGGCTATGTATGAATGGCGTATGAACCTCTTGTGAATTAACGTAATTAATGCATTGTATCATTCCTTCCCTCTATTCCAGGTAGGAAAACTATTGTTCCGTAGCGGTAAGTGTGGCTATGGGGGAACTCTCTTTCTCTATCGGGTATGTTATGAATGGTATCGCTCAAAGCAGGTGTGACTCACTCGCCGTACCTTACCGTACCGTGTTGGGTGGATGTGGCATGTGGTGATGTTTACTCGGGTATGGTGGGGGTTCCTTTTCTCTTGTCTGGTGGTACCTTGGGGAACATAATCTTTCCCCTTCCTGGGCTTGAGGTTCAAGTCTAACTAGGCTGGGTTCTGTCTCTATTCTAACCAAGTTGCCAAGCCTGCCAATCTGATGCTTTCACCGGGTAAACTGGGCATAAATGCTGGCAAAGGTATCCGGAACTGAAACTACCAGGTAAACCTAAACAATGGATTAGGGTTTGCCCATACAACAGCGCTCGGGGGCAGGTAGATAAACCCCAACTCTTATAAGTACTGCAAGCTACCATCTCTGTCTCTTCCCCTGATGCTTGTATGGCAATTAAAGGGTCATTCGCACATAAAGGGTTTGGTCCGGGGAAACGAAGTCAATTGGATAAAAATAAACCTTCAACTCGTGCCTAAAATACGGCGCGGACAAGTGCCCACGGGGATATAAAATATCCTCCATAAATAGCTAGCCCGTAAGCATGGCCACACAGCTACTTTCCACCTGAGTGTTGCAGACCCTTTTGGTAGGGGAGTGTTCTAACTAAGTAGGCCATACAGAACTATTTAACCTTACCAGGGTTTCTGCTTTTCTTCCTTCGGGTCAAGACTCTTCGCAGTCTTCACCTGACGACGAGTCAACCAATTACTCCACATTGACTTATTACTTATTGGGAATAAGGAATAGGGATAATCTCAGATCCCCTCTTTCACAGAAGAAACTATAAGGCTATATTGTCTTTCTATCTAGCCAGGACCGGGAACCTTAGGAAGGCAAGGACCCTTACTATAAAGGAAGGGCAGGACCCTCCCTCTCTCTTGGGTAATAAAAGGAGTTGGTCCACACCAGCATTGAATTCTTTAACTGGAGACCACCCTTTTCTCTGACATTGCCTTACCTCTGACAATGCCTTACCCACCTACAAAGTAAGTTGTCTTCATACCTAGAGCATTCTATAAATAACCTGACTCAGCAAGATAATAAGGTTCCCGACCATGAGAAGGAAGAGGGTTTTCCTGTGAATAGTAAAAAGAAGCTTGTTCTTCTTAAAATCTAAGTTTTTTACCAAACCATGTCTAAATTTGCCACCACTATGGCCTTAATATCTTGAATGTGCTTCTCCTTAATACTCAAATTGAATAGTTGGCTTGGGACGAGTAAGATCGATGTGTTAAATCCCCATCTTTGTTTGAGTACCCCTAGTGTGAGGGGGCATTTGTGATTTGGTGTGGGTTATCTTCATCATACCTAGGTCAAATTTTGATCATTCAAATTTATCATTCCTTCTAATGAAAATTCCTTTTTGGGTTTCTATATTGCTCAGGGCTGTAAAGCAAGGTCAAGGCTTACTTTGCGCCGACTAAGCTAGACACACGTGTTATGCGTTCTCCTTACCACCGAACGACTTACTGCGTGCAGGTTAAAGGTTTACTATACCTATCAAGCCCCTAATTAACCTACTTAAATCAATGGTAGTTACATAATAGTAATGATGGGAATATCAATGGGATCAGTACTTGTAATAAAGGTAACATGTGGCTCTGAACCAGGATCCAAAAGAAATGCGTATAGATCAGGAACCGCGCGTAGAATTGGTTATGAATTAAGCGCTTCAACTGCACCTACCTATGCTCTAGCCACCAACGCTGCTCTATCCGCCTATACCCCTATGGATCTGGTTCTGCTCCCACCCTCCTTGCTTCTGTTTCCGAGACTGGTTCATAAACTCGGTCCCCCAGTTCAAATGTCACTGCTACTCAGGCAACTTAAGAAACTGCTTACTTCGCTGCTGGTGAATCTGTAACTAGGTCAAATGCTTCTGAGTCAACTTCAAGTGCTATTTACTTGCCTCCTCCAGACTTGGTGGGTGCTAAAAGCCTATCCTCCAGACTTTGGAGTGGGTGAAAAGCCAGTCTTACCGATATACATACGCGGGGGCATACTCGACCGATCATACAGTTATCTATATATTCATACGTTAGGGTTATGTCCTCTTATAATTCTTTATTTTCAAAATACATTTCCTGGCTGGCTGGGCCATTGCGAGCTAGCAACTTCGCTATTGCTCCGAAGCAATTGCATCGTCTGCCCGCCATCTTTATTCTGGCGTCGAAAACAGGCATCGGCAAGCAGCATTGAAAAGCATTGACTAGCTGCACAAACCATAGGTTCTTTCGTCATGCATTTACAATAGCTTAAATCGCTGACTAGAGCTTCCTCATTCCTGTACCGACCGGAGGTTCATGCCCTCACTGAGTAGAGTTTCGATGAGTAGAGCATGAGTAGAGCTTCCTCCCATGGAGTAGACTTCATTAACAAACTGACTGAGAAGAGTTCTATCACTGACCGCCGTATCTTCTAGGCACTGACTGTCTGCAGCAGCCCAGGATCCCATGAGCCCAGGCCGAGTAAGCCCAGTTGAGTAGTCCAGTCGAGTAGTATCCGAGCCAAGCAGCAGTAGAGTATCCAATTAGCCAAGCTGAGTAGCTGGGTATCCAAGCGGAGTAGTCCAGTCGAGTATTCCCGCCCAGCAGCCCGGTATCATAGCTGAGCAGCCTATAAGCCCAGCCTATAAGCCCAGCCTATAAGCCCAGCCCTGCCAAGTATCCCCAGTTGAGTATCCCCGCCCATCCAAGTGGAGAAGAGTAGCCAAGCAGAGTAGCCAAACGAGCAGTCCGGTCGAGTAGCCCGGCCCAGCAATCGAAGGCATCCCGCATTGAGATACAGTGTACATTATTGGATAGCCATAACCCCATTAGTTCCATACCCGGTTGTTTCATAACTAGAAGCGGTTTACTTGGTTCCGGAAGCAGATTCACCCCTAGCAAAAGTAACCTTCCTTGGTCTTGGTTAGTGAGCGAGCGACTTCACTAGCTACTTATTCTCTGATCTGAACTAGCTGTACTTCCATCAGTCTTATGCCCTTATACTCCTTTCTGTCTGCCAGAGCTTTTCTACTTCTGCTAAGGTAAGAAAGCAATGGTCTAGGCTCAGGGTCGGTCTAGGGCCATCCCGGTAAGAAGAAGTGGGCCATCCCGAATAGATACCTCCATATCTTATCTTCGGCCTGCCTATCTTATCTTGTGAGGAAGGTCAGGCATAACCAGAAGAATTGTTTTGAATAAATGGACAGAGTCGACGAGTGGAGTATCATGGGTTATTAGATTTGATTTCTTCCCTTTCATCTATTAGGGCTATACCGAGACTCTCGTGTGAGTAGTCAAGGTGGCTCAATAGAGGGTTGAAAGTGGTTGGTTATTCGTTTACCAACGGAAAGCATGGGAGATCATATTGTAAAACAGATCATAGACGATTGTATGCTCGCTGCCAGGGCTAGGCTGTCGTTGGGCTGAGATGCTCTACCCACCCTGTCAGATGACCTCCGAGAACGAGGTGAATATAAATATCTGAGAGGTTAGCGTGGTCAAAGAAGGGAATGAATGACAAAGACATATGTTGAGTAATAATTTGAGATCAGACGCAAAGGAAAGGAAGGGTCTTCTTGGAAGAGGGGTTTTATTGAGTCTTACGGTAAGGGCTAGAGCCATTAACTATAAGCCTAGAACTAACAGACCACCCAGCCCAACAAGTACAACAACACCTAGGATATAATAGACCAGATCTCAGGGAGGGGAGGTAGCCGTTTTCGTCCAAGTTATTGAGAGATTTATTTATTGATAGCCAGGTTGGGCTCAGGCACTCAGTTTGGTTTGAAAAGAATGAATAAAAACTTCTCTATTCTGTTTATTTATTTAGCAAAACCTCTCCCTTCGGTCGAGCGGCTTAAGCGCTCTCCTCGTTTTTTTAGGGGGTTCAAGCATTTCACATCGGGGGCATGAATGCAAGGTCTTCATTTCCGAATATTGTAATTTCATTACGTTTCAAATGGATAGGGGGATAGCACAGCGAGGACTCTGAAATTGCTGCTTGCATGAGATTGAAGGAAGGAAGATCTCGCTACCTGCTCTTTATCAATTGCTTACGGAACTTACTCCAACAAGAACTAGGGATGTTTTAACATCAAGGCCACAGTTCAACGCCCACCAGGAGAAAGAACCTACTCGCTCTTTATCAATTGCTGGCTGCTTGCCCGTTGAGAGAGATCTTGCTTACTTATGCTAACAAGACCCAGGGATGGTATAACTGATAGGCCACAGTACCACCGCTGATCGATTGCTGCTTACTGCTTACTTTTAGGCTTTACGAACACGGCCGGCTGCTGGTCGAATCAACCCAGGCGGGCTAGGAGTAGGAGAAAAAACCAACCGGTAGAACGCAATTACTGACGTGATTCCTGCTTGCCTGAGATCGATATCTCTTGCTGCCTGCTGATCTCGAACTTGCGAACTTACTTATGAACAAGACCTACGGGCCTACATATTATATACGTTGCAGAACCTCTGAATTAGCTTTTGAGTTAGTGGAAATTCTTAAATAATAACCATACCCTTTTTTTAATTCTCTTTTATCCTCCTGGGGGCTTCAGGTAAGGAAGGACACATCCAGCAAGGTATGGTCCCGTAAGGTGTCACGCCAGACCAGACTAAGGCAAGGGAAAGTAACCAACAACCACAATACCATCGTGGATGAATACCGCCCTGGTTGTTGAGGAGCTTGATCGATCGCTATCGCTTGTCTGTCGTGGAAGGAAGGATCCCACTTGTCTGTCGTGGATGGATCGGTAAGATCGCTACCATCTACTTTCTTTCTTTGTCTTTTCTGGCCCATACCAGTCCGTCCGGTGGTAACACGTCATGCATGGGTGGTATAAGTTCTTAGGTTAATAGGTGCCCAACCTAAAACTACTTCACTTCCGTTTCCTCTGGCCGCTATCAGTATAAGACTCCATTCAGTATCCGCGCACCTCACTCACTCACACTCTCGGGTATGACCTGTGGGTTATTAATTTCACATATATAGACTTGCCGTATCTGGACTGAACTGAACTTCTGTAATGGGGATACCCATGTACAGGGCTGGTTATTGCGGATAGCAGAATGCGTACTGAATGCGGATCGAAGGGGTAGGATTGAAAGGGATTTAAAGGTGAGGTCGAAGGGTATAAGGGTAGGAAGGATCGTTCCTAGGGTAAGGTGTAGGATGTCACGGTGGGGTCAGAGATCATAGGGCTTAGGCAGTGTGGAGTGTCAGGATGTTTCCAAGAATAAAGTTGTTTATGAGTTTCCGCTGAGGTTAGAGGATGGAGGGATGAGAGTATAGCTAACGTGTCTGCTTGAACTCTTTCCTATCCTGCCATTGGTTCACATCTGTTTTCCAGTGGTTAGTTGCACCAGGTAATGCGATAATTTGTAAGGTTGTAGCACCTCACTCAAACTACTTCCTTCCTTATTGCATTATATATGTGCATATACAAATTAATTGGTCCTTCCGCCTTCATAAACTGGTCCCCCGATCGACGCTACGCGCCTCGTCCAATCAAGAAGGAAGACGACGAGCCGTGTAATGCCGGTTGTTCCATGAACTCGAAAAACCTTTTTATTAAATGCATCTTTTGTCAAAAGGAAACCCTCCCTCGTGTTGAGGGGATCCAAGTCAATATGTCTGGCTGGGTCCCGAACTCTTTTTTTGCTTGAGCTAAATAGCTTCGCACCTGCATTTCATGTGATTCCTTTCTTCCATCCAATAAGGCAGGGGGCTAAAGCTTTAAATCCAAGAAAATCTATATTCTAAATCAATTTATCTTCTTTCGAACCTCGCTTGCATATGATAAGATTCCGGTGCGCAGCGTATGAATATGCAATTTGGCGCGGAGCGGTCGATCCAAAAGCCCTCCAACCATGCATTTGGGAAATAAAAGTTTCGTTTCTACGGTTTCCGAGATCTCCATTTTGGTTCCATAACTCTAATTTGTCAGTAGGCAATTTGACTCCGTGCCTGGCATTTCTCTAAATAAGAAGGAGGTAATGTTCCCACACTAAATGACGTCTATAAAGAATCGAAAAAAAAAGGTCTATTCTCTAAAGCCTGCCTGATTGGCATCGGCCTGTTCACTCTCGTGCCTTAGCCTCTTCGATCCTCATCTTTTGGTTCTTCTTCTTGCGCAACCCACATTGGGTAGCGGCAGCGGTAATTGGGGCCCGCATCCTGGGGATTTATTCCTATCGGATCCTGTAATCTAGTGAATCACCACCTGTCATCGAGTAGCCCCATGGAGTAGGTCCCCTCCCTGTGAGTATCTGTAGGAACCGTGTGTTCCATATCAGTAAGTGAAAGGGTTAAGTGTAGGAACCCTGCTCCGTAACGTGGAGTGAAAGAGTAAGGTAGGATGCGGTAATGGGTAATGCGTTAATGGGGCTATCGGACTGGGGCTCAACAATCGGCACCCCCTGTTACTTATTTCCTATCGGCATCCTGTCAATGCGCCTCCCTGTGGATTAGGCCTCACCCTATGGAGAAGTGTGGAATCAGTCAGTCACTCACTGTGTATGCCATATGCCTTACATTAGAATAGCAGCCTTTTCCCTTACCCTCTTTAGACCGGAACCCTAGAAGCATCGAGGAGTGCTGCCCAACACATGAATTGGATGAAGCCAGCCAGGAAGACTCCAAGTACCAGGTAGGTATGACACATGCTATGAACCCCCGTGTTTACCATTTAAAGGGCTTTACCTGTTAGAAATAGACCTGGAGCCATATACCAGAAATACACGTAGTGAGTTAGGAGGGAATATATATCCCTTACCTTAGAAGCCAAGGATGGGATGGGAATGGGGATGGGTTCATGAGACCTTTGAAGCCCCCGGTGAATCGGATGGATGGAGGAGGCGCCCTTATAGTACAAATGCTGGAACCCTACGATTATGGAGTTACTTACCCACCCAGGAATTAGACCAGCCATAGATGTACCAGTAGGGAACACTCTTTGAAGACCCTTACACTACCCACCTGCCAGAAAGACTTTCTATTTCTCAGCCCTAGAACATGCTAACAAGGGAATGCTATAAGACCTTAGGAGCACCAGATATCGTTGGATGGGATGGAGAAGGAATAACCTTAAAGCCTTTCAGTCATCGACTTGCTAAAAACAAAGGTTCGTCTTATAGAAACATGCATTTAATAAACTTTTCGCAAGGACCCTCCTATGTTGGGAAAGCGGCTTCCTTCGAAGGACAGACACACACCCTGGCTATTTTCTGTCAAGAAACAAGCGAGAAATACTCCCAATGGCCCGGCACACCCGCCCGAAGGGGTCTTAAAAATAGAACGCGAGCAAATGCCCTTTTCCGCGGTTTCACGCGGGGAGTCAAACCCCGTGACTGAACCTTACCTTCTCGCTCTTTGAGGGGAAGAATAAATAAAGGGTGAGGAAACGTTAAGTTGGCTCGACCGTATGGGAGAGGAAACGGTTTTAACGCTCGACCGACCATCGGGAGGGAGAGGAACGCAAAGGAAGACCTAAGGGATTTATCCTCGCATCGGGGAAGGGATTTATTGCTCACCTGACAGAGGAGGGTGAGGGCCGCCATCGCCTTGAGATCAGGACCTTTCCGTTCTTTCTTAGGTCGGGTCGCCCTTGCCCTCGGAAGGACAAGTGAGAAATCCCTCCATTTCGAGAAACCATTATTGATACCATCTTGATACCACCAAGCCTTCTCGGATCGGTTCTACGAGAAAAGCTTTTTTCGTATCGGTGGTGCAGGGGACAAATTGATCACTCACTGAGAAGTGAAACCCTGTTACTATATCGTCCCGAAGACGGATGCGACGGGAAGAAATGGCATTTGGAGGTGTTGCTGACTCCACATTTAGGTTTCGGCATGACACAGCTTGCACTGTCCTTTCGCACTTAGGCGCACAGCGTGCCGTCTCATTCGGTAATGATTCGACAATTTTCGGCGTAATTGAACGCAAGCTGATTCTAAGTAATTGCTGTTGTTCATTGGATTCCGGAGAAATCACTTCGTTAGGATTGGGGAATTGCTGCAATTCCCTCTGAATAGCTCCGATTCTCCCGTCGAAAGTCGCTTTGGAAGTATTACCCGAACTCCTCTGACTAAATATGATAAAGCCTATGGAACGACGAGCTACTATCGTTTCTTCATTACATATTGAGATCCCCTTCGAACTTAAGACACGAATGAATGGAATAGCAGCAAATGGCATATTTCCCTCCTTCGTATTCGTGGAACTAAATATCGTTTGTCAACGTCATCATGACTCTTTTAGCAACTTAACGGAAGAGAAAATCCATTAGATATTCTATTCATTATGGTCGCAGAGAGAAGCTTAGGGTTGGACCTCCCAGCAGCGACCCGCATTTCTCCACCCATACTCCTGAAATAAAGTGAAGAAGGTTATCCCTTTCGCTCAGGTCAGGTTATCCTTACCTTCTAGCTCTTTGAGGAGAAGAAAGAAAGGGGACCTTCCCTTCGCTCAGGTACAGGATACTATTTTATTCTCTCAATCTAGCTCAGGCTTTGAGGGTAGAAAATATATAAGTGGGGGCCTTCTTCTTCGGGGGGACCTTTGGATTAATTTATTGGATACCCGAGAAACATAATCTTTCAAAGAAACAGCTTCTACGGCGATAGATAGGGGTCGGGTTTGGCATCTCTGCCCCCTGCCCTCCAAACAGTATGGGAGCCTCTCGGCTCGTACCGCTCACACTCCCGGATCTCAACCCTTGGGTAACCCTCCTCCACCCACCATAGTGTGAGAAACAGAGCCAGGCTTACTACAACCTGCCTGACTGACTGATAGATAGGCGTCGTGGTTCAAACAAACTATGGTACCTGCTTAGCTTAGCCCGAATGCCCCCACTGATCATTGGTTAGATCCGATCCCCTCTATTGAATGGGGGCCCGGCTCGTTCCTCTCCCGTTGGTCGAGTCACTTAACGTACCTCACTTTTTCCGGATGATGCATCTCCACGAAGATCCACTATTTTTAGACCCGCACAATCCCAGAAGATCGCCTCCTCGGGGAGTAGGTCTACGATCTTGTCTTACTATTTGTTGGGGGTGGGGCAGTTGCTCGAGCTAGCTTAAGAACGTTGTTTATGGCTGCTCAATAATAAGGTCGGCCTGAGCGGACAGGCAGGCGTCTACTCTACCAAATCGTTACCTTCGCATAGCTCAGGTAAGGTCACTTACGCATAGCTCAGGTAAGGTCATCCCCTATATTTATTCCCCTCAATCGTTATAGTTCGGGAAGATATGCGCCCTTTATTTCTTTCCCTCAAAGAGCTAGAAGGTAAGGTCCTGCGCCGGTCAACCCGGTAAGGTCCTTATAAACCCGGTCAAGTCCTGATCAACCCCCCTTATCTAACGGGTCCTTTATTTCAGGTCAATCCTTCGAAGACTTGTCCTGATTAACCCTTATTGCTATTCTTTCTATTTTCCCCCCCATCAGCGATAATATATGCTTTTCAGATCAATACGGGGCGTCTCAAAAGTAAGCAGGCCTTGAAAGGAAATATTATTTGAGGTCCGATTCATACCCTCTTATTTAATGAAGAAGGGCGAAGTCAACCCTCCATCTCCTTATAAATACTCTTTTTTACCCGAGTTTGGCGAAGTCAACCCAGAAAGGTCGGTCCTTGCCCGATGCGGGCAAGCAATTCCCTGCAATGCCCTCTTTATCGAAGTCTTTACCTAACGACTGATACCTATTCGTTAGCTAAGGGGGTGGATAAGGTCGTTTGTCACAAGGGCCTTGCTATGACTTATGTAACGAAATGTACACCTAACGTCTTAATTTCATTCGGTAGCTAAGTGGGATAGAAGGAGATATCTGTTTTAGGCCCCGCTACCTCACCTAACGACTTAATTGAAGGGGCTGGTAATTAGAGATGTAATTACGCTTTAGGCTCTCATAATCGATCGTACCCTAATAGAAGAATATCGTATACAAAGATATATTTCATTATATATGTAATTATGCTTGCCTTATGACTTGACACGAAGTATTTCACGAACGTAAAGTTAGGGTGATTCACAACACGTACCTCGCCCCTTCCCCGATGCGGACAAGAGCTAAACACACCCTGCTCTCCTCACTGGGAGCAAGCGCTTCGCACCTCGATCTCCTTGAGGTCGATCGAGTGATAAATCCCTTACTTGTGACCTACCTTTTCTTAATCTAACCCGCTATATGCCCCCCCATAGCTTGACCCATTAATTCCTGCTGCGATAGGCCCTTTATTTCCCTCTCCCTGTCTGTATCCTTCCCATCCCTGCTCGGACCAGATCAAGCCGGATCAAACTAGATTGATACCCTTCCTTCCGTAGCTCTCTAATCAAGTTGAAGGGAAGAAGCTCCCGAACGAGCGTTTCCCACTTGATTCCAATTTCATCGCGAACGAAACGGGAAACATGAGAATCACCGGAATCAGAGCTCCTCCTATCAACAGCCGAATAAAATGTACGCTCAGGGCCCCATCGGGATGAATCGGGTCAAGCTCAAGGTCAGCAGGCAAGGTCAAGATCGATCGGTGTCCCTAGCCGTTATCCCCCGTCGGAAAGAGATAAAGAGAAATAAAAGAAAAGAAGGCTAGCAGCGAACGAAGAAAAGAGAGAAGGAGGGAGCACCAGAGGGAGGGGGAAGGGGGACCTTTAAGAAAGTTTTGGCAAATTCATCTTTTTTAGGTACTTTAAGTGATATCAGCTAGGACAGGACCTTACCTCATCAAACAAGCTAGCATGCCTCATCAAACCACTTCATCTGCTATTCAATTTCTCCTTCATCTGCTATTCAATTTCTCCCTTGTTTTGCTGGTTTCACGACTTCAGCTAGGGGTGCTAGGATGGAGTAAGGAGGCTAGGAGGTAAGGCTAGGAGGAAGGGGGCGGGATGGAAGGCTAGGAGGGAAGGCTAGGGCTAGGAAGAAGGGTCGGGATGGAATGCTAGGAGGGAAGGGGGATGGGTGCGGATATCTAGGTTCATGAGCTGCATGTTTCAATTCAATCTGGATCAAGGTTGCATGCTTTGGCGAATCAATATGGGAGCTGGGGAATCATTATATGGGTTCACGATCTGGCTTCGGCAATAGATGGGTTGTGTGATACTGATCGATGGGTTTTTAGCGCCTATCTATCATGCCTCTGGGTTCAAGAACTCGCATTTTTCTTGAGCCAAATAGCTGATTCCCAGCAAGTTCTGAATGCTAATTCATTCCATAGCTTGCTTGCCCGACCTAAGAAGTACGAGTTCCTAGTGTGTGCGCCCGCCCGAAGTACGGGGAAAACAAGGTGGCCGCTGCTTTTCTGCATCGTAATTACGTATAGAAAAGCTAATAACAAAACTAAGGCGTGTAACTTGTAAGAAGAGGTTTCAGGAGTGTATCCAGTGGTTGTGTGGAAAGGCAGTAAGAAAGTAAGGGTTGTGTCATGCCGTCCGGAAAGATAAGTTTATAGCAGTACCCACTCCACTAAGCGATTCATTCAGCAAGTGTATAGGGCAGGTATAGGTATTCCAGGTTGGTGAAGCAGGTGGGATGTTGGTAACAGTTAAGTAAAGGCAAGTGAGTGGGGTAAAGGTGAAAGTGGTAAAAAAGAGTGCCTACCCTACCCAAGCACGTCCAATCACTAACTGAGTTTCGTAGGTAAAGAAGGTAAAAAGAAAGGTTGGTAGCACATCGTAAGTAATGCAAGTAAAGGTAAATTTAATAGAATGCTGTCTGTGCCCACGCACCCAAGCAAGCTCGTGCAATAAGGTTCAGGTCTGTGAGCCGGGTTTATAAAGGGTTGACGAAAGGTTGTTGGTTGGTTGCCACTGAAGTAATCGTGTAGGCATCTAAAGGTAATAGCAATAATGGTCTATTTGAAGCCCTTCCAATCAATCTCCGTCCGCTGGCAGTAGTAAATCAAACAGGGCAGTTCCCACGATCCAACGACTGGTGTGATCTGTCAAAAAGAGAAATAGCTCAAGTAGGGTTAAAAAGGTCCTCCCTCCATGCAAGAAGGGCATATGTGTAAGTTCGTGGATTCAGGAAGCACATAAGTTGCTTGGATTGTGCGAAGACGGGAGTGGTGGTTCAAAAGAAAGGCAAGAATCATCATAACTAATCTACGGCATAATCAAACGGTGAATCATAAAGAAGATCCTGTAAAAACAAGAAAGGATTAGTTTCTGAAAGGGAAGTGTCTGTCTGGATTCAAATCCTTGTGGCAAAGTAAGGGTCTTACGTATCGGGGCACCTCCCCTACAAACAAGGTTTGGTAGTGGGTGAAAATCCTAGCAATAAGAAGGTTGTTATCAAGAATAGTCCCCGTCGGATATTCAACTGAAGGTTCGGTGGGTTGCTCAAGAAAAACAAAAATAATAGATGTAAATGAAGAAGAAAAGGTCCCGTCCTCTATACTAAACAAAGGAAAGGGTGAGGGTGCTCAAAAAGAGAAACACATAAGTATAGGTGCTCAAGAAGAGATAGAACAAAAGGACCGAAGGTGGGGTCTGAATCATCTCTATATAAGTTTATGAAGACTGCGTACCTCCCTTCGCATATAAAACAGAAGATGAGAGTGCTCAAGAAGAAGAAACAAAAGGCGGGTTCAGAAGAAGATCTACCCATGCATGGTTTGTTATGTCACCCGTATGAAAGCCCTCGCCCTCTTTCTGTCGGGCGAGCGGTTCGTACCCTCACCCCTCGTCCGACCGATCAAGCAATAAGTGCCCTAACAATCGGTCCAGCTAAAAATGCACTAATCCCACCCAGCTGCCTTGCCATTTCCCCACGCACACAAATAGGGGTATTTTCTTCACTCCCTCCAAAAAGTGTAATTTGAAGCGGCTTCGCGCCTCGTAAAATGGGCCTGCCCCCGATACCCGGATCGATCTCAGTGGACCCTCGTCCGATCCAGCAATAAGTGCCCTACCCATCCAGCTTAATGCGATAAGACCAGCTGCCTTTCTTTCCATTTATCCACCCACATCAATAGGGGTATGGTCCCCACTCCCAAATGGTGAATTCGAAGCGATTGCCCCTCCCTGTTCCAATTGGCTTTCTCCCACTCGGTCCCCCGATCGATGTTGACCCTAGTGCGATCAAGCAAGAAGGAAGACGACAAGCCATGCCCTAAAGAGCAATAAGTAAGACGACCAGCCATGCCATCCAGCAATTGGTAATGGGGAGCAAGGGGCTATCTATGGTTCGATAAAGCAAAACTCAAGGCTTAAGCAGGTAATAAATAGTAGATAGGGTGCCCCCCTGCCCATTCATTCCTCAAAGGTGTGGTAGCTAAAACATAACTAACCTTTTCAGAAGGTTAAAAAAGAGAAAGATCCATCACTAACTAAAGCCTCTTTTCTGCAGCACAGCATAATCTGATGTCGATTGGGTAACGGGATGACCGCACTCGTTCGTTTCGGGCAACAAGCCCACTCAAAAGACGATGGGATTTATTGATGATTTGGTGGGATAATGCAAAGTAATGGGCGGGCGGCATACAATAGACCGGCAGGTGGTGTAATTATATAGGAGATATGACTCAATGTTGATTGGTGCTATTTCGAAGCGGTAGGTCTAATTGTTTCCAGGCTGGGGCTGCTCCAACTCGGACGTGGTAACTTGGTTTTTATATTTAAGCCCACTAAAGAATACGTATGTAATTCCTCTAGTTGATAGTTCGGGCACTCGAGGTATTAGGTAGGGGTAAATTCCGCATGTTCCAGTTTTGTCATCAAACTTCTTCTATCTAGGCGCTCGCTCCGTGAATGACAAAATAAATAGAACCTCCTTGGAATGATGGGGGGGGGCGGTAGGGTTTGAAAGAAGGGGTAGGAGTCGCACCAAAGCGGGTAAGGTCCGGGGGTAAGCAAGCCAAAAATCCGGACAGCTTGCCATCCATACAACCAGCCCATGCAGCACGCCATCCATCCCAGCGATCCGAGCAATGCCAGCCAGCTCGGAAGCAAGCCACGGGGTCTCCAGTCTGCCTCACCATAAATCTACAGCTCGGAAGCTCCGTTTCTTTCCCGGTACATCAAAAGTGAAGTAAGAGCATATCTAAAGGGTATAATAAGGCAGGGCGGTTAGCGGGTTCGGCAGGTAACTTCTAGGCTTAGGCGGGTGAGGTCAAAACCTCTTCTAAAGAAGAACCCCATCCCCATATGAAACTAAAGGTGAGGTTCTCAAGAAGATCCTATGTGATAAAGAATATATCCCTCAAAGGGTGGGTTCCTTCTAAAGAATAGCTATCAAAAGTTTATAAAGAATAGCATAATCAAAAGGTTATTCATAAAGAAGCTCAATAAGAAGGTGATTAAATCAGATCCCTGAACAACCTAAATGGGTAAGGGTCTGGCACAAAGGGAAGGGTCTGTCTGTCTGTCCTCTCCAAACATGAGGGTCCAGGTCTGTCTGTCCTCTCCGAACATGGGCTGGGTAGTATGAAACTTTCAGGGTACGGTTCTGGATGACCTAAACCTTGTTGGAACTGTCATTCAATGTCTGAGGTGAAAAGATGTCTGTCAAAACCTTTTGGACCACGTCCGGCAAACTGTCATTGTTAGAAAGAATCGCCTTCAAAAGGTCCCCTTCCTTCGAAAGAACCTCAAAAGGCGGCACCCATAGAAAGAAGATCCCCATATGACGTATATAAAGATCTAACTTGCATCAAGAAGATATAACATATATAAATAAGAGCCCAAAGGTGAGGTTCAAAATACTAATAAAAAGGCATGCATGGGGTGAGGTTGATCATCCATATAAAAACCAAGGGGTTTTTTTCTCGATCCTATCCATTAGCTTTCCTTTCGTGAGTATCCCAAATCCCGGAACAACTCTTCTATGCTTAATACAAAACTAAACATAAGTACGACTGGTTGTAGTGCCCAAGCCCGTGCTCTATGTGTATTCTTCCTGTATCTAAACTGTCATACTGTAGTCAATGCAAAGTGGGAAAATGAAAGGTTCATACTGTAGGCTCAACCTTGTGCTCCTTTGAGGGGATGGCCTGGAGAAAGAGAGCGTGAACATAAATAAGAGGGTTAGTGACTGATGGGTAACAAGATCCCAACTGTAAAGAAAGAAAGCAATGGTAAAGAAAGTCCTTAGAGTAAGGATTCGGTGACTGATACCAATAGCCCAGATTAAATCAATTTGATAGACATGGAGGAAAGCACTTGAGCGAGGTTGACTGATCCAGACCGTTTGATGGAAATGGAGGCTTTAGAGGAAGGAAAGCCAGTCACTCGAGCCCGGAATGAATGTATCAGTGCCTGTATAAATGAATGACTGTAGATCAGTTAAAGTCCCTTTCATTCCACACATTCCTGTGCTTGGGTAGGTGGTTGGATCTTGGGATGGACACAAAACAGGTCATATTCTCCATATTCGCGAAAGAGGGAAGTGGAACTGACTGAATGCAAGAGGGACTGACCATCTGAGGAGCTCTTCCATGACTCTTTGAAAGATTGCTGCTTTCTTTCCATGAGTACTCTTCCATTGACTGCCTGCCCTCTGCTCTCGAAAGCCTGAACTGAGGAGAACTTTATAGTGCATTTAATGGCGCAACCCTCCTCGAAAGTTACCCCCCTCGAAAGTTACCTGACACGAAATACCGGATAGAAGGGTTTCTAAGGATCATATCTGTAGGGTTGACTTCGCGTTAGAAGGGTGGTTGATCAGGACCTTACTGGGTTGATCAGGACCTTACTGGGTGGGCAGGACCTACCTTACCTTAGCCTGAAAGGACCCTTCGCAGAGCTCTTTGAGGGGAAGAAATAAAGGGTCAGTCATATCTTCCCGAACCTAATTTTCACCCGGTAAGTGATAACCTACACAAATTAAGGTTATCCGAAGGGAAACTACGATCTATCTATAGTGCCGTAATTCTGTCACTATAGATCGATCTACGTTGCCGTAATTCACTATAGAATCATCTTTCCTCCACAAATTATCTGGTGATTCCCGAAACGCTCCGCGTTCTCTTTCCCACCCAACCTGTTGCTTCTTTCTTCTAAAGGCTGTCCTCTCTCGGCTGGATGTTGGTCCAGCCTACTACGAGGATCCCGTACATCGTATTTATCCGGTCCCGTGGTTACTATGCCGCCGCGTTTCTTTTCCGGTCCTTTTGCAGAATTTGTGCACTATATATTGTAGTTGCCTACACACACAAATTATGGGATATCCTTTAGTGTTTCGACTCTCCGTTCAGTGGATGAGATGGCTGCGCTCCAGCTCACTAAATAATGGGACGGCAGTGGTCCGCCGGCAAGCTCGTTCTGATCCTGCCTGGACGCAGTACATTGGAATCCTGATGCACCACCACGAACGCTACCGCGGCGGCGTCCGCCTGCGGTAAGGCACCACCCTGTTGTGCCAGCAGCCAACCCCGGCGTGTCAGCTCAGTTATCCTCATCAAGCCACTTACTGTCTGTCTAGCTAGCTCCCCAATCTTCCCTTCTCAGATCGATGAATAAGAGATTTATCAGTCGATCCCTTATAGTAGCCGGCCACGCAAGGTTATACCTTCCCCCCCCCCCCCCCCCCCCCCTACCTCCTATAGTAAGTAGCGAGGGGTATAACCTTATAACCGGTATAACTGATAGGGCGAAAAATCCTTCACCCCCTATTCAATAAGTGAACGGGCGAAGCGCTATGCCTTCCCCTATAGCCTGACTAGCTAGAGGTAGGGAAAGGTATAACCTCATCCGGATAAAAACTGCTCCCCTATCGAATGGATAAATCGGGTTTCCCAATGCTCTTCCACGTATCCGAGATACGCCACCTCGGGATGCTTTACTCCTAACCCCTATCGGTTCCGAGACGGGGCTTAACCTGAGTCTCGGTTAAGAACGGCATGCATCTACGTTTCACACGGCGCACGATTCCATGGGTAGTTTCATTTGACATCGTGATGGGGGACATAGCTTACGATCATCGGCTTTAATCATGCCACTAGGCATTCGATTAGGACATTGCACAATGATTCGAGGACTTTGTCGCATCTCTTCGATACGGATACAGTGGCGATCATAGCAATCTCCTCTGGTACCCACTGGTACGTCAGAATCCGATTGGTCATGGGCATCGTAAGGTGCTGCTTTTCGCGAATCCCAGCATACTCCCGGTTGGGATGGGTAGGCCCACCACTTAGGCCAAGACCCAAGTAAGTGGGGGACCCCGTCGGGCTCCTCCCCCCCCCTGAGAACTGTACGTGGAAGTTTCCCTTCGTGCGGCTCGAATCATTCTCAGATGCCTGCCCAGCAGGCGCAGGCATCCCCGTTTATGCGCCACCGAATTGAAAAGTGGCGGGGACCGCAACTATTACCAACCAATAGAGTAAACTTAGCTGCGAGGAATGTGGTTCCAAAGGTTGAGGGTGGAGGGCGCCGGTTCGCGGAGTCCGCTTCTCAGGAGACTTCCGTACCACCACAATTCGACTGCTGTTGATCCCAAACTTATCCGAATTCCTAAACATAAGGTGAAACCGCAAGGTTATACCGATACCTACCTTCCCCTCGACTATAGGGAAGGTATAACCGATAGCCAATTAGTTAGGGGGTTCTTGTGGGTGGGCACCTCCCCCCACCTTTCGGGGCAGGGGGGCCGCCCGATTCGACCATGCATGGTATCGATATAATGGGGCAGCCGAGCTGATCTGCTTCCAATTGGAGAAAGCCGCTTTCACCAAGTCAGCCACCTTTCGGTGCGGGTCACGTAACCCTATCCGAGCCATTACAGCTCGGCCTTCGCTTTTTGAGGCTTCCTCTACCCACATATCTATGTGCCCGCAGCACCTCCATATGGATAAATATGGGCTTACCGTGTTCCATTAATAGCACCTGACCTATGCCGATTTTGGCGGACCGTGCTCTACCCCGGTGGACTCATGCGGTTACGACGTGCCCAGAGGCCAGAGGCGAATCCGTCCACGCACGGCCAAACACCAAAGGTGGCCCGCCTGGAACAGTAATGTTTGACTGGGCTTATACACATTCGCTTACTTACGCTGTCCCCCCTCAGCTCACCCTAGCCCCCCAGTTATTGGGGTACGTCGTCCCCGAGGCTTCACACCAAGTCTTTGCAACAGTAGGGGCATGCTTGAGTAGGGTCAGGCAGAACCGTCGTTGCCTGATGGGAACCTCCCCCATATTGCTACCAATGTCTTCGTGTCGCGCAACCTCTTGGCATTACACCACTGGATCCCCAATCCTTTGCCTGCTGTGCAGTGACAGTACCAATATCCACTAATCGTTGTTTCCAGATACGGTTGCCGGTTGACATCTCTTCTGATTCGTCAATACGAGAAGCGAATTGTCGTGTAAAGGAATAAATATCTTGACATAAGCCAAGAGGCAGATCTTGTGCCACTCCACCTGGTCGTATGAAACTGGCATGCATCCTGGCTCCCGGGACTCTTTCATGGAATTCCAACGATCTCTCCCGCTCCTCAGAAGCCCACAGGGACGGAGTTAATGCTCCCACATCCATAGCATGAGTAGTTAAAGCAAGTGAATGATTCGAAATTCGAGTTATTTCACGAAATAACACTCGTATATATTGAGCCCGTAATGGTACCTCGCGATTCAGAAGTTTCTCTACAGCTGAAGGATAAGCGTGTTCCTGGGCCATCATAGAAACATAAATAGGGTCGACGACAGAACGGACAACGGAACTTCGCGACAGCTTTTTTGTACACGTTCACTTGCATGCATCACATACACAAGTGCTCTCTGAACCGTGCAATAAGGTCACCCATGACACGGCTCTCCCACTTGAGTTACCGGTTCCGGATCCCCGGGCCATGCTATTACATACATTCTATCTATTGGATGGGGTTGAGAGTGTTTCAATCCATGAGCTTCTAGGTGAGTGACGCGTTCGTGGAGCCGAAGGAGGAGCAAAAGAAAGTGGGTCGGGGGTGGGTGTCCACCCTTAAATGAGTAATGGAATGGGATAAATTATTCCAGCCAGATAGGTAGGGGAGGGGCCCCGGGCCGCCGGCAGGAAACGCTAAGAAGGATCCTCTTTCTAACGCAAGATGAGGGTGATTAGGGGTCAAGTGATTACTTGACCGTATTTCCGGGCCGGAAAAGTGCTTCCAGAATTTAGCACTATAGATCTACGTTGCCCCAATTCTGAAGAACTGGGTTCTTACTTACCTGAGCTCAGGCAGGTAAGGACTTTCAGGACCTTACCTTCGCAGAGCTCTTTGAGGGGAAGAAATAAAGGGTGAGGTCCATTTCTTCCAGTCATTCTTTATATATGTAATAACACTAGATTCGTGATTTTATGCGATCCGAAAGCGTGAAACTAATGCCCTTTCGCTTCAAATGCAGTTCTTCCTCACCTTCATACTTCAGGTGAGCCAATTCTTCCTAAAGTTTCTACTTCAGCAATTCTTCCAGTCATTCTTTATATATGTAATAACACTCGATTCGATTCGATGTGAGTCGAAGGTACGGAGTCGCTCGATTGACATGGGAGATCGAGGGGTGAGGGTACGAACCGCTCGCCCGACAGCAGGAGGGAAAGGAATGTGAAGTGAATCACCCTAACTTGACGTTCGTGAAACACTTCGTTTCAAGTCATAAGGCAAGCGTAATTACATCTATAATGAGATATATCTTTGTATACGATATTATTCGATCATGTTTTCGTTATGATTCGGGTTCAGAAGACTCGCAAAGCAAAGGAAGTAAGTGCCTTACCTGTTAGGGGCAGTAGTAAACAGACAGTAATAAAGGCAGTGCGGTAAGTAAGATCGGGTAGTTAACAGTAGGCGTGGCGGGTTGGCGAATAGAATATGAATATCTGGATGGAATAATCGCCTTACGATACACCAAATACGAAATAATTACAAGAAAGATAAGGAGAAGAGTTTCCCACCTTCAGACAGATAAGGAGAAGTAACCCACCTTAACCTTTAGATAAGTAAAAGTACCCCACCTTAACCTTAACGAAATAATCACCAAATAACTCACCTACCTTGCAAGGGTTTTTACTTTTCATTCATTTAGGTAGGGGCTTGCCATCAAAGAAATATAGGCATCTTAATTGGACTTTTCATAGGCGTTAGAAGATGCGAAACCTTGAAACTCAGGTATAACCGGATACTTTGCCATGCCGTATGTCATCCTATTTTCAGGTGCCCTCAATGCTATGCCTGCTATCTTTCTTTTTTTCCTTGACTGGTCCGAAGCTCGCAGGACCTTTTATTGGCTCAAGGTCCTTTCTTTCCTTAGCTAAATGTCCTTTCTGGTCTTTCGAAGGGTTACCCCCTGCTCAGCTCCGCTCAGTCAGGTAGCGAAGCACAACCGTTTTAAGGAGTTATGCCTTATCTTTATGTTATCTCTAGTTACCGACATGATCTCGAGCCAGGGCCACCTATCCTTCATATGCTCAGGAAATCCATTAGGGTAGGGCAACAACCCAGTCCTGTTGTTCCTTTACCAACCATAGCTCGAAGCCTGAGCCCGCATCTCAAGGCATCCCAAGCCCCAGTGGCAGTGGCGGTGTTGGCTCTAGTTAGAATCGGTTAACCTGACCTTCCCTTCGCTCACAGTTAAGTTAAATGGCATAATCACATATATAATGTAATATGACTGGAAGAACAAAGAAATCAAGTGAATGAAATCAATCTGCTTTTCGTTCCTATCAATCGACGTACCTATTCTCTTTCCCTCGAAGTAACGTGAATCCACCCGTCATAATGACTTACTTCCCATTCGATCGACATATCACTTCCCTCACCATCCCCCCATCAACCTATCTATATCTCTCTTTCGCCCCATCGCTTGTCCATCTTGATGATCAGCTGGAGCAGTCCTCCCGCCACATACCCCCCCATCTATTATAAGTTCATCCCTTGCCTATTCCCATTTATTCCGGGTGGCTCCCTCTTTCCCCTTCCCCGGCGATGGCCCTTCCTTCCTATTCTACAGTGGCTTTTCATGATGATGGTGATTCTTTCAGGGGCGGGGAGCAGGACTTGTCTCTTGGCTTTGATGATTCGAAGACACGGTGCTGCGATATGAGTAGCGACTCTGGGATGGGATGTGTGGTGTAGTTTCGATCTTCGTTCGTAATGGGCTTATTCCTCTTCCTCGCCGCTTCGGCTCTTGCTTGCGGGCGGGGGGCTTCGTCCCCCTCCCCTTCCCCATCCTCTTCCTCTTCCTCTGGCTTCAGCTTCCTCACAGCTCCGGCTCTTGCCTGCTTGTTTGCGTTGCCTTCCCTATCTGGCTTGTTGTCCTTCCTATCTGGCTCGTTGTCCTTCCTACTATCTGGCTTGTCGTTGTTGTGTTCGTGGGGTGGTTGGTCTTGTGTTTGTGTGAGGGTTATGGTTCCGGTTTCCGGTTCCGCTGGTTCTGGTTCTGAGGTGAGGCGAGATGAGAGGTGAGAGGTGAGGTGAGAGGTGAGAGGGCTCCGGGTTCTGGTGACAGGTTCGGGGTATAATTATCTTGGTGCTGTGCATCCCATGTGCGTGATATACCCGTATGGGAGTTTAACCCGCCCGCATCGACTTGACCTTACCTTCTTCTTGACCATATTACCAGACAAGGAAGGTAGGACCAGCCTTATATCCCAAGCCAGCCCACCAACCCATCCCAGTTAGCCAGCTAACAAGCTAGCTTTATATTCCCACCAGTCAGCCCAGCTAGGCCATCTTATTTCAAAATGTTCCCACCAGCCAGCAAGCGAGAAGTGAAAAGCTACGGAATGGGCGGGGTAGCCACTATAGGCAGGCCACCTTCGCACTCTCCAATTTACCATGTGTTGTCAAGACGTATCTTTCTTGTATTGGCTTTTCTATATGGCTTTTCAATATCCATCAAAGACTCCTGGACGGGTGAGTCAGCCTTTAAAGACTCCTTTATCGGTGAGTCAGTCTTTCTAAGGACTCCTTTCATTTTCACGTAGAATAATAGTACGAGATCGATCTCCCGATCTCCTTGAACTGGACTTCCTCATCAGGCCAAAGGCGCAAGATCGATGTATACCGCTTTTTCATATAATTTCCTTACTAGATTGATAGACCTTCCTTCCTATATGAGACCATACAAAAATGACTCCTTTATTAAGGATGGTAACTCACGGGATTAAGGATGGTAACTCACGGGTTCGGATGGTAACTCACAGGTTCGGAGGTCTCCTTTGTATCGACTCCTTAAATTACAAGTAAGGCCTTACTTATCAGGCCAAAGGCGCAAGACTGTACTTACCACTCAGGCCAAAGGCGCAAGTCAGGCCTTGGGTGTGAACGAGTAAGACTGTCGTATTGACGCCATACTAAGAGATAATATTAATGCTTGCTTTTCAGTAAGAGAAACACCGTATTATCGTTCACCGATAGTTATCCACAGAATAATAAATCAGGTATAACTAGAATAAGAATCTATTGAACCAAGCATTCCCTACCTGGGATAAGAGGATAAGGAGATCTTGAACCAGGTATCCCTTAACCGCCTAAAGGGATTGATTAGACTGAACCTTTAGTACCTTCCTTCGGTCGGGGGAATACCCTGCATCGCCTGCCTCATCGCTATGAGTGTTGCGTGGAAAGCTGTACGTACGCCTTCCCCACGAAGTGTGGGAACAACAATGCGGTGCCAACAACATGGTGTGTAGAACATGAACATGAAATGAACATGGTATCTTACTAACGCACACTCACCGCTACTGCTTCCCTCGCAGGCCGTCTCTCCCACTGATGCTCCCCTCACCCGCTGTCCCTCTCCCACGAATGATATCCTCACTTCTAGCTGTCCTTCCCACTGATGCTATCCTCTACTGCTGCCTCTCTCCCACGAATGATATCTCTTGCAGGCCCACCTCCCACTCATGCTTCCCTCACCTAGCTGTCCCTCTCCCACGAATGATATCCACTGCTAGCTGTCTCTACCGCTAATGTACTTCCTCTATTGCAGGCCATACCTCCCACTATTGTACTCCCTCTATTGCAGCCCCCACCTCCCACTAACGCTCTCCATGGAATAAGAACTATCACTTGAACTTGATGAACTACCACTAACACCACACCCACCTTTTGACTAGGGGCCTAATAAGAACAGCATGCGGAGTGAGGTTTTTCCAGGAATTACTGCATCATCCGGAGAGCGACCAATGAGTAACTAGGGCAAGCATATAGGACTAGAAATCCGTTTTTCACCCAGGCAAATTCTATAGATTGAGTTATCTAGTTGATGGTTGGCCGGAGTACAGAGTTAAGACCTTAGGTTTTAGCTCAAGTTCCCGCGCATTAAGCTGAGTGGGGTGGGTGGGAACATATAAGTTGGGGGACAAGTTGGGGGACAGAAAGAGTTGCCTTTATATCTGCCACTTTACGAAGCTAAAAATCTTTGCGCCGGGTTACTCGCCTCATCTCCGGTAGCTGGGGCCTACTTGATTAATGAACGGATTAATTAATGAACGAAACAGGCGGGCACTTCTATAACTGAATGAACGGGCTTTTCGGGAGTTCCCGCAAGCTTACAATAGTTTCTCTAGTAAGAGTAAGCGGGCCACCTTATATAAAGTAAT
>Ga0213500_10000001_pt1:92500-108055 | contig 108055 bp, 84 predicted proteins | sample Redfir_Yose_2_Me_FD_150978 | JGI IMG/M metagenome (GOLD analysis project Ga0213500, IMG submission 150978) | Leaf-associated microbial communities from Abies magnifica in Yosemite National Park, California, United States - Redfir_Yose_2 | ecosystem: Host-associated > Plants >...
TTCTCATTCTCATTCACCTCACTGGCTTCACTCTTATAAATTGTTATGGAACTTGCTGATCCATCAGCAGATGTTGTAACCCTGGTTTCAGCGGGGGAGCTCTCTGTCACATCAGTCGAAACAGGCTTATCGGTGCTAGCAGATTCATCATTTGAATCATTCCTTGTTGCTTTCCTTTTTGCTTCTTTGCTCTGGGGAATAGAACTGAGCTCTGTACACTTTCGGAATTTCTCTTTGGGTTCCATAGAGATTGGTTCAAAAGGCGTCTTGGATATAGCTGTTATATTCTCGGATATAGCGGTTGTATTCTTGGATGAGTGCTGCGAGATAGAGCCCTGGTTACCTGCACGACTGATGATTGCTTTCGCAAAGTAGAGGCCGATTTTCTTTGTGGAGGCATATTGCCGAGCTAGAAACTCCTCGGTGGATATACCCCAGAGTATAATATTACACCCTCTATCGGGGTACATAGCGCATAAGGCATTCCAACCGCGTCGTTTTATGAACTCAGGTGCCCTACTAAGGTGCTGCGAGAGCTCCTTCCTGATAAGGTTACAGACATAGCTGTATTCATAAATAGGATTCTTCAGGCCTACCTGATACAGAGGTTTAGCCTTATCAGATAGGTCAGGAGATGTCCCTATTATGATAGCCTCAACCCCAAGGTTGAGTTCGTTTATTAGTTGCATCACCTCCGGGGGTGTGAGTGAATGAGTGAATGTGAGGTTAACGAGTATATAAAGTGGTGATCGATTGAACGAGATAGATCCAGATAGTGTCAAGGGAGTATGTCGCATGGCAAATATTTCTTTTAGGTTCGACCTTTTGCTCCCAAAAGTGAGAGACTCATCCTACCGGTATCCGTCACCAGTTTGGTTCTACCAACTAGCAAACACGGGCTCCCCTCCCCCTACCTATGAGTGATTCTTTCTTATACCAACAGCAAGCGAGCCTTGACCATGCCAGATAGAAGCATGACCCTCACCATTAGAGACTCAGTCTTACTGTCTCTCTAGTGTCTACCTGATACTTTCATAATCGATCCAGAAGAATATCGTATACAAAGATATATCTCATTATATATGATATTATGCTTGCCTTATGACTTGAAAATATCTCATTATATATGATATTATGCTTGCCTTATGACTTGAAAACTTGAGCAGCGTAGCTCCTTCCTCATGCCCCTAAAGGCATAAGCATTCCGCGGGGATTCAATGGATCCTGTAGCTTGCTTCGTTCACTAAAAGCTGTCCCTTCGCCTCTGGCAAGAGGCTCGGGCTTCGGTTCCCTTCGGGGGAGGGATCTTCGAAAACTTCAGGTAATGACCAAGCTTGCTTCCTTCGTCCAGTTCTGAGATTCCGGCTTATAATGCCCGAAAATGAGACAGACTGGCCAACTGGCACTTCACTAGGATCAGATGCTTCGTTCACTAAGGAGAAGGGAAGCTTCCTTTTCATATGACTCGCTTACACTCAAACATGTATCTCATTATATATGTAATTACGCTATTTCAGAATTGATTGAACTCCTATACTTGCCTTCTTTCTTTCTATCCGGAATAGGGCGGGATTCCAGCTACGCGAGCCGCTTTCATTATAAGGGGCCTTTGGTTCATGAGGCAAGAGAAAGAATGAAGGTGGTATAGTCTTCTCGCTAAAGGGATAACCTAACGCATCCTTCGGTCAAATCTGGTCTGGGAGCAGTCCCGATCGTAAGACCTACCGCAGTCAGTTGGACCTTTATCACGTTCTGGCTATTGAGAGGTCAGGCAGTAGATAGAGATAATCCAGCAGGCTGTTCACGATCCTATCTATCTGGTATGCACATATATAATGGGAACAGGTATGAACGAACTTAGCAGTCTTATAAAACTTAGCTGCCTAATCAATATATCCCTGTTTGGAATGAGTACTTGAACAGGGAGTAGCGACTTATAGCGCATATGGATAATAACTGGTATGAACATATAAGTAATAACTGGAACAGATAAGCACTGGGAGGGAGAACAGGTATTAGCGAGAATGAGTACTTTCACTGGTATTAGCGAGGGTGATGGTCTTCGCTATTCGATATTTCGCTATTCGCTTCAATAATAAATCTATGGAGGAAGTGATTTAACCAGGGTTGTTGTTAGTTACCAAGATAGAAAAGACCAGCTATAAAGATATCGCTCATAAGGGCAGGCTATAAAGAGACAGATATCGCTCAGCTCTTGAGAGGGTAAGGTAAGAAGCCCTTCTCTTGTACGGCAAAGGCATAAGGAGATTTTTTATTTACTTAACTATGCCTTTTCACAACGTTGACCTATGACAGGCAGGATGCCATCAATTGCTTTCGCCTATTGCTCGGGGATAGGAGGAAACGAGGAGGGATAGTCAATTAAACGAGGGCTGCGAGAACCGAGGATCATGCATTAGGCTGGCGGGAGGATTGAGCTTTATGACTAGATGGAGGTGTAAGTGGCTGGGGGTTAGGAAGGTGCACGGAATGATTGATTACCCCGCAAAACAAGGCGGGGTGGAAAAATGATGAAAATGAGGAAATGAATCACAGAATGATGTCATGCGCAGAATAACCCCATACGGGGTGGACGCTCCGACCACGGGATGCGGTGATTTAGACATTGACGCTTATATACGTTACACCAGATTGGTCACACATATTCATTCACTACACCCATTCATTCACCCACCTGATGCAGGAGATTATGTTCCCATGTGAGTGACCACCTGAATAAAGAGAGTGAGGAGCCATGTTGTTACCGGACGAGCATATTGATTGAGTTCAAGTTGCCAACAGATGAAAGAAGAAATGTGCCCCTCCCAACAGATGAGATTGAGCCATGCTTGGTTACTTACGAGCATATCGATTGAGTTAGTTAAACGGATTTTATTGAAAACTGAATCTTCTGATGAGGCTGCTGGCCGAATAGCGCGGACAGAGGGCACGGATGAGGTGGTTGTAGTCCCCAGCGTTAGGCGGTAGGTAGCACCCATTCCCCAAACTACCTCTACCCATTAAAAGTACCCACCAGAATATAAGAGAATATATTTACGACATATGTTAGAGAGTGCGCCTACCGCGTTAGGAAAGGAAATGGAAATAAGGCGATGGACCGCTTTTCTATACTTGCAGGGAGTGTAAGGCAGCTAGAGTTGGACAAGAGAATTCGGTTGGTTGAGCCATTCACGCTGGTCAGGTAGTGTCAGTCAGAGAGGTGCGTGATGTAGTCTCTGTTTGAGGTGCACCCATTAACCTAACCTCTTCCTACACCCATCCTAAGTACCCTTATTGCTAGATGAGAGAAAAAAGCCAAGCCCGCTATTCCAGCTATTCCAGCAAGAAGGACCCCACCCGTCCAGCTTAAACCTGCTGCCTGCCACTTTGTTCCTTAAGCAAGTTTTTTTTAGTTTTCGAAGGGATTTCTAAAAGTTCAGGTCAGCCGGTCGTCTATCAAGATGGGTGTCCAGGTGGTTGGTAGCAATAGGTGGATAAGCAAATTGGATCAATCAGCAGGCGGATGCATTATTATTCATAGTTTAACTAAGCTCAATGAGCGGGGCGAAATCGAGGGAAGAAATAAGATGAGCCAGGGGAATGGGATGGGGTAAAGGCTTGGTGAAGCTAGGTTGTAGCCATCATTTCGACCAATCAGACTGGGGATTGCTTGCTGTGGTTTCCCACGTCTAACCAGCCAGTGTCTTAAACTTACTTTGTTTGGCAACAACGGCAACGTATATAAAGCATGGGTTCAGCAGGGCAGGGTAAGCGCGTAAGTCAATCTGGGTAATTTATAACATTGGGTGTGTAGTGAGTTAGGCCTTCCTTTTATCTCCCTCTAGTAGGGCAGGTTGTGTCTCAAGCAGTAATGTGGTGTGGTAGGTTGTAAGGCAATCTGTTTAATATCGCTTCGAGGTTGTAAGTAAAGCTCAAGGTTGCACTTCGTTTAATATAGCATCTTGTTTGTAAGGTAAGCTCAAGGGTGATATAGAAAGGAACATAATTCCTCATAATGCCTACAGGTTCATGCGGATTGAAAGCATAATACATTGCCCTATGGAACCTCATGCTCTTTCTTCATAACATACAGCATATTGAACCTCATGCTCTTCGTAACATCAAGCGTAAAGAGAGAAAGCATAAATAAGGCGTCCTCCTATTTAACTGAATGCTCTTTCTTCTTCATATCGGGCCGTTAAAAGTTTGTATGAGGGGTACACAGCTCTCCATGGGTTTAAATGTGCCAATGAAAAAGAAATATGAACAACTACTTCTCAGAGCTGCTCTAGCGCGAATAAGCTTCTTGTTGTCTCCTCAAATCATTGGTGTCAGGTCATTATAAAAACATAAGGCATAGGCTATAACTAATTATAACTAATGGTAATCCATAAGCTATCTCTGTAGTCATTTGCCGGTACTACCTCCATGTCCAGTGGAAATCCAGGTGGGTTTCGTGGGTTTCTATGCACTCAATTCCAATTTTATTCCATGAACTAACTTCACTCTTGGACTGGACTAGCTTTCCCCAGTATCTAGTTTCCCGTATAGGGATATACCCCTTCCATGGTTCCTGTCTTAGTCCCTCCTGTCTCTCTTTATTCCCTGAAAATAGGAGAAGAATACCTAGCCGGGAAACCCCTAACCAGAGCAGACCTTGCCATAGCAGCAGCCATATGGGTAAGTCTTCTCTATGATAGGCTAGTAGACTAGATTGTTTAAAATCCTGGCATAAACATAGATATACGACGCATGGAGCCGTTTAACTTGTCCGTAGACACTATCTGCTGATTCCATACACTTAGTTCCATTTCTGTTAAAGCCAGTAAAGCCCCTTTGGACTGGCCGCCGACCAGACTTCCCGGTACTAGCTCTATCGACAAGCCATTTCCGTTCCGTAATCTTATTAAGCTGTAGTGTCAGAACTGGCCTTGCACTACTACTCTGGACTGCACTAAGGGAGAAGGAACTAGAGCTCTCTTCAGGTTCCCACGTTTCCAGGAAGGTGAGTGAGTGAGTGAGTGAGTGAGTGAGGTTGGTCAGTACCTACCAGGCAATATGGAGTTTTCAATGGCCTCATCAGGTTGTTCAGTCGGGGCAGCAGGCACAATGATAAATGGATTCAACAGCAGGAGTCCATGGGAAGTCCGGCTTACATCCAGCATGAGTCCTAGGTAGTAGATCGGTGGATTCATTAAGTGCCCACTATTATCATCATAAGGTCATTGCTAGCCTTGCTCCAATAGCCACCAGTGTATATCCACATTTTCAGAGGGTCGCCACCTTGCCATAAGAAAATTTCCCATGTCAGGAAGGTTCTTTCTCTCGGGATGTCGTCACATAAGGACGAAAGGATAATAGAGCCAGCCATGTTGGTGACTTCACGAACATATACTACAATAGGAGAGCTAGTATTCTCCAATGTGAGGTTGTAGGTAACCCATCAGAACGAGCATATACATGAGGCTATGTTTTAGCCATACAGTCTTTCCAGTTCTCCATATCTGATAGTCCAGTTCAATAGGCTTTCCACTCGATTCGCCATGTTGGTCTAAGCAGGTGGCCGGGGGCAGGTGCAACCCATATTTCCCCTACTAGTAGCTCCTTCCTACAACCATTCCAAAAGACCTTATTAAGGCCTTAACTCTATGGCTTTCACTGCCATAAGCAAAGTCATCAGTGCCCGAGACCCGCCAATAACCACCCGGGATATACCCGTTATGGAGCTAAACCAAGACCAACGGGAAGTATACGGATGTAGTACCAAGTGTTAGGTGCACCAACCTTACAACTTCTCCAGGTTAGGCTATGTAGTTTTCGCCATACAATAAAGGACAGCTAGCTCAACAGGCCTTCACAACGGCACTACCCATGAGCATAACAGGTGCTGTTAGTGCCCAATAAGTTTTTATGAACCTATTATACATAATATCAGTCACATTGTAACAACTAGTGTCCAATTCTGGGAAATCAACAATTTGAAGAGGCTCGACCAAACTCGCATATCTATTATGTTATACTTTTCCATATATATATGAGATTATGCATCCCTAGTGTGTGTACCATATTTTTACTGCTAATTTCCAGTCATAAGATCTGGGCTGGGATCAGGGGCTGGAGACAGGATACTATATCGCATATATCTACGTTTCCCTTTCATTAGGTAGAGTGAACTACACTACTGCTACTCTTTAGCATAGCAGATACAGCAGCTTGCCTACCCTTCCCAATAGTTGTAACACCCATGAGACATAGACAGGAGGTGATATTTTATGGGCCCACCCGAGAATTCCCCGTTACCAGTTGGACGTGATCCGATTCCTTGTGCCCTAGATGTGGTTGGTTAGAAGTGAGGTGATTCTACATGTTTGAACAGTTCTCATCCAACATGCATGCTCATTCTTGAGACCATTTGCCCAGGATAGGATGTGTGTTCGTGCGCGACCAGTTGCAGCAGCACGGGAACAGGATAGTAACAGGATAGTAATTGGTTCTATGTGCTTTTTTCAATTAGCCAGAGACCTTACAGTCTTACAGTTATCATAGGAGGGTCTGAGCTGGCTAGTCCAGTCCAATAGGTCATTACAGGTAAGGGTAGGTAGTACTAGCCTTAAGGAATGGTGCCCAGAGGTATCATTATAAATCGGGGCAGGCACCACAAAGTTGGAAAATATGTAAAAACTTCTTATAATATGAATCGCATATAGACGTGTAACTTGTCCATAGCCGAAAGGTTTGTACACTTCCAGCATTAGTCCGTTGCCTCCAGGTTTGGTGCTGTTCCAGGTCTATGGTCCAGACCTAAGGTTCCAGATCTCCACAGTCAACGGTACACGGTACGGGGTATGGATTCATTAAGTGCCCACCAGAAGGTCCTTGTGCTAGCCGGTAAGCCACCGGTAGTGTATCATCGCCAGTCACATTGTCACAGACAACATCGTTGGCAGAGACGGGTGTAACATAAGGACGAAATAACAGCTTGAACCTCATGGTTGAGGAAAAAACCCTTGTTGAGGTCATACAAATATGAGATAGGATATGGGAATAACTAAGCCAATCCAATCCAATGGGGAATAATCAACAGGGGGAATAATCCAATGGGATAAGCCATCGATACACTCCCTATGGGAAGGCAATAAGCAATGGGAGAATAATCCAGTGGGAATAAGCCAGTGTCAAGACCTAAGGTTCCAGACCTCCAGTGTCCAGTCCCATTTCAATAGGTGGTGTGATCCTCTTAGCACCTACCCCATTTAGCACCTACCCATTACTTCCCCACATTTCCACAGGGTGTGAAATAATACACAGGGAGGACACAGGTATGTCACCACATCATTCCCAGGAGGTATCCAATTACTGGTTTCCAATAAACAAAAGGCACTTCTTCTTGACACCTTCTGGAAAAACTTCTAAAGTCTCATCCGCTTGGTTTATTTAGAATATCGAGGAGGGATCACATTGTGGAGGTTAGGCAGGCCAACGTAGTGTGAGTAGAACACGGGTCACCAATTAGGAAGGGGAGTCTTTGTTTGATGATGAGTTATGGTTTTTACCTACCAAAGGGAGCATTCCAAGTGGACATTCCAAATTGGGCATTCTTGCTTCCTCCCTACAAAACAAAGTGGGCTTTATGTAACAAAAAAGCAGCCTTCGTAGATTATAGACGTGGAGAGCACAAACAGAGCTGATTCTGTGTGGAGATAATAAACAGAGCCTGATCAAGTCCCATAGCACGAGAGAGGAACAGAATCACAAGAGAGGCTTGGATTTAAACAAGAGGAATGGAAACATAACAGAGCCGGAGCTTAACACGAGGTGATAAATAGAGCCCGGCTTACTGAGAAAGAGATACACTTACAGGTATACCCACTACACACACAAACACAACACGTAGAGCTAGAGCAACACTACACACAAAGCAGAGTATATATACGTGATATCACAAACAGAGCATTGGATTAATTGAGCATTGATTAATTTAAGCAGTATTTAATTCGGTCTAAAGTAAAGACAGGCGCACTACGCGTTAGTGGGCGTGTGATTGCTTTTTTTGTTTTAACGTATATAATGCAATAAGGAAGTTGTGGGAGTGAGTAAGGTCACCCATTAACTGAACCACCGATAAATGCATTACGTGTTTTCAATTAACAGGCCACTTATGGGGCTTCCCGCTGAGCTGACCGGACCTGAACAGATAGATACCTTGGTCCAACTTTTATCGGGATACTCAGATTCATACCTACGCCTTGATCCTTGCTCGCTGGCTTGATTACAGACGGGCGGCTGCCTTCCGAGGAGGCTAGAGGGAAGGAGGGATAAACCGGTGCTGACCCAAGTGATCGAGAGAGTTATTCACGGCCTATTACTAAATTTAATTACTTTTTACTAAATTTGTTCCCTTGGTTTCTAAACTTGGTTCCTTACCTCGGTTCCTTCGTTCCTTTCATGGTTACCTTGGGCCTTCCCTTGGCCTACTGCTTTCAGTTCGCAGCCATATGAAAAAGACCTCCACAGATACACTGATCTCGAGACCTCACCTCTATACTCCATACAGCCTTTGGAATAATATCCTTTGAAACCTCATACTCATACCTCTGCCTTGGGAAATGCCTTGGGGACTCAGCCTTACACTTATCCTTGGGACCTTCCTTCAACTCCTTTCTTGGGAACCTCAGACCCAAACACAACCTGATACCTTTCGTTACGAACGATACTCTACCCGTGGTGGATATGCATTTGATTTGCTTTATTATACGTGATTAGACTGTCACAACACAATCACAGGGAGAGATAGACGTGGACGGATTAAGGATGAGGGATATCAAAGAGTGGACGGATGCCAAGTGAGGAAGTATGGCTCACCTGACGGTAGGAAGGTGAGGAAGGATGGCTCGTCCCGCATCGGGCGAGGAAGGAACTAGCTCGACCAACTACTAATGATGCCCCTCATCCGGGGTGTGGGGCGTAGCTTAGGAACAACCGAAGGGCCGGTCCTTACCCACTCCAAGGTAAGGTAAGGGCCCATCGGTAAGAAGGCTCCAAGACCCATCGGTAAAGTAAGGAAAGATTCTCTCTTTTGTGTCCTGCGGAGCTAACAACCCACGCCTATATGGATAGATTCACCCGCCCACGCCTCTAGGATTTGAGGATATACTCTTGGCCAGTTTATAGGCAAGAAGGCCAGTCAACTGGATGGCTTCTGGATGGCTTAATGGCTTATCAAATAGTTAGGAGAGCTTGCCCCACACCGCGCCTCATGACTTGCTACTGGTTCTAGAGGAATAGGTGCGGGTTATGGGAAAACACCTGGAAAGTGAATGGAGGTGGGTGGGAACGATTACGGGTAAGGGTAAAGGTAAGGGTCAGGGATAGGCTAGGATTACGCTATAGGCTTTGTCTACCCCATCCATCTGTCACTTCTAAATCTGTCACTTCTAAATCTGTCACTTCTAAATCTGTCACTTCTAAAATTGTCGAGAATCAGAAAAGGACACTTGTCGATCGAGTGTGGCGGATGTCTGCTTACACATGCAGGTATTGACAATCGCTATTGGGCATAGTAGTATCAACCGCTACATGTGCCTGTCGGCAGGCCATCGAGTGAGTGCTCCTTCCTTAGGGCATTGCGGGACAATAAAATTGAGTATTTCTGGATGGGAAATAAACCTTCAGTGGCCCATCCGATCAGAGAGTATCCAGATGTTCCGCATATTGAATGTAAAACAATAAAATCAGGTTTCAATTGAATGGACTCCCCCCCATAGTGAACGATGTCGATCCCTAGGATCTAGTAACGGGACAAACAAAGGGATACTTACTGTATAACCCAGAGACAGGTGTTTGGATTTAAAACAGAGATGTGATCTTCAATGAATGAGAAGTGCAACGTCCCCAGTCGACAATTGACATGTAAATAATATATGTCGAGCCAGCCATGACTTTCGCTATTGGCGAGTATTCAATAAGAAAGTATGACAGGAATTCGTCCAGCCAGAGAGGAGCAAAACCAACCACTAGCACGCACACTGTAGAGATAGGAGGACTTAATCGATAGGGATAGGAGCAGAGAGAGACCCGCACAGAGAAAGTGCACACGGATTCTACATCCTCTATATGCTAGATAGGCCACTCAACCATTACGGGCATGGGTGGCTCGCGTAGAGTAAGGATCCCACGGTGGTAGAGAGAGGAAGCACTCACTCAACTCAGTAGGGACAAAACCACCACACAGAGGCGATGGATAAGGAGCCCCAAGGCCCCCCCTTCATCTCAGTCAAATCACACTTCGTAATGAACTCAATTACCTATAGGTCGGACTTACTTCAAGTAGTATGTTGTAAGTCGATGTTTCATAATCAATAGAATAGGGCTTATGGCTCTATGGATCGGTATCAAGCTATATATGAGTAGCCTAAGGAGATTACTCCCACCACCCGAGTAGCCCACAGCCCAGCAATTCATTACGAATCTATCATTCCGGGCAGGCAGGGAGAAGTAAGAATATTTATTATGTCGAGTCGCAGCGATAAGATGGGGATAACCGTGGATGGAGAAGAAGCAACATAGTGGCTTTGAAGCGGCTCTGTCCACCGCCCTGGAAAGCAGCTATTAACTATTTTGACTTTGTTTGAGGCCCTCGAGCGAGTACTTATGCTCTTTCGCGCTTGGCAATGGGTTGAAACAACTCGGTTCATGCCGAGCCAATCCCTAACCGAAGTAAGAAGCGATTTTCCCCAATTTCTTAACAGATAGAAGCGTGAGTTTTTGCGCCGTTGTACCACAATCAGTAGCGATAATCAGAATGGTACCATATATATCTAAGCGGGGGATCGTTTCTTCTTTACTGGATAAAGGACATTTTGGTGGGTGGGCACCTGCGTCCATCCATGCTTGGGAGCGTTGGCGGGGTAAAGCGAGTAATGACAAGTTACTTTGGGCTTACTTCCTGAAATAGTCCCCTCCCTTATTTATGTGGTTACCTCTAAAAACAAACAAAAAGGCTTAAAGATTAAATGAGTAAGCCTGGAGTCACGTAGCGTGTGAGATCGTCGGGGGAGGTTGATGTCGAACCTCCGCATAACGTGCTTACAATATCTATCCCTTTGGCCACTATACGCGCACAAACGGGCGGGATTTTATTGCTGAGCCAAGATTTTTGATTCTATAGACCGACCAGAAAGAAGCGTGAGTCAAGCTTTTTGGTACCTATTGATTGATGAGTCAGGATACCCACCACTCGGCTGCTAAATAATTATCGTAAGGGTCTTTCGGGCTTGGGCCATCGCCCAGAACCTACTAGAGCTTTCCGCCCACCCAGCTATGCTCGGGAACATAGTTGTATTGATGTCCTTCACGTTCTCTCATCCTTACTTCGGATCCCGCTCCCTAACCAGTATTTATTAGTGGATTTCCTTTATAAATAATGACTGGAAGAACAAAGAAATAAAGTCAATTCAATAAAGGATTTTATCAATTCTTCGATCGAAAAATAGAGTATAATATGCATTTTAGGAAATGAGAGCTAAAATCGAAGTCGAGTTCTGTCAAATATCGAGATATAGCGGTAAAAACCGCCCCTTAGCTGGGGGCGGCCCCCCCTCTCCGTTTCATTTTTTGAGACAAAGACCGCTCGTTCAAGTTCTCGGCGGAGTTGACGCAATTAGGGATGCGTTATTATTGGTCATTCTTGCACTTTTTCCCACCTTTTCTTCGGCCAAGTTTTAACCTTTCATTTCCCTCCTCGCCCTTCGGCTTGTCTAAAAATTCCCCTCCGTGCCTTCCATTGCAAGGTCGACCGCTATTGCCTCGTCAGGGATATCCTATACTGAAGGAGCTTTGACGACCTTCTCCTCCGCTATAATATTCCTCTTTCACATCTGCCCACCATCCAAAAGATCCATAGTGGCTTGTGTGGAGGACACTTCGGTGGCATTGCCATCGCCAAGAAGGTCCTCCACATGGGTGACTACTGGTCGTCCTTGGAGAATGATTGCGTCGCACGCACTTTGTCCAGAAATGCGACAAGTGCCAACGGCTCCTTCATCGAATCGATTGTATCTGGCCCTTATAGAAATGGGGCCTCAACACCAGTGGTAAAATCACCTTTCCCTCCTTCGGTGGCCACTGTTTCATAATCACGGTCATCGAGTACTTCACCAAGTGTGTAAAAGTTGTCTTACTTAAGCACACCACTGCCCTGTCGCTTCCTTCTCAACCACATCCTTACATTCTTCGGTGTTCCTTTTCCAATAAATTCTTATAATGGTACACCTTTCCAAATCCATCCATCACAGCGTTGACCTCTATTTCATCACATCCAGTAGTATTTATCCTCTCCCAAATATCCCCATGCCAATGGCCAAGTCGAGGCCACGAACCACCATTTATCCCCATTTTGGATAGGCTTGTATCAGAGACCGGTAAGAATTAGCATGAACAACTACCCTTCGCTCTCAGGGCCTACCATACTATCCTAGGCCGTAGGACGCCGCCGGGCAAGGTAACATGTATGAGGGTATGGCTCTGCTCGCTTTCCCGTGCGTTAGAGTATCGCTTCGCTTGCCTGTCTAGCGAGAAAGCTGTGCTTGTGTGTTCTTGAGAGTATTGAATGTTCTGTCCTGTGGTCAGCTCATTCGTCTTGCTCAAGTTATGACGTCCGTAGGTCGGAGCAAGTGTGTTGATGCCGGTCCGTAGTCCCATGTTTTTTTGTTTGTGTTCTTTCGTTTGGGGTGGTTTTATTTATGAAATCGCGCACCAACCAAAGCTCTGGCATCACACCTTCCGGAGGCATGGACAGGAGGAGTTAAGCCCTCCATCTCTCATCTTCGTGTCTTTGGTTGCAAAGCATACATGCATGTTCCCAACCAAGCCAAAACGACAGAAGCTTGATGAGAAATCCCTGAAATGCATCCTTATTGGGTATAGCAATGAGTCGAAGGCTTACCGACGGATCCTACCACTAGAAAGCTGTACATCAGTATAGATGGTGTTTAGGATGAGAAGAGTGAGTCCAACTCACCTTCCACATATTCACCTGACCCAGATAGTGCTCCTATGATCAATCTAGATGAGCATAGTGATTAGGTTGGAGATGAAAAAGATGGGTATGATGATGATCAACCAGGATCAGCACCCTGTTTTCCACACAACGTGTGCGTGGTACACTAGTACCATTCATGATGCAAAGCTTAATGGCGGACTTCTCAACTTCAGGACCGAGGACAGCATGGCTCGCAATGAGGTTAACCTAGCACTACTCTAGAGCACAGTGGTTTACAACTACCTACTACTGTTCAGGAAGCGCTAGAGTCTAAGCCTTGGAAGGAAGCCATGGATGCAGAATATACTTAAATAATGACAAATAAGAGTTGGGAGCTTGTATTCCACCGGGGAATAAAGCCATCGGTTGTAAATGGATCTTAAAGACCAACAAATATAGGGCAAATGGCAGTATAGACAAGTATAAGGCAAGACTTGTGGCTAAGGGTTTTGCCCAAAAAGAAGGGACGTTATGGTAGCCATTTGCTCCGACAGCCAAGATAAATACTATTAGAATGGTCTTTGCTTTAGCTGCAAAGGAGATTACATACTATATGTAATGTTGTTAAATGTATCAAATGGCCCTAACTACCGTTACGTAACGCTCACTCACTTGGCGCCTTTCTCAATGGTTTGTTTATGTCGGAGGTCTATATGACCCAACCAGAAGGATACATTGCACCAGGTCAGGAACGGTATGTAGACTCATAAAATCCCTCTATGGTCTCAAACTCTAAACCCAGTTAGTTATTTTGGTATATCAACGATAGATGAATATTTGGTGCAGCACGGAGCCGGAGTCCATATGATCCGAACCTCTACCTCAAGAAACAAGGGGGAGGTTTTTGGTCGATGACTTTGTAATCACAGGTAGTGATGAGAAGATGATTGACACAACAAAGAATGACCTTAATGAAACGTCGACATGACTGATCTCGGGCTTCTACACTATTGTCTTGGCTTAGAAGTATGGCAAACAAATAACCATATCTTTGTATCTCAAATGAAATACGCCAAGACTTTGCTCGAGAGGTTTCGCATGCTTGACTGCAAACCCATGTCTACACGGCAGTGGTACTATTTCTGATCCATCTCCTCAGGTGAATGCAACTCTCTATCGACAGTTGAGTCTCATTGACCTGACTTACACTAGACCAGATATCAGCTATGCTTTTAGTTCTCTTTCACGGTTCATGCCGGGCATTGGAAAGCAGCAAAGCGAGTACTGAGATATATCCGTGGTACTATGAAGCATGGTCTAGAATACAAGAAGAATGATCAGTTCTTCTGAACTGGCTACACAGATGCGGACGTAGCTCCGTTGATGATAGGAAATCATCCACATCTGGATTTGTTTTCTTTTTAGGATCTGGTCCGATCGGGAGTAAGAAGCAAACCACGGTTGCTCGTTCCTCTACTGAAGCAGAATATCGCGCAGCAAGTGGAGCTGGAGACCGGTAGCATCTAGAAATTCATCAAAAGCGTACGGTTGCGGAAAAGGGGCCGGTTGCTAGTTGAGCCACTAAGCTAAGAAAGTAGGCAAGGCCTACATATTAGCATGGATATTAGCACGGGTATGGCCGCCTTAGAAATATAGACTTAGAGAAGGAAAGAATAGGTATGGCCGTCTTTAGAAGGTATGGCTTTGGTATTAGATATGGCCACCTTATTACGTAGATAACTGCATCTGCTGGATAAGCTGTATCTGGCCCTGGCACAGGATTGAGATCTGGGCAAGGTAGTACAGAAAAAACTGGTGAAACTCCTTTTATGAGTCAACTGAAATGGTTGGGTCAACAAAAACTACTGCTATTGGTGCTAGATCAACGGATTATTCAACGGGAAAAACAACTGGATCAGCTCGTGCTGGTTCAATTGCTTCAACGGGCGGGATCCTAAGCTATAACTGGTGAGACTGCTCGCTCTGGATCTCCTATGGAACGGGAAAGGGCTCTGCGCCCACTGCATCTGCATCTGGAAGCTCTTGAATGGTAACTGGGGATTTAGGCGGGTCATTCACTGATTCAAGATAAGCAATTGGGTCAACTGAATTTGGTTCTGAGCCATCGTATGTACCCATTTTCGCTCCTGTGTCTGGACTGTGTAATTGATCTCTATGGCTGGCTCTCATAGTGAGTGGTTTTTTTCTGTTCTTACTTTGGCTGTCTGTCCTACCCCGCATCTAGTAGCTATAGGTGAATCATAACGAGTGAACCAGACTCTTATTGGTTTGGCTTAGTGACTTAGTTTATAATATGCTATCGGAATCTGCACAAGCCACGATACATACCTATATGTGTAGAGATGGGCTCTCTCAATGGTATAGGAGTGACCAATAGTCACGGCTCTGCCCCGGCTATATGATATATTCACTTTCTATATGAATTTGTCCTTACCTTCCTTCGCTATGCTCCTTGAGGGAAAGAAAGAGTTTGAGGGGAATAAATCAAGGGCGAGGTAAGATGAAAGAGAAGATAGGTGGTTCGCAGAGGGAAATCAAATAGGGAGAATCTCTTA
>Ga0213500_10000002_pt1 | contig 70017 bp, 50 predicted proteins | sample Redfir_Yose_2_Me_FD_150978 | JGI IMG/M metagenome (GOLD analysis project Ga0213500, IMG submission 150978) | Leaf-associated microbial communities from Abies magnifica in Yosemite National Park, California, United States - Redfir_Yose_2 | ecosystem: Host-associated > Plants > Phyllosphere >...
GAATCACTAATGGGACTGAAGCTAGTCCAGTAAGGGTGTATAGGCCGGGGTGGGATGGAGTTTGGGTAGTCAATACGAAGACCGGGATCACTTACTAAATAGAATAGGTTTTCAATCTTTTGACAACTTCTCTGGTTAGACCACAAACAATAAAACCAGGCTGGGGGGCCTTACTCGCCACACCTAAGCAGTTAATGTGGGCAGGTGCATATGGAACTAACAGAATCGGAGATACGATAATGGTAGAATGTGTGGTAATGAGATAATGCGTACTGGGCCATCCTTTGTACTGGGCGTCGTACTGTGAGCAGGTGTAGGGCTGGGCGCCTTCCTTTCCTGGGTACCGTAGTAGTGGGCATACTGAATCTGAACTAAATGTATCCTGTATGTTCTCTCCTAGCATGGCATTAACTGAAGGGGTATTCTCTGTTTATATCTATTTTTTAGGTCTTTCCTCAAAAACGTCTAGCCAGCAAGCGAAAAGTGACCCATTCTTTCTGATTGATAGGGCTGCTATTAAATAATATCTATATGGGAGGCAAAATGTATACGTAAAGGTAGCATTGGATCGATGAGCATTTAGTTGCTACCCGTCCATTTATTATGTGTCCACCAGGTACTTCTTTTATGTGTCCCGCGAGGCTATCCATTTATTTACCTAATTTCGGTCTGGTCTGGTAATGATGGGCCTTTCAGCTATGCAAAGCTATCATAGATAAACGTCGGGGTTATTCAGTAATAGAAATCCATATGAATCCTCCTTTTTACCACCCACCTGTTGCTGGAGCGACTGATGAGGATGCAACAGCGAGGACCTAATTATTCCCACTTTCTCATTGGAGTACTGCGAGCTTTCGGATAGCCGTGTGAGTATTCCAACCCTGTGTTTAGAAATAATGCTACAGAGCCCCTTACTGCTGGATACGCCAACAATCATCAATTATTCCAATGCGGTGAAACCAACAGTGGTTAATCCCATCCAATCTGGCAGCGATAAATACTAATCGTACAGGGGCTACAGTTGAATCATACTGACATGACCAATCTGACAGCGGGTCAAGGTAGGGAATATAATCCAGATGCGGCGGCAGAGGAAACGACGAATCTGATAAAATTATGCTATTCGTATATCTAGAAAAGGGTTAAACGGGTGCTAGCGTAAGTAATGTATTATAAATAAAATAGAGTAACTCCTGATGGATGAACTTCAACAACTTGGAGCAAATAATTACTGGCCATACCCAGCCTTCGCTCATTCTTTCGTACCTGGGCTCCTTTATGTCGTACCTGGGTCCTCTGTATCTGTAACAGTTGCTCGTTCCTGGTGATGCGGGTAGTAGCGGAGGCAGCGGCTTTCGGCGGATAAAGCGGATTGTTCCAATGCAGCAGCCTAATGACCCTCTTTCTGATATTTCCTGCCTGATGGTCCAGCTAAAAGCAAGGCTTCAACCCACTCTGTTTATTGGCCTTGTAAAACTGGCTCCTTCCTGTTTCTGGTCTAGGCAAAATATACGACCACGCACCACGCACGTATCGTGGCTCATTTCCTCCCATAAAAAACCCAAAAGTCTATGTAACAAGCGGAAGATGGAGGGGTATCCTTCTTCCAGGTATGGGCTCTGATCTGGTGCTTCCACCTCTTTCTTAGTGTAGAAGCTTGTGTAGTGTTGTGTGTTGTTTATAAAGGTTACTGCTGAGGGAGAAGGAAGGGGGCTACCCCACATAGTCACACGACATAGCCTCACCACGTAGCCGAGCATAGACAGGAATAAAGAGGGTCATCATTGACTTAATAACATCTTCCAATATAGGCGTTACCACCGGAAACAAGCAACATCTCCCCAAATAGATCCCACGGACGGACAACACAACAGCTCACCATTTTGAGAGGGGAGGAGGTATAATACTACAACTGCTATTCTATTGAGGAGGATGGAGTTGATACTAATTATGATTAGGCTTCAACCCACTCTGTTAATAGGGATGGGGGTGGAACCATTATTCTTAGGTGAGGCAAGTTACGCTGATAGTGAGTGAGCCATATCGTGGTTATCAATATGAATGAGTCATAAAGTACGGTACAATCAGGTCTGCTGGTCCGGATAAGGTTCAGTCTGGTACGGTCTTATCAGGTCAGGGCAGGTACCGGTCTTATTAGGTGAGTGAGGCTGTAAGTCCATCGAATTGTTACTCTTAATTAAATTAGCCATGCAGCCACTTATTAGCTAGGTCTCGGTATGGTACCCACAACCATCACTATGAGGAGGTTCCACTAGCAGGAGGGATTCACTGACAGCTTCATCAGCTCGTGGGGGGAGATCCATTGAAACTCTCATGGGTATGCGCATATTGACAACTTTCCGCATGAGCCCTTGGGATATCAAGTAACCTTCCAGCATATAGGAGTACGTGGCAAATAAGCCGGGGTGGGATGGAGTTTGGGCCAGGCGTCAATACGAAGACCGGGATCACTACTAAATAGAATAGGTTTTCAATCTCTAGTGGAGTCTGAAACTAATCTCGTCTAGGCTTGGCAGTCATGCTGGTCGTCATGTCGTCATAATGATGGCTGGAAGCAGATTGAGCAGTCAAACAATTGAGCAAAGATTTATCAGACCAAACACAATAAAGACCAGGCTTAGTGGGGCGCGGGGTATGGCCTTACTCGCCTCACCTTTTCTACTTGCCACACCTATTTACCGGTAACCTTAAGATCATACGCTCTGGTGTCTCTCGTCCACCACGTAGATAGATCTTCTTATAGGTAAGGATAAACAAACAAGGATCAACCAGGGAATGGGGAATGTATCAGACCCAGCAGCAATACCAGCCCAGTGGCATCAGTAGTTTAATAAGCAGAACCATAAGCAGCCCCAGTTGAACCCGCCTCAGGTTCCCCATTTCCAGGAGCACCAGATAAGGAGGAGACCCATAATCCTTTTACATAGTCATTTCATAAAAGCTTTTTTACTATTGTAAAGCTGAGTGAGCTCGGCGGCATAAGGCAAACCAGTAAGCAACCTTCTTTCTGAGGATAGTGATGTTGGTGGTGGAGAGGGGCCTTTGATACACCCCAGTCTGTATTCCCGCCTAGGGCTTCCCTTCTCTATTGTTATTTACTGACGAAGGGTTGAAGAGGGTACTCCGTGAGTAAAGAGAGCGAGCGTACCACTATTTAACCTACCCATTTTGTGCATACCAATCATTACCTAACCACCCTCTATAGCAGCAGCCCTTACCGTATAGCCCGTATATATCTTTTCTCGTACCAGCCCTACCGTACCGTATAGAGAGAGGTGCGTTGTATACCTATAAATATCCTTGGGTATCCCTTTTCGGAGATTCAAAGAGCAAGCGCCTAATAACGGCATTTTTCGTATCATAATTTATAGCAAAAGCACTATGACCACCACCGTTGCCATAAGATTTGAAGGAGCATAAGTCCCAGCATCCCCCACCATCAGCAGCACCAGTTGAACGATCAGCCGTATCAACATTCTTAGCTTCCTCAGTTTCCGGGGCATCAATGGAATCTGGAGTTGAAGGAGCCAATCCCATCATAAATCCCAGGAGCACCAGTCGAACCAGTTGAAGCATTCCTAGCAGTAGAAGCGGTTGAAGAAGCATCATTCCTAGAGTCATTTGAATAAGCAGAAAGAGCCTAGTTAATTAGCCTGCTTCAATTAGCCCTGGTCAAAGAGCCCTGGTTACCATAGCCCCGTTGAAGGAGCTCAGGTGCAAAGAGGTTAACAGGCTGGGTGGTAGGGCCCAAACCCACGATCCACTATGGCTGGCAGGGGATATAAGTGGGTGGAAGCCCGAGATCATAGCTGGCTGATACAAAGAGCCCGCTTGCCCCAGTTGTTAGTTGAAGAGCGTTGGTAGATCGATAGCGCTTGTCTGTCGTGGATGGAAGGATGGATGGAAGGATCGCTACGCTTTCCCTGTATATTAGTGGTGGTGGTGGAGCGCTACCGGCCTTATGTGGGCGGATCGGATCGCGCTTTTACTTCTGCCTCCATATTGGTGATTGATCCTACAATGACAGGTATAAAGATCTCTCTCAGCAGGTAGGTCCCACTATGGCTTTAGATGAACTGTGTAACGATGGGTGTAAGGAGTATAATGGGATGATTCGTGTAGGTCGCAAGGGCGGCTAGTAGGTATAGATCGAATCGATCAAGCAGGAAGATAGAAGGGTCTCCAGGTATTCGGTCGAAGGTCGAAGCAGCAAGGCGGGATCAGCAGTAAGGAAGGTGGAAAGTTCGAGGAGGTCGAGGATCATCAGGCAGCAGGTATAGATAGGTAGAGACTTGGGTTTCGTGCCCAGCGGGACAAACTAGGAACTTGCAGGGGCGGTCAAACCCAATTTTACCTGCCGAGCCATCTTTGAACAAATTATGGAGAACCCAACCAACCACAAACCTAACCGAGCACCCAAATGAACATATTCAACTTTAGACCCGCCACCTACTCTTTACCTTATGGCAAACAACTTTTCTGCTTCGAATAATACGTATTATGTGGTATCGGAACAATGGTTCTATAGAGGCTAGGTTCCGTTTATTGGAGCTGTATCCAAAGGCATATTTATTCCATAGTAGGGAAAGCAATGGAAGTACGCCCCGCAGGGAACTACTTAGAGGGTCTTAATCCAATAATCCCGAAGGTCTATCTATCTGTTCCACTTGTGGATCCAACCAAGGTGCTACTATGGGTAAGTTTATTAGTATTCAATATGTTTATGATCGTGGCTAAAACGTAGCTGACTTCTATGTCTAATGGATCGAGGGATATACCCATGCCTGTTCCATCGATAGCTCCCTCCCTATGGTTTCCGGTTCTGTGCCCTATTCCGGATCCGTATCCTCCGTGCATGCTACTAACCCTTTCTTATTGAGGAGCGGATCGACCTAGTGGGTTTATTTAGCAGACGGTTGAATTGCATATGGAACCGAGATATGGAGTGGTCCTCCTGAACAGCATGCCGAACGAGCATGTTGATATATCTACCTTTTCAATAATGGTAAGCAAACTGAAAACCCGTTATGATTTTCACCCGTGATTATTCTAGTTTTAAATAGCTTGGAGTATTGGTGAGGCGAAATAGTTCGGCGTTTAATTGGCCATCCATACATATATGCGGGTCCGGTCTAACGGATATGCGGTTGGATCGAGGAGTATCTCACATCGGTGAGGTATCTAAGGTGAAAGCATCCTTGTAGAGCGATAGTTACACACCCAGACACCGATTGGCTGACCAGTAACACCATATTATATTCACGATTACACCTAACCTCTTAGAGTACCTCCACCCGATCCTATAACATACTTTTATTATATAATTTGGTTATACCTCACCCGCACAGAAAGGATCCTGTCGCTAAATTATAATCAAAATCATAATCTGCCCTAATCGTTCAGGACATTAATAACCGGTTAGACCAATAGCACAGGGGCAGGGCCGACCCGAATTTACAAAACTTAACAAGCAAGCACAAGCAAATAGACATAGGGTGGTGTACCCCCGGAGACCCGGAGCTTTACAACTACACATTAGGGCAGAACTGGACCAAAACCCAGCGCAAGCACATAAACTTCCACACACAAATAATATACACACACCCACTACTTTTATCGTTCAAGACTGCTCGGCGCGGGGCCCCTTTTATCGAGTGCTTTATGTCAACATCAACAGCGCGAGTACGCCCCACCCCTTCCGTATAGATATACGTCCCCGCCCTTCCCATTCCATACTCGTCCCTGCCCCATATTTGCATACCCTGTCCGCGCCGTACGCGATGAGATGATTATCAATCCCGTCAGTGTTGAAGATACGACAGTAGAATAATGCTGAGAAACTAAAATCGAGATATTTCAAATGCTCATACGCCGGATGATTCGCTCATATGGTAGGGATTTGAATGAGATGGGGATGGTATTTTGTATGTAATGGGTTTCAAACGGGGGCTTTGGTGTATATCTCACCGCCCGTCGATAAGACCTCCTTCTATTACGTATATGCATCACTTCTCCTATATTGGGTAAGCTTCGGAGCCAGAATAGGCTGACCGCATAGGTTCAGAACGATCCTGGCTTTACCTTCCTTATATCACAGTTCATATTCCACCGATAGCTCAGTTGCCACACCCAGTCAATCCTTTGTGGTGAATTATCCGCCAAGAACCCATTTAAGTAAATCCACCGGGGTTTTAACGCTCTCTCTACGGCCGGCCTACTCAAAAGCTACTACTCCGGTACTCCTTGTTACTTTTTATCTTTCCCACCCAGTCAGCGAGTGAGTTTGAGGTTAGTCAGTTAGGAAAGCTCATTCCCAATAGAGCACCAAGCCCCGTGTTCAACGTACCTGTTCTTAATAACATGTGCCGAAGGTGTGATTCTATGTGGTTTACCAGTTAGTTCGACGTGCACAGGAGTAGCAGGTTCAGCTATTCCAGCAGGTATGTTGACCGCCAAGCTTATTCAATTGTAAAAGTTTGATAGGGATTGGATTGCATTTGATTGGCCTGGACCACGAGGAATCCAGCATAGGTAGCAAGGGGAGAGTTTCTTCTGCTGATGGTGATGCTGTGATGGATAGTTTTTGATTGATATGCATACAGACCAGGAGCATAGGAGTCAGGTACAGATAAAGATGCAGGAGTACTTGATTGGGTGCAATCATTTCATTATGCTGTATATTATTCTCCACCACTAGGAGCTGTAGCAAATACATAGGAATAGCCTAAAGGAGGAGTGAACACTTTATTGAGTAGTTTTACCCGTTTAGGATAGCGCAGTACCTGTAGATAAGCTTCATTCCCATCAACGCCAATTGAACCGGCACAACCAGTATCATATGAAGGAGCGTTATTCCCATCAGCGTCATGATTCCCATAAAAAGCAGTTGAACCGGCTTCATTTCCAAGAGCAGCACAACCAGCATTCTCGGCAGCACCTGCAGCCTCATAAGCCACCAGTTACCAACATAAATTGAAGCATTCCCATGAGAAGCAAAAACAGTATTCCCAGCAGCATTTGAACCAGCAATTGAATCAGCAGTGGTTCCGGCATCATAATTATTTTAAACATAATTTCCAGTCCCAACATTACCAGTATCATTTCTAGCATAACCAATTGAACTAACATCAGAATTCCCAGAAGCACCAATGGTCCCAGGATGATAAGTTTTGAAGCATAATATTCCCATCATCCGAACCAGCTTAATTACCAGTTGAAGAATAATTCCTAGCAGTCCCATAAGAAGCACCAGCATAAGTAATAAAGGGGATTTTATGGGGCCCAATAAAGCAGCCCCACTATGCTATTAAGAAGGCAAGCGCAGGGTAAGCGTGTAGTATTGCTAGGTTCGTTCGTAGGGTAAGTATGTATAGGTGAGTATGAGGGAGTGTAAGGTCCCAAGGAGGAGGTGGAGGCGCCCCAAGGAGGCGTACCAAGGCAGTTTGTATGAAGGTAAATTAAGAGTTTCTTGGTTGGAAAGTGAAGGCTGGAAGGAGAGATATAGCTTTTAAAGGAAGGCCACCTTTCATTACTGAATTTCCCATCGTAGCTAGGGTAATGGGTGCACCTTACGCTTGGCTGGTGGGCACTACCTTACCTGGGTTAATACACTATGATATGTCTATCTGAAGCGCTCACCTCTCATGAACCCGCGGAACCGGCGGAACAACCAGAACCGGGACCAGCGCCCCACACGCAACCACGGGACCACCAACCCAAGTAGGCAGGAGAGGGAATAAAATCAAGTATTAATGCCATATATTTAGCCTTGTCTGAAAAGATAGAAAGTTAGGGCGAACGTATTCTTCATATATTATATCGACCACTATCGTCGGGTTGTGTTACGGCGGATCCATACATCATTAAGACTAGGAAGAATCTATAGGGCAAGCGCAAGTCATACAACGTATGGCGGGCTCTCATATATTATATAGACTGGCTTATTACATAATGAGAGCAGGGGAAGCGGTTACTCCACATCATCTGGAGAATCGCTTACACCAGGGTCCGGTATTATAGGTTCTGGCGTCGTGCATCATATATAAATAAGTATCCACTTGCTTACAGAGGGGTCTTACACCGTACCAACAACTATAGTTACTACGAGCTCACTACGGCATTGTAATTGGTACACTGGGACTACACGTATGGCGGCATTTCGTATATTATACTGGTAAGACTAGTCTAATCTATACAATAAAAGCCTCCTCATTATTTGTGCCGTTCCTCTAAGAACCCAGGGGTTCTTACAATTCATAACACGACCTTCTGATATGACTAACGACTCCATGCGTTATTTCGGATATTATGTGACTCCATTCGTTCTGATATGACCATTTATCTAAGGCCATTATGCGTTCCTATCCATACTACCCTTTATGGGACCTTCCTGGGAAGTTTGTTTCATTCCCGTAAATGGTGGACCATACAATTAATAAAACCAATGAACGTAAGCCTCCCGCTTTCTTTTCTATTTTATTATAGGGATATAGGAAGAAGGAACGAGCGAACCACTCTCATAAGCTTCATCAACTTACGTAGAATGGCGTGCATCCATTAAAAGTAAGCCCGGCATTACCAGGGTCACTTCTAGCAACAACACCAATCTAATCAGCCATAGTATTGGTATCATTTGAATAAGCAGTTTAACAGGAACTGGGTATATTATTTCCAAGAGCAGTTGGAGCAGCAGGCCCCCAGCAACACCAGCAAAGGCAGAACAAGCAGCATCAGTTGAAGAGGCAGTTGAAGCATAATTCCTAATAGTCTTACCAGAAGCATTATTTCCAGCAGCCCCATCAGCAATCCCACCATCATAAGCACTAGTTGAACCAACATCAATTGAATATGGAGTTGAAGGAGCATTTTCAGGGTTATTCCCGACATCATTATTCTAAGCACTCCCATAAGCACCAGTTCAACCAGCCTCATCATCATTCCTTGCACTAGTTGAATAACTATTTCCAGGATCATTTCAAAAAGCATAGGTTGAAGGAGCTTTATTCCCATAAGCAAAAGGAAGCCCAGGGTAGCCCAGCAAAAGGAGCACAAGCAGTTCCAGCATAATTACCGGCAATCCCAGGGTAATTCCCATCAGCGGTTGAAGGAGCATAATTACCAAGAGCAATCTAGCAGCTCCATCAACACTGGTAGAACCAACATTTGCATAATTAGTTGAACCAACATCATTTCCATAAGCTGAAGAAGCAGCGTTAATATCAGCAGTTGAAGGAGCTTTATTCCCAGCTCCCCGAACGAGACCACCAAAAGCAGAACAATGACCAGGATAATTCGGTTTAAGAAGCATAATTCTTAACAGTCTTCCCATACGCACCAGTTTCAATGGAATTTTTTGCATAAGCTGTATAAAGGGCAGCAACCCCAGTGGAACCAATAACCTCAATTGAACCAGCCTCCCCAGTATCAGTTGAAATGGAATTATTTCAATCAGTTGAAGGGTTTACTTACCTAGTGAAGAACCAGTTGAAGGTATGCAACTTACCCTGATAGCGCAAGCTTTAGTAGACAGTAAGCTTCGCTTATAGGGGTTCTGTGCACACTCTGTAGAAGCGTAGCGTTCTTGGCTTATAATGGGCATCAGTAGAATCAGTCAAACTAGGCAAGCGAAGCGATCTATCGTACTGCTTGTAGGCTTAGGTAGGCTAACCAAAGCTTATAGTGGGAGTGTAATAGAGCGTAGTGGAAGCTTATAGTGGGTACTCAAGCTCGTACCAAAGCCCTGCTAGGCACACTAGGCATACACTAAGCGTAGCGCTCTCTTGGCAGCTTTAGCGATAGTGGCAGCTAGAGGCTACCCAAAGCTAGTAGTAAACAGTAAGCTTCGCTTATAGCGTACAAAGCAAGTATGCGTTAGCACTGTTCTACAAAAGAAGTATGCGTTAGCACTGTTTACAAAGCGCCCCTATGCGAAGCACTGTACTACCAAAGCGTGTGTATAATGGGAGTATAGTGGGTACAAAGGGCATCATTCCTAGCAAAAGCAGCCTCACGACCCCTCCATCATCAATTGAACCAGCCATCTAATTCAAAGTAGCAGAATCAGCATCCCAGAAGCACCAATTTAACCAAAAGAACCAGGCCAAGCATCCCCAGCAAAGGCAGCAGCAGTTGAAGCGTAATTCCCACCAGAAGCAGCACCAGTTTAACCAGCCTCATCATTTGAACTAGCAGCAGTTGGAGCGGCATTTCCAGGATCAGTCAAAGCACCAGTATAAGAATTTCCAGCATCAACAGTTTCACCGGCTTCCTCATTCCCTGGAGCATTTGAAGAAGCCTAATTCCCAGGGTCACGCCCGGCAAAAGGATTATAAGCATCAGTTGAACCAACAGCAGTAGCAGTAGCCTCATCATTATTTCCCCAGCACCAGCATTCCAAGCATAATGATTCCCATACGCACCAGTTTCAATGGAATTATTTGCATAAGCTGTTGAAGGGGGCAGCAACCCCAGTGGAACAACAACCTCAATTGAACCAGCCTCCTCAGGATCATTTCAAGAAGCATCAGTTAAAGGAGCAGTTCCGGGATCAAAAGGATTATTCCCAGTACGAGCAGCACAAGCACGAGGAGGCCCGCATCAATTCCAGGAGTTCCTAGCAGAAAAGCCTTCCCATACGCAGTTTAAACCAGTATTATTTCTGGCATAACCAATGTACTGCCCGAGCAGCCTCCTTACCGTAAGCACCAGTGAAAGCAGAATCCATAGTTTAACCTTCCTGTCAAAACTAGATCCCCATAAGCCTCCCCACCATCAGCAGCGGTTGAACCAGCAGGATCAATTCCAGTTGAATTCCCATAAGCCGTTGAAGGAGCTTTTAGAATCTACCGGAACCACCCCACCTGGTCCCTCCACCTAGTTACTGAATATGGAGATGGAGCCCCTCTTGCAGGCACAGAGTTAACAGGCCCGAAAGCTGGAGAGATTTTACTTATATATAAATATAGCACTCTTATTTCTATATAATTGAACATGCTTTCTTTTAGATAGAACAACCACTCGGGTCCGCATTTGACTGGCCAACCTTACCCTTATATGAACTTACTATACCATTAACCTATCCACCACACAAAACCTAGACTTACATTTTCACCTGCATCCCGCGAGAAACAGGAGCACCTTGAGCACTAGCACCACAAAAAAGAACACTCTTGTTACGCTTGGGCCACACATTAATAAAACTGGGAAGGATAGATAGGGAGGGCCCCAAAAAGAAGAGAAAGGATTGAGATCTATGCTTTATTATATGATACATAGTTGATTGCAGGTTGAATCCGGTGCCTAGTGCTCAGATATGGTTTATGGCTTTTTGCTGGTCGCTGAGTTTTTGGTGGGAAAGGGCGGGGACCAGCCAGACATATATTTTGAAAATAAGCGCTATAAAGAGATTAATGAAGCAACCAACACTTACAATGTTTGTTGAATGGATGGTTGATTAGTTGGTTGGAGGACGGAAGGGAATAACGATTTAGGGATTTCAGGCCCACCCACTTGGGTACTGCCAAGAACAAATTCGCTTGGCACTTACCTTCTCAGTTGCTGGTTTTGAGTCATAAAACGCATATTTAGCGGGATGGAATTAATCTACGGCACTTTCCCAACAATCGAGATGCGTGCCGCCTGGTACTACTATAAGACTGTATAGAATAAGGGAATGCAGTCTTATAGTAGTCATATCCTGCTGGGGTTGCAAAGGGGTCCGAGATTCCCCACTCACCCCGTATTTTGCTCAACAATGGGTTCGAGGGTTATGACGGCCCAAGCTTCTAAAAACTTTATCGAAACGGCTCATTCCTAGAACCCTTAGTGCTTCAATATATCCTTCGAGATCCTCGTTCCTCTCTCCCTACCCGGCGGCTATCTCATTTGGCCATCAAACATTCCTCTAAGCGGCTTATGATTCCCAGCCAGTCATTGAGTCGGTTGGTCCGATAGATTAAACACCCAATAGTTCCAATGTGTGTGTTCCGAGGGGGATGTGTATCATGAAGAATGCATCTATCTATCGGACGCACCACCAACGCGCTCCCTGGGACCACGTTTAGTTTTAACCTTTTCCAAAGCGAAGCAGCTAGAGAAAGCGATAAATTGAGGAAGATTACAAGGTATGCACGCGCAGTACTAATAGGCTAAGTGCAGCATGATCATCGATCTGATCAAATTTCATATCCTATCTAATAACTTAAAGAAAGATGGGCTGCTCTTTATGTTATGAATGAACGGAATTATAATCGACTCGACTTTCCTGCATTTTGGCTTTCTCCCACCCACTTTATTCTCCCCCCACCGGCTTTGGTAGTGCTCACCCGGCCCGAGGAATAAGAGGCTTTGAGGAAGCCTGGCAATCGATGTTGAAATGAGTTATTAATAGAATCCATGTCCCATTATCACTCCACTTATTACTTCCTATACCGCTATTTCATTCATAATGCATCGACATTTATCCACCACTATGATGCATCGATTAGCCTAAGCTTTAGTCATTTGTAAATAGCCCTAGATTCTTTGTATAGTGAGGAATGGTATTCTTTTTTAACCCATTACTAGGCATTGGAAGTGGTTCTCGTGACTTCGGCAAAGATCAATGGCGGATGTCAGGCTAATCTCGAATTGTCCGGTTACCTCATGCCCATTACTACTACTCTTTCCCACCTCCAGAGAAACATGCGGCGGGACCAAACCTATAAAGTATTCCCTCTGAACCCAAATCAAGCAGTGTAAGGCATTGATCGTGCAGCCAAGGAATCTATAGATGACGCGCGCGCGTGCAGAAAAGAAATTGCAAGGAGGAGCCAAGGATGTGGTTCATTGTTTCGAAGAATGCATCTAATGCATTTGATCACCAGTAATAAAGCGCAAGTATGCTTTGCAAGGAAAGAGAGTTGTTAATGTGAGGTGAGTGTAAGAAAAGGAGCTTTAACCCCCTGAGGTATTTGTTATAGACAGAGGTTTTTAAGTATCCCGATAGCAATCCCTGGGCATTATATATAGTGGTTTGAGGGGCCCCTCTCCCCTCAACAAAAGGAAGGAAGGAGGGCCATAATCCCCCATCTGGGCTAATCAGAGGAGGGATCTCTAAGTAAGGAAAGAGATTGAGGGGAATAAATATGAGTAAGTGAGATGCCTTCTCCTCGGATGGACTCTCCCTTCAGTCGACCCAGAGACCCAATAAGCGCCTTCAATTTGAGCTCTGCGAGAAGGCTAGAAATAAGCAAAAATGTAAAGCAAGAGCAAGGAAAGGCGGAAAGAGCCAGAGAGGGGGTCAAGAGCAAGCGAAGGCGGAGGAAACTAAAGAACATTCTTAATAGCCTACTTGCGGTAGGAAACACGGGTGCTAATCCAGCTTACTGACGAAAGAGGTTTATAGCTCCCAGCGAATGGGAGAACCCCCTTCTTCATCCCGCCCGAAATACTCATATATAGTGGCGGTTCACGGCGCATATATAACGACCGGGATTGACTTCTCTTTAAATTAGAGGGAGGGAAGATCTTAAATGAAAGGTCCAGCCTGCCAGTAAGGCCCTTAGAAACTCTAACGCGAAGTCAACCCTACAGATATGATCCTTAGAAACCCCTCTATTCTATTTTGAACCCGTCAACCCAGGATGGACCAGGGAGGTACTTCAATGTCCCCAGATCGCTCCGCCTAGCACGAAGTGTTTCTTTAACGTATTGACTTGTATCACTTCGGTAACTAATAGGGGGGGGATAGAATAAGGCCCCCCACCAGATAAGTCAATTTTAAGTACATAACTCCATAGATCTTGCCCCAGGAAAGTCTTTTAATAGCCCATACTTTGGAAGTATTGAAATAGTCTCTGAATTGACGAATGCCGGCCAAGACCCCCCCACCAGATAAGTTACTGAGGAACGTAGTTACTTTATTGTGCCCCCCCCCTCACCTTCCCGAGGTCAGGTTTCGCACTAAATCCCTCGCCCTAAAGGGCGAGGAACTTTAGTGCGAAGCTTCCTGGGTATTAGGTAAATAGTAGATAAATATTTCTATAATAAACTATTTCTATTTGTTTCAAAAAATGTTCTCTAAAAGGATAAAATAATAGAGAAATGTTTGTATAAAAAACTATTCATTATCGTGTATTCTGAATATTTAGCGGGCCAGGCATCGTATATGATGAAGATTGACGGCTCCCATCCCAAAAGCCAGCCACTCACTCCATTCAAGATTGAAAGGGTCAATTTTGTTGGAGTCTTTGCTCCCGCCGCCGGCCAGCCATAATTTAATAATTGAGAAGTCAAAGCCGAGCGTTCGTTATGGGCGCGATAGGTTTTGTCCGCTTTTATCGCACGCAGTACGAGGTTGACCCAGGTTGTGTTCTCCGCCAACATCTGTTCACTCATTTCTTTATCCAGGCAGGGGGTGGTGGCGGCTTGCGACTAACTCCAACCAAGAAGCAGGCAGATAGTTCACGGTGCTCATTCATATTGTTCCAACCTAAAGGGAAAAATACACGGACCCTTAGATTCTCTAGGTAGGGGTTTTCATCACGAAAATGTATGTATTACAGATTCGTCGTGAAAACCGAATCCACCCACAACACAATTCATAAATTATTCTCCGAAAGAAATAATGCTCTTATTGTATTGACCGCCTGGAAATGGTTAATCGGTTACTCCCGACTCGACTCGGTTTTTACGATTAGGGAAATAAACACCGCGTTCGAACGATTAACAAGGCTGGTCTCGTTAATCGTAGGTTGGTTTTTTCTGCCGCACTACTTTCTGGCTGGTTCGTCATTCTATATCATCATGTGTTGCCCTCCCTCACCGGCTGGAACCGCAGCAGTCGACAGCAAGCAATTAGTCCCCAGAGCAGCCGCCCCCCCCCTGTGAAAGTACGAATGATTTGGATAACCTTCTGCCTGCTGCGTCTGCCTCCTACAGTCAGTTGGCTGGACGACCCACTCTTTTATGTATGGGTCAAATACGAATCGGCACTGATTGCAGCAGTTGTCCTGGACTGACTGATAAGTAACCTATTATTCATTGAGTAAGGGGCCCTGGCACTGGCACTTTATTGAATAGCGCCGCAAGCAATGGGATAACGTAGATGTGGGGGCAAATATGAACATAGTGACCCCCCCAACCTTAATATTAATAGATAGAAGGGGGCGAAAGCGGCGCATCGCCGCGGAGCGGGTTCTCTAAGGGGGGGACTTGCAACACGAAGATAACGTGTCCGCGAATAAAATAATAGGAATAATGGGACCTTAAAACCTACTACTATTACTACTACTACTAATTGAAAAGAAAGGGGGGGGCCCCTCCCCTCTTATTTCCCCTCTCTGCCTTTCCATAAAGTGAAGGGGAGAAAGTACGTCTACTTACCGGGTTCAAATTAGAAGGGTTGGGATAACCTACCAGGATACTTTGCAATGCCTTATGTAACGTGTAAGGGCCTATTTGCTACAGTTTATTTGCGACTTATGTCACGAATTCGCCTAACGCCTTTTGGGGCTAAAAATAGCAGTTCCATAGTGTTATGGAGTTATGTCTTCTCCTTATGCTATCCCTAGTTACCGAAATCATATGAGTCAATACGTTACACTTCGCCAAGGATCTTTGGAGTTGTGTTCTCTCTTTATGCACTTAGATACCTGGCTAGTTACCGAAATTAGATACTAGTTTACGGTAAATAAACACTTCGTAAAATATGGGCCATTAAAAGACTTCCCGGGGCCATTAAAGGACCTCCCTGGACTTGCCTGGAGATATCCGTCTCACGAAGAGTAACCAAGCTACCTCACCTAACGACTGCCTTAGTGTTCGCGCGACAAGGATACAATAAAGAGAGGACATTTATGCGCTCGACCAACGTGAAATTCATAGTCTTAGGAGAGGACACAACACCTTAGAACGTCTATTTTTAACCTCCTTTCAGGACCTTATCTGCCCTTTCTTTATTCATTCCCCCCAAGAGAGAGGTGCAACCTTCCCGAACGAATAATAAGTCAGAATCCTCTGGAATTGGGGAAATAGAGGTATCGAGAGATTGATTGGTATTAGTTGCATTCTCCTAGAGCTGGCGTCAACGAGCTCATGCTAATGCTTGCTAGGACCTGTCGCAAATGTTTCGATCAATGCAAGCAATCGAACCTTCCCCATTCGCATTCATCTTACCATAGCGAAAATGATAGCGGGAACGCCCACCATTATGCATGCCAGCGCATCACCACGTAATGGCACAATTCAGAACCAGAAAGAACCACCACCAAAAGGAACGACCGCCAAGATACGCATAGTGATGAAATCTCCTGGAAATCAATTATTGGGAAACAATTTAGGGCGTTGCACACGCAAGATTGGATCGCCTGAAGAACGAGTCTTATATACAGTGCTACGATCACCTCATATTGATAAAAAGTCTAGAGAACAGTCTGAAATGGAGATACATAAACAATTGCTGGTCACAGAAACGGAAACGCATGAATTGCGCAAAAAGTTATTTCGGTCAAAACGCCGTGCGACTCGAAGGACATAAGACTCTTTGGTCAGGCCCAAGATTGCCCAGCCGACGGGATGCTCCTACCCCACCATGCGCTCCTGGCCCTTCACCTCATATAAGAGGGGGGGGAAGGGGGGGTATGGAGCGTGGGGAACAATGCGAGAAGTTATATAACCGGCCGGGAGTGGCGGCAATACTATTGATCAACGCGAGTGAACTGTGCTCAGACGCTTCGTAAAACCGCACCGCATCCATCTACGAGAGGAGCTGTATTGTATTGATGAGTACCCCTTGAGATCTACGGAATGTGATCTGGGACACGATGGGAGTTTGCGTGCCTCGATAGGCAGGCAAAAGATCACCGGAGTATAGCACAAGATCGCCTTTTCTCGCTGCCATAGAGTCAACCTGTAAACGAGGTAAACCCAATGGGAACCGTGGAAGGGGAGGTTCGGTCGATCAGATACCGCATTGGGCAGGAGACGATCCAAAAAGCGAAGGCTCACCCTTCCTGAAAAGAAACGGTGAGATAGGCGACAGGGAGAAATATATCTTTTCTCGCCGGTGCTGACTCGGATCTCGCGAGAGAAACACTATTTATTATTCTTTAGGCCACTCACTCTGGGAATCAAGTACGGAGCCCGCAAGCAGTGCTTAGTAGATGTAAATCGCACGCAAATGAAGTTGCCAACTACTTACCTTCCGGGTTCAAAAATAGTGATAAGGTGATAACCTACCAGGAGACCTTGCTATGCCTTCTGTAACGTGTAAGGGCCTATTTGCTACATACAGTGAAAGCCCGGGACTTATGTCACGAATTCGCCTAACGCCTTTTGGGGCTAAAATTAGCAGTTCCATAGTGTTATGGAGTTATGTCTTCTCCTTATGCTATCCCTAGTTACCGAAATCATATGAGTCAATACGTTACACTTCGCCAAGGATCTTTGGAGTTATGTCTTCTCTTTATGCTATCCCTAGTTACCGAAATGAAATATGTCAATACGGTAGCCAACGTTAGCGAGGTTACCGCATAGTGAGACAGATAGCTCCTGGCAAGTCCTTACCAAGCCCCATATTAGACGAAGTGTTTCTTTAACGTATTTACATAATTTCGGTAATTAGCCAGGTATCGTCGTGCATAAGGAGAAGACATAACTCCATAACACTATTCTACCACTACTTTTTCCCACTCATTTAAGTAGTTCGTTAGGCGCCTACTTTCGTTATAGGCGTATGGGTTATACAGTGAAGGTCTTCATTCGTTAATTAAGGGCCGACTTCCCGGGGCTATTAAAAGACTTCCCTGGGGCCATTAAAGGACCTCCCTGGACTTGCCTGGAGATATCCGTCTCACAAAGAGTAACCAAGCTACCTCACCTAACGACTGCCTTAGTGTTCGCGCGACAAGGATACAATAAGGAGAGGACACAACACCTTAGAACATTTTCACCCGGTAAGACCTTTCAGGACCTTTATCCATTTATCCATCTATAGGGTGGAACTTTGTGATAGCGTAACAGATGAATAAGTGATTCCCAACCCCCGAGTAATAGGTCGGGGCTGGGCCTGGGAACTATTCCTCGCTCGCCACTTGAGCCGTATGCGGGGGAACTCGCACGTTCGGTTCTTGGGGGGGGGGAAAGCTTGTAAGAGCCTACCCATCCCAATAGCGTCTATTTGGAGCTCAATACGAAATCATCTTTTATCACAAAACCCGTTCGGATAGAGGCAAACCATTGCTCCGAAGTCGGGATTTATGGATGGAATAGTGGCTCGCCCCCCCCTTCCCCGTAGCTCGGGAAAGGTATAACCTTCTCTATCTAATAGTAATAGTAGCTTCCCGGCCAAGGTGATAAATTTGTTACGGCCTTTAATTAATTTGTGTAGGTTATCCCTTACCTTCGAGCTCAGGTAAGACCTTTCAGGACCAACCCGGTCCGGCACAGTCAGGACGAAAGGATCTTACCTTAACACCGGCCGGCACAGGACCTTACCTGACTTTAGGTTAAGGCCCAGTCAGGACCGTCTGCCCTCTAGAGCCTTATCTTCGAAGTACTTATTTCCTCATAATGAAGTGCTCTAAAAGTGCATCAAATGTAACGTAAATAATAGAACTAATTACCACTACCACAAAGGAAGGCAACAGTAAGGAAAGACAGTAAGGATATACCTAACTGTATAGAGGAAATAACTCTACTGTATGAATAGCTATATACCTAATTGTAAGGATTGTAAGGAAAGAGATGGTAAAGAGAGCCCTAACAGGAAGGAAAGAGATGGTAAGGATAGCCCGCTCAGGCCAATGAATCTAGCCAGCATGGGGAAATACTATTAGCTGCCGTTCATAAGGAAGAAATACCACATTGCTATCGCTTCTGGTTTTCCCAATCAATATCTCTGGTAGTCTCGGCTACTACGCTTCCTCTACCAATAGCCCAGCAGATTCAATCAATCAATCAATCTCAATCAATCTATCCTTTAGGCAATAAATCTATTCATTAGGAACTTTCCGCTAAAATAGGCTTTCCCATCAAGGGAGAATAAAGGGAAAGAGCCTACAGGTCTTCCCTGTAGGTGATTGAACCTGATTCTCCCGTCTCCATCCCGGTAGCAAACACAAACCGTAGCCAACTCTTTTTAAGCAGCCAGCGCTTGCTCGACTTCCTCCGTGGTGCCTTCTGGAGTGGAAGGGGTGCTTGCATCATCATCGTCTTCATCATCAGCATGAACTTCGCCATATATTTTTTTGTTTTTTTCAATTTTGCATCTTTAGGGATGGATTCATAGGGGGCCAATTCTTTCTTTAGATACAGCCTCATCCTCCACCAAGATCCCATCTTTTTCCTGTAAAAGTGATCTTGGAGCATTCTGTCCTTCTCTCTTCAAGCAAAGGTGTGAACTTCATTTCTTCTTTAGCCACTGGCTCCCCTGCTGGTCTGTAGAAAGTATAATAAACTGGAGCTGGGGTAAACTTTGGCTGAGGTGGAGGTACAGCTGCTGACAAGGCCTGTGCAGGATTGGCATCTGTCTCAATGATTGCTTTTACCTCCAGCCAAGAATGTTGATTGGCCAACTTTTCCTCCAAGGGCCTGGACTCTTGGTCCTGAGGTCCAGGCTTCTTGTTTCCTTTCAGCTGATAGATCACAAAGTGGGGGTCATATTTCCATGGGTGATCCAGAGGGAAGTCCATTTTCTCTCAAAATTTGCCTCTTTGGCTCCTTTATGATTAGATAAAACATATCCTCCCATTGCAATTGGGTATACCATCTGTCCTTTCTTGTGCGACTGTATAAAGCAGGCTTCATCAACATGCACCAATTGTCTCACATACTCAAGCACAAATATCCTTGGAGTCAACAACTTTGGTAGCCTGTATGGGGCTATTTCATCCCCATACATCCTTATAATAGTATGGTCCTCTCTGATGAACCAATCTCCTTTCTTGATTTGTGAACCCACTTGCAAATTAGGTACAATCTCCTTGGGCAGTTATAATTAATGAATCTTGCGCGGCATCAGTGGTAGGTATCATTCGAATCAGTCGAATGGATTTTGGTCATCAATCGTTGGTCATCCCCCTCTTCCCATTTTCATTAATGCGAACTATAGAAAGGAGGGGCCCCCGCCCGCTCAGTTGATTCTAGTTCGAGTTCGACCATCAAACCCAACCCAATGATTGGATCCGCTCGCTGAGATCATTTATCTCTTCCCGCATGCCCGATCCCCGCTGCACTCATTTCGCTAGCAATAATCTCTTAGGGAATAGAGGGGTTTCTACCAAAGTACGGAAATGGCCAGAGCCCTACTATCTATAGGCAGGTGGATCGGAAAGGCAAAGTGATGGTGCGACAATACTCAACAGACTCCCATTCTGGCCCGATTAGCAGTGGGAATTTCTTTCTCCGTGCAAAGGAATAAATAGTAGATATGAGGGATGCCCAAATCCATTGGATGAACTGCTTGCTTACGGAGATGACCTACTCATTCACATGGATAAAGTTGTAACATGGGAACAGAAATCTTGCTCCAGCTATATAGGGTGATGTGATGAAGAAGTTGTGGGAAGAGCTACCGGAATCTCATGAGGAGCAAGGGGTTGATACCCATAAACCTAAAATGGAGGGTGTCCTGTAGATACATGAATAGCTCTATTAGAACTATGCTCCAACACATTAAGATAAGTGTCCCAATACCTATTTTATTTGCGAGTGGAAAGCATGAACAAAAGAGTGATTTACTATAGGGTGAAAAGTGGGGCCCCAACCGGCGACCATCAGTTTGTGGATGAAATGCAGTAGAGAACCTCCACTGACAGCCTAAAAGCTCCCACAAGGCCGAAAGTGACTAAGATATTATCTACAGTAGGGGGGGAGTCACGATACGAAGTAATAGTGAGTGGTAAGCCAAAATGACACCATACATGTTGAAAGAACAACTCAACAGCTTTGGGAGCATCTATAGTCTTGTTCCATGAAACGAATATGGGCATTGAAATCTACATACAACAACAAAGATTCCCAAGGCCTAGAGGGAACTGGAAGTGGCTGGTATAAACCAAACTTATTGTTGGAAGGCTTAGATTGATCGCATGGAGAACATCTTCAAATGAAATCTTCCACATGCTCCCCCACGGAAGACCAATCAAAATATCTCTGTAAATGCTGCAAAGTCCTCGATGTGCCAAAATGACCACCATATGATGAGGAGTGTGCCTCTTTGATGAGTGTGAGGCGTCCTGAACCAGCTGGAACACAAAGTGGATTTGATCTGTACAGAAAACCATCTTGTAATGTGTAATCAAGAAAAGAAGTTTGATCGACCACTGTAGGTCGTTGTAAAGAGGTGATAATTAGCCCGAAGTATGGGTCTAGAGAATAAAGTTACTTTCAATCATATGCAGCAGATTTAGTATTAAAAATATGCAGAACCCTTGAACGAGGTCTACTCGACATATCAGTAACTCTATTAGCAGTCTTCTTTTTCTACTTTATAACAGAATGAAATTGTTGAATACAAGAAGCCCATGGTGTCTTTCTTCTCGAATTCCGGCACCCTACCTTTCTATAGTGGAACATAAGAAGCTTATGATTAGCATGAATGATTGTGTCCTTACCGGGGATGTAATATCCCCATTACTTGAGCGCTTGAACGCATGGAATTCCTTCTATATATATATGCACTTAAATTATCTCTTTTCACAGAAGGTGTTTCAGAATGATAAGCAATGGGCCTCCTTGCTCGAAAACGGCGCTTATGGGAAAGCTCTTATAAATGGTGTTCCATTAGGTGGAGCTCTGAGGAACGGTGTTCCGTCAGGTGGGTCTCTCTATAGCCATCACGTATTATAAGCCCTTGCCAACGCAATATTCTTTTCCTCTCGTGCAACCTTCAGCCCACCAGTTCCACCTACCTGCTTATTGAGATATTATTGCTGCTTGCTCGTAGAGATCTTGCTTTCTTACTTGCCTGGACACTCCACAACCCACCAAACCCAGGAAGTACTAGCCCTGGGGACCCCGACCCCTGGCAACACTGCACTGCACGGGGGACCCCACAGGCGGACCGGAACGAATCAGCCCACCAACAACGAAACGAACACACAGCGACGGAACGAACCAGAACTACAACTAGGGACTGTGAATCGCTGGTCGAAGACACGGGCTTGCTTGCCGCCAACATAGAGATAGAGTTGAGTGAAGCCATCTTGCCCGGAAAGTTAGAGATTGATTGACGGCCAACAGATTGAGGGAGGGGTGGTCCAACGAACGACAGTCAATGGCAGGCTTCTCTCGCTGTTAGGCTTGACGAAATCAACCGAGGCTGGTCGAAACAGTAATGCTATAACGTATGTGTGGAGATGGAGATTGAACCCTACTAATAGCAAACAAAGGTAGATCCTGTGGCACGAGCGGATTCACCCGCAGAGGCGAGGGTATAGATAGTATTAGTTTCATAAGTAAGCATCAGTGGCAGACGTGCCCGCAGAAACAAAGGTGGCGGGTTCACCAGTGGCAGATCCCATTCCAGTCCTATAGAATTCTATAGAATCGGTACGAGATGAAAAGGTTATCCCTTAGTTCGTTCAAACACTTTCACCAGGAGGATTCTTCCCCAAACAGTCAACCGATCGAACCACCAAGAGCAGCTGATCACCTTTGGCCAGTAGCCTTTTGCCTTTCAAATATATCAAGGGCCTCCTTTAGCCATTCAACAGAAGCCATTCACTATGTGCCTTCAGCCTTGAACCAAACCTCAGGGAGAGGATAGGGAGAGCCATTCAGGGAGGTGATGTAGTGCCATTCAGGCCAGGGAGGGGAGGTTAAGCCTTTCAGATCAGGGAGGTGGTTAGTGTCTTTCAGGCAGGTGATGTAGCCCAGCGTGAGGTGCACCCCCAAACTCCAACATTCCAAGTTCCCACCAGACACCAGAAAAGAGCTTAATAAGGCAAGGGTAGGTTAAAGGGGCAAGCGATAGCGAATCAGGGTCAAGTGTAAATCTTTCCTTCTAAGCTCATGGGGGAAGGTATAAATCAAAGCAAGCAAGCCATTTCCTCCCTCCATTTGATCCAGCGAAGCCAGCCATTTAAGTAAGAAGACCAGCCATATAATCCAGCCCCCATCCAGCACGCCATCCATGATCCCACACTAAAACGTATTAGCTAGCTGCCCAACTTCTTTGCATGGGAAAATAAGAATCCGTGCCTGCTTGCCGTGTTTCTTCTGGCTGTGATCCATCCGGCAGTTAAGCAATATCTGTCTGCTAAAGGTAAACCCTACGGGCTAATTGAAAACTATCCCACCCATCCTGTGCTGATAAGAGAAAGGGTTCTAAGCAGTGCCTCCCAAAGATAAAATGATCAAGTGTGGTATAAGGCTACAGGTCTAATTATTGGAGGAGTTGGTAAACCAAAGGTAAGGAAGGGATGCTCATAGTGCCGTACTCTATCTAATTTCATTCCTGATTGAATGAATTGGTTGATAAGGAGTGAAGGCAGTAATCTAAGTCAAGGGTGGTAAGATGATCTGGTTCTGAAAGGTAAATAGTCCCATCCCTCCGCACTAAGGCAATGAATTCCTCAGGTGATCTATGGTTAACAGGTCTAGGTAATGTGATGGATGCCCAGTATGGTAACACGGTTCGGTAGGGTAGGGGGTAAATAGCAAGAGTGCCTACCTAAGATTACTAAAGGCAAGTGTGACCAAAGCATATCCTGGCTGTATGTCTGTCTCTGTCTGGGATCATATCCTATTATCAATGTCTGAAGCCCGCCCGTCCAACGCTCCTGATGAACCATAATAAAGCCATCCGTTCAACGATCTCTGCTAAAGGCTCTGGCTGTGAGGAATGAATCCATAGGCGCGGAGCGATCCGATCCGACGATTAAACGATCTATAACATAAAGTAAAGTGGGTAAAAGGTTTGCTCGGAGGTACTAAGTCTCTCTCAAAGGTCTCATGCTATAGCAGTATTGTATAATTCCTAACTAGTATCCTGGGCAAGGCTCGGCCGGAACATAATAGTGTAACCCAGTATAATCATTGTCATAAGGTGGGTGCCCGGTATGGTACTTAATCAAAGGTAAGGCAAGAAGGGTAAAGGGTGAATGACTAGTATGCCTCCCCTACAAGGTGTTCCTGGTTGAAGGTAATAGTTTGGGCATGACTCCATTTCCTATCCTAGGTGGAAAGAAGAAAGATAAGGGTAAGTTTTTGGTGGCTCCATCTGGCCCTAAGGTCTAAGCAGTTCCTCCATCGTCCTAGGGTGAAGGCAGTAATCAAGTAAGTCTGAGGTTGCTGGATGATCCAGTCCTGATACCAGCTTCTAAGAGGTTCATAGCAGTACCCGACCCTCCTAACTAAGGGCTTCATTCAGTAGTGGTATAGGGAAAAGGTCTAGTTCTTCGGGTGGGTGAGCTTGTAAAGCTATGATCCAGATGGGTTCCAGAACTCACTTTTTTCAGTAGGGCTTTAGCTGATTGAATGCATGTAAGGTGATTCCTTCCTATCAGGCAGGTGCATAAAGGGGCACGAAGTGATAAGATTGCCATATTAAGGTACTAAGTTGGGGGTAGACACCCAGGTTGGGTTGTTCCGATCGATCCAAAAAGGGGTACCTGTAAAACTTTCATTACTCCAGTAGGCATATATAGTATTGGCGAATATATAAATCATCAAGTTTAGTCAATAAAAACGCTCGTTCTGGCACTCGACGAAGGATTGATTCTCGTACCCCCCCGAAATACTTGTTTTATATAGCTCAAATGGTCTATGGAGCGAAATGCCAAATTTGACACGGGACCCAAAATGGCACGGCTGGGAGTATATTGCTTTATTGGACGGACGAAGTTCGACATTGGATCCATTGGGGGACCCTGTTTATTAAGGCGCAGAGGAACCTTTTAGACTTGCTCAAGCCAAGTGCTAATTCGAGAACCCGGACGGATGGATGATCAGTAGCCAAGATAGAGGGAGGCTTTTTAGCCAGTTAGGCCATTATGGGTCAGTTACCTAAAGAGAAATTAGAGTTTTCGAACCTAGTGGACCAATATAGCACTAAAAGTAAAGGGCTTTTCCTAGACTGCAGTGGGGTTCATACCTTAGAAGTTGAAACCCTACAAACTCAAGGGAGGTTCCATAACAGCTAGGCCCAGGGAGGTATAATCCCCACTGAGGGCAGTAGGTTATATTTACTCTACATTATTATGGATTTATCTTTACAGTAGTAGATCTAGTGTTGATTGATTATATTGCATATATATATATATATATTGTATTTGAGATCGGGTCAAGCCTTGTCTTGCAATAAATTGGAGCTGCGTGTGTAAGATCTTCCGGGACATGGACGTTGTAAACCTAGAACAACTCTCCCCTTCAGCATAGGGAGTTTCATCACTTCCAATAGTTAATTTTGAGTGAGTTAATTCCATTCTTTTCTTTTCATTTCCAGGATTAGGGTTTGTTTCTAGCTCATTAAAGGATGCGCAAGCAGGCTCGACTGATAAGGATAGGGGATTTATCCCTCGATCGGACGCTAGGAGATCGAGCGGCGGAGCCTCTTCCTTTTGTCGAGTGGGTTCCTAACCTCACCCCCACTCGACAAAATGGTGGAGGGAGAGGAATTACTTGTTAATGAACCCTAGTTAGTTGGCTCTCTTTCCTCCTATAATTTATGGGTAAAACCAGATCCTAAAACTAAGTGATGTAACCTAATCATCTACAGCCATAGGTTAATATTAACAAGAACTTAAGATCCCTATTAACCTAGTTTCCTTCCCTCTCTTGAGTGAAGGCTCTCTCTTCTTTTTATATCTACTTCTCCCTTGCCTTTAGACCATGGAGCCTTCCCTATTTTAACCCCTTTGATCCTCCCTATCCAAGATCTCCCTGAACTTTTCCATCTAGTCTCTTAGGACGGGGATACAAAGGTAGCCGACCTAACCTGAGCCTTCATACAACGTCTCCCCTTTGTAAGAAACAAGAGTTCACTTCAATTTATCCAAGACACTTTTTAACTCAAGTTAAATAGGAACTTATGCCTTAAACACACAATACTCACCTTAAGCCCAAAGAAAATAATGCCGCATACTTAACAAAGGCACCCATAAATGGTTTGCGCAAATAGCCATAGCCAACGTTTCCCTCTCTGCGGAACTCTGGAATTGTAAAAAACTATAACACAAGCGTGCATTCACGAACAAAGATCAAACCTTGGATAACCTGGCCTGCCTAGAGACACGGGTCAGATTCACGCAATTGAACTCACTGAACATAAAAAGTTTTCTGACATTCCAAAATTGATTGACCTCTTTACCAAGCTACCCATCCACTGGAACATTCCATACAATATGGTTCAACTACCTCCAGAGCCCCTCAGTCTCATTGATTCAGATGGTCCCTCTCTGATCCATTGGGTAGCAATGATATCCTGAGTTCCCCCAAAAGTACCATCCACATTAACTGAACCTATCCCAGGTCCTCCCCTCTGGGTTGACTTCTAGACTCCTACATATTAATATCCCCCATTGCGACCTTACTCCCTAGTTTAAGTCTTTTCTAATCAAAGAGTTGGAATATCCTTTATGGATGTCTTGCAGTTTTTCCACGAGTAGTGTGATCTTCTCATCTGAGCTTTGATGGAGTTCACCTCGGAGCTAGAACCTCTATGAGGACCCTCTATCTCCTTCAACCTTTCTCAATTTTATCCCTTTGTTGAATGACAGTTTAACATCTTTATCCCTTGTTACATAGAGATCCAATATAAGGACACCACCATCCAGAGGGTAGTTGTAGATCATGGATTACCCTTAACGTGATTACATCTCCTGTCGTTCATGCCCTAGGCCTTACCCACTGCATGCACCCACCAGACCAGGCGATTTAAAGTTGACACAGGGAGGGGAATAATCACGGGGTAATAATACATGGGGCATGGGGCATGGCAAGGGCAGAGAATAAACCAACGCCATCCGCGATGGCAATAGAGCTTCACTGGAACAATCAGACATTCCAAACTCGCATGGAGACGTTGAATTTTCCATTTGAACAAGATAAAAAATCCATCCCACCACAACCATCCATGTTACCTGCCTGCTGCAGGGCCCATCTTTCCGTCCACCATAGGAGGACTCGTAGTATCTAGCTAGATAGCGAAACACCCGTAATGAATGAATAGGTAGGGGCTTACGAGACGCACCTTATTGAACAGCGAACCTGCGGACTGTATGGGTTGATAGATAGAGAGCCTTATGATGGGCGAGGGTGAGGTATTGGAATGCGCAAATAATATGAGGTATGGAGGATGTAGATTAGGCAAATGGAACATGGGAGGATAATCCATGAGCGCAAATCGCCTCGCAACATAGCCGAGCCATGCCAATAGCAGCCACAACTCCGTCACGCACAATCTTTGCGCACCATGCGTGTAATGAACCTGTAACCTGTACACCACGAACACATTGAAACACCAAACTATGATTTTGTCGTTGTTAGCCATCACACCCGCAAAATATTTCATAAAATGAAAAGACTCCTAAGCAGTGGAACCCCCAAGACGGCGTCAAGTTAGCTAGAGACCTAGGATAAGGATACAAACTCCAGTACTTGGAGGGATGACTCGATAGGGGGCATGAAATCTTTAGGCAAAAAAAATGTGAACTGTAGGACAGGCTTACCAATTGCTTGAGGTATTAATGTGGTATCAGCACTATTGCTTGCGCACCGCTACGCCCCTTATTTCAGTTACCTATAGACCTAGACCCTATACCACTTACTTCCTTAATGAAGCGCTTAATAGGGAGGTACAACTATAGAATTGGCATGGGATGATGGCATGGGATGATGGCATGAAACAAACCTTTATTACGCTTATCCCTTACTGAATAAGTGTTTACGAACTACCCTGTTCACCGGAAGACCTAGACCTCTATCTTGTTGAATCAAGCGCTTAGGGAGGAGAGCTATGAACTCCACCCTTAGAGTCTCCGGACGGGAGAGCATGGCATGGAGATGGCTGGCATGAAATCCTTACTTTCCATCATACCTTACTTATTAATTTGTTTCCCTGTGGACCATGGCCATGAAAGAGAACATTTTTTGCTACCGAAGCAATCACTCGGCCATTGCACCCAGCAGAAGAGTTGCCTATTTATAGTATGTGAAGAGATCAGGTGTGGTGATAAATTTGACCATGGGACATGAGCAATCACTCATTTTCACAGAATTTATCAGTCTGGAAGGGGTGTAACCCCTCTCATCAGAGGGAGACCATTAATTAGAATGAGGAGTAAAGGGGAAGTAGGGTAAAGGTAAATAGCAAGAGTGCTAAGATTAATTCATAAGTGTTATTGAAGGCCTAATCTGTCTCAAATCTAAGATAAGGGGCGTATAAGAAGAAGAGGTTTCAGGAGTCTATCCAGTGGTAGACAGTGTGGGTGGGCTTTTCTAATGGATCCAACAACCAACTTCTTTCTTATTCACGAGCAACCAACTTCTATTTTTATTCCTCTCCCTAACTGATGAGCTGATGAACCAGTAATGTTCCTCTCCCTATAGATAGGTCGAGCACTCCGTCCTCCCCGAGCAACTTCTCTTATTTTCGGTAACTAGGGATAGCGTAACGTATTGAAATAAGCCCAGATGAGACGAAGAAATAGACTCTGAATTGGCGATTCTTGAATTAAGATATCTATAGAGCAATAATCTCATATATAATGTAATGTCGGTGTTGTGTCTTCTCTTTTTTGGGGGTACTTATCTATCTTATTGGTCTCCCTGGCTCTAGTTACCGACATAAAGGATAATATACGAGTGCGGCCAAGTGAAGGCGTATCCAACCAAACCTCTTTTATTTTGGAGAATGAATTTATTTCCTGAATGTTTGATGTTCCGGGAAAGCCTCCCTGTCATTGAAGGAGGGTGTGACGTCTATAATAGACCTCATGCTCGTAAGGTGTTGTTTTGTAAAGTGGTTGTTTTCACTTATATAAGAGACTCGACTCTCTATGGTTCAGGTGGGGCAGCATGCTCCCATGAACTTTCTCCTTTCGGCCCCCTATTATTATAAAGCATTGACGGGGGCCTGCACAAGCGTATAACGGCGTACCTTTCGCATAATGAGTCAGCTAGTGGATGGGAACAGCGGAACGATCGATTAGGTGTAGGAACGACAGTGAGCGACAGCGAGCCACTCTTCCCTAAGTGTTTCGGAGCCACCTCTTTTTTTTTTTGATGCCCGGGCATAGAATGGGAATGGTTTGGGCCAATCCCTCCCTATAGGTAGGTAGGGGTGTATCGGTTGTATCTGTTCACTTGTATCGGTTGTCTCCGTTCACTGCTATGAAAGAGAGAACCGCCCCTTCTTGCATGCATATGAATCTGGTGTATTCGAACGGTACCAAGAATTGCTAAAAGCTAGCTGTTCCAAATCGAGCAATCGAAGTAAGTAATGTAATTCATTTTGGCAGAACAAAATTGGGAAATAATGGGGCCCTCTACGAAAGCAAGCGTCTCAGAGTGCTTGGTTTACCGCTTCGATGAGTCACTCAAGCTTTGCCCAAAATATATATATATAAAGGCTCTTTTCACCGGATGAAGTGAATTGATCGGAGTAAGCTACGGTCATTGGTCTAGAATCGCGCGCTAGCCCCTCCCTACTCAGCTAAGTAAGGAGGGAGTGAGTTTAGTAGCCAATGCTATTCCATATATTGAATGAGGGTCTCAACCTTACTTCGACATTCTCTCGGTATGGTAATGGTGGTGGGACTTATGATCATACATAGGAAAAGACTTGCCGGTGAGGCGGGGAAACCCGAAAAAAAGGAGGGAGCTAAACAACCCCGACCCCAAGCAAGTATTCCGGTCGAATCAACAATGAAGCCCAATCATGCTTGCTTCATTCAAGCAAGATTTTTTCATCCATCTTAACTTCAAGAACTCTCATTTTCGTTCGTGGGCCCCCCCTACCATATGGATGGATGGGAATAAAAAGGGTGGCCGGTTCAGAGTTAATGGATTACGAACGCTCTCCAGTCCCACTGCCTTTCGCCTAGTGTCCTTCCCTCTCAATGCCCGGGCAATCATCATAGCGAGAAAACAGGCAGGCATACATTGGACTTGCCGAGGGAGACCTGCAATGGTCCCTCGAATTCCTAGTTGTTGCTATCCCCACCCCGCATATCCGGCCGGTTAGGTCAGTCAGGCCGTCCACCATTGTTTTACTTCCTTGGCCTTCCTCTGAAATGTCGGCAAAGCCCGTAGACCCGGGCCTGGGTTCTAGCTTGAACGAAAAAAAAACCTTCTGGAAATAGAGTTTAGTTCGCTAAGTCTTGAAAGCCAGCCAATTAGATCAATGAATGGGCCGATCTTGGAGATCCTTTTATTATGAAACAAATCTTCGTTGGATCGGGGGGAAAAAGAAATCCAATCAAGAAAGAAAATGAATTCCTGTTTCTTCGAACCCAAAGTAGATACCTTTTCCTCTTGTTCCTTAGGTTCTCAGGTTCATCTTATTCCACAACTCCTATCATTCATTTCAGTAAGGTGAAGACTTCGTTCCAGTAAGGCCTTGCGCCGTATCACCTGAATGAAAGGTCAATCCTACCTAGATAAGGTCCTGAAAGGCCAGAAGGTAAGGCCTTACCTTCTAACTCAGGTAATACCTTTAAGGACCTACCTAAAATCCCCTCGCTACTATACTATAGGAGGAGGGAAGGGTATAACCTCGTGAGTGACGGGAACCTTCCACCCACTTATGCTCAGTTCAGAGATAACCCTACAAAAATTTGAAGGGAGAACCCTCGCTATGCTCTTCTTGCTTGAACAATTGAAGGCTGCTTGACTGATAAACCCATAGCAGCAAGCACGGCTTCAGCAGCTACATTAGAGGGAGCCCTAGGGAGCAAGGGAGAGGCCCTCTCCTGAGCATAGCGGGAGGAAGAGGTACTCGACCTTTAGGGATAGGGACCTAGGAGCTAATCCATGTTCCAGCCAGCTAATTAGGCATGCATTATGAGCAGGGGAGGTTAACAAGCGTGCCGGCAACACATCCATCCTGGCAGCATCAAGCAACTACTGAACTTGAGACACTGCCAAGGCTTGTCCCAACCCACATCTGACTATCTGATAGATAAGAGTAATTGTGACCGGTATCTACACCGTAGGGGGGGAGCAGGAGACAATATTCAAAGTGTAGTTTTACTTATCTCTCTCAGATTGACGGGTGGGTCGGGAATGGTTATTTGGTTGGAAAGAGTTAGTTTCATTTCATAGGAAAAGCAAGCCCCAAATCGGATCGTTCCGATCCACTATCTTTCTTTGAGGTAGTTCGCAGTGCTCATTATATCTCAACCGGGGAAGCCAACTTATGTTTATCACACCAAATGGACTCCATTTTCATCACGAAAATGTATTACGTCAAGATCCGTTGCTAAAACCGAATCACGCCAACATCACGGAAGTTCCTAGATCGTGTGAAATAATAGTAGTTCCAAAGGCACTCCCAAATTTCATAATGACAGATAGAGAATTGGCTATGGAGATTCCGCGCGGTCAGAGATTCGTACAGGCACAAAGAGGTTCGACGGGAAAGTCGTTTCGATCCAATCAATTTTTTCCCAATCAGGGGTCCGAGAAAGACACGGGATATGTCAGTAACCTAGCACGACAAAGCACTCTCCGAGGGCATATGATGTATAATTCCTTGGAAAAGATTTCGGCAGTAATGTCTCTCTACAATTCTCCGGTCGAGATACGGAAAAACTCCATTCAATTCCCGATGGAGACGGAGTTTTGCGAATTCTTCCCGGAACTAGAAGATCATTTCGAGATTTCCGAGCATATCCGAGGGTTCAATGTGACTATTGCAACTTCGGCCAACACGCAAGATGAGACTCTACCATTGTGGAGCGGCTTTTCGCAGAGGGATGAGGGGGATTATTAGGAATATGTTGGAGAAGCGAAATATACGAGATCACAGACGTAGATTGCTTGCGGCTAAATATGAATTGAGACGGGAGCCTCATAAAGCCTTTTGTAGGGATCCCAATCCTCCCAGTGACATGCGGGACAAACATCGTTATAAGTTGCCTAAGTCGCCGAGAAATAGTCCCTTTGCACGAGTAAGAAACCGATGTATTTTCACTGGTCGCTCTCGCTCCGTATATAAGTTATTTCGCATTCCTCGTATCGTTTCTCGTGGATTAGCATCTCGAGGTTATTCGATGGGCATAAAGAAATCGTCTCGGTAGCGGGCGGTGGAACAAAGGTTAGCTTGGCTGTCCGCGAGGTCCATTACCGGCTGGCTCCGGACCGTAAAAACCTACCTAACGGCTTCGCACCTTATCTCTCTCGAATATGCTAACGGGGATCTAAGTGGGAGACCTCTCTACCGCACCTCCCCAGACATGGACTACGTACGGGGTAGTACTCTTGGAAAGAAAGATGGAATATCACCCAGGCCGGGAACATAGAGTGAGTTGCGAATGTAACTCCCCCTTTATCATCGACCACTATTACCTACCAATTGGGAGAGAGAGTAAGGTCCTTTCTTTCAGGACCTTCTTTTTCGCTCTGCTTAGGAGATGGGATTTGATGGGGGTTATCCTTACCTTTCACCGGCACAGTAAGGACCTTTCCGCCTGAAAGGATCTTACCTTGACACCGGCCGGCACAGGACCTTACCTGACTGCTCCAGGGTTGACCCAGTCAGGACCGTCTGCCCTCTAGAGCCTTAGCTTCTCAGTACTTATTTCCTCTCCCTTTGGTCGATCCTCAAAATACCAACCACGAATCGTCTACTCTCGCGAGAAAACGTTGCTTGGTCTCATTACGGGAGGTGATCCAGGACGATCCCTCAAATCTCGAAATCTATATGATTTTCACAGGGGTTGGTTGGGAGGATAGTAGTTTTAACAAAATATTCTATGATATGATAACTTCTCTCTCTGTGATTCCTTACTATAGCGTGCCCATTTCAAACTTTGACTAGGCGGATTCCACCTGGACCTATTACTAGTCACAACCGCTAACACGTACTACCGAGATTCCCCTAACAGGGACATCCCACAGGGGCTTAGAAACTCCTATAGAAAGATCGAAAACAAATTACGTCTACCATATAGTTTGAATAAGAGAAAGACAACGTGATTACCATTATCGTGTACCCCAACCCGAGGAGCCAGAACCATAGATTATTAGACCCAAGCCTGAAAAGGCCCCCGCCTGGAACAAATATGGATACCTATTTCGAACAGGGGCACATGCCTATAAATGCTCCTGGTTGTTCGTGTGACCAACGTGTGAGCCCATAGCACATTGCTCACACTGACTTACGCGGGAACACCTAGATTACCGTTTTGATTATAGGTAGTGGACATAAAGAGACAGCCAGTCGGAGACCATAGCGAGACGTAAGGAGTTACATTGAACTGATAAAGGCCTTATACCTTGGGAAGGATTACAACCAGGCCAGGGAGAGCTCATAGCAAGAACGACAGACAGTAGGAGAGATCAGAGTGGGATTGACCAGATCTGCCCAGAGAAGGAAGACCCTGGTGGGGCTGCGCAGAAGTAATGGTAGGTGGGATAGGTCATGGAAGTACTAGTAGGTCCTCCCCGTTAGACTAAACCATGGAAGTCACTCCTAGTTGAGTTAGATATGGGTCCGGTGATAAGCCTAGGGAGGTACAGTGAAGAAGCCACCCAAGAACGCGGGTAAGAGCCCATCGCATCGCATCGTGCAACACGCAGGCCCGGGGCAATTGCATTCCGTACGACCCATATCACAGACAGATACAAGTAGGAGATAAACTGCAACCCAGAGAAGGCATATTGCTTGAATAGCCATACAAGCAAGGGAACGAGGAAGGCTAAACCTACCCCATGTTGCGGATACAGAGATATTTTTATGCATATATCGAGGAAAGCGACGAGCGGGATGGATAGCACCCGTAGTAAACGCATCAGCAGGGAGTGTAAACGTAGATGGTGTGACTGTCGACATAGGACAACCGAGAGTACCATCTGGAATGTAATGATCCATGTCGTGCACGGAGAGCATGTTGGACAACGCAGAATCATCCATAAAAACATACAAATATAAAGGAGGTATGTAAGCCCCTAACCAGGACAGTGTGGAACTAGCCAGGGATGCGTCCCATCCAAGCCAGTGGACTCAGCCGAGTTAGCAGGGCAATCTTTACTGTTGACATATCAATCTTGACACCGACAGCGCGACAACCACGCGTACCATATCACATTGATACGGAAACAGCCAGGGGTTAAAAAGTGGTCAAGGTGAGCTCACCAGTGAGACCACCATACATGGGAAATAGTCAGGGTTGAGCGAGAGGGTCTTCAGGCTCTAGAGCTGAGATGGCTCCTTTTGTGCTTTTCTTTTTATCTTTTTCTTCCCTGATAATATCATAGGGATCAATAGATTCTAGGGGCTTAATACTTTCAAACAAAGGCACTGCAGAACTAGCTTCTTGAGAAGAAGAAACTGCAGGAGTGCTGGGGAGTCCCCCTGGCTGGCTCTCTTTTCGTTCTCAGTCCTTTACCTGCCTCGAAGCCCTGCTATATAGGCAAACCAGTCTATTGGACACACATAGGATTGGGATTCCAGCTTCCTTCCTCCCTTCCCGGTAACATGTCTGTCTGCCTTTCTCCTTCCGTCGGGGTTCTATCTGTGGGCTCTCTCCGTCCGTTGGACCACCGCTCTAAAAAGACTGGCTATAAATCAAGTAAATCAAACAAAATAAATCACTCACTGGGTGTACTTGGCCGATGGCTTCTGTTGTACTTGGTGGGCTTGGTGGGCTTCTGGCTTAAGGCTAATGGCTTAAGGCTAATGGTGGTTCGATCGGTTGGCTGTTTGGGTAAGACGACTCATCCTCATCCTCCTCCACCTCCTAATCATTCGGTTGGCTCTTATTTGGGGAAGCAGAAGACTCATCAATCAACTCAATCAAATAAAATAAAAATAAGTAAATAAAATCCAATCAAACAGAAGTTCTGGGTGTAGCGTAGATAAACATCGCGGTCAAGCCTCAAAGCACGCCATCCCGTGAAGCGTCCACCCTGTCTGTCTGGGGTCATTCTGTGCACCGCGTCCCATGGTGCGTGTCCTAATGTTCATAATGTTTATTTCTTTCTTCGTCAAGCCCGGTAAGTGTTGGCTTTCCTGGTTTTTCCGCAGGGGAAGTGGCAGGGGGTCGGGTGAATTCCATCCATCCCACTATCCATCCATTCATCTCCATCCCCGGTTATTATCCCCGCCATCAAGCAAGCTGCTGGGTTATCCTTCCCAGCCCGCCTCTCCTACCAGCCTTTCTCCCAGCCTTACCCATATAATGTACCCATCTTTACCAATCACACCTACCAATATGAACACAATCTCAATAACCATCCCAGCTCACTTACCCATCGGGGCATAAATTACATTCCCCATCGAGGTACAATCGAGGGACAACAGATTCTGGGGTGGGCCGCTTCGCAAGCAACTGATGAGTGGTATCCTGGAGAGGCAAATTGATTCAATTTCATTCTCTAAAATGATAAGTATTATGGGGAGAGAGTTACCACTGATACATCTTACAGGAAAGCAAGTTACCACTGATACGTCAATAGCACGTACCTTTCATTACCCAGATAAGGGCAACAGCATTCCCCAGCATTCTCTGTACACTTTCTACCATTCTCCCAGTATCCCATTCCCGCATTCAGTCCGCCTGCCCAATACACGTCACCCAGGATGGCACAGTAGTACGCGTAAGGATGAAGGAAGATACCCAGTACATGTCTAACAAGCAAGGCGCCACACAGAACACGTATTACAATTTGAGGTGGTCACCGAAACAACCGGGCCCTTCTAGCTGTTACCTTATGGAGATACAACTTACCTTGGCTAGTCTCTTAAGGCTGCCATGGAACTGGACAGGCTTGAACTCTTTCAAATGGAGAAGCTTCTTCGCTGGTAGCTCAGAGGACGTGGAAATAAATGCTCTTACTAACTGATATTGGTTCTATTGGTTCTGCATAAGTAAGCTGGAGCTAAACCAGTCAGAATGCAACTATAGATCTCAAGTGCATGGGCGGACTAGTAGTTTTTACTGTCTAGTAGTTATTTCTCTACGGACTCTTGAACTCGCTTTCACTCGCTTAAGAAAGACCTTAAGGCAAATTACTCGGGCTAAAGCTTACACGAGCCTTACGGAAACAGCCTCAGACTCAGGTGACCTTACTCTACCGGCTTAAGACAACGACTATGAACTTACGGAGGCTAGTACCGGCAGTCTAAAGTACGGCTTAAGGCAGTCTCTAAGGCCTTAGGGCTTGAACTGGCTCTATAAAGTCTCTAGGGCCTAGTACTCTCTCTCTAAAGGCTAATTCTATAGTGTCCATGCAGCTACTGCGGAGAAAGCTAAAGCTTGTGCCCATATGGCTAGGCTACCACCATGGGCTACGGCTTAAGTTTCGGAAGCAATAACTCTAGTGTCCATGGAACTTACTAAGGCTATACCTTCTTATTCTTCGCTGACGCTCAGGGAGGGTACTAGCTTATTCGCTTACGCTCTTATAAGTGCATCTTTCTTTTTACAAAGAATGGATACAACTTCTAGCTTCTTCGCTTTCGCTCAGGGGACTAGCTTATTCGCTTACGCTCAGCTTTAGTGTCCTCTCCTGTGATTAATGAAAAGAAGGAATGGGATAATCTCATTAATAATGAGATCTCCATTATTCTTTCTAAGAATGGCATAGAATCAATATCCATTCTATCTATTTAGGATTTCAAATCTGAATGCATGAATAATATCATATATAATAGAGATATCTATATTTCTCTCTATTTCTCTTATAATTGGGAAAAGGAAATGTGCACTTTCAAAGGAGAGCACCTCTTTCTAAATAGGGATTACTCTCTTTTATAGATAGGATCCCTTTGTGAACGAAATGGAAAGGATCATCTCTACTGAAAAGAACAAATCCCTTGCACCCTAAACAGATAGGATGGGCTGGCAGGTGGGGTTTTAAGGGGGCGGAGGAGGGAAGGGAAGGAGAAACAATACTTAGAAATAGCAAAACATATATATAAGGGAAGGAAGAGGTCTACTTTAGGGGAAGATGTATTTTGTCTAACCCCCCACCCCAATAAATACTTAGGGAGTGAGGGACTTTAGTCTTCGCCCGACCCAAAGGAGGGCGAGATACGAACCCACTCGACCTAAAATAGTAGAGGATCTTTCTTGCTTTGGGATGTGGAAATTACCGGCATTGGGGTTTATCCTAACCCACTGGGTGATATTATATTTATATCAACTTGACAGGGGCAACTTTAGCTATGGGTTGCGTGCTAGTTTAGGGCTCTCTCTTCCCCTTGGGGCTTCCTTTTATCCTTTCGAAAGCCACTTGCCCACATGGATTGCAGCACCTAAAAATGCATCGCCGCAACCTAAAAGTGCATCGCATACATCTCCGACATCTCCGAATCGGAGCAAGGGTGGTGAATCAAGAGGGAAGGAGGCAGGGTCGTCGGTAGCTGGGGGTAAGGCTAGAGTGAGATGGTTATTTATTTGATCGATGGATGAGGAGTAGGGAGGAGAAGGAGGCATATAATCGAGCGCGTTACATCTTCCCTCATCAAGAGCGATCCTTCCACTAAAGTAGGAGCTATTATATCTGTAGCGGGCTTCCTTCCACGGAGGTGCACGGTTCGAAGCTTCTGTCCTGTTGAAGCGGGATGATCGCAAGGGGAAGTAACAATTCTGTTCGAGGGAGCAAAGGTAATAGATTAGGTCGTACGAAGGCGAGATCCCCCCCCACTTCCCTCGCACATTTTTCTTCGTTTCGTTATGTATCCGTCCGTTCATTTGTTGGCCCACTCATCTCGAAGATCTATATACTACCTCCCTACCCTGGCATCCCTAGCCTAGTCCCGCCGGAAAGTAACAAATTCAATTTCCAGGTCCTTCCTTTTTCTTTTTTCCCGTCCCTTATATGAAAGCAACTCTTCTTTTTTTCCGGGCACAACTATCCTAGCGTGAATGAACCCATGCATGTGTCTATTTTCTGTTGGTCAATGATCCTAAACGGGTGCATAGTAAGTATTCACCAGTATATCTACGTATATAAAGCAACTCAGCTATGTGTTGTATATGGCTCATTGTGTAAGCTAACTGTGTAACTCCCATGGAGTAACACCACGTCTTCATAATCCCTAACTAAACGTACTCAAGTTGTAAACCCATAACCTATGTACTCCATGCAGCAAGTTGCCGATGCATATCCCACGGACTCATCACCCGGCAAGACAGACTTACTAGCAGTCTAACTAACCTCAATGTCCCTATCGTTTGCGGAACCTGATCATCAATTGTCTCGATCGGTAAGCGAAATCACATCTGTAACAGGACATTCCTCCTAATGCGTACCATACTTTTCCTCGTAAGAGGTCCCTAATTGTGTGATCATCAAAATGCCATAGTGTGCCGTCCTTCGATGTGTATTTGTCTATCGGCATGTCTTATTTCCCTCACCACAGTGTAGTAACTATGTTCCATACATACAGTGTGATTGCGGATATCGAGCATTAGCGGTACTCATTACTAATTGAATAACATCATCCATCCTGGGGATAACCTCATCTCTGTGCCACTCAATCAATTGAACCAAATATAAACTTCCATGCATCTTTCTTCTGTGTCCCCCCTGGTCTCGGCTATGCAGGTTGTTCCTTTGCCGGTGTTGTATCTCTTTGTCCCCGGTCATATCTCTCCGTCCCCCGAGCTCCTTTCCGTTCAATGCCGTCCGATGCTGTGCCGCCGTCCGTGTGCCATCCCATACCATACCGGTGGATGCTGTGCGGTGCATTGCCATCACATATGGAAACCAGTCGCCAATATGGAACCAGGGGATCCATCAATGCTTGATCAACCAACAAAGTGAACACTGGTTATGCCTGTCCCCGTTGGGTGAGGCTCTGTAAGTTGCTTGCTTGGCCCTCCCCCAGAAGCCTAAGCAGTCCCCTTTGGCAGCTCCTTACTGGCCAGCCAACACGGAAAAGAAGACGTGCTCCATCGGTTCAAAAACCTAAAAGAAGACATAGGTTTAATATACAGACAAAAGAAGACATAGCTACCTGGCCTGACATCGACTCTTGAATCGACGCCTACCTGACATTGATACTTGGCATCTGAGCTCGCCGCTAAGCCTGACTATCTCTCTATATCTTTCAATCTATCTTTAGTCCAAATAGTTATTGATACTATTGGGCTTTATCTAAGCCTGATTCAACTAGCTTTTTCTTCTTCTACTAACAACTCTTTCTAATTGGCTCTGATCCAACTAGTTCTAATTAGCAGTAGTGAACTCTGAGTCCCAAGAGGTTAAATGAAACTTCTCTAATTAGCTTCCTTCCGTTCAACTTGTTGCTCTTAGCTTTAGTTCAGAATGATAAATTCTCTTTCTAACGACTTTCTATCTCTATGGAACTGGGCTATTCCATTTCCACTGGTTGTGTCGTTTAGCCCAGCTTTACTTGTGATAGGTTAGGCTCTATGGATCAGCGCCTTATACCAGTCGTGAAAGCTTGCCGTCTTAGCCTTTCAATCTCTGACTTTCTTACTGCCTTTATATATAAAGGAGGATCTTGGGGAGTATAGCTCTAGGTAGATCGAGGGTAGGGATCAAGGGCATAGGATGGATGGCAGAGGATCTCGGGTCTAGGGATGAGGTTAAGGATGAGGTTAGAGGAGGGCCTATTAGAGCGTAGAGAGGTTAGATAGTATCGGTAGCTATCGGTATAGATAGGTAGAGTTCGAGCTAAAGGGCCTTCCTCTGGTTCTTTGTTTCGTTTCTTTTCCTTCCACCGGTCTATCTCTCTGTTGGCAATCCAATCAATCAATATCTCTCCAGCCAAGTAGCCAAGCCTCTTTCTTAGCCCCGCCCTTTAACCCGGTATCCAAGCCTCTTGGCCCAGTAGAGTAGCCGAGTAAATCCTCTTATCAAAGCCCAGGAGCCCAGCCCAGACATAGAATCCATTCACTGAAGCCATTCATTCCCACTTCCTAACCTTCATTACTGATCTTCAAGTAGTAATCGAGGCCCGGGTGCAGGTGAGTATAAAGAGAAAATCTCTAGGGCGGTAGAGGGCAGGCATCTTCTATCTAAGTTGAAGCGATCCAAGCCCGTATTCTTCGGCCAGCCATTGTGTCTTTAGCCCGTGTCATTTCTTCTGCCAGCCGCCCGTTTATTAAACAATCCAGCCAGTAACAAAAGAAGCAAGTAACTCAAGCAGTAATGATTAACTGATTGTGTTATATATGTAATTATCCACCGTGCATAATAACCACCTTCCTTATAGCATGCTTATAAAATCCCCTCCTTGTCAGAATCCTGTTTGGATCGAAAGCAACCCTATCCAATTCATTATTCAAGTCAGCAAGCATAAAGCATCCGTCCGTGTTCGAGCAGCTTCGTTTTCGTTGGTAAAAGGCATCTGGTGAGAGGCTCCTTCCTTCCTTCCCGGGGGCAAAAGGTTCAAAGGGTAAAGGTTGGCTGTTGGCTTAAGGGGTTCAAGGTTGAAGGCAGAAGGTGAAAGGCTCCCGGGTAAAGGCTTATTCCTTCCTTCTCCTTCTGTGGTGGGCTTTCCTTGGCTGTTGATGACTGAAGGTGGAATTTATAGGTTACAGGGTTATGGCAAAAGGTGAAATGCTAAAGAGGCCCTGCTGGAAGGGTAAAGGGTAAGGGCGGCGTGTAACTGTTTTCTCTGGGGGCAATGGGATAGCTCTCTGGATGGATCGATAGGTTGGCTCTTGGGGAAAGACTCAATCCAGCTCCTCAATCAAGAAAGAAAGAAATCTAAAAAGAAAATGGTGAAGGCTTCTTTCAACAGGTTCAAGGCTGGCATTTGCGGGACTTAGTGTACTTGGCAAAAGGTTTCCCCAAGGCATCTCTCTGTTGTCCTTGGTGAGGTGGGTGTGGATTGAGGCCCTTGGTCACAGGTTAAAGGCTTTTTTCTCTGGGCTCTTGGCAAAAGGGCAAAGGGTTCAAGCTTTTAGCTCCTGGCTGAAGGTGGATTTGGCTTGTTGGCTGTTGATGAAGGCTTCCTTTCTGGTGAGGTTACAGGCTCAAGGCCCTTCCCTGGGTTAAAGGCTTCCGGCAAAAGGTGAAGAAAGGCTTCTGGCGGCGAGAGGCTAAAGGTGAGAGGCCCTTTGTGAAAGGCAAAAGGTGAAGGCTCATGGATGTTACGGGTTAAAGGTTTAGAGGCTTCTGTTTACTGGTTGCAGGCCTCTGACAAAGGGCTTCTGTCTAAAGGTTCCTTCCTGGTTCAAGACTTGTTCCTTATTCTGTGGTACTTTCTTGGCTCCTAATGATTGAATGATCGGCTAGTACTCCTGGCTAGGATAGGACTATTGGCAAGGACTACCATCTATCCTCGGCAATGAGAACAGGCAAAGAGAACCGACTATCGGCAATGACAACTGGTAATGACCTTATGGCTGCTCTGCCCGCATATGTCTCTGACCAGCTCTCGGCTATGACTGGTGCTATAGTTGAGTAAATGGAATAAATCAGAGCAGTTACAACAATTCAACGCGATCCTACAACTTAGGTTTCCAACTGACATTCATTCATAAAGCTAGGCTTACCAAAGAAAGGAGGTGATAGCTAATTGTGATAAATAATCAGGTGAGGTTCAAGGTTAAAGGCTTCTTGGTGGACTGGGCTAAAGATAGACTCCTTCCTGGTGAAAAAGGTCTTGGCTCTTGGTGGAGAAGGGTAAAGGCATGCATCTGTTTCCCTTTTTATTGGACCTGTTTAGGCAGTATCTGTTGGACTTTTATTGTTGAAGGCTTCTTCTTTATGTTGTTGGGCCTGGCGATCCTCCGGTTGGTAGCCTATTATTGGAATACCCGGGTTGAATCTGATGCTGACGCTGATGTCGATGTTAAATATAAAATCCACTTTTTGTGCCCCAATGAGGTGAAGATTATGCGCCTCCGACCCGATCAAAACGAGTTGTGATTATACAAAAATGTGGAATTAAATGAAATGCTACGCACCTCTTGTTTGTACCATTCTTTTCAAAAGAAGGATCATAAAAGGTATAGCCTTAAGAAGAGGTACTAGCTTAGTCTGTGTAAAGCCAGTTCCATGGAAAACTAGCCATGCCTCCGGTAAGCCATAGAGTAAGACCATAGAGTTAAAGCCATATCTCCTAGCCTTTGTAAGATGACTCTTCCTAATCGGTGACCACCTCACTCTAACACTCGGTATGGGTTCTTCCGGCTGCGAACGAACAATGGCGAACTGCCTTTTTATGGCGGCGAACAGAAAGCATATGCCAAGGGGAAGGCAAGGGGGAAGGTGTAGTAAGGCTAGGTAACAAGTCATGCCAGTATTGGTGTTTTGTGTACTCGCTCGTTGCACCCGCCATCCCCCACCATACTTGAAAGACTGTGCTTTTCCCCCCATACTACTCGAAAGACTACTGTGTTTCTTCCCAAACCACCCCTACTCTTTTTCGCTCAGCTTCAATCTAACTTTCATCGGAGGTAAAGAGTTTCGTTCATAGGTGTTGTTCGGTCGGCAAGGTGAGTTCGGAAAGGGGTAAGGGTAGTAAGGTAAAGGTTCGTTCGGAGGCTGCATGTCGTAGGTCTCCATAGAGTGCTTGAAGTGTGAGTATGAGAATTGCTAGGTAAAGTTGTTACCATTCATCAATGTTAAGCCGTGACCTATTCATTGGTCACACATTATGCCAGGTAGTATCATCGTTGATTGGTTAATCGGTGCACCTAACTCCCATCACAACTTCCGGATTTCATTATATATGTGAAAACACAAAAACACAACCGTGCATAATAACCACCCACCTCCTAACACTAGTTTACTTCCGCCACTTCCCTTAACTTCCGCTTAAGCTCAGGTTCGCTCAGCTTCAATCTTTCCTTCGTCCACTCTTTCGGTAACACTTCAAGCATGGATGTGTCAAGTTAAGCATCCTGTTACTAGTCAAGGATGGGGGAGGTGGGGCCCCCGTTCGGCAGGTCTGGGGCGGCAGAATGGGAACTTACAATGTCTAACATAAAGCGGGAATGGTAGGATTAAAAGTTTCATTTCCCACCCAAGGCAGTATGGATGAGGTTTCAAAGTAAGAGTTTCAGGAGGTTTCCAAAAAGTAGGTATCATAGGTTTCAAAGGAGTTTCAGGTCCCAAGGATGAGGGTCCCAAGGCGGAGGTAATAGGCATAGGTTACCAAGTAAAGTCCCAGGGCTGTTGGTTCTGGCTGAATGCAAACATACTATTTGAAAACAGAATGCGGATTGAAAGGTGAGGTCAGAGACTGTATGGATGATTCTAGCTAGGTGAGGTATTAGGGAGGCATTTAAGGATGGTCCCAAGGAGTGCATAGGCTGTAGGGTCTAGGGCATAGGTTACAAAGTATATTCAAAAAGATTGCATTATATACGTGCATATACAACTACAATAAGCAAAGCACAACCTGAAACTCCTTCACTTCTTCTGTCCCCTTTGGTCACTCCTCACGGCCAGCCCTCATCTGTGTAAGAATCAAATTAGTATCGGTGGTTCATTTACTTGGTGCGCATCATCTACAAGGAAGGGAGGAATGGGCGTCGACACGATTGAAGGCAGAGAGAAAGGGTCGGGATGGAAGGCAGAGAGGAAGGGGCGAGAGGGATACGGATCTAGGTCCATGATATTGCTATGTTGCGAGTCGATCTGGGTTGGGGGAGCACGATATAGTACCACGATATAACTTTTCATGGTGCAAGTCAATATGGGTTGCGGAGACAGAGTGCAAGTCAATATGAGTTGCGGAGACATATTGATGGGTTTGCGTCTGTATCTCCTCTGGCGGGCACCACCGTTACGTTTGCTGGGCGGGCATCACCGGTTGCTTCATGTTTATGGGTTGGCGCGTAGCTTCATGGCGCATACCGAAATGACCTTACCCTACCTCATCTACACAATATGAAATGACCTTCCCGACCCACCAATCCGGTATGACTTTCGGGGATGATCTTCCGGGTGACTTACCTTCCGGGATGTCTTTATGGACCAGCTAATCCGGGTGACCTTTCAGACCTTCCGGGTTACCTTCTGGACCTTTCTCGGACCTGTAAATCCGGACCTTTATCGGGACCTGTAAATCTGGACCTCTCTCCAGGCCTTTCGATGCGGGCCTTCCTCCAGGCCTTTCAATCCGACCTTTCAATCCGGACTTGCCTTGACTGCCAAATGAATGCCGGGAGATGTCTATGTCTGTATAAGGGAAAAATGAATTCTCTCATTCGAAGCCTAGATACTGGGGATTACGTTACCATCTGCCCGGAACACCTACGAACTTGCTAATAACCCGCTAAGCTAAAACTGCCTTAGAAAAATAGACACCTAACGAAACCCTTACTGCACTGTATATGCTCTGGGAAACAAACTAGGCTTTAGAGCCCTCATCCCTCGAGTGAGCTGTAGAACCTGGAGATTGAAGGTTTCGCCCTCCTCCCTCGTCTTCTCAATCAGGAATCCAAATCTCCCCGCCCTTCTTTCATTGAATGAATTGATGGGGTGCCGGGCTAATCCCCTTCGAAGAGTTCGGCGAAGAACCAAAGTATCCAAGCCAAGGATATAAGCAAGCAAGCAAGGTCGGTGAGAAGCAAGCAAGCGAGCAAGTAATGCCAGATCATCTATCTCGTCGTTATACCCGTCAAGAATAGAAGAGGAGGGCCGCCAGATAAGCGAGAATAAGAAAGGAAGGAGAATAAGGGGCCTGAGAGGCTCTAAAGAACGACGCCCGCCGCCTCCGCACATTCTTATTTAGCTACTGGTTAAACAGCACAGCACATTAGTTTCTGGCAATATTTCGTTCGTATGGGGTGATTCCGTTGGGTTCTGATCAAAAAAAGTGGGTGAAAAAGGCTCCCCGTAGGCAGGCTTATTATTGGAAACGATTGGGTTCTTTTTACTCGGCCATTGAATCTTGTGAACCAATTGAGACCGAAATTGGAAAAAGAGATGCGAACGGAGAGGAATAACCAATCGATGAAGGAACATGAAACCATTCCGTTTCGATAGAGGTACGGAAAACGATTGGGGGCGATAAAGTAGGTAAAGTGGTTGGATTTTGCAAGCTGTTCCAACCACTGCTGGATGTGATTCCAAGAGCCGAACGAGAATGAATACCACACATAAGAGTCAAGATCGGGCTCCCTGGTGGAATGTTTAACCAATTCATTTCGGATCGATCAAATTGGTACGGAAGTTGTAACATGGGAAAACTACGGAAAACACGACTTATTCTAATAACCCAGTGACCTACCAATTGCAGAAGTAGGATTTCTGGCAAGCAATAAGCACTTGAAGAATACGATTCGGGTGTACCATCTTCTTTATCACTCCGAGAGAAAGGTTCGGGAAGAAGAGGAAACAGCAGAGGAATCCGAATCGGACCTAAATGGGAATGACATGAAAAGTCTTTTTCAGAACCCATTATTAAGGGCGTTACTACGATATAAGAGATAAATGGATAAAAACTGATTAGTGTAGAGAAATTTTGTAGAATCTGTTTATGGAATAGTCCAATAAATAGTCGTCTCATTTCCTTATTCGTTCCTTCTGAACTTACTTTCTTTCGTAATGAACTGAAATGTCCGTACTTAATAAAAGACGAAAGGGTTTAATGCTTTCGAATCTGAATTAGGGTGCTCCCTTTCTGCCCTTGCGCGGGGCTTTTCTGGAGCTCTGGAGCTTTTTCCCCCTCCTTCTCCTTTTTGGGGGAGTTTTTTTCCTGCCCAGTGAGGTACCTCGGGTCCTCGCGCCTTGCCCTCTTGTGGAACCGGATCCACTCAATGTGTCCACCGAGCCGGAATTGGCCCTCCTTCAAATTGGGGAATGCGCTGCGAACTAGGATATAAAACGCTTTTTTTATGTTTTCAGGAGTATCGGGGAGTTTTACACCTACGCGGTATCGGGGTGCCCTTCCATTGGTTCCCGCTTCCGCCACGAGTAAGGAGGAGGCATTAGGAAAAAGGCTCCGAAACCTTTCAAGAACGATCTTCGCGGGTTAACCGCTTCGTCCCGACGGGGCTCAATATAAGGCGGAAATAGTGAAACCCCCTGGTGCCCCGGCCGGATAGGGCTGCGATTGGATGGTTCCTTCGGCCTGATAGGGCTGCGAAGGGATCCCCTTCGAAAACTCCTATGAGCTCCCCATTCACAAAGACCTCGTGAATGGGCCCCCCTTTGTCTATGCAAAGGTGTGGGAGCCCGTCCCTCGGGTGAAATAAGACGGGGGGGAGATAAAATCCCCCCTGCCTTAAAGTACGAATTGAAAGGCCCAACCGAATATCGGAGTGAGTAGCGGCCACTATGAGTAAAATGGGTAAATAAAAGAGGTGCACAATTATATCATTGGGATGAACGAAAACGAAGTAAAAAAAAAGAATTTATAAAACGATCTAACAACACATCCAATACAGCTAAAAAAAAAAGAATCGAGGATGGTTTCGGGCATCCAAATGATTTGGATTATTTCGTGGGGAAGATCGCGCCAGGGCGTCTTCCCGGAAACAAAGCCTTGTTCCTAAGTGGCAAATGGGAAGATCTACGTGATCGAATTTTCCTGCTAGAAAGATTATCCCTCTTGCTCCTAAGTTACTTATTGGGTGGGGGGGCCTAATGAAGGAAGGAAGGCAGGAATAACTACTCCTTTATTTGGGAGGCAATAACTAGTAACTACTCCTTATAGAGTCTTTCCTCCACATTTATCAAAGTTTCATTAATACAGGTCGGCCTCTATAATTTCTACTAGCGTACTTTCTTTCTCTTCCTCCGGTTATGAAAAAGCAGATATAACATAGATAAAGGGTATCTTCGTTTAGTAAGCTGAGTATGGTTGTATTGAGCCATACCAATTTGTCAACCATATTCAGTGCATCAGCTTGGGATTGTTCACCTGGTTCCTGAGAATCAAGATAGTTTAAACCAGAAGAGATAGGGCGGTTTTGTGATTTATTATTAAACCCAAGGTCATATAGTCCTGCTGACTTAAGCTTCTTCGTATTTACAATGTTGGAATTATCTTGTTCTTTTGGAATGCCACCTTTGTCGTTCTTGACTCTGGCACTCAGTTCAGCATCTTCCTTGTAACCAACCCGGGCTCCCAGTTTAGAACTTTCGCCGTTACCACCAATGGCCCTTTGTTCATCTTGCTCGTTTCCGCCTATTGCTCTTGGTTAATCACCTTCCTCCTTGCTGTCCCTGTACCTTCTTTCATCATCTTCATCAAGTCCATCACTGGGTTTAGGTTTATCAACTTCCATAGCTTCAGTGTAGAAAAGTTTCCTTGCTGTCAGATTTTAAGCCCTCAGCTGAGCAGACTGTACAATGTCTGACCGTCCTTCACAGTATATGTTTTCAGTTTATTTATGATCGTCTGCCTCATTTGGTCCTGTGGCTTTCCGGGGCTTGTACTTCAATGAAGGCTTATCCCCAGGCAGGTGGCCTATTTTATCTCTTGCAACTAGAACAGATTGAGGCATGCTACTGGAATCATGTTTTCCAACAGCATCACTTTTGGCATCTTTCACCGAAGTTACTTCCTTCGTTGTAGATAGCATCCTTGAAGCACGCAGTGCATCCATCGTTTTACACCGCCAACTCGCATTCCACGCTTCGCCCGCCCTTATTGATCGATCGAACAAATAAAGAAAGAAACGGTCTGGCTCTTCCAAACTTAACGACTTAACAAACGATGTTCACTTGGCCGTGTAAAACATGGATTAGCATTATGTTATCCCAACAAGTAATCCTCCATCCAGATATAGGATTGGGATAAGTGCTATATGAATACTTCGGAATCAGATATGGGATGTTTCTCTCCATTCTCCGTGAGCCACTTATTTCTCCGAAACGGGATATATAAGTGATTTTCTTCTTCCTCCCCAGTAAGTCGGCGGCGTCACACCACTGGGATACTTCGAATAAACTGGGGTACATATGGGATACACCGGTGCTAAAACCTCTTCCCGAAATCTCTTCCAAACTGTTGGGGTCGTTGCGGGGCTTCCCCCTTCTAAGGTGTGGAACCAGTTGGTTCCGTGGTTTGGGAATTCTGCTGATCCTAGGTACTCCATCACGGCATGGGGAAATATGGGAAGTGAGGAAGATCAGGCATAACCGGAAGAATTGTGTGGAATAAGTGGATTTATCCGGTTGGGGCATCATTTCTCTGGTTCTATTTATTCCCTTTCCTATATTATCTCTATCCAGAAATAGACTATCGTACGAGTAGTAAAGGTATAGGGAGAAAGAAGATATAGGGCTTCGGGTGGTCGGTTCTTCGTTTACCAACGGAAAGCATGGGAGATTGTATCGAGATATTATGTATACGATATTATGCTTGCTGCCAGGGCCAGGCGTTTTCACGTTATTAAAAGGGTAGGCCTATTCATTTCTCCTTTCATGGGGGGAACCCGAAGGGATCGATGGGGAAGGGGGCCTATTTAGTTAGGTTCCATTTGGTTGGGGATTGGGGGTTCGGTCAGGCAGGAAGGAGCACGATCGGGATATGCTTCCTACCTATCAGTCTTAGGCAGATACCGACCGCTAATTCTTAATCAAAAGGGGGGCCATGCCCCGCCACTTAATTCTTAATCAAAAGGGGGGCTTCCCGAGGAATCAAAGGGGGGGAAGACCCCGGCCAGAGCAACAAGCAAGTTGGGGTAGAGAGCCGTAAGCGCGGTGGTGACGGACGTGCTCGTACGGTCCATAGAGGACCGGGTGGGGGGTATGATCCTCTCGTTGATTATTGGAAACTGGAACTCCCCCATATCCGAAATATGCTTTTCCAGGAGCATTACGATCTGCAGCTCAAATGGTCTCTTACGAAGTCTCTATTGGTCTTATTATTATTGTGCGCCTCGTGAGCGCGTTTGGATCCGCTACGGCACTCGGTCGGATGTTACCCTAACCCGACCCGGGAACGGACCGGAGGGAACCGCAGCATGGGTAATGTCCGCGTCTCGCCGCAAGGCTAATTTTGAGTTGCAACAACAGGGTTGAGGCCCCTTCCGGAAAAGGCAGTCCGGCGGCACCAAGGGTCCTGGTACTATCCAGGTGCGAATAACCCCCGGGGGTGGCTGCAATGGGCAGCAGAGATGCCACTCACCGGCCTAAACGACGAGCAAACACTCGAACGTGAGAGCGAGGGATCACCCAACGAATGGACTCTACAGCGACAGGAACCATGCTTTTGGATGGAGAAGTGGGGACCTTAATGATGAATAGTAATAGGCCGAATCTGAACTGCGGGAATATCTATTCGGAACCTAGGGGACTAATATTAATAGGGGCCAGGAATGTATGGGTGACAGATCGGCCATAAATGTACTCCGGAATATACACCAGGGCAACAAATGTCGGTCGACGATGCCGCCCGTTTCCATTTCGTGGAAGTGCTCGGCAGAGGAAGGGGCTGTAGGTGATGATGCCCCTATTGATGAAGGAATCGCTGGGCACCTATTTATTTTTATCTTATTTATTTCATAGGCAGCGGGTCCTGGTCAAATCCGGTGGGTGCCGCAAGGTTATACCCCCTATCTATCTATAGATATCTAGATATATAGATATATCTATAGATAGATAGATAGATAGATAGTAGCGAGGGGTAGGTATCGGTCCGATAGGGATAACCTTAATTCTTAATCAAAAGGACTTGTCTGGAGATATCTGTCTCACTAAGCGGTAACCTCGCTACCTCACCCCCTAACGACTGCTCTATCTTAGTGTTCGTTCGCGCGACAAGGATACAATAAAGAGCATCGCTCGACCGACGTGAAATTCATAGTATTAGGAGAGGACACAACACCTTAGAACTTTCACATTTTAACCTCCTTTCAGGACCTTTGAATGAAGGGAAGCCCCGTAGCGAAATCCCTTTCCTTTGCGTAGCTCAGGTCAGGTTATCCTTACCTTTGCGTTCAGGCTTTGAGGGGAATAAATATAGGGTGAGTAAGCGAACTCTCGACCGGGGGGAGAGGGACCTTACCTTCGCTATGCGTAAGACCTAGACCACCGTAGCGAAGGGAAGGCAAGATCTATAGTTACAGAATTACGGCACTATGGATCGATCTACGTTGCCGTAACAAATTCACAAATGAATTCTAGATAGTGCCCAATTTAGAACCTTGCGGAGGGACCGTAGCTCCGGGAATATATGGGGATCTGCCGAACAACCAACCCCCTAACCCTTTTGCAGCAAATGCTTTTATTAACAGTGAAAGGGGGCAACCAACCACATGAGTAGTTCGCTCCAAGACCCAACCAATTGCTTGCCTCCCTCCGGATGCCGAGATAGAGCAACACAACCTATACGCCCCAACACCGATACTTCCAACAACCTGCTTAAGGGCAAAAAGCTGAAGCGAGCGCTTGGTTGGTAGGCCTATGCACCCCGATCAGCTAGCTAGGGATGGATATGGCGAATGCCTGCCATAGTCTCTGAACACGGTTAAGTTCCCCTCCATCTATTCATTTCATTCAAGGGGCCGGGGGCGCGCCCTTGGAAAGCAAAGCACGGACGAGCCACATGCAGGGAAACTTGCACGTGTGGTCCTGACCGGGGACCCCGGTATACCGTACCAATATGTGTAGGTCCTCGTAATTTGAGTGAGATTGTCATGGCGCAAAGGCAGATATGGTTTGGTATTCCCTTGTTCCCCGTATTGGTTATGTTTTTTATTTCTCGTCCAGCAGAAACTAATCGAGCTCCTCTTGATCTCCCAGAAGCGGAAGCTGAATCAGTTGCAGGCTATAATGCAGAATATGCGCGGGATGCGATCCTTGGGAGTTCACTGTTGGCGGAAGCCAATGTCCCGGGATCCGGGGGACTAATTCTTACTGAAACAAGGGTCTTTCCCAACTTCCAAATCCTTATCGATCCAGCCAGGGAAGAAAGGGAAGAGGCTGTTAGCGGGGTTATTATTTTATTCGGAAAAAAACCCCATCCCAAACCCCTCAATTTGCATAATCAATGGGGATTCACTATATTCGAAACTAATGAATGTGTGGGTGGGGTTTATGTTGGTGATTCAAGTTGGGTTTCGGGGGGTCGGGCAAACTCCCTCCTTGGACGAGCACTTCGGACGTAGAACCGGGTCGCGCTGCTTGACGCTTTATCATATTAGGTGCGCGGCACTATCATCTGCCTGCAGGCAGGGAGACAGCTCTATGCCAGCCAGTACGACAGAATATGCGTTAGAAAGGGAAATCCCTATACTATAGTGCCCCCTGCGACACGCATTACATACGATAGTACATAAACGCCGGGTCAATATCGATCGTGGCAACGTAAACCTAGGTGGGAATATTTGATCCCAGGGAACCATCACAAGGACGGTCAGACGACGGGAGGAACGTCGATGTCGTCCAGCGGAGCCTAGAGGAGGGTTACTCGGAGCTATAAGTAAGAAGGTTACTCGCGCAGGCAGCTGACTCCTCTTCAATAGAGATGAATAGATAGGGCAGCTGGCTGGTCAATCTCAGAGATCTGATCGGCCGGCGGGCGACCGCCCCTTCCCCGTTAAGCGGGTTGAAGTTAAGCTAAGCGGGGTTTCACCTTCCCCTCGCTATGCCCCTTGAAGTAAAAGGTTTCACTTTTTTTCCCCTGCTCGCTCGGCTCGGGAAAGGTTTTTCCTTATCTATCTGGTGGGGAAAACGGATTGACTTACAGATAGTGAACCTCCCAGTTCGATCGATAAGGCCTATAGAGTATCATGATGACCCGGTCGAGGGCGATACATCGGTGTGAAATTCTTTGGTTAAGTTATGTTATAGCAAGGCCGGCCTGAAGTGCGCAGCTACAAGAGGCTATAACAAGGCTTTCCGAGGTGCTTGACCGGGCGCAGCTTGGGGTTTCCCGCCCAAGGGGAACTGGTCATCCTGAAAACGGTGCCCGCTCGCTACGCTAATAGGGTAGGTAGAAAGGGGGGGGGCGGCTTCGTTATCGAGAGGGTTCCTTTCCCCCCTTTCTATAGCTTAAAAAGAGCATTCACGGCATTCGAGGAACCGATGATGCTTCATTTTCACCATTGTGTCGGAATGCAGCAGATGGATAGCCGGGGAAGAAATGTTTCCAAAGGCGAAAGGGCAACATAGAGAAGAGATAGACCTAAAGTGATCCATGGATCTCCGAGCGCCACGAAACCGTATCCGAGCTGGCCAGCTTCAGTCAGGATTTAGCGGACTTAAACATTAACAATATCGGCTGCTAAATATGATATGGAGCCAACCATGACGATTGGTACTAATTTTAGGTGGGGGTTCCTTCGTATTCTTTGCAGGAAAATTGAATGCGGGTAATTCGCGCTATCCCTTTACAAGCCCAAAACCGAGCTATCCCCTTCCAAGCCCAAAACCAGAACAGGCTCCTGTCATCGTTCCACCCCAGCCGGCTCCTTGGGGTGATTCCGCACCAACACTCAGCCAAGACTATAAGCGCGTCTGCCTGCAGGAGAAGAGTAGTTCCCCAATCCCACCTATCCCCTGGAAGGCAAGGGGAGGAAGGAGTAGTTACCCCCTGTGGTAGCCTGTCCTTCCTTTCCTTCCCGGATTATCTCCCTTAGTTAATATCCATCCCACCGCTTGCTCCTTGCTTCCCACGGCACCTTATAGCTACGATTATCACAGTGACCTTCTAGCTAGGAATTTAGATCTATCTGCTTGGGTCACTAGCTCCTTCGTTAACTAGCTCCTTCCATAACTAGCAACGAATAAAGATCTCCCAATAGCTCCGAATAATGTGACCTTATAGCACAGTAGAATCCCCTTAGGATCGACCACAGGGGTTAACTAGGGGTTGCAAGAGAGTGATGGGCCTTATTGAATCTGCTTGTCTATGGCTCTGAGTGTTTGCTCAGTTAGCAATTTGTTAAGCAACTACGATCTATGGTGTTTCTCAGTCTGTTGAATATGCATAAAGAATCTGCTTATGCCAGGGGTTAATGAGGCAGTGTTAATTGGGTTAATGAGAGGAAGACGTAAGAAAAAGACTAGCTAGGGAAGCCGGACCTTCCTTAATAATGTGCTTACCATAGCCGGATGAATACTAATGAATGGAGAGCTATGAATAGAGACCCTTGCTTGTTGTAGCGGTAGCGAGTGAAGAGCGCTCTCCCCAGGCTAATCTGTCCCTCCTTTGCTTCCCGGAATCTCTACCTGAGTGAATAAGTATTCTCTACCTTCCCCTTTAATTGCTAAGTAATCCCTTTCTTTTATAAAGCACATCCTGTCCTTTAATAAAGCACATCCTTCTCTGCCCAGGAATCTCTCCCCCTCTGCCCAGGAATCTCTACCTTAGTGAATATGCTTAAAGATAACGGTTGATGAGGCAGTGTGAATAAAGAATGTGCTTCCTTGCATCACCGAGTAAATTAAGCTCAGGCCACCCCCGCCCTTTGCCGAGAGACCTATGAATATTGATCCTTGGTTAATGAGGATAATCTACCTTAGTGAATAAGGAATCTCTCGCTTGTCCCAAGGAATATCTCCCTTAGTAAAGAAGGAATCTATCCCTTGCACCCTTGCTTGTTGGAGCGGTAGCGAGTCAATGGGAGTATAGGGTAATAAGGAGGCTAGGATAATATAGAGATCCTATGAATATGCATCCTATGAATATGCATCCTATGAATATGAATAATTGATCTCCTTATCCCCTTCCTTCTGTGCCAATCTCCTTTTGTATCCCCTTAATGAAGTGGGCACAAAAGGCCTCCATGAAGTGGGTAGCAGTAGGTAGAGTAGGAATGAGAATCCCCGTCATACCAGCAGGCAGCCTTCCTTATCCTTATAGGTAGGAGTAGGGCGGTTCCTCTCCCTCTCCCTTATGGTCGGGCGAGCGGCTCTACAACTCGCCCCTCTTTATGCTATCTCTAGTTACCGACATGATACGAGTCATTAAAGAGATCCGTCGTAAAATCAGAGACTTGGGCCATAACTACTTATTTCCTTGGCTTGGCCGGAGATCTTGTTCGTGATCCATAGATAGATCATCTTTTGTACCATCTCATTTATCACTCCGTACGTGGCTTTGAATGGGGGGTCTATACCATATGTATGTGAATCGAGAGCGTAGACATGGTATAGCTTGATTGGTGGGAGCATCGCACAACAACAACTTATTTCAGGCATCCATCTCTTTGCGAGCGAATAGATCATCTAAGGTGCTATGCTTACGCGTTGCGTTGCGAGAAGGGCGAAGCGGCTAACTAATCATTGGGCCGGGCCGAAGGTGCTATGCTATCAGTGAAGGGCCGGCCGAAGGTTGCAAGAAGGGTAGCTATACTATAGAAGGGAGCTTACGTTGCCCCTATTTATAATAACTACCTGCCATATTTTTGCGCTTGCGCGGGCGGGCGAGCTAGAAATATGGCCGGTAGTCAAGCTTGCTACTATAGAACTAGGGGCGCCGCTTGCGCGTTGGAATGCGGACAAAGAACTGAGGGCTGGACGGTGAAACATCGGAGGGAGCAGGGGGTGGTGTGGTGGGGCGGGGTGGTTGGACTAGCGCCATATGTTTTCATGAGCTAGCTTTGGGATCCTACGATGGAATCATTGGACAAGACTGGCTAGAGCTCCACAAAGCTAACGTGGATTGCTATGAGAAGAAGGTCCAGAATTTTCTCTTTAAGTGGGCTCTTAATATACAAAGTATCTCTTTTAAGGCACTTGCCCATTAGCTGACTAAACCCTCCTTCTTATCTTTATCTTTGCACTGACCCATATCGTAGCTATCTTACCATTAGCTAACTCAAATGCCTATCTTTTCTTTTTATCTTGCCTAAGAGCGTTAGCGAGGAAGCTTGCCTGGATAGTTTTATATGGAAAGGAAGAAGGAATCCGACCTAGCCTATAGGTCACAGATCTTCGCCCTACCTTATAGAGGTATTAACCCCAAGCTAGCGGGCCTGGCTTGAGGAGCCTTGCTACTGGATATTTTTATTGGACTTGAGGAGACCGACAGAGCCCGTAGGTCATAGCTCGGAGCCTTACCTTAGAGCTTTGCCTATCAAACCAGGACTGCCATCGGATCAGGACTGACTAGCCTCATGACTTGCCTATTTGTCTTTCTTCTTTGACCAAGCCCTACCTTCCTTCCTCGAACTGGCGATACTTCGCTCAGTCATCTCCCAAACTGAGTCCCAGCAAACTCTTCTCGTCTTTGGTAACGTACTTGCCAACCAAGGCTTAATGCAATGTCTATTTGTCTACCGGGAAACTCAGACAGAAAAGGCATCCCTTATTCTTTTACATGCATAACGTATTCTTACTCGCTCGCTGTCGTATTATTTATTATTGTATGTAGTGGATACCTTCTTACTTATGCTTTTCCTCCCCAATCAAGCCAGAATAATACTCTCGCACTGGCTGGAATAATTCCATGCAGCGAGAAAGAACCCTATCTTACGCTTCTCCACGTGGCTTAGCGCATTATATTACATCTACGCGTACTCTTCCTTCGCAAGGGGTAAACTACTTACCGTTATATAGATAGGGGGCCCTTCCTTATTCACACCAGAAGATTCTTCATTTCCTATTTTCCTTCCTTCTTTCTTGGGGGCTTCTTTCTTGGGCGGCTGGTCCTATCGGCTTCTCTCGATAGCTGGGCTGGTCCACCTCCTACTGCTACTCTCGCTAGCTGGATCTATAGGCTGGTCATAATCCATACCCCCAAGCAATAGATCAGTCGGGTGAAAGCTCTTATCGCGAACCATACCCATCGCTAGCTAACTCAACATCCAAGCAATCTCACCTTCCACTAATGACTGATCCTACTGGACTGATTCTACTGCCTTACCTCAAGCAAGTGTGACCTCACCCAAGAGCTAGTGCGAGAAACAATAGCTAGTGCAAGCAATCTCAACATCCAATACTTACTTATTTTACTGCCTTACCTCCTTCCAAGCTATCATCCAAGCCATCGAACCAATCTCCAAGCCATAGCAATCGAAAGAACCCTAACACGGCTAATGTACCCAAAGCCAGAGCGAAAGAACCCTAACACTGCTAATGCTAATAGCGAAACGAACACTAACACATCCAATGCTACTTGAACTACCTTCCCAAACCAATACTTCCAATCGTAGCTACGCTACTACACATCCTATAGCTACACTCACTAATTAGCATACAATCCATCGTCTGACCCATTTGACTGGAATAAATTATATATATAAAAGAGATATATCTCCCTAGAACCGAACCGATCATCTATCGAATCTCGTCTCGTCATATTATATATGCATGCATTCCTATTTAACTTCACCTTGGCATACTGGTTGTTGGTAAGGAGATTGTTTTACGCCCCCCCAAACAACCGATCATCTGTTGGTAAGTGGTCCGAGAATAGGTTGTTTTCCCCCAAAAAGCAGTAGACCTTCTTCCTTTTGGCTATAGGTGAATCAATCTATCAGGCAGGCAGTAATAACTAATAAGTACGAGGTAGGGATTATAACCCCGTAGTTAGGTTAGGAGGTAGGGGTAGGCACAGCCAGTAGAGGTAGGAAGGTAGGTAGGGATGATCACCCAATAGTAGCTTAGTAGGTAGGGCTTATTACGAGGTAGGGCTTATCCAATAGAAGTACGAGGCAGGGCTTATCCAATAGAAGTACGAGGTCCGGTAACTACTATATGGGTTAAGCTATATCCGGTAACTACTAGAAGGGTTTCAAACCTATATCCGGTTAGCTATTGAGAGAGAGGAGCTTATGGCTTAACACCTTTTCTTAAGGGGGCTGGCTTATTCTATGGTCTTTCATCTCCTGCTTCGGGGGATTGGTTCGGGAGGGAGTTACCGTACCCCCTTACCCCTACTGCTCGCTCTTGTGTGGGGCCTAGCTGGGTTGTTGGCCTCCTAACCTTCCTTCACATTCCACTTGGGGCAAATACTAATTAGTCTTTTGCGGTGCTTACACCTCTCGCCTATCGAAGTGATGTTCAACAACCTCGTACGAGAATAGGATTATCTCCTTATGGCCAAGGATTGGTCGGTTGGATGGATCTAAGGCGATCTGTCTTCGTGCCGTAACACACTAACTCACCTCCTTCCTCTGGCTGATCTTACCTGTGCCATCGCTAAGCTAACTCGCCTACTCTGGCTGGGTCTTACCTGTCTTAGTGCCATCGCTAACCACTACTGCCCTTGTTTCGGGGTGAAAAGAAGAATTTAAGGACCTTGTTTTACCCGTTCCGTTGATCGCGACCACTTGCTTGCCTGCCTTACAGCCCCCAGCGTTTTAACCCGAATATGCGCCTTAGGTTCCTGCCTGACCTGAGTCTACCTCACCAGAGTCTGTCCTACCTGAGTATGCGCCTTAGGGTCTTGACTTACCTGAGTCTGCCCTAGGGGTCCTGCCTCACCCGAATCTACCTTATCTGAGCCTGCCTTAAAAGGTCCAACCTTACGATCCAGCTTGGTATAGAAATGATCACGAGGTGAGTCAACCCTTGATGCTAGAGGATGTTAGCAAAAGTATACATTGGTTCACTCAAATGAGGATTGGTGTAAGTACCTGATCACTCAAAATCTGTGAAACGAATAAATAAATAAATAAAGCAAAGAATGGATAGGAGGGCATGCTTCTTTGGCATCGGTTGGTAATACTTGCATGATGGGCATAAGTTTCCGTACGTAGTTCATTGCTACGCCTTTGCTTGGTCGTTTATCGTGGAAGATAGAAAGTTGATCTGGACTGGATAGGGAGGCCAGGATATATACCCTTTTTGGTGAAGACTGGCGCAAGGAATGGCATTAGCTATGATGGGTGGATCGGAGCATATGGACGGCTAAGCATTTAGATTCGAGTGTTTTGTTGCATCAGTAGTTTGCAGCATCGAGATCGAGTGGGATTGAGTGAATCGCATAAACGAGCATGAGCTTTGGTCTCGGTCATAGGCATGTGGATAGCTGCGGGTGGGCGAATCAACGATGTCAGCATCAGGATCGAGTGGTTTGGCATCTGCACGTGGCATAGCAGCTATTGGTGAATCGAACTGGGGAATCGGCAAAAAACACATTATAGAAAGGTGGGAACTAATATGGGAAATTCTAGTCCAACAACTGGATGGATCAACTGCGGCTGGTGGCAAGGATGGTCAGTTAGGCCTTCCGGTTGCCGATTAGAAATTAGTTCTCTCTCTCAACTGAAGGGTTTAGTTCTCTGGTCCTCCGTCCTGTATTGTTTTCTACTGTTACCCGATATAACGTATGTAACCCGATGGAGATTTATTGAACTCCATCCCTGCCTCCCTAACTAGAAAGTGAGGATTGATGTTATACCTTCCGGGAGTTGAAGTCCTTCCGGATGCATGGTTCCTTCCGGATAGAAACTTTGGCTAGAATTCTCCGTCCAGCTAAAACACTATTTCGTTTTCTGCTCAGTCCTCTGCTCTGCTAGATTAGTTGAACTCGTTACTTCCGGCTAGTGGATCGATGGAAACTACCTTCCCACCGGGGCTCGTTAATTCTCCTCGTTAGGCTAGGAAGCATTACCCCTATCTATAGTTGATGGAGCTAGATGCTTCTTCGGGACCTAACTACTTCTAACTAAACTAGATTGATGCCAGGTTAACCCTCAGCAGTTCGTTGCTCGTTCTCAGTCAGTTGGAACCTCGCTCCCTTCCTCCCTGCTTTTTTCCTTGTTGCCTTTCTTCCGCTGACCTAGTGACTTCCACCAGCGAGCTCCTTCCTTGCATCCACGAGCAATAACCCAGGCACTATGGATCTACGTTGCAACACAAATTGGCGTCTTCATTATTAAAGGCTTAGTCTTCATTGTCCTTCGGGTAACTATCTCCTTCCTTAGGCGGTGTCTTTACCACCCGTCCCTAGAGAAGAGTGGTCTAGAGAATAGAATGGCGGTACCACGTCTTTACTCGAGAGAGCAAGTAATCCTTCCTTTAGAGACTAGGACCAGTATAGATATATTATAGAACCAGTTCGGGTAACTAATAGACCATCCTCACCTTCTCTTAACAACAATGATTCAAGATGTAATCGTATCAGCAGGTGTTGGTTCATAAGGATGGAGACATATATATATAAGGGCAATCAATCTCCTTCCTTCCCAAACCAGAAGGAATGAAGGGCGTACTTATTAGCACACTCGATAAGATGATACATTCCACCTCGTTTCGGTTACTTATTATCCCACATTCATTAGGCACTTTTGAGCACACGAAAGCGAGGGAACTATCAAGGTTAGCAACTATACGGTGGGTAACAACTAACTATACTATACCTAAGAATAAGACAGCTTTGCCAACTTAATACTATATTAATACTATAAGTAGGTGAACGCCTGGTGACCGGCCAACGAACGAGAATGACCGGGTTCATCTGGGGCCCTCCCGTCAGTCTAGCACCTGCGAGGATCTCCTTTACAACGAATTACCTTCCCGGTAAACGTTACTGGCCCGAGGTATATCGAAATAGATATATGCACATATAAATACGAAGAGATATATTCCATGGATAGAGATATGTATCCATCTATCCAGGTAAATCCGTTCCACCACCGTTCACGACATCCCTTGCTTCTCGCTGCGAGACTCCTATATATACGGCGGTGGAGTATAAGCGCTGGTCCCCCTCGGTAAAGTGCTTGTGCCTGCTGTTACCTACCGCGGGACCTCCGTCCCCGGATAGGGAGGAGCAGGAACAACAGTCAATGGTTGTCCCCGTTCTCCTCCCGGTAGTTACTACCGCGGTTGTTGTTCGGGGATCCCCCATTCCGAAAGGTTACGGGGCCGGCCCGTTAGGTTTGAAGTTGTATGCCTGCCACTGCCTGCCGATAGATTAACCACTCCAGCGCCGTTATCGGACATTGCAGGCTGGGCATCTATCTCTCGTATATCGCTCGCTGCTGCCCACCCACACCGAAGAGAGGGATGTGTACCTCCAACAACAAGGATGGAACCATAGGCTCCTTGGCTGGGGGAGCATTGATTCCGATAGGGGTATAGGTCTAACCCAACTCCCCGTTTCTGGCATGCTACGGTCCCTCGAGTCTCTCGACGTCGGAGAATGGGTATACCCCATCATTCGGTAAGCCAGATGCTTCGCGAACCAACCATATGAGGAGTAGTCCGGTGCATTCCGTTGCACTTCCATAACCCTCGTTAAGGGGCGCACTCCGATACCGTTGATGTCCGATAGCTTTGATAGTAATGGCTGGATTGACCACTACCTCGTCCATCGAGTATAACGGGGCAAATGATGGTATAGCGATGAACATCGGAATAATACTAGGAGATATGGTCCGAATAATCTCTATAGTAGTTCCATGAACAATCCTTTGCGGGATCGGATTTCTTCTATAGTGAAAATGCCATAAAGCGCGAACCAACATCCATGAGACGAAAACCAAAATCAGAATTAGGAAGAAAAAGATATCATGATGTAAGTCAATTATTCCTTGCATCACAGGTGTTGCTGCGTCTTGAGATCCTAATTGCCATGGTTCCGCAGCATCACAAGAAGCGATTGTGAGGAATAGCCATTTTGTCACAATCATTTGGTTCATTATTTCGTTATCTTCGACCTTTTGCTCCCGAAATCGAGAGACTCGTTCCTGCCGGCCCCCCCTCGGTATAAAGAAACTCATTCTTCCTTCTGAGAAATTTGTTCTACCGGGCATTATACAGTCAGTTTTGTTGGTTCTACCAACCAGCAAACACGGGCTCGAACCCCCTCCCCGTTGATATCTCCCTACCTATGAGTGATTCTTTCTTATTGGTGAATCAATTGAGAGAAATCCAATCTTGCATGGAAAGCCTTAAGACTGCTCTCTTATTCCAAGGCATTTGACTCGCACTCAAACATTATCATTATATATGTAATTATGCTTGCCTTATTACTTGAAAAGTTCCTTGGGTCGAGCAGCTCCGCTCCTGGCATTTGGCCAAGCCAAGGAGATAAGTAAGTAAGTTAAGTCATATACTACAGCAATATTAGGCCCTTACACGTTACGGCATGGCAAGGTATCCTGGTTATACCTTACCTGAGCTAGAAGGTAAGGTCCTTACCTGAGCTATAAAAGGTTAGACCTTACCTTCGCATAGCTCTTTGAGGGGAAGAAATAAAAGGTTATAACCTTCCAATAAATCCCTACATCGCTTTTGGAATATAAGCTTAGCCTGGTCACAAGCATGCAATGATCCCATATCCCGCAGTTTCTGCTTTGCCAGTTCATAAGCACACTCTAATTTTATCTCCAGCTTAGCTCCGCCAGTGATCAAGCCATCAACAGGTCTCTCTCCAACCGCATCAGCTTAGCCAGGACACAAACCCCAGGTTACTTTATTACAGCTTAAGCATTGCCAGTTCACATGCCAGCTACGATTATATCTCTAGCAACTTAAACTTTCCGGTCTAAAGCAAGCTCCAGTTATATCTCTAGCAGCCTAAGCGTCGCCAGTCAAGTGCGGGTGGGAGCAAAGACCAGTAGCCCTAGAGCAAAGGAAGCAGCTATAGCCATGTTCCCTAAGTTGATAGTAGCATCGAGCATAGAGAGAGTCAAAAAGGCCGCCAAGAGATTCAAAGAGGCCGCTGCTAAGAGACAGAAGGTGGTGTAGATTCGATGCCTAAGTTAGTGAGCGGGGGGGTGAAGGAGCAATGCTTAATGCTGCTATTGGAACTCATTCTTTAGGTCAAAAAGCGAACCGACAAGTTATAGTTCAATCAGTCAAAATTAATTAATGATTAGCAAATCATTTGTTCTTGCATAAGTTGAGTCTTAAGTGTGAAGGGCGAGCTGCTCTTGGTTGAATAGAACATTTCCCCTGATAGGCATGATGGTTTCGAATGCTGCCGTCCCGTACCGAGGAACACCAATCGATCCTTTTCCATGTCCTTGCGCTTCTGAGTCATCAAGTATCAGGGGGAACACTAGAGATCAAATCCAATTGCTTGGCTCTGTAACCAATGAAGATAGTCGTCCTCCTACAGCTGGATTGGTTCCAATGTCCTTTGTATCTCCCTTTGTCATCTGCTGAGATCACAAGGTAGAGGTTCCATTGGTTCATTGGAGTTCGGTCCCGAGATTGGAACCGAAAAGGTGATGCCTTTGGGATCATGTAATTTGGAGTCAAACTTGGTGGCTTTCATCTACTGTCCATGAATCGTGAAAGTTACGCTCCTTTATTTATCCCCTCCAGGCATTCGGTTGCGCCATATAGACGCCCATGATGAGACCTTCTTGCGCATATTGAAGGTTTTAGCTATGGCTCCAGAAGAAAGGTTGGTGATCATTCTGTCCTCCCGCCTAATCCAATTGAATCGATATCTTGCATTCCTTGTCGAACGACCGGAAAAGTTTAGTCCCACATGGTAAAGCCACACCCTTACTTTTTCCTACAGGTTCATTCTCATGGTGACTTGCACAAAAGAAGGCATCATCCGAGGTGAACTTTCACGCGCTGCAGGAATGTTGCGTGATTTCATTCCCGGGCAGATAGAGGGTCAATTCTATTCGAAACTTGATTCTTGGAAACATCATTCGAAATTTGATTCAAAAATCCAAAGATAGATGCATTAATTCCTTCTATAATGATGCATGCTGAAACTCGAAGTGCTCTGCTTTTTCGTCATTTCCGATGAACCCTGTTGGTTGCTCATCTGTATGGTGAAACGAATGTTTGTGGCTAATTTGTATTCCAATTCGTAGTGGATCCGATCATGTATTGCTAGCAGTTTTTACATTGGATTCTATATCTATTTCATTTTGGTTGGTGCCTCCCACCCCCATCAATATGCCAAGATCTCAAGCTATTTGGTAGCGATTACAATAATCATGTAAGTAGCTCAGCGAATCAATATTTCCAGAGAGGAAGCAGCTGTAGCTACAAATGATGTATCAGCAGTTGTAGAAGCCATTAACATAAAAGCTCTGATAGCAGTAGTAGTGGTATGAGTGGTAGGTGTAAGAGCGATGATTAGTGCTATTGGTGGAGATCAGTTGGTGGAGATCAGTTGTAAAAGCATAAAAGCAAACCAAATTGAGAATTCCTGCATACAAATAGCTATTAGTGAGCCAATCATTTGCTACTAGAAAGGGGTTGGGTTTTCAGTTGAAATGGTGAGCCTGTGGACGTACTTTTCATGCGCACAAAAATTCAAATTCATATCTGCAAGTGTACGTGAAATTCATTCTTAAATTCAATTCTTTCGCCTGTCACACGCAAGATAAAAAGTAGCTGAACCCCCATCCATAGATAGCAATAATGTCAGAAGCATATATAGTAGCAAGCGCCAAGAGAAAAAGACTCAATAAAGCCATGATGGAAATTTGGAAAGCAGTAAAAGCCACATGCATTAGTAAAGGAGAAGCAAAGATCAATCAAGTGCAAGAAGCAGTCAAAGTCTCCACAAGTGCGGTAAAATAAGCAGCGGCGAAGATCCAGAGAGTAAAATGATAGGTGGTCCAGATAGCTTCAAATGTCCTTGCAGTAGAGAGAGCAGTAGAGGGGGAAGCTGCCTGGAGATTCACAGAGGCCGCCATAAGACAGAAAGTAGTGGAGGTTCGATGTCTCGATGAGAGAATGTTGAGTGTGGAGAGATATAATTGATGTAGTAGGAGATCAGTTGGTGGAGATAAGTTCTTTCCCTTTGATTCAGAGTAGAGATAAAAACAGAGATAAAAACTTGCTCTTTCTTTCTTATTAGACAATGCATTCTGCATGCATGATGAATTCAAGAAATGGAAACACAAATTGACTAATAATTTCCTAGCTAAAAAAAGAAAGCATGTTCCTAGAGTGCTCCGTATATAGGTTTCTCGCACTTTTCCCCTACGTCCTTCGCCTAGAACACAGTAAATCTGAATCGATCTATTAATGGATATTACCTGATACAGAAAGCTTTGGGTGCACCTGGCTGCTGCAGGCTTCTGCCTAATGTCCTTCCTGGGTATACAAAGTAAGTAATATAAATAAGTTCCATAAATGGGTCGGCTTAGACTACTATGTTTCTATGCGGATTTCTAGGACAGAACGAACGAAGAAAACTGGGGAGTCAAAAAGGTGTTCCGAATGAGACCGGACCAATATTCCAATGGTAGCGAAGCCTAGCGACATACGGAAAAGGGACCAGCCCGTGCACTCGGGGAAGAACGACAAATTCAACTGGATTATTGGACCAACCTCCTTCGGGAACACCCCAGCTTTGGTAGTAATTCGTAGGAGCACCTACCATTTGTAACCCATTTCACTTCTATTCCATTCCAGTAAAATAACCCATAGCACACCCCCACTAGGGATAGGAATTCTGAGATTGATCTGTGGACGGGAGGAGCCTGTGAAGAAGGAACACCTTAGATGCGCTGGGAGAGGGTCGGCATTAGCCAATATATTAACCCCGGCCTACTGAGGTTAGTACACTTTACTCGTCTCTGACATCCCAGGTCTGCTCTCCGAACCCTACTCCTATGTGTGGAGAGTAACGACACCCCGCAGGAGCATCTACCGTTTTACGGGCATTTCGCTCGTATTTTGATCGATGCTTCACAGTCAGGTGCACGAGCCATTTTTCCAGCTTTAAGGAAGTCAAAATTAAGGGACAGGTCGGGGGGGCCAATTTGAGAATTTATCCGTTTCACTTTTGTTCACTGTTCAAGGTCACTGTTCAATATTAACGCGTGTTTTTCTCGCGCATTTCATTATTGTTCGCCGGGGAGCTTTCCAATTATCGTGGTTCAGCAATAAATTGATAGGTTCCCCACTGTCAGCAGCAGCCATTTGACGTTATTCTCAGGTAGAAAATGCGCGGAGAGACACTAAGAACAACAAAGGTCTCACCCTGCTCGTTTCCCACCCACTGGTGCATCGTCTCAAAAAGGAATTGACCGAATCCTACTTCGTGTTCCTACAGTGCAGTGACAATCTAGGGTCATCATACGCAGTTTCAATACAGAGCTCCAAACAGAAATGATATCTGCAACAATGAGTCAAATGAGTCAGATGAAGTCAATCAGATATTAGCGCCTTATGCAGAGAACCTCTGAAGGGCGATACACTAATGTTATGAACCAAGTGGGACACCTAATGAACCGGTGAGGGAGCGTGCGAAACTTACTTAGCTTTCAATACGTTACGTACTATTAAGTTACTTATTTTGTGGAGGGATTGATCGCTCGATTGTACACAGCCTTGAGCTTCCCTCACCCATATGATGAGTGAGCGTTAAAACCCTATATTGGGGGGAAAACTAAAAGGTTATACCCTATATTTCTTCCCTTCAAATCGCTAGCTAGAAAAGGTTATCCCTTTCGTGTCACGAGGAAGGGGAGGCGTGCGTGACAGAACCTTAACTCACTTACCTGAGCATAGCGTAAGGGATCTCCTTCCCAAGGGATCTCCTGACCTTGGGTGGGATAACCTGACCTCCCTTCGCGGGGGCAAGGGTGAGGGTGAGGGAGGGATTCTTAAATTCCCTTCCTAAATTGCTCCGAAAGTATAACTCCGATAATAAAGAGATTTATTCGTTTGCCTGATTACAGCTATGAAATTATCCTTCTGTAGCTTCGCCTCTCATTTTTAGCATTTTACAAGTAGCTCTGCCCCTTTACCACGAAAGAGAGTGTTGTTTGTTCGTAATGAGCCAGGGTCAAAGAAGCCAACTGATTATTGAACCACTGGAATGACCACCCTTTTGAACCTAATTATCCCGTCAACTGCATTCTCACAAACAAGGAGGAAAGGAGGAGCATGGTCAGAAGGAACATCAGTTGCTTTCGGAACTCTAACTAACGCCCTAGTAGTTGACTCTCTCTCATATCGACCCTTCGGTGCCACCTTGCTCGAATCTATCGTCAACATCCGTCTTCAGACAAAACACTAGCGTATTTTACACGAGTAGCCCTTGGCATAGATGTTGAAAGGTAATAATCATAGATAGCTTGTAAATGGAAAGAGCATCTAAGCCCAAGACGACGAAATGGCACGAATTACTCACCCGAACGTGAAAAACCAACCACTGGATGGAAACACCACTCACTCTTTTAAACCATGCCAGCACCCGAATAAATCTTGTAATAGAAAGGCTCACCGCCAAGCATTGGGCACGTCATTAGTGTTTCGTCGGACCTATCCTTATTGGTTGGGATCTAACGAACTAAATTGCATATATAAAGAAGAGCTTCAATGGAGTTACGATCGGAACCATCCAGTTCGAGAATGAATCTAGTTCCAGCAGTGACACACCACGTATCAAGATGAGAACCTAATCACGTATCTTATCTTATCTTAAGAGAACCGTAATCACTCTTGCAGCCGTCTCTTGCAGCATCACCGTAAACATTGAGGGATTCGGGCGTCGATAGACCTAATTGCGTATATTGAACCGCTAGTTCCGTGAAAGATGCACCGCTAAACAGTAGGCTTTCTATCTTTCGACCTTACTTCCTTGGATCTACCTCCATTAGATTGATCGGAGCCATAGAACTCTTCACCAGCACATTCATAGGCCTAGGCTTAGTCATAAGTCACAGCTGTGGGCTCACTTATTGGAATGAGCTTCCGTGGCAAAAGATTTTAGTTAATAGAAACAAAAGCTGAAGCGGATCTTCCAGATGGCGAAACACTGTTTGTCGTCTCCGAAAGAGAAAGGCTCACCAGCATAGTAAGATAAGAGAGGAAGGGACTAAGACCGCTGTGAAACACAGACATAGTAGAAGTCAACTGGCGAATCCGACTTTGTTGGCAGATGAGATGAGGCGGGCGCGGAACCTTCTCTGGTCGTCTACCCAGGTGCATCGATAGCCAGATGCTGAGGTTTAAGAGCCAGCTGCTGACATCACATCGGTTGCGAGAACCACTTTTGGAACCGGACCATGAAGATGTAAATGATCGTCCAAGTCTTTCTCACCGTCCGTCAGTCACACGCGTGGTTGAATCTCTCTCAATGACCGAGACCTACTTCCGAGTGAGTGTGAAATGCATATTTCTAGTCGGCATTCTACAGAATGCCTCCTTGCCCCTTTGAACCAATCGGATCTATTAACTACGCCGCATATAGTTTATATGAACTACACATAGGAGTAAACCGCTGAAGAGACAGCTGAAGAGACAGATGCTAAGTACTAGATCCGCTAAACTTAGATCCAGGGGCTCACCACTTCAGTTGGAGCAACTTATGCCACGGAACATGTTAGAGCGACTTCCTTACTTGCTAAGGAACATGAATTTGGAAACGGTATAAACTAAACGGGCACGAGCAAGAGCTCCACTCCGAAAGCTACCGATGAGTATTGTAACTTAGAGCATTGTACCTGAACTTCTAAATGACCAGACTGGAAAGAAGAATAGTGACTGAGAAGATTTTCTAAGATCTGGGTCACCAAACTGAGTGCCTGCGGCCCCCAAGCTGGTAGGTGTTGCTTCAGATGGTAGCCGCGGATCCACTCGACTAAGTCCCCCTTAAGGTATAGGCGCATTAACGTGCATTATATATTATATTATCCAAAGTGGGAAATATCTCCTCTCGGTAGCTGTAGGCTGTTGTTAATCCTTCCGTGGTACCCCTCCCTCTTGAAGATGTGGGCAGTTGCGTACTGAATGCTTACTTAATGCGGGAATGTGGAAATGCAGACTGTTCCTTCCTGGGTGAGTGTACTGGGCAGGCCTACTGAAAGGGGAAAGGGGAATGCGGGAGAATGCGGACTGTGGCTATCGGACTGGGGCTAAACAAGTGAATCGGCACCTCCTGGGCCTGGGGGATTTAGAACTGGTAACGTCACCATCCTGGTCACGTGGGAATGGCAACAGGTGGGGACAAAAAACCCCTTTCCTGTTCACGTACGAACACTTCCTTTGGGTTACGGGGGATCTCCGACCGTTCACAACGGGTCACACGTGGACAACCACCATCTCCAGGGCACGGAGTATTGCAACAGGTGGGGACAAATCACGTCTAACTGGGCAAGGGGTATTATCGGTAAAGCCCCTAACCTAACTAACCACCTAATGATTGTGTAACCTCCATTGTGTAAAATAAAGCATCGAACCTCAAGCGGATCATACCTCAAGCATCGAACCAGCTGCATCGTGTAAAATAAAGCATCGTACCTGCATTGTGGAAACCTCATCTCACCTGCATTGTATAAGCCTCATCTTGCGCCTCATATAACTCCCCTAATTGTGTAACCCTCATCTCGTGTAACCTCATCGTGTAACTTAATCCATCGTACCTAAAGCATCAAACGAAAAAAAAGCATTGTGTAACATAATGCATCCACGTGTAACCTGCAACGTGTAACCAACCTTTCTATTTCTGCCCGCATTCAGTAAGCATTACCTTTACCACATTCCTTTCAATCCACCATGCCTAGGAGGTTGTTTGTGCACACCTGGGTTTCAATCCCATGTGAACAGGAGCTAGCGGTTCTAAGTGCGTGAAAACTGTTCTATACCCACGGCTTTACTTATTTCTCTCTTCTTTATCTAAAAGGTAATTGAAAATAAGGTAAATAAATACCAGGCGCGAGAGCGTCTCAGCTTCGGTATAAGATACTTAGCTGAGCTGGGCTCATGGGATGGGAGGATTGGCTGCTCGCTTTGGCTTATAGGCTTGGATACTTGGTTACTTTGATGGGAACTCAGCTACTCAACCTGATTAATCAGATGGGCTACCGGTTCCAAAAAAACACACTCATTCGCTTTTTTGTTGAGCACCTCTTTTTGCTCGCTAGCCGGAATAATGACTAGGGATTTGAACACCTCAAGTACACTGTATGTCATGCCTACCTGTTTATATCTCTTTATTTATGCTTATGACTTTTCAATTTACCCAACAAACGAGACATGTGCCACGATATAATGGAAAGACAAACATGTTGCTAGAACAAGTTGACTATGCAATTGGCAAGGAAATGGAAATTGAAATGGATGGCTTCTTTTCTGTTTGGGAACCAATGTAGATGCCTTCTTTTAATTTGACTCCATACTTAGATACTTGAGCTGGGCCTACTTGGATAGGCTTCCGGTTCTAGAAAACAGCCTCATTCACTAGTTTCATATAATACAATTGCTTCTTTTTTCCATTCCATTCCAGCCAAGCATAAATTGAAATGGATTTTATCTTTACTGAAATATACCTTTTCAGAGCGTTTCCCTATAATTGACAAGAGGCAATCACTCGATGACTGGTTTTGATTCACTCGATGCCGGTATTCAACGCCAGGTGTAGATCCCCAGGAGAGGCGCCCATTAACGCTAGCCGATACCCAGGAAAACATGCCTAGAGCATGAAAGCCACTAGTTGATGCAGTCAATACAGGTTGCAATGCCAGAGCTGGATGGGCGGGGATAAGAGGCTTGGTTTACTCTATACTTGGCCACTCTACGAGAATACGCTTGTTATCAATGCTGGTATTCAATGGCCGGTACTCCACGCAGCCAATGGCCGGACTCTTTAACGATACTTGATACAGGTTTCAATCACTCCATGCCAGGACTCTTTTCCGCTACTCGATCCAAGAGTCCTAGTCGCCGCTATATAGTCGATTCAATAGCGATTGGATTTGATTGCTTTATTATACCTTCCCCACCCGGACTAGTGAAAGCCGGGGTAGGGGTTGCACGAAAGAGAATAGATGAAGGACACCCAGTCTCCACGCCACGATGAGGGAACGAACCTACGCTATGGCATTATACTGCTTCAGGTCACTGAACGAGACGGAACCGGAGGTCCTACAACAACACATGGGAGCTAATCCAAGGGACCTAATTGAAGGGGGACTAATCCGCAGGACCTACTCAATGGGACTAAGCCGCAGCGAGGGGCCTAATATACAGGGGGCTACTCTATGGGGAGGGGAATAAGACACAGAGCTCACCCCCGCTTCTAGCTTTGATGCTTCTTTCTCGGATGCCGATGATGGTGCTAGTGAGGATGCTACCCTTGTTATTGCATTTGGATCTTGATCTCTAACTAGTGGTTCTGGAATTGCACCTGGG
>Ga0213500_10000003_pt1 | contig 54977 bp, 31 predicted proteins | sample Redfir_Yose_2_Me_FD_150978 | JGI IMG/M metagenome (GOLD analysis project Ga0213500, IMG submission 150978) | Leaf-associated microbial communities from Abies magnifica in Yosemite National Park, California, United States - Redfir_Yose_2 | ecosystem: Host-associated > Plants > Phyllosphere >...
TTTTTTACTAGGTACTTGAGCGCTTGGTGGTCGGTGTAGAAAACGAATGGATTAGCTAGCAAGTAGTGTTGGAACTTCTGCAGGGCAAATCAATTCCTAACCCTTATTTTACTTATTGGGTGGGGGGGGATCTCCATATTAGCTAAGTCCATTCTGTAGGTCTTTAGCACGCGCTCGTTCTCACCATCGCTCTAAGGCCAGCTCCTTTTTGAGTTCTATACCTGATCAGATACTTTATCTCAGGAAGACGAGGCATAAACGCTTCCACTGAATCTAGCCATAAACGCTCTTTCACGGGCCCGAACCTTCCACTGCACATTGGGATGAAGGCATTGGAATTCACGTACCTTGAACAGAACCTTCCACTGCACAACGGTCTCACGGTCTCTAACCATCTCTTCCACCCATCTATCTCTCTTTTCTACCCATCTTCCTAAAAGTCTATACCGCACATTATCTTCTCCCGTATGTCTCTACCCGCTAGTGAAGTCGTTTTACTGGCCTACCTTATGTCTATCCCGTATGTCTTTACTGGCTTACCCGTATGTCTATCCCGTCTATCCCGAAAGTCTATTTATTCTGTACTTATCCCTGTACTATTCTATAGAGGAAAACAACCATGGGATAAGTTCGTGAAAATAATTAGTCTTAGTGTGAGTGTTTGTGTTAGTGTGAGGAGAGGTACTACGAATGCCTACTGCTTGGTCTAACCCGATTAGTTTTGTCTAACCCGTCGGTATAACCCGTTGGTATAACCCATACTGCTTGGTCTAACCCGTAGTTCCCGGTATTTCTTGGTCTAACCGTGTAAATAGCAGCAATAGTCTTTGTCTTTCAATAGTCTTTGTCTTTCACCACAACTACCACGACTACCACGACTACCACGATAAGTCGTTAGGTCAGAAGGTTAGGTCAGAGTGCATTTAAGTCGTTAGGTCAGGTGTTATCTTAGGTCAGGTGTTATCTATCGTTAGTAATTCGTTATCTATCGTTAGTAATCTATATCTATCCTGTTAAACTTTCCCCAGCCCTGTATCCTTCTAGATCAAATATCCTTCCTGACCTTACCTTCCACATTTCCCGGTATTTATCGCCACATCTATTACTACCACAGGCTATATCTATTTCTGCTGAGGAAGACCGCACCAGACCTTTCATTACCAGACCTTCTCCTTATCCCAATCTGTTTCCTAATCTGTATCCTTGGGGAAAAAGGCCAAAATAGGTGAAGAGAATTGATCATATTCCTCCCGTGGGGGGGGAATCTTGATCAGGGTCTATGGTAGCCATTTGAATGGCTTGATAGGCGGCCTCCACCGCAGACAAGGGCAGGACCGAACCTATGTATTCCACCTCTGACTCGGGAGTCGAGGATTCGGACGGGAACGCCTGGACCTCTCCAAAATAATACAACTTAATGGGAACTGAGCGCGGCTGTGAAAAGTTCTCCATATGGTATGAAGTTTGGAAAGGTACAGCACGCTTGTCGGCGATTGATGAGATCGCATACACATGCGCTAAGGCTACATAGTTCACAGGTGGAGGGAGGGAGAAGGTACCCATAACGGATGAGTCTTTTAAAATCCCAACACCTACACTTTCAAACTGTGCTACGGAACCATCTACAAAAGGAACATTTGTTCCTGACTGAGAGTTGGGGTCAGGTATGCAAACGAGAGCTGGTCGATCGTGACCATTTTCCCTTGATGAGGGAATTTTATTACCCTGAACACTGACAACATGACTACCGTAATTGCTTCCATCCAACTCCGACCGAGCAGAAGATTGTAATCAAGAGAAGCATCAACCACTTCTACCTCGATCATCACAGTTTTACCGCCCAACTCAACAGGCAGAGCGGGATGATTCCATCCATGGGGTTTGAAAGAATGACCATTTAACGCTTTCAAAAGTGTGGCCAAGGGCACGAGCTCAGGATATCCTAAAGCTCTCCAGACAGATAAAGGCATGACGCAGGTAAAGGCTCCTTCATCCACCACAGTCCTAACGATATTCATGCCACGAGATACCACCTGGATCTGAAAAGCGACATGGGCGGGGAGCCTAGGCTTGGCCTGGTCAAGATAAAAAGTAATAAGTCTGGCATCTGATAGGTCGATTCCACCTATAGCGTTCAATAATGCTTTCCGTCGCGCAGGGTAGCTCCGAAGAACTTCCAATGCAGACATGGCGCATGGTGCCTGGGCCAAATCTTCTACAATGCTATAGTTCTGAGCGGCTCTGACATTTGGTCTGACATTTGGGTTGTACGCAGTTCTCCTTACGTTTCATTTCAGAGGACGCGGCATCATATCATTCGATGGCTTAGGTATCTGCAACTAGCCATCTGGCTGAGAGGTAGAAGCTTCCTTTTAAGAAGGTCCTCTATCAGGAGCCTCGTAATTACAGGCTCGAGTGCTGACATGCACATCCTGGCTACACATAAAAATGTTTGCGTTCACGGCATTGCCCCCTTGCGGGGGAGGACCCTAGTTGCCCCCTTGTGGGGGTGAAAGGTTTCCAGCAACCATATTCTGTTGTTGAGGAGGGAAAGGGTTTTGCAAAACAGCGGGTTGTTGCTGTCGTTGAGCAACACCACCTGCTAACCACTGCACAGCCGCCTCCAACTTGGGGCACTTATGGGTGAGGTCATCATCCTTACATAAACTACAAGGGATTTATAACTCGATTGACCTTTTAAAAGGGAGATCGAGGGTGAGGAGCGTAGGGACGAACACTCTATTTTTGGGTAGGGGCCCAAAAATAGAGGTGCGAAGCCGCTTCCCTGGCATAGGAGGGGAAGGAAATTGAACTTTATTCTTGTCTTTTTTCCCCCAGCAATAGTGTTATTATTATTATCAGTCGTCGTGGCTCCCTGTCCAGAATTATTACCCTTTTTATTCTTTTTCTTTTTATTACCTCCGGGTTGCTGGTTGTTCACGGTCTGCACTGCATGAACATCAGAGGTCTGGGTGGGGGCTGGGGTAGGTTGAGCATAAGAAACGATTATAGGCGGGTTACTATGAACAGACATTTGTCCCATTTGGTTTGCCACCTGGCCAATTGTAGCATGACTGGTTTATCCTATAATGCCATCAGCAGAAGGACCTGACACCGGTTTCTCATTCTTGGAATGGGGAGCATTAGGGATAATCTCATAGAGCATCCGAGATTGTGAATACACCAGGTCCAACTGTTGAGCCTTTAGGATGACTTGTTCCTATGTAACTGCCCCTGACAGGGCTACATCCTTGGAGATAGAGGGTAATAAAGACTTTACGAACCAATCAGCTAAGAGCGGGTCCGGAATCTGAGCTCTGATCATCCGACGTCGATGCCTCCACTCATGGATATGATCTGATATATGTGTGGAGGTATTTTGACTAAGTGACGTCAAGAGTTCAGTACCGGTCTCGTAATGGATTGGTAACTGAAAGTGCGTTAAGAACGCCATCGCCAAAGATGATAAATCAGAAAAGGAAGCACGTGGCAACTCAATGTACCACTTAGCGGCTACCCCTGTCAAGGTGCGCTTAAAAATACATAGATGAATAGAATCATCCATGAGGAAGTTAGAGGAACACCACAAATGGAACGTCATAACATGATTTGAGGGATCTTCTCCAGCTTTACCTTCGAATTTAAGAATATTCGAAGGAAGCTTAGCGAGAATCGTGGGCCAAGCAGGATGATGCAGAATCGGGTCATTAGTAAGCTTGGACAGATCGGGGAGATTTCAGGTCGCCAAAAATAACAACGAGGTAATAGAATTAGAACTAGTTACAGCCGGCCCCTGCGGTCCTCCCTGGACTGCACTTCCCGTGACATTATTACTACCACCCAAGGTGGGTCCTAAGCTGGGCTGGCTATAACTACTAGGAGTGTAAGCGCCACCAAAGGTCAATCCAAAATTAGGGAAAGATGTGCCCCCAATAGGGATCCCAGAAATGGGGTTCCCCCCACTTCCTATGTACATACCCGATACTGGGACGTTTCCGCCACCAAAAGAAAATATGGTTCCAGGGACAGTCATGCCCCCAGAGGGAAAAATAGTGGGCATACCACCAACCAGCACTACCAAATAGTGCCCCCATAGTGACACCGATGCTACTAAAAGGGACACTAACAGAAGGATTGGCCCCAATCACTGGCATTCCTATGGGGGTGATAATGCCCCCAATGGATATACCATACGTAGCGGGGTTTCCTCCTCCTGTTCCCGACGAACATGCAGTATTTTACATCCCGAATGGGGGAGTTACAAAGCTACTCACAGAAGCAGATGTATCACAAGGTGGGAATGGTTTAAACTGGACGACCAACGAAACATCTGGACCGGTCAAGGGAGGATGAAAATGAACCAGAGGAGGTTCGTGAAGATCCTCGATCTTCGGGGCAGATTTTTCTGGGACCAGAGGAAGGTTAGTCCTACTCGGTAGAGGGACTCTGCCATCTAGATCTCTTACGTAATATTCCCTAGACACTTATTCAGAATCGTAACCACTAGGGTCGACTGGCCCAGACCTGTCTGCAACAGGGCTACTCAGAGCTGTCCTGGGCTCTTCTTCTCCTTCGGAATCGTTGTGGCATTCCGGGAGCTTCAGCTTGTGCCTCGTGGGAGGCGGCCCTGTCAATTCGGGAGGAAGACCCTGATTCCTCCTGGATCGATGGGGCGACTAGTCAGCCACCTTGATACTTGGAAACTAAGCGAAGAACCGCGAAGACCAAGCACCAAGCTCCTAAGGCAGTCTAAGCAGGGGGAAAGCAATAAGCACTCTTTAAAAAGTCCTACAGAGACAGCAGCAAGCAAACCACTTCTCCAAAAGCCAGCCCCTGGGTCCAACTAGTAAGAAGCCGAAAGGGGGCCTTCCGGAAGTCGGCCTGGGGTGATTAAGTCCCAAGTCCAACTAACGAAGGTGCGAGAGACAGTTACGGTAACCCTCATGCAACAATCACCTAGGGGCCAAGTACCCTCGTTAATACGGGTACCCTCCAAGGGAGCTGAGGTGGATGTTATGCATCTGTCTCAGGTACCGCAAGCACTTACCACTTGCAATCACCTGTGCAAAAACCTAAGAAAAGCAACTACAGGCACCACTTCGCAATCGACAGTCGGGCGGAATAGTCGTGGGTCAGGTGTCTACGTTGGGTAATAAATACAGGACTTCGTCCTGCGCCCGAAACTCCAGAGAATAGGTGTCACCCCAAGGACTTGCCAATTCTACCAAAGTTCCCTGATACGCATAGCCCACTAAACAAGCAAGAGGGGATAATCTCTATACTTATCTAGCTTGACCTCGTGCTTGACGCACATGTGAGGCGCGCTTTCCCGACAAATGCTCCTTGCTACTAATGGATTTTACACTATTTAGTAGTTATAGTTTAAGTTTTCGTGGCCTTGGAGAGTTCACTCTCCAAACCTACACCAAGTCCCTACAATCTTAGACTATTATTGGTGATTTCTAGAAATAAAAAGTATAGATTGTCTTTAGATTAGCGTTACTTTTATTAAGTTGTTGTTCCTAAAGGTTTGTGATAGTGAAACTGATGATGTTTTCAGACCCAAGACTCAAACAAATATGCAAAATGCACTCACGCACACTTTACTTTCGATGAAAACTAACTAAACCAAGTTTGCAGATCTGATCTACTCCTGAAAACAAAAATGCAAGAAACTCATGCAATTCCCTACTAAACAATTTGAAAACGGAAGAAAACTAACTATCATGCAACGCAACCTTTAAAAACCTAAAAAGAGAAAATGTTTTGTGTATTTTGTTTATTTATGGGCGACTGCTGGTCATTATATATTAAGTAATTACGCTTTAGCATCGGGTATCATAATCGCATAATATCATATACAATGAAAGAGAGATATTATTCTTTTCTTGAGGGGCTAAAAAGAGCAGTGGAATAGTGGAGTGGGCGTCTTTTGGGGTATCGGGTTAGGGTCCCGTGAGCTAGAAGGTAAGTGATAACCTTACCTTCGCAGAGCTCAGTCTTTGAGGGGAAGAAATCAAGGGGTGAGGAACGTTAAGTAGCTCGCCCTCCGAGGGCGAGGAACGAACCGCGAAGACCCGACCATCAGGAGGGCGAGGGCCTTGAATGAAATATCTTCCCGAACTCTAACTCAGGGTTTACCTACCTTTCCTTTCAGGACCTTTCCCGTGGAAAAGGGAAGGAGATCACTTAGAGCTAGAAGGTAAGGTTATCACTAGATTTATTCCCCTCGAAGAGCTATGCGTAAGACCTTTCCTTTGCTATAGGTAAGCAACTACGATCGATCTATAGTGCATTCCGGGATAACCTTCCCTCCCTTCGGAATCCTACACCAATTATGAAATGACAAATTCTGGAATCACCACTTAACCGGCCGGGCCCGCCCCTCGCCCTCGTACCTCAGGCGAGCGGATAAATCTCCTCGCCCGCCTCAGGAAAGGTAGAACCTTCTCTTCTTCCCGATGAATAAGAATAGGGTAGCAGCACAGATTAGCATCATTGACCATGATGAACCACTAACACCCACCTTCCTTGTTGGGCCATTCACTGGAAATACGCTCCAGCGACGTTATCCCTTACCCTTCGCTCGCTATGCTCAGGCTAAGTGCCTTATCGGGATTATTTCCGAGCCTGAGGCTCTGATCGATCGCTAGTTACGAAGCTATTCGAGGTCCACTGGTCTCGGGAGGGCTTATCACAGTCAGGTGCGGGGCAATTGCCCCTACCCCTATATGACAATAATAATAGGGGTGGGGCGAGATGAACCGAGGTTTCGTTCGCCACGGCTCCCCCATTAACTTGTCCGGTGAAGATAGTGGGGCTAAAAAGCCAAAACTACCTTCGTCATTAAGGTTGCCCCTTCCATCCACATAGCCTGCCTTGCCCCTCCCTATTTATTAGGCGTAACGTATTGAAAGCCAGTAAGTAAGTCCATTGTGTACAGGCATAACCCCCTTTATTTCCAATAATATAATTAAGAATATGCGAAACATACATTTTTATTTACGAGTTGCGCATATTGCTGTTTCACCGAGTGGGTGGGCTTGCCTATTTATATTGATATTTAGATCAATATAAATATTTATAAGTACGCGCCCCTATTTTTATATTGATATGTATATTTATATCAATATTGATATAAGTACGCGCCCCTATTTATAAGTAGCTAGCTCGGAAGCGGGAGCAGAAAAAAATATATTTCTCGCTGGCTATTCCGGCCACTTTTCTATGTAAGTAATATTAGACCGTAAAGGTAAGGTTATGAATTTGTGGAGGTTCAGAATTTGTGCATGCACTATAGATCTATCTATAGTGCCTACACAAATTCTGTTCTGCCTGTAGCGCCCGCCCCATTTTTATCATATCATGTAGTAGCAGATCTCGCTCAACAAGCGAGAGAATGGGAACTAGGGAGGGGTCTGGAGCAAAAAGCGCTATGCAGCATCAGTAATACCTATCGGTTAGACCTATAGTAGCGAGGGGTATAACCTTGCGGCGAGGATAACCGGGGGAGGGATAACCCCTCGCGGACCGGTTCTTTCAGTCAACTGAGTTCTGTCTGGACGAATCAGCTTCTTGTCCAACTGGTAATGGCTCAATCTATAGATAGAGAGCCTTATGATGGGAAACTATCACGTTAGGTTTGGAGAGAGAAAGATGGTCTGGGGGAGCAGGAGCAAGCTTGTCCAAAGAACGGCCTGCCTGAATGACTACGGGATCATCAGTCTACTCTACCTCAATTCACCATTTTGAACCCCATACAGAAGGTTTTTCCGTACCAGCTTCTTCTACCCATACCGCAGTTGAAGCACCTAAAGGAGAATTTGGTGTGTTTCTGGTCAGTAATGGAAGCAATCGTCCCTATCGTCGTAGAATAAGAGCACCTGGCTCTGCCCATTTACAAGGACTCGATTCTATGTCCAAACATCACATGCCAGCAGATGTGGTCACCATAATTGGTACTCAAGATATTGTGTTTGGAGAGGTAGATAGATAGGACGGACTACTAGTTGCCGGGCCCTAGCTTTATTGCGAGCCAGAAACAACCTCACCTCCCTCAAAGATGGATGCGTATGTAAGTAAAGTAAGGCGTAACGTATTGAAAGCTAGGCGTAGCATATTGAAAGCTAGGAGTAACTAATGTATTAGACAGGCTAGGCGTAGCATATTGAAAGCTAGGCGTAACGTATTGAAAGCCAGTAAGTAAGGCGTAGTAACGTATTGAAAGCCAGTAAGTAAGTCGAGTAAGTCGAGTAAGTCGAGTAAGTCGCGTAAGTAAGCAAGCGGGTGGAAGGAGAACCTGAAAAATCATTTATTTTCGTTTCAAATGAATAAATAGGAAAGAAATGAATGAATGGGAAATGGAGATGGATGAACAATTTCTGGCTGGAAAGATAAGGAAATAGATAGATGGAGGCGCAATCCTCATATTTCCGCGATTGATTAAGGGGTGGGGGGGCCGAAGTGAGCGAATTGCATGTAGAGAGAATCGTAGGGGCTTATAGTTTAATTGGTTGAAACGTACCGCTCATAACGGTGATATTGTAGGTTCGAGCCCTACTAAGCCTATTCCTTTCTTTCCCCTACAGTAACAGTATAAGTCCCCGCTTCCGAACAAAGAGAGGATAGTAACCGGGCTTACTTGCTATATCCCTGCCTGCAGAGCAGTGTGAATTTGTGTAGGCTTTCAGGGAGCATAGCGAAGGGAAGGTTATCCCTTTGCTTGCTTCCTTCGCTTCGAAGGAAGGAAGGGAGGTAAGGTTATCCTTACCCGCCGAGCTATGCTCAGGTAGGTAAGGATAACCTTACCGGGTTCAATTTAGAGGGTATAACCAACCCTTCGCAGAGCTCAGGTAAGGTCACTTACCTTCCAGAGCTCTTTGAGGGGAAGAAATATAGGGTAGGGTCCTGGTCCTGAGTGAGCTCTGCTCAGGCTTTGAGGGGAAGAAATATAGGGGAGGGGATAACCTTCGCTATCGCAGGTCAGTAAGCAAAATTCTGTAACTATATATCGTAGTTGGAGGCGGGATAACGGTCAAATAATTCCCCAGCACCCGCCCGGTACGGTCAAGTAATTCCCCGATCCGCTCGTTCTTCGAACCCTGCTTTTCCTTTCCCCCTTCGGGCAGGCGTATGGAGTATAGCCAAGTGGTAAGGCATCGGTTTTTGGTACCGACATGCAAAGGTTCGAATCCTTTTACTCCAGATCTGTGTGTGCAATTATGAATATGAACTGGTGCTCTTAAATTCCATAATAGCACCTACCGTATTATTAACGATGCATACATCATTAATGCATTAGCCCCTCTAATCTAGCTCTATGCATACCCCAGGGCTTAATACGGATAGCTCTATGCATCCCCAGGGCCTTTTGGTTGAGGGATTGGTACTAAGCGAGAGAGCTCCTTGGTGATCCGTAGGAATCCGTATCCCTAACCATGAAGCGCTTAGGAGAGACAGATAGCCGTTGAAGAGAGAAGCGTATCAGAACGAGGCACTGGGTATATCGGATCAGATCGGCTTTTAGATCCGAATCGGGGTAGGACCAGGTCCCGGTGTTCGCTCGCTCCATTCGGCCAGGCCGTTCTACGGCATCTGGATACCCCAATAGGTATATATATAATCTTATATATCTTTTCAACTAGGGCCTTGACCGGCTTATATAACCGCTTTCGCGCGTATAAACTTAAACGGTCTCTCTTTACGCCTCTCTAGGGCTAAGCCATATCCCTCTCTAGGGCCTCCTATAAGCCTGGGGGCATATCCCTTCCCTTGCTACGGTACTCTTTTCACCCTACGGGGTAGTCACCGTCCTTGAACCGATACGGATACAGTGCTACGGTAATCTCTGCTACGGATACAGAGTGCTATGCATCGTTCATGATATGCATAGAGCTATTAGGTTGGTAACAGCAGGTAACTAGTAATATAGAGAGCAATAAGACAGTACGAAGGCCCCCCAGAAAGGTGTAGTAACAGTGATATCTCTATATAAAGGAAGGATGGCTCGCCTGACATAAGGAGAAACTGCTCGCTTGACATAAGGAGAGCGTTTAGCTCGTCTCGACCAAAGGGAGAGGAGAGCGAGGAGGGCGAGGAAGGAACTTTCGTTGAGTTCGCCCCCAAGAAACACTTTGTTCTTCCACGTTCTTCCACTAACATGCATCCTTGCTTGCGTTGTTCCATCCCTGAGATCCGATGATCTAATTTCAGTTGTTCTTGCTTCCCAACCCAAGCACCGGCTGCTGCGGTGTCAGCATCGGAAAGAGAAGAAGAGAAGACAGTTTCGGAAGGTGAGGGGGAGAATCCCTCGCTCGGCTGATCTGCTACGGCAGGGAAATAATGGATGGAGTGCAATAATGATTAGAATTATTCTTATCAAACGCATCAGGCAGGCACGGGTAGGCAGGCCGTGGTTATTATCTTGACGACCCGCCGGATCGATCTACTAGGTAATAATAGCTTCTTTTACGCGTGAATGCCTTAGGATCACTTTCTCTGTTCGATTGGTTGGCCTTTGTATTCCTATTAAGTAAGTATAGATAGGAATGCTCGGGTTACTTACTACTTTATTCACCGTGGATAAGGAAATAGATACAACAGAAAAGGTGCGCTAGCTGGCTAGATAGAGGAGAAAGTTCCATCCCCAGGTAGTGTCACGAAAAGGTATTATTCTCTTATGTACTCGACCTATTCCCATTAATAGGGAGAGGGAGAGGGGGAGCGATTATATAGGACTCGACTCGTTAATGCTCTTGGTCCATACGAGTAACGCATTGGTGCGGTGCCTCAATGTAGCCGAAGCGGGCAAGGCACATACGCTTCAGTCCGCAAGCCGCCTACCCATCTTTATGGAAGAAGGAACCAAGGGCGAGCGGATGCCTACCGAACCTACGGGGAAAGGAAGACACCCTGGCTGGAAGGAAGCAGGGATCAATCCTCCATGAACACCCCAGTTAACAGCCTTATTGCCGGCCAACATCCGCAGCCCAGTGATCAGCATTTGGACCAGCCTGCCTACTTTCACCGATAAAGCAACGCTATCGCCATACCACACCCCGAGCAGTCCTACTTCTCACCACCGAAGCAACATCAAGAAAGACAAGACTCGTTAATGCTCGGACCTTGTAAGGGGGCTACTGCGGACAAGGGCCTTTGGTGCCCATATCGAGAGGTAGAATGGTGCCTTTTAGTAGCAGCCGGGACCATCCACCAACAGAAAGGGAGGGAGGGAAGGAATATTGCCGAAGAGCGTCAATGACCGACTTCTCTCTCTGCCCCGTGCCTGCCTTTCCGGTTCATGCGAATGTGAAAGATGCAAGCTCGGAGGGAGTACTGCAGTTCTTAAAGTAGAGTCCATACGTATCAGCCGGTGTCGTATTCTATTCGTTCCCTTCTCCGACCCCGTACGGTTCACGGCGGCACCTCCAATCTCATTATTTAGCTAGCTCTCGCTTCCCATGCTTTCCGAGTCGAGTCAATCTAGTATCGCTCAAGTGATCCACCCACTCTTGCTCCACACTGACACTCTGATTTCGGCCGTTCGTCCCATTCCCTTTCCTTCCTATCGGCACCCGTCTCTTCGTGTTCGCTGGGCCCCGTGACCGGTTGGTTGAGCATCCGATTTATTAACTCAGAAAAAAGAATATCCTCCAATATGGTTCGAACCCTACCCCGCCTATAGAGCTACTCAACTCGATACTTTGTATCTAATTATCTGCAATCGGTAACACACAAGGGCCAAAGAAGGTGATAGCCCTGTAAACGTAGATTGGCCATTCTTTTTCGTTTAGTCAACGGAATGGAATACACGAACGAAAAAGGGGGAGGAGAAAGCACCTATATATATCTATATTGCTCCCTGTTATCGCCCTTGCCTTGGTGAAGACCTTAGGCGACTGACTATTGCTGCGGTGGGTGATAGGAGATTGCTGTGTCTGACTTGCCTTATTGTATCCTTGCCTTATTACTTCCTTTCTCTAGGTTGAAAGCCCCTTCTAAGGCCTTCTATACCTATATAAACAAGGATCTACCTTGAAAGAGGGCCTCCTTTCAATCAAATAGTTTCGTTTTCTCACCTGAGGCTATGAGCGAGCCCATTCCATTATCGTATCGCAGTTGGTAGAATTGAGCGTCTGAAGCGCGCCCTAGCTACGCGTGAAAAAGTGTGATAAGGCCCTAGCCCCGTGAAAGAGATAAGGAACGTTCTAAAAAAAGAAGCCCGCCTCCTTTCCTTCTCTTGCGTGGTAACAGCCCACCTATTTCTCTTAAGCTTTATTTCTTCATTTGGAAAAGTTCTGTTAGGTTCTTAGTAGCAGCCGGCGACCTCCGTTTTTTCTTCTGCTTTACATAGCTTCTCACAAGGTCTCCTTGATAGCTGGAAGTTCTTCAGGAGTATGAAGAGCTGGAGGACTTTGTACCATCCATTCCGGTGTGGTTGGATTATGCTCAACAGCCCGGGGACTTGGAGCACATCTTTTGTTGTTTCCACCGCCTAAAGTGATTGTTACGACCACGAAGAAACGACGAATCCCAACTACGGATACATAAGGGCCGAAACTGCTAAGGGCATTCCATCCAGCGTAAGCATCTGGATAATCTGGAATGCGACGTGGCATACCCGAAAGCCCCAAGAAATGCATGGGAAAGAAGGTCGAATTCACCCCGAAAAGAGTGATCCGAAGATGGATTTGACCTAAAGTTTCAGGGTATGTTCGACCAGGGATTTTACCCACCCGGAAGTGAGATCCTGCAGATGAAGCAAAAACGGCTCCCATAGGAAGTACATAATGGGAATGTGCAACCACATAATGAGTATCATGCGGAGCAATGTCTAGCCCAGGATTTGCCAGGACTATTCCAGTGAGTCCTCCTATGGTGGACGGAAAGATGGACCCTGCAGCAGATAACATGGGTGTTTTGTATCGTATCGAACCTCCCCACATGGTAGCGATCCGACTAGAGATTTTGATTCCAGTGGGGACAGCTATGATCATGGTAGCTGCGGTAGAGTGAGCACGCGTATCAACGTCTGAGCCCACAGTAGACATATGATGAGCCCGAACAGGAGATCCAGGAACACCAATACTGATCATGGCATAAACCATGCCTGGATACCCGAATACCGGTTTTCCCGGAAAAGTCGATACGATATGACTAATGATACCGAATCCGGGCGGAATGGGAATATACACCTCTGGATGACCGGAGAACCGAAGGAGATGCTGGTATAATATCGGGTCTCCCCCTCCAGCAGGATCGGAAAAGGTTGTATTAAAGCTTCGATCGGTTGATAACATGGTAATTGCCCCTGCCGGTACCGGAAGTGATGATAAGAGTAGGAATGCTGTCACTGGAACGGACCGCACAAATAGGGGTGATCTATGCATAGTCATTCCAGGCCCGCGCATGTTGGGGATAGTAGTTATGAGATTGATAGAACCTGAAATGGATGAAACACCTGATAGATGAGGACTAGAAATCGCTGGATCAGCAGCTCCTCCGGAATGACTGGTAATACCACTTAGGGGCGGATAGACCGTCCACCCAGTGCCGCTACCCACTTCTACCGAGGCTGGGCTTAATGGGAGCAACAGCGAAGGTGGCAACAACCGGGATGGAATATTATTCAATCGTGGAAATGCCATGTCAGGTGCACCTATAGGAATCGGAACGGACCAATTACCAGATCCACCTATCACCGCCGGCATAACCATAAAAGGGATCATTGGAGAAGCGTGAGCCGTTATTGACACATTATGAGGTTGATGATTCCCACCAAGAATTTGATCGCCGGGTTGTGCTAATTCCATACGAATTGGTACTGAGAAGCATGTGCCCATCACTCCAGCAATGGCACCGAAGATTGAATGTGGAGTCCCTATATCCTTGTGGTTAGTGGGGAACGGCCATCGAACCAAATTTTTCGTAGAATTCTGATTATTTCGTTTCATTCCTTATCAGAGAGGGGCCGGCCCCGAGGAGCGGGGCGGCGGCTTATTGGGCGCGCCCCCCCCCACCAGTCAGTGTCTCTTTCTCTTAAGCGGGTGAGGGTGGTTCTGAGAGGGGGAGATAAACTCCGGAAATAATAACCCTCACCCGGGCTAACAGCCAGCATTTTTCCAGATCCTTCAATCCAACCAACCAATCCGGGCGGGTAAGGTCCTGAAAGGTCAACCCAGTCAGGTCCTTATAAACCCTGCTATTTTTAACCCGCGAAGTCAACCCTCCATTGGACGGACCTTATAATGCCTCACTGTACCGAATACTTATTTCCTTGATCTCCTTCTGCCTACCGGGGGAGTGGCTCCGCCCCTCGATCTCCCGTCCGACGGGAGATCGAGTGATAAATCCCTCACCCTACTATATGGGGGTCGGGTGAGCGATTTCATCGATGGCGGCCCTTTCTAAGGGCGAGGTACGTTAAGTGACTCGCCCGACCTAAGAAGGGGGAGGTACGTTAAGTGACTCGCCCGACCTAAGAAGGGGGAGGTACGTTAAGTGACTCACCCCTCACCCTCACCAAATAAGTAACCCAAAGAAAAGGGAATCAATTCATTCTTGGGCTGGCTCGTCCCTACCTTTCCACCAGTGGTCCTATCTACCTCTCATTACACAATATATCTCTCGAGCACCCCACATCTGTCTGTGGTTTGGACACGGAATCGACTCTTTATTTATGGATGGAGGGAGCTTCACAACGATAGGGACGAATGGTAGTTCGCGTTACCCTCCCTCTCTTTGAACCTTGTAAGTATTTAACTCACAGATAGAAACTTAGTGCCGTTTGATGAGTAACTAAGAACGAGGGAGAGGGATACGGGAAGGATGAAGTAATGGAAGAGAAAGTAATTGCTAGTAGTAACGACTTGTCACGATCCATTGGTTTATATATAATCCATGTTCTAGGTGTATCGGGATACATTATTTTCGCTAAGCGTATATAATAAAATTGGGTGGAAGGGTCCACCCCGCGACGAAGGATGGGGTACTAACTGCCCCAAGACCAAGGGGGTACTAACCATTATTTTAGCCCCTGTCCTCTCCGAACCGCAGGAGATAGTTGCCCATCATACGGCTCACCAACTTCACTTGCTCCGAGAATGTTAGGTCGGGGGGGCTCGGGCGGGTTCACAAACGAAGGTCCTCCTGAGCTAGGCTAGTAAGGTCCTGATCTTACGCATAGCGAAGCTAACTCAGGCTTTGAGGGGAAGAAATATAAGTGAAGTATGGACTCTATTTATTCCCCTCAAAGAGCATAGCGTAAGTAGCGGAGCCCATGGTTGGTTTGTTTGGTGAAGAGGCAAGGGGAAGGGATGGGAAGGAAGGGGCGGGATAAGCCGAATTTTGGCAAATCGATCTATTTGTGTAGGAAAAGCTTATTTTGCCGTCTCCCTTTTGTCCCCTTTGAGGCTTTTTAGGTTATCCCAGAATGCACTATAGATAGATCGTAGTTGCTGAGCTATAAGGTCATCACTTACCTTCCTTCTAGCGGGATAACCTTCCCTTCGCTACCGGTCTTACCTGAGCATAGCGAAGGCCTTGAGCTCTTTCTTAAGTGCTTCCCTCCACACCTTTACTTACCTGCCTGGAAGGGCCTTACCTGAGCGAGTTAGTTCGGGAAGATAAAACCCTTTCTTTTGACCCGGTCCTCTCAGGCGGTCGGTAAGGTCTTACCGGGTGGGTTGGGTTGGTCCTTCCTGAAAGCCCTTTATTTCTTCCCCTCAAAGAGCGCTTATAAAGTGACTCTTTCTTCAAAAGTCCATTTATTCCAGTCATTCTTTATATATGTAATAACACGCTTTTCGGTGTGAGTCGAAGGGTTGAACGCGTAGTAGCTCAATAGTATACTGACGCTGGTGACCTACTTCGCGTAGAAGTACTTTGGGCAGCGTTTTCACTAACTGAGACACTAAGCGTTTTTCCCGTTGACTTTAGCCGTATCCGCTGGTCAGTCTTTATATATGTAATAACACGAGCTTGAGGCTCGAATCATCGATTGCCTCCAGTAATGTCCGCCTTCCTGGAAGAGATCTATTTGTCTATCTCGGAGTGTTAGCTCCTTGATGCGTTTTCGATCAAATATTATATACGATTCACCATGTTGATTCGTTGATTTCGTTTTGAAAAGCATTTGATTTCGATTTGTTGATTTCGTGTTTGTTGATTTCGTGGTGGAATAGAGTGGAAGAGGAGGGGGGTGGGGTAGAGCTAGCAAGAAGGAAGGTCATTTCGAACACTTTCAAAACCCATATACAGACGGGTAGGGAGGGTCATTTCGCACACTTTCAAAACCCATTGACAGCAGGGGAAGGGGGGGCATTACGGACACTTTCTAAACCCATAAGGTGAAAGGGGTAGGGGGTGGCATTGAACACACTTTGTTGCCGTTTCGTTAAATGCCCCCTGGGGGGGTTAGGGGGGCGTCCACACACACTTTCATGGCGCAACCTCTCTCTAAAGAAAAGGTTTAGGTAATCAATCGATGCAAGGGATCAGTGTCCGGTCCGGCTACCACCAGATAAGTGTCTTGCTACCACCCATCTAACTCAATTTCTTTGGTACCCAATCGATGCAAGGGATCAGTGTATTTAGCAAGCCAGTCAGCCAGCCCGTCAACCAGCTATCAAGAAATGATGCCCACGTTGCAGTAAGTAGCAGTAAAGGCCCCCTCGCTTGACCCATTCATTCCTGCTTTGATACGGTCCTTTCCTTCCCTGTTCCTGTAGGCAGCGCGCAATAGATTGATGGGATAGAAGTCAAGACCAGCCAGCTATTGGTTCGAAGGGCTTCAAATAGCCTTATTTCTGAGAACGTCACTTTCTATAAATGTTTGAGGCCAAATCCTTCTCTGTTATCTGAAAACGGCTTCAATGCCATTATTCTTCGATTTAAGGCCACTTTATATCAATGTGTGACCCAAACCTTATTGGGCAAATGAACTGGCATTTGTTGTGAGTAAAACCCACCTTCCCCTCCTTCGTCGGGAAAGCGGCTTCGCACCTTTTTTCAAGCGCTCCTTCATTTATTCTAGGCGTAAAGGGCACTCCGTTCCCCGCCAATAAGACTGACTTGACGGGTTAGTTCGCTGTCGTCAGCTCTATAATGGTATAAGGTCGATGTCGGGCCCGAAGCATCGGGGAAGAAACCAATCTCCCCTCAAATAAATAATAATTGGGAAACCTACTTACGAGTCCAGAGGGACTGGAGAACAGGAGATTTATTGGGGGGAGCTTACTGATCGATCTTCCCGAAGCAGATTAATTCATACCTATCAAGCTCCATCTATAGGTAGATCACTGATAGAGCTGCCCAACTAAAACTGCTCCTTCCCAGCATTCGATCCTACTTCCAATGCCCCTTCCATCATCGGCCGGGACTGGAGGTTGGTTGGTTCCAGTTGAGCCCGGAGCCACCTCTACTTGTTTGGATGGTTCTAAAATGAGCTGTCGAAAGGGAGTAAGGCTAGTGATATGTCTATGTTGGTGTCGTTCTCCATCCCGCCCCTCTTCTTCCTTCTGTAGAGGGGAAAGGAACAAAGTCCGTCTATAGTATACGGTTCATGACTGACTTAACCGAACTGTATAGGAGCGAAGACCAAATTGATCCATTCGCCTGCTTATAAATAGATAATTGTAGACGTCCAACTAGACCATTGAGCCGGCGGAGCAACCCTGTACATTTTGGATTGTTCTTTGCAACTCGGGAACAAGAAGATGGAAAATTCCATTATTCCGTTCCTAATGCTGGGTATGCCAGGCAAGCATCTATTCTAAGCCCATAGTTCATTTTTGTGTTATAGTCTCTGATTCCGTTGACCGCATGGGATATGGAAGCGGATCGGCTTGGAAGGATATGGAACTGAATCAGCTATCGTGCTTCATTAAGCACGTGCACTCAATTATTATTTAAGCCCAGGAACTGATACACGTAAGGCGGCGTTCCCCGGTAGGGGATAGGATATAGAACCGGGAAATCACTCTGTTTCCGAGGAATGGCTTGCTTGGGAGGAGATAGGAATATGGCTGAGCGAATACGACTAAATAGAATGGATAGTCTTCATCTCCGCCCTGCCCGCCTCGACTCCTAAAAATGCGGAATCACTATATTACTATTGAGTCTATTATATACGTAATAAAAACCCGCTTTCATTCTTCCTGTGCCCCCCTACCGTGAACCGGAGATTCCAATGCCCCTACGGGGTGGGTGGGAGGAAGAGGGGGCCCGGCAAACAGGATCGAACTAGCGAATCCCCAACTCTATTGATTACCGACTTGAGTTCGGCACCCGACCGAGAGGGAAGAAAGGAAGATGCCCGCCCGGATATTATCTACGTATTAAGGGGTGGATGAATAAATGGTTTTCTTCGAACACTTCTCTACCACATGTTTCGACCAATGGCGGTGACCAAACCCGGCACCAAGGGGGCAACCTTCCCTCTGGTCTGAAAGAAAGAAGGTGTCAGCTGGATCCTGAATGAAAGCACCCTTACTGGGTCGTTGATCGAGCACTCGATTATTAGTTCCTCTCCCGGCAAAGAATACCCTTTTGGTTGGAAGGAAGGAAGAGTTGATGGGATTTACATTAGAGGCAGGCAGCGTAGAGCGGATCCACAACAATCAACATCACTCGCTAAGGTCGACCCCAACCTATCCGGTAGGAAGGAGAGGGATTAAACGATGCAGGTTCCGCTAGCGAAAATCGAGAATGTTGTAGAAGCTGGGGCTGGGTTCAATCCAAACCGGAGAGGTGAGAAGGAGTCGAGTTTCTATACGTAATATGATGCAAAGCAAAGGAGTAGTGCGATGGAGGAGAACGTGGAGTTGTAAATCCATATATAAGAGACTGCCTTCTACGGCCTTCCTTCCTTTTGAGGCAATGAAAGAAGGAAACTCGAGTGCAGAACTGAGTCTCCGAAGGCACTGTCTTGCCGGGCATCTGTTCCATTGTTTCTCGATAGCGGCTCTGGGTCACCGCCAATCAAAACAAGACAAATCCTCGCTTCATCGCCACCCCGAAGGGGCGGGCCTTAACAAGCAGTCTTTTTGGAGAGGGATTCAATAGCTTTGCTTTTGAAGCGGAGATCGATGGATGTTTGCCACTTGGTTGGCTAGACCCCGACCGAGGGGCGGATACCTGTATCTTATAGTAGTATTAATGAATGGGGTGGAGAGGAGAGGATCAGAGGCGAAAGCTGATGTTTCAAGGCCTGCCTTCGGATGCACAGAGTTAGCTTGAACAGATCTCGTCGTAGTGGGTACAATGGAACCTGATCTCCCAACCCGAACCGAACTAAATGACTGCTGAGAAAAGGGTGCCTCCCCTGGGAGAATATCTGAGATATGGGTCGTGATCTTATAGTAGTATTAACGGACGTTGGGTGGGCGTACCTCCCACCTTACAGGTCGAGTGCTTTCAAGACGAAAAGAAAGAAGCAATCCCCTATTGCTACAGCTTTCATTGAAGGTCGACTCCTTCCCCACCCAGCCTTTAACCCGATGGTTGGCTTTCCTTAATATCTATGCTTCTCTTTATGTATGCTATTTAGCATTACTTCAAAGCATTTCTCTATTCTGGGGTAAATTCAGAGTCTATTTCCTAGTATTTACCGTCTCATATAATGACTCCTTCATAAAGAAGGTAAGTATTAGAGTTACTCCAGAATCAATAAGGAAAGAATAGGTCAGTGCCCTAATAATGACGTGCGGAGAAAGTCACTATTTTGTATACGTAAAATTACGTAATTAAAGAACTATATTCTCTACCCTCGTCAAGAAGGCGGTATGATGGCCTCACTTCCTTCCATAAGCGCCTTAGTCTAAATGGAAGAGTGACTAGGTTCGATTCCTCGGTATCGCATCCCAGAGCTGACTAGATAGTGTATGAACCATCCTCGAAGGCTAGATATACAGTTAAGGCACTCTTGCGGGGACCTCAGGTGAATTCAGACAATCCCCAGGGCGAATGACATAGCAGTGGAATAGTGTTATGGGGCTAATTCGTATCATGAGTGATTATGGGTAATGGAAGAATGGGTATGGTGAGTGAGTGATGGGAGTGAGGATGGGGGAATGCTGTTTAGATTCTCACAATTTCATTCTCACTATTTCAATCTCAATAACTATGTCAATCCCTATTTCTATTCCAATCATTCCAATCAATGGGGGAGGGGGCTTTCATACGGGAGAAGGATGCGGTGTGCAAATTTCTGGTCTGGCAAGTCCCGGGTATGATGGCTCATCACTCGATGGAACTATTATCTTTCAGGGGGGACCTTATATATTAGTTGCTTCTCCGATGCTCCGATCGGAATAGATGTCGGAGTCTCGGAATAAGGTCGGAGTAAGGCCTGCCCTAATAGGGGCTGACTCCCTTAGGTTGCCTCCACTGTAAGGTTCGGCCCGCCCTTACTTATAGGTTTCGCCCCGCCCCACAGAGGAGAGGCCTTTAGGTTCGTCCTCTTAGAGGGGCTTCCTCCCTTAGGTTCTGGGCCCTTACTTTAGATAGAGGGGCTTACCCTGATAGGGTTTCCTCTGAGAGGAGTTACTCTGTAAGGTTTCACCCACCAAAGAAGGATGACTCACCCAACACATGACTTCACTCCATAGAGTGGCCGCCGTCCCCTTTGCTCCTCCCAGCCAGCCAAAGCGGAATCCTCAAATAAGTAAAGGAAAACCTTCATTGCTTGGAGTGACAACTATTACAGAATTGAAAGGTCATACAGTAGTCCCCACCCACCAAGGAGCTGCTACAGACAACAGCACTGAACCTGAGCCTGAGTAGTCAAGAGGAAAGCACTGATTGATCATCGCCCGCTCCGCCCGCCTATAGTTGGTTGGTTGGTTAGTTAGTGGGGGACCTATCCTACTTCCCATTTCTGCTTTAGGTGCCAACGCTACGTTCTAACTCTGTCCTGCCCTGTGCCCTGCCCAACTGCTGGCTGTCTGAGTGACTTACATTGATGATACTAATTTAACCGTAAGCCCGGGGGGACCTACGTTCGGAATCCGAGAACCCTACCAGGTAGGCATCAGGTTGGATTGTAGCAATTTAGACCCGCCACACTTGACTGGTAGGCCGAATGCGATATCCGATTCACAATTACTGCACACGATCCACTGTGAGGGATACCAAGAGCCTTTATTCTGCTTAGGTACCCCGGATTGACCTGATCCACGTGGAAGCGGGCCGAGCGCTCACATTAGATATGATCAAGCGCATACTTGAATAGGCAAGCGTAGAGCTTGACAGGCGTTGACGCACCAGCCCCTGTGAGTGAGATTGCCGCAGGGTTCTTTCGTTATTACGTTATGAAGGGCCAGATACTACCACAAGGATAATATCTGGAGAAAGCTTCCAAGTCCAGCCACAGAGTGGAAGAATGAATGGGGATGGCTGCTTGGCTACTCGCTTTGGATAATATCATATATAATATTGAGAGAAATCCAGGTGTGGTCACAGGCTTATTGAGTTCTTCTGGCCATTTGCGTGTTTGTGATTCTTCCCTTTTTACGATGGAGATATTTTCCACTGCTCCCGAAATCGAGAGACTTTTACCATACGCCCTCCCTTATTGGTGAATCCATTGAGAGAAATCCAATCTTGCTAGGAAAGCCCGAAGACTTCTGGTCATGAATTATATATGTAATTATGCAATTTTGAGAGCTACGATCTTCTCCTCCAGTTGCTCGAGCTAGTTTAATAACGTTGTTTATGGCCGCTCAATAATAAGGTCGGCCTGAGCGGCGTCTAAAAAATTGTTACTTTCGCATAGTGATTGAGGGAAGGAATAAAAGAGTCTCCCCTCCCTATATTTATTCTCCTCAAAGAGATCGCTCAGGGAGGGAGAAAAGAAGTATAACCTGACTTTCCTCCCTTTGCTATGGGGCCGCTACGGAAAGCTTCCCCTCAATCGTTATAGTTCGGGAAGATATGGGCCCTTTATATATGATTCTTACTCACTTATTTCTTTGGCTTTGGCTGGCTTTCCTGGATCTTTTTGTAAGGCAGGTCTAGAGGCTCGTATGATTTCGGTAACTAGAGATAGAATCAATAAGTGACATAACTCCTGCTATTTTTAGCCCCTCAATAAAAGGCGTTAGGCAAATACGGGTGAAAAGTAGTAAGTCCCGGGCTTTAACTGTAGCAAATAGGCCCTTACACGTTACGGCATGGCAAGGTATTCTTGGTTCTTACTCATATTTATTCCCCTCAAAGAGCATAGCGTAAGGGATAACCTTACCCTTATAGCTCAGGTCCTGATCTTACTGAGCTATGCGTAAGACCAGGATACTATTTTATTCCCTCAATCTAGCTAGCGAAGGTAGAAGGGAAGGCACTATGGATCGATCTACGTTGCCGTAACAAATTCACAAATCTGCTCTGCACCCGGGATAACAGAAAGAATTTGTGTAGGCTAGATCTAGAGTGACAGAATTTTCATTCTGGCCTCCACAAATGAAATTAGGTCAAGTCATTCCCGGGATATAAAGACTTTTCCCCCTCATCAGATTGGGGAACACACGAAACAAGGATATGAACTGGGTAAATGGAAATGGAAGAGAGATGTTTCCAATTCCGATTCGTTTTCCAAATCATAAGCTTTTTCTACATCCATATGATCTACTAAAGTATATTGGTATTGCCCGTATGATGGAATAATATTTCGGCTCATGGAGTCCCGAGAAGGTATAAACTCCGACCATATATTGCCCGGTGCTTTCTCGGTCAAATACAATATACAAGTGGGACCTGCACTATGAGCAAGCTGCGCGGAGAACCAACCTTGCTTCTCCTTTCTATCCATTAGTTCGCCGTCGTCGGTTCTGCAACTTGGTCGAAATGGGGTTCTACCGGGAAACCATGGATTTTTGGGTTTTCGCCATTGGTTACTGGTCGAGCCACTGGAATGGAATGAGATAAGAATCTCTGGAGATCTCTTCCCGATGTCCTGGGTTTTCCTCTGTATAATACTTCTCCCGAATGGCATAATTGTCCAATTTTTCCTTCCCCCGATCTCCTTTTTGGGCTCCTCCTTCTCCCTCCTTCGGGATCGTCGTTGGTTTATTCACTGGCTGGAAGGTTCGCAAGGTTATACCCTCCCCTCGCTACTTACTATAGGGGAGGGGGACCGATAGGTATAACCTTCCTTATAAAATATTTGCTTGCTCAATCATGCATGATGGCGCGCAATGCTTCTTCCCCTGAACGAACAAATAGGACGGGTTCTGCAGCCGATCATTTTAGGTCAAATCAATCTCACGTCGCCATATCTATCATGCATGCATGGCCTGACCCTACAATTCATTCCCCCCTCTACACATGCTATTGCCTGCAGCACCCGAACGAACCATTCACCTCGCTCGATTATTGATTGAGAAAGTGAGCGGACCTCTCTCTAAGCTCTGCGCCCTCCCCCCTATGAAATGAAGAAATAAGATGAGTTCGGTCCGATGAATGATATATTCTTAACCCTTCGGAGTCCCCAACCAACCAATAAGTAGTTGTTGGGATGCCCGCTTGGTTGGTACGGGCGCTAACAAAGGATTGGGATCTGGACCCAGCGAATTGTACATTCTATGCTACTATTATATAAGATAATGGGGTTTCGGAACAGCGAGTGAACTAGGTTTTGGCATCCCATCCTCGAGCTTCCATTTCTTCCGTTAAGGGAGATTCGGGAAAGGATGGAATAGGAAGACGTGTTTCCAAAACGAGCAAGATACGGGTTGGGAAGAGGAAGTTAGCAAAGTTGAACAAGATTGGAATGAGCATAGGAACATGTATCGATGTACCAGATTGGCTAATGCTCCCAGGTTGATGCGATGTATTCCACCGGTTGACGGGGGACTTAATTATTGGTATATTTATCGGTCCAACACGGATTGAAATAGGAGCCGGTTCGACAGGAAGCTTTTGGGAACGCGGTGCACCCGGGTAAATAAGAGACGAGATGAATACAGGGGTTAAACGAGCATCCCACACCCGAAAGGTGCCCCACATAGGTTTCCCCCGAAACCCTCCAGTTACTGAGGTAAACAATGTGGAGAAAGCACCTATTTCTGTACCGGTTCCGGGAGAGCGGGGAAAAAGGGGATGTTTTGTTAATGAGAGCAAGAAACTGCTGATAGCCACTGCAATATGAACAGGTATACTCATCCGAGCTGCAGGAACATGTACATGGGTGATTCGATGATTTTCACCTTGTTGAGAATCTGATGGTGCCACCCGAATACTCAAATGAATAGCCATCGCTGTTAAGAACCACCGGAATCCAATGAGGATTTGCGCGTAGCTTCTGGTCTTTGACATCAAGAAAGAAGGTTGTAATAACGGGACGAACATGTTAGAATTTTATCCTAGCTAGTGGAACGAAAGATACATGCATGTATATGGAATACATAATCTATCTAAGGTTATACCGCAAGGTTATACTCGACTGACTATAGGGGGGGAGGTATAACCGATAGGATTCCGCATGGGATACGTACATATAATGATTCGATCCTAGCGCTTTGTTCCTCGCTCCGCTCGTGGCACTCCTTGCTTGCGGAGCGGCATACCGAAAAAAGAGAGAGAAGGTGCCTTTCTTTCCCGTAGCTCAGGTCAGGTTATCTTCCTGAGCAGAGCTAAGGTAAGTGACCTTACCTTCATGCTCAGGTCAGGTTCTCCCTTACCTTCGGCTCTTGAGGGGAAGAAAGATGCGATTCCTTTTGATCAACCCGGTAAAGTCCTGACCCCCTTCCTTATATAACAGATATGATCTCAGTTTCTCTAACTGTGTGAAGAGTTGGCTTTTATGGTCAAGTCAATCCTTCGGCAATGCTGCTATTATATATGTAATTACGCTTTTCTTTCTTTATGGGATGTGGTAATTATTTATTAAGTAATTACGCTGGAGGGCTTGTGCTTGCTTCCTTATTTCCTTGGCCTTGGCCTTATTGATCGAACTAAGGTAGGCACGCATTAGTGGGTGAGTTAGCGTGGGCACTAAGACAGGTAGATCCAGGAACGGACGCCCAAAAACTAGAGTCTTTAGGGAGAAAGAGACAGTAGATCTGACAAAGTCTGGCTTTCAATACGTCCGCGCACCCACACTATTTACTTACTTACCTTATCTTTCCTTACTTACTGGCTGGCTTTCAATACGTTATGCCTTATCTTACTTATCTCTAGTTCTTTACGTTACGTACTTATTGAAACCCCCGAAAAGAACGAATAAATAAGTTGCTCTATCCCCTCCGGGAGGAACCTAACCACACCTATCCGTGATAAACCCGTCCTATAACTTACTGACAAAGCACTTTATACTAATAGAGCTAACACTAATATTGTCTATAAATAAAGATTGATTAGAGAGTAGAAGTTCGATCTAAGTCTAGTAGAAGATATTCTAAGTGAAGTATAAGAGTATAATATGTAATGACTCCTAATAGATAGTCTAAGATTAATATAAAATATAGAGTATAGAGAAGATAGCTAATGAGTTTTTATTCCTCATTCTAATAAGACTAATAATTATTTCATTACTAACTTATTCGGTTGGGTGAGATTCCTAAAGTTATCATGGAGGAGCCAGCCAACAAATAGAGTACAATACCAGCAAGAAGTAGGGAACTTAAGTAGTAGTAGTAGTATCCTACTAAGGAGTAATATACTAACTAACCAGTAGCTTGAGTATGCTAAGGAGTAATAAATCTAGCTAAAGCAGTTCGGGGAGATGCCCTATAGCACCAAGTGGGTAGGAGGAGTGCTTGATGGAGTAGGAGGAATACATAGGTCTTACTGAGGAGCATGCTAAGCGGATGGGTAGGGCTAAGGCGAGGTGAGTGAGGGTAGCCATGGGATATGCCTTAGTCAGGGTCTACAAGGGGATTCCTAGGGTGTTAAGTAGGAGTTATCTTTTATTGATTAATACCCGAGTCATATTAATACCCGAGTCATACCGGTCAGCTCTAGGGGTCCAGGGGAGGCCCCTTGATGCAGTCAATCAATGAGGAGGGATGGACGGCTCAGCAATCAATGATGGCTAGGAGGTTGGTTGAATCGTACTGATAAGAACATGCATAGGGTAAGAAGTGAATGCATGTCTGTTGGTAACCTAGCTAGAATCAATGATATATGGGTCAATCATCATACGTTGATAGCTGCTTGTTTCTCCCTTGGACCAATGACCCCCATCGCTTCCGTTTGGGTTTTGTCTGGTATAACTGAGTCCTCGGTCGCCAAGTTCTCATACATGATTTCATGATGCGATTGAGGTCTCATTCATCAGAGTAAAAAGCATGTATTATTAGACGATGCAGTATAAACACAATGTGATGGTTCCTGTATGGAATTGTATCTCCTACAATAAGTAGGTAGGAACAAGAAGATTCAATAGGTAGGTAGAACCCAGGAGATCTTGTATATAGATATAGATTATGGTTTCCCCTGCTAATATGGTTGAAGAGTGACGATTTGTTGTTCCCTGCCTGGCTAAATGGCCATTCTTATAGAAGAAAACACTGTCGTTTGGTTCGTTGACGTACCTATACCCATCGTAAGTAAACATTTGATCAAGGGTTTCTAGCAACAAAGATGGCAGGCATTTTGCCCAAAACAGAATTGACGAATGACTAAGTTGGTTCTTTCTGCTCCTTTCCCAATTATTGATGAGTGTAAACAGACCTCCCCGAACGAAGAGGTGATACGAGGTCAAGAATGTAGTGACATGTTCTATGACGCGATGTGAGTTTCATATGCGATGTGATGCTCCTGTTTCGAATAGAAAAATAGAAGTTACGGCTAGGGGCTACCGGTTAGAATGTCTCTAAGTACAGGTGGGTACGGAGAGTGTAAAATCTTGCTAATGAATATCGTCTATGAAGGCTAATAGTTATTATTTGCTCTGAGGTCGTTGGGGATACCCCCATAATCAATCTTTGGTTGGCTCATAGGTGGGTCAAATGGCATGGGCATGTTGGCTTTGATGTAGCTGCTATCTCAAGCAAAAGGTTGTAGACGTGTTTTAGTAATGAATGGTTGTGTTTTGCTCCCACCTGCTTAAAAGCACATTGGATTGAAGAGTTGGGATACACATCATTATAAGATGAGGGAATCCACAAGTGGATAAGGCTGTAGTTGGGCCGGGTATAGCTAGTAGCAAGGGTGAAAGGCGAGGAACCCCAGATCTAGGGTCTGGTAGGACCCCACGAACAACAGGAATTGAAGCAATTGATTGAGTTCAATTCGGAGTAAAACACTCTGGGCGGAGGCAAAGAGGATAATAGAGGCATAGGTTGGGACGAAGCCATTCCTATATCGAGATTGAGTAAGCCCCTCATCAAAGGTTGCAGTGGAGAAGGTAGCATGATAGAGACATCATGGGCATACAGGGTCTAAGCTCCGGTTGTTCCAGTTGCAGGGGGTCGAGTGTAGTAGCTCTAGAGGTACCAATAGCATAATTACTAGTTTTAAGGGTTGTTTGGTTTCGTGATAGGTGCTTTGTGCAAATTGTAAGTGCTGGGGTTGTTTCCATTGGGTCTGGGGTTCCACGGTTGCAATTAATGTGTTACCAGCAGTAGATACAAAGAAAGCATAGGGATTTTTATAGGCAGTTAACCTTTCATAAGTGAATGATCTAGTTGCTTGAGTGTCCCTTGTGATCCAACAAGTGTAATTATAGAACTGAGTAGCAGGTTTGGCTATTCCAGGTATGTTGACCGCCAAGCTTATTCAATTGGTAAAGGTTTGATAGGGATTGGATTGCATTTGATCGGCCTGGGCCACGAGGAGCAGCTTATCCGGCATAGGTAGCAAGGGGAGACCGAGTTTATTCTGCTGATGGTGATGCTGTGATGGATAGGTTGTTGATCGATATGAAGACAGACCAGGAGCATAGGAGTCAGGTACAGATAAAGATGCAGGAGTAGTTGATTGGGTTCAATCCTTTCATTATGCTGTATATTCTTCTCCACCACTAGGAGTATCCCCACTAGGAGCTGTAGCAAAGAAATAGGAATAGCCTAAAGGAGTAGTTTCGGGTCTAATAGCAAAGGTAGCTAGAGCAAGGGGTTTCTATGCCAATCTAGTGGATGGTGTGTATCGAGTAGTTGTACCTGTCGATGAAGGATAGCTGGGAGCAGTACCAGTAGCATAAGCTGAAGCCCCAGGTTCGATGCCGATACGAGTAGCATACCTTAAAGCAAGAGAACCCATATTACCTCCATTAGAAAGATGAGGAATCTTCTATCTATTAGTTAGATTCTCTATCCAGGGAAAAGATTGGGGTTTACATCACATTTACAAAACCGGATCAGAGGTTATCTTGTAGCTATAAAAACTGGATTTCCCACCATTCGTCGGTCTAACCCTGGAGCTGCCCCCTGGTTCAATACATGACATTCATATCATCCTAGTAAGTATTCTATTGACTCTGCTGTGTCCCTTATGTGCCGGGTCCAAGCTCCCCCTCCTGTGCTTAGCAACGTGCTTCATAGTTCACCATCTCAGATCCTCTGGTTACATAGTCTATTCCAGTACCAAATACATACGATTCCCTTGTTCATCTTGCCCACTTCAATAATAATAAGCATACTACTCAAGACACTCGACTTATAAACAGGGAAAAGCTCTTAAATAATAGAAAGGGAGGGGCGGGGGCAGGCTCAACCGCAACAATAATAATAGAGCGCCTATTTATTAGAGCTGATCAGACAATATATAGGAGATATAATCAGACCTTTACTGTAAGAAGGATAAGAAGGAGAAGGCTAGACAGCCTACTATTAATCGAGACAACCCAAAAGGATTACTCTCGACTTCTTCTCTAAAGGGTCCTAGAATAAGACTATCCCTTTTAGAATAGTCTTATTTGATAGGAACTATTATTAAAGTTTAATCTATAATATTAAGTTTATCCTGATTATTTATTTAATAATAGTAGGGCTTAAATAGGCATCTCTCCCGTTAGTGAGGCAAGTGGATCAGCTGGATAGCTATCTATAGTGAGTGAATCCATTGATTCAGCTATGCCGAAGGTGGGGCATCCCTAACCTCATCTTAGTAAGGCAATGAGGAATGGATATCAGTTGCTGAAAGTCCGGGGAAGTCTAGTGGCAGGAAGGCCCAGGCTCAATTTGGATTCCTTATCTTAGTCCGGCCTGCGGCTGTTCCGTTGGCATTGCCGCGGGTGAAGCAGTGGATCCGATCCGAAGTAGTGGCGTTGGCGCGGCTCCCTCTTCCGGATCCAAGTGAGGTGGGTGAGTAGGGGAACCCAAGTATTGGCTGGGCATATAGTAGTGGTAGGGGGGGTGCAATAAGTAAGGCGTGGAATCAGCTATCTATAGTACGGCATGGGATGAGCTATCTCTCGCAAGGCAGTGAGTGAACCCGGGAACCAACCGTGAGGCTGGGATGGATCTATAGTATAGTCCAGTCTCAATAATGGCTGCGGATCGCCGACTCTATCTAACCCACCTTCGCCAATTATTCTATTTATTATAAATTGAATGGGAAAATCATATGAATCGATAGGAGATTGAGCCGGAATATTCTTATTTTCCAGTTGTTATCTCCGCGGACCTTCAACGAAGAAAACGATCGAGTAGGCTAGTCAATCCCAAGCATCTTTTATAGCCCTCCTTCCCTATAATTAAAGGTTGAGCTGCTTCATTTTATTTAAATAACCCCAACAACTTTCACTTATGAAGTTTCTTCTGACTCGGCCCTTTTTTCTCCCTCTATCACCACCTCCTGAGGACTATGCCCTTCTCCTCTCCGTGGATGTTTCTTGCTTTCCCGCTGGCGATGACAATTCACTAGTCTCCTTTATTTCAAGGGGATGGTAATTCTTTTACCTTGGACCGTATAGTAGGCAAACCTTTCCCTTGGAGTGATCCAGAAAAGTTCCTTGGAAGGACTGGCTGCTTCCTCCCCCTTTTCCGAAGAGGATGCAATCATTCCCTGCCCTATGGAGAGCAAAGAACTGGCTGCCTGGAAAAGGAACTGAGCAACGGGTCGCAGGGATTCCAGGAGAATGGTCGATCACGTTGGAGGATGTCTTTAGTTTATTGGGGGTCTCTATCACGGGGGCTCGTGTTGACATCCAGCCCACCGTTCCTACCACTTTTGCAGAGGACTCTAGGAGATTGAAATAGATCTCTGGCACGAGTAATTATAACTAATAAAAAAAAATGGGAGACTCCAAGAAGGGCATTTCGGTTAAGGATGTAGCAGGAATGCAAATTCCAAGGCTTCGCAAAGCAATCATTGGAATATTGTTTTCTCGTTTGATCGGCGGAGTTCTATATAATAAGCCGAGCATGGAGACACCTTTCTTTTGAGCTGGGCCCCTATTGTTGAGGCCGTGGAGAGTTATAGAAAGGTGTTCAATAGAAATGCAGCTCCACCCGATGGGAAGTAGGCAAGCAGGATGATCGATATGGAACTGGGTCCTGGACCGAAGACCCGGAATTCCGAAGTGGTGAGTGACCGTTCGAGCCCCACTGAGCAACCCTCACTCACAAGTGATCGAGCACTTCCAAACTTGTATATTCGTAGATCTCGTTCTTTATGGTCAAGTAATTGCAGGGTTAGTTTTCTGCCTAGTAAAATCTGGTCTGATTTGACTGTGTTTTCCAAGATAGTTGCCCTTTGGTCTTCTGTATGCCAGGGTGGGTTTTAAGATCGGATTCACATCGAAACCTATTCTTTTCCACCTTATTGCCTTAGGATAGCGGTGCCAAAAACCAATCATTTGTTCGGTTTTTTTAATGCTAACAGACGAACGTATATAATACTCGAATCTATTGACTGATAAGTGAATGAAGAGTCTCGAGTGGCCTAAGGCCGTGAAACAAGTAGGTCGGTCGAAATCCAATGGATCACTCCAAGCAATGGAAGCTGGAACATTGGAGGCAGCCGAAGTACTTGACGCATCGGCGTTTCAAGCTGATGGATCTATACCCTACTCAAGAATGCATCATCTGGGCAGCTCAGCGGTGGAGAATCATACCGCTTCTGAGGAGCAAAGGCAGCAGCGAGGTAACCGTAGGGAACATTTTATTTCTTTTAGGCAGCGGGGAAATTGACAGTTATCAAAGTGCCTTGCTTGCACACCAGCTTAAAATATTCCAAATTTACATCGTATTCGGCATCATCGACATTCGATGTGGATCAAACTGGCCCTATATATATGGTCCTCACTATATATATATTCGGTGGGTGGGACACAACGGAACGGCGGCAAATACAATCGAGTCATTTGATGAAATAGTTAGCTGCGCCAACCCATATCCATCAAAGCAGTCCCCCCAATGACTTGACTGGTCAATCTTCAAAGTCTACACACACCTCCAAAAGTCAGTCAATGAGGCTGTGCCGAGAAAGGAAGTAGGCCCAAGGTTAGGGTACAATAGTATTATAACCCACCATTGTAATAGCCATCACTGGATAAGAGCCCTACCATCATCAGTGGAAATCGATTTGGAAACGATTAGCACGGCAACATACGTAATAGAAAGAAGGAGATTAGGGCAAGCAGCGGAGCGCTATTCGGTAGCACCTGTTACAGATCCCCGGCAGTACCATACTTAGCGCATCAGCTAAATCTTCGAAGTAAACATCCTATTCTATTCTATTGGACATCAACTACAGGGGCTGGCCATGGGAGATAGGTCACAAATCGGTGGGATCCGTCATCGCTAAAGTAGAGATTTGCAAACGAATCAGAATACTTAGATGGTGGAGAGCAACGGCAGCGGGGTCCGTCCTCAGAAGCGCTTCTCGGGTTGTTGGGGTCGGCAGTACAAGCACTTCGCGTACCAGCACTTCCACCTGATGGATCTACCCTGATATCCAATGGAAAACGTAGCAGAGAATACGATGACGAAGAATGAGTAATTACAGTGAGATCCGAAGGAGCAATCACCCACCCAGCTAAGCTTTTGTCTAAGTACTTATACATACACGCACCGGTGTGGAAAAGATATTGACCCTACTTCCTCATGCATCCGATGAGCGGCGTTACAACAAATAAAAATAATGAATGAGCTATAATAAGGGGCCAAGGAAAGAAGTATAGATTAAAGGGACAGCATTGCCCTTTATATGTTGGGACCTTCCCATAAATCTTAGGGGTTTTATCAGGCAGGACTTGACCGGGTTGACCCGGACCAACTTACTGCCTGGGGGCTGGGTTTACCCCAAAAAGCCAAGGAGATAAGCTGCCAAATGATATACTAGAAAGAGTAAGTCTTCGTCATAGGCCAAGGAGATAAGGCTTGCGCTCCGCCTCCTTCAGGGTCAATAAAAAGATATCCAAAATAAGGTTTGAAAACGCTTGCTCGACCGTTATGGGAGAGGTACGAGCCGCGAGCCCATAAGAGACCATCGAGAGGGCGAGGGTTTGACCGCTCGACCAGCGGGAAAGGAAAGGGTATTTAGAAACACCCTCGACCAATTAATATACGCTATTTATCCTGTGCTCTCACCCTCCTCCCCCTGTTCAAGACCAGTGTTCTAATTCATAGTTGTGTAGGTTAGTTCGCTGTCTCCGTACATACTTCCTTCAGCACCCCGCCAATCAAGCCAGAAAGTGCTTCCAAGCGCCATCCATATGGGGCTAGGATTTACCCCGCTTCCTTCGGTCGGTTAAGGGGGGTACAAAGAAAGGCAGGCAGGTACTTCTGCTGGTACGACACTAAGGATTGATTCCCTCCCACTTCTCGCATTCATTGGGAAGAAGCAAGCGAACAAAGTGCAAAACCTTCCTCTGCCGAAAGCGGACTGGGATTGCTCGCCAGCTGGGTCAGATCGGAGCAACATTGTAAAAAGATTACCCATTTTCTTCCTATTGGGGACAAGGGACGGAACGACCTCTCGATCCGATCTACTTACTGCAGCCTACGACGTATATAATCTGCGTTCCCGTCTCGTCGCGTATAGATGAATAGGGGCCAACGTTGTCTGGGCCAAGAGCCATAGTGAGTTGCTGTTCCCGTTTCCACGGGATTGATCCAGTTGTTGATACCGGCAAGACCCAGCCAGATGATGTCTGCTGGTTGGTAGTGGGAGGACTCTTAGTACCCGGAGACCCGGAGCGCTAGTCTAGTCCAATCATTTTGTTCCTTGCTCTCTCTCAGCAGCGGGAAAGGAGTCTATCTATCTGCCTAGCTCTGGTAGATTTTCCCCGACGCAATCCACAAACGATGGGTAGGACTTGGTGAGGTTGTCCGACGACTCAGCAGCAGTGCGGAATGGAGTTTCTCGTCCGGTGGATCTCCGGATCCAATCGTTCGGTTCCGGGGGAAGGTGGCTATGATGGGAAATGAAGTTGTTATTACGTATATGAGAGATCCGTTTCATTCAAGGTTCACTCGGCCTCTCATGAAATTATTATTTTATGAGTTTTCATTCGTATTCCCTATTGGTCATACTTCGTTGCAACAACTCCTCCCTTTCAGACTACGCTTGATTTACTGCCTTCATTACTCAGAGCGGATTATGCACTAACAAGTAATGAGTGAAAATGTTATGTTGTTATCGATAGGTTGTTAACTCGTTCAGGATAGACAAGAGGGCGCATAGTCTATATCGGATAAAGGGGACTCCCCATATTACAAGCAAGCTGTCACCGGGAAGATTTGCTCAAATGCATAGATGCACGGATGCCATCATCAATCCATGCTTCACTAGTAGTTGGATCGGGAAGGGTGCCCGGGAACGAGAGAGAAGGGAACGACAGAAAGACAAGCCCACTCTGCCCTGAACCCCTACTATAGCTACTATCCAAGTGGACGGTCGAGCTAATAGTAGCCCACCCTTACCAGCAAGCAGGAGTTTCCCCTTCACGGCTAGGCACTCCGACTTACAGAAAGGGACGGGATCGGAGAACCATCGATGCCACCAATGCATCGAAACAAGAATGCTGGGATGTCATCTCTTCCAAGAAGGGCAGATCCATCAACGGATGATTACCACAGATCCATCTACCGCAGATCCATCCTTCCACAAGCAATCAAAGCTAATATGGATACAATTCAATACGTTTGGGCATTGGTTATCCTTATCACTATACCTAGTATTACGACCATATCTATCCTTTCTCCTTATCATTACTTGGAGATAGCACTATTGGTATATTATGACCAATAAAGCTGTGAGTACTTATGTATGATACGTGTAATCACATTGGTGTTCGATCTGTAAGCACATACCTCTTATATAAGGTGAAGTAATTGCATTGGTTATGATTGATTAGTATGATAGCCTATTTCTTATATGAGTAATTGATATTTCCCCTTATTCGATTGTAATCAGCTTGGATCTCAATCTCATCAGTGAAATACATAACACAATAAGAGCAATAAAGGCTATAGTGGTACTAGTAATCCCATAACTATCATGGAATAGAGAAACGATCATTACAAAGAGTGCAATACAAGTATTGATCTTAGAGACCCATGTTACAACGGTAATGACCTATGATTTCACCTGTATCCATAACATAGGACCAGTTCATTATGCTAATAGAGTACATATCACACTATTCATAACATACTTGCTGTTTCCATATTCTAATAGAGTAGATTGAATGCTTAGAACACAGATTAGGTAAATACTGTAGATATTACTAAGCTTGATAACACGTAACCAGTATGCTTAGTTCCGTGATTGAGTATACAACCAGTTTTGTTTCTACATGTACCTGTATTTCATCGATAGGAGCTTCATGTCAGCTTTAAGCACGCAGCTAGTATTGACACCGTATTCAAACTAAACTAAGCTCTATAGATAGCATCATGTTTCTCCATCACTATGTTACTCTAATCAGTACTTGTTTTATTTCTATATATTCACTATTCAATGGATATCATACTATAGCTTTAACACATCACCTATTCCTTGTATTGTCAGAGTTATGGAACTCTACTACTTAGCTGAACATACAAGCTTACTTTAATCAGAGCTATAACTACAAAGATACATGGAATTCATACTACTTACCTTACTAAGCTCAATAAGAGTAATAAGGTAATCAAAGGGCTATAATATACATAGAATCATTACCATTACTTACTAGTAATCAGTGACTATAACTACTCTCTACATGTAGCAATACTCATAGGATAGTGAATCAATGGTAATCAATCATATCTAACAGGGATATGGGTTCCAAGTACTCGGCATGATAGAGCTTGTATCAGTATAAGTATAACCATAACACTTGATTACTAGCTTAGAGTGTGATGAAACAGTGTAACCTAATCAAAGCAGTAATGAACACTGATCTCACTTATATCATAGAGTCACCTCTTATAGTATACGAGCTGTATATGGTATGTTCTGTATAAGCGTTCACCTATTCAATGGAATAGATAGTATTGAGAAGCTTTCATGAAGCTTCATAGTAATCACGATGATATAATAGCTATATCTTCCTAATCAAGCAGTCTGAATCATTGATTACGTATTGCACTTGGACACTGTACAGAAGCTAGTATGATTCCAGTCTCTGTTTTCCACCCCATAAAAGTGGTAATTTCACTCATGAAAGGTGGCGTATTGGAACAGGCCACCTCCATTTTCTTTGGGGCCCCGTGGTTGGGCGGGAATAGATAAGAAGGGCTTATTTAGAATTGCCAAAGAAGCATGTTCCGCTTTCGTGGATAGGTTCAGGTTGGATTTTTTCGAATGACGAACGCTTAGTTGGATATTTCCCAGACCCAGAAACGTTTTCGAAAAGCACGTTCTACTCCACTTAAGTATGAGTTTGGAATGTGAATGATTCCGGCCAATAATAGCACTAAAGGTTCTTCTCGCCTCCCGGTAGCCATAAAACTAGCCCAAGTATCCCTAGTCATTCTAAGTTCCATTTTGGATATGGAGATATGCAGTACTGTACTGCAGTTCGTTTTCTATGGCTCTTTCTGCCGAAGGAGAGAAATCCATCGTATTGATGAAATGCACCCATAGGGCGAGGGAGAAGAAGGTCAGGTCTTCGCCTACATCACGTTGCCTAACCTTCCTAAAGTCACGCTCGCTAAAGTCACGCTTGGCTAGGAAAGTCACGCTTGGTAAGGTCCTGCCCTTGATTTCTTCCCCTCAAAGAGCTATACTCAAGTAAGTTATAACCTGACTTGAGCTATAAAAGGAAGGTCAGGGACTCTATTTCTTCCCCTCAAAGAGTTAGAGTTCGGGCACTATTCCCCTCAAGCCTGAGCTAGTTCTGCGAGTTAGTTCGGGAAAATAGAAAGTGATCACTTACCTTCAGGAATTTATTGCTTGGCCTTATTGATCAAACTAAGGTAGGCAGTAGGTAAGGGGTGAGTTAGCGTGTTACGGCACTAATACAGATCCCACTTCCTTCTATCTATGAAGAAGGGCCGCTCCAATCCCAGCCAGTATGTAAGTAAGAAACGGTATCTTATGAACCACCTAATGAGATTCTATCGGATAGCTTAGCTTCATGAGTGGACTTCGTGTTGGATCTAGCCAATCTTGCTTGAGTAATTGAGGAAAGTGTGTGTGGTGTTTGTTGTGTAAGGGCTCTGAATATGGTGAGTTTCTCGTGCTCGCATGATCCCTCTATCGAAGGACTGGCCAGATCGAAGAAAGAGTCGAGCTGTTCTTCGACAGAGATCTTCTTTTTGAGGCTTTACTTCAGACAGCGCAGTTAAACAATATTCACTGGTGGAAGCGCACCTGGAGAGATAGATTCCCCCAAAAACCCGTTTTTCCTGCCTCCTGCCTTTAGTGCATTCTCACCAAAAACCACTGCTTTGCTTATGAATCTGCCTGCCTTGCCAAAGCTTTCGTAGACACCTGTCCTATTGCTGGGAAAACCATAGATGTAGCATGCTGGTGGGACTCACACCGACAAGGTTTTTGGCCTGCTTGCTCGAGAACCGCTGTACAAATTGATGTTTTCATAAGGAAGCCATCAAATGATTCCCACAAATTGGGATTCGGCCGTAGGAGAATCAAATTGTATCCAGTATCTTTATTCCCCATCTCCAGGTTCCGGGCCGAATACGAGTTATGCACTTATCTCCCTGGGTGCGAAACGCCTGCCTAGCAGCAAGTGTGTGATTCTGCAAAAACCCTTATCATGGTTATTGCAGAGAAAATTGATTTTTACTCTAAAGGGTCACGTTTTGGGGGGGTTTATAAAATGAAAGGCAGAAGCGAAGCGTCCCGAGTTCATTGTGCCGGTTGGCTATGGGGATAAATACAACTCACCCAGAAAGAAGGAAACTAGTCCCCCTTCTCCCAGCTGGGCTCTATCTTCCCCCTCCTATATGGCCCTACCTTCCTATTCGGCATCTTGTTGCCCTGGCTTGTCGTTCCTTTCACTTCTGTCTGTATTTTTTGTGTTCTTCGTGGGGGTGGATGGCAATGCATGAGTGTTTTGTGCTTGTGCAATGGGTCCGGGAATTCGGGGGGTATCCATTGATTAACAAATCTTACTCGGTATGACACTTGGACCTACCCCTGCTAATATGAGCTTCAGAACCCGGAAAAACTACCTATTTTATTTCCAGATCGAGTTACAGATCTGGATCCATAACCACCACCAGAGCACAGTTTTAGATGGAGAAAGAGTAGTGGGGGCAGAGCTAGATGCAGGCCAGTGCTATACGTTTCATCAGGCAGTTCCCAGTTTCCGTTTCAGTCCCAATTCCAAAACCTATGATCTGCATATGGCCCATTACTATGAAACCGATTGTGTGCGATGACTACTAAACCAATCCATCCTTAGCCAATCCCCACACCGTCCAATCCATACATGGGCAATCCCTAAGCATCTAACCCTTCCGTTCCAAAACTACATGGACAATATCTGCAAGTCCCTGATTTACGGCTCCTTTAGCGTAAGTAGATTGCGACTCACCACTATAGGTATAGTGGATGCCAATCAGGAGCATACGCTCAGTGAATAGGAGCTCTTTATATCCGATCCGATTTAGATACGTCTATCTTGAGTCAGCGTCGTGTGCGGGCGCTCTCTATGCAGCAAGGTCGACAAGGACCTTGAATCGAAAAAGGAGGATCGAGAATGAGTACTAAATTATGAGCAAGGCGGCTGGCAATCGATCAATAAGGAGGTCTTTGGACTAGCCTTTGAAACCTCTTTTGTGGGGTGGGACTTGGGAACTGAAAGGAGGCCTTGGGAACTTAATCTCTGCCTAGGTAAGGGCCTAGCCTTTGGAATGCATCAGACGCCTTGGGACCTGACACTAAGAGGAAAGGAAACAGACTTAAACTATGCCTTGGGGGGACTGGCACCTGAAAAGAAGCCTTGAACGAACCTATACAGAATATGACATTGGAAACATCCTTACACTCTATTTGCCTTGGGATGGGAAATGCCTCGGGAACTTAACATCCTCCTTTAGAACCTACTTACACTCTTACTATTGACGAAACCTATGATCAGATGGGCAGGGTTGAAATAGCAGCTTTCAAAACGCCTCATAAACCTCCTCCTTGGGAACAGAATAACACTCAGCTTGGTGGGACCTTCTTACTTCGGTTCTTACCTTTGCTTTGGTTCTTAACTTCAGAATTACCTTCCCCCGCTTTTCATTGCTTGGCTGTCGAGAGATATAATCAGGCAGTGAACGATTTCCCTCCGCTTCAGTTTGGGCTGTTTAGAGAGAAGGGCAGTTTATAATCTCTGCATTGATAGGAAGGCATCGAGTGCATCAACACTTGGATCGACAGCATGAGCAGCAGTAGAAGAGGAGGAGGTGGTCATGCCATGTTATCCATGAATGATACTACGTGCTTTAACTCTAGTACGTACCCAGTTGTTCGTGCCCCATATTTCGTGCCCCGTAGTTCGTGTGTGCCAATTAGCCCGTGCCCAATAGGGTTCATACCCCATAGCCCACATTGCAGCAGCCATACACAAGCAGGGAGAGAGGGATCGCCCAACATAGCTGATTGACACAGAGAACACTCAACATAAACTCCCCTCCCCCTTCCTTTGTGTCTTTCCTCCCCGTATCTAATCCTTGCTTTCCTCACTAGTGAAAAGAGGAGGCCAGGTCGAATAGCTTATTCAGCAGTTTAAGGTTATGGGTGGGATAAAGAAATGGCAAAGGCGGAGGTAATTGCCCTCTATAATAGATTATGCCGCACTATTGAATAACAGCAGCACGAGTAGCAAAGGCTTCCGGTTGAGGCAGTCGCTAAGGAAGCAAAGGCATGGACGGGGGTAGAGGCAAGAGCAACGGCATATCCAGTTCAATAGTCAGAGTAAGAAGCAACAGTAGAAGATTAAGATGTGAAAGATAGAGACTCAAGAAGGAAATATGCACTTGTTATTTACAATGCATACGTCCTAGTTCCACTAGATGATCCACTAGATGATTCTTCATACCCAGTCCTTTCTTCTGTTGACTCGGTTGGTCCAGCAGCATAAGGTGAAGCAGATTACGTAGTAGAGACAGCAGCATCAGTAGAGTAAACGTGCCGGCATAGACAGTAGAGACAGTAGCAGCAGAGCCAGTGGTAGATCCAGGACCAGTTTATGACGTTTATTACCGAGTCGTAGATCCTGTTCCATAGCCAGCAGCACCACTCGTTTCATAAGTAGATTAAGTATCAGTCCCATATAAATTTGACCTCATTGCACTATTAATAAGAATTGGAAGCAAAGGCACCTGCTATTTATCCCACCCATAACCCAGGGCTAAGGGCAAAGGCAGCCCTGAGCGATATGTTAGTGGTCGATGGCAGCAGATGATTAAGTTGATCCTGAAGCAGTGAATGACCCAGAACCATCAGTTGCATCCTCGCGCCAGGACCAGCAACTAAGCAAGTAGGTTTTCTGAAATGTGATTGCGTTCTTAGAAGTAGTGTTTCGTTATTATAACCAGTGCTATTTACTCCCGATTTTATTAATATAAAGGAGTTGCGACCAGGACCAACTCTCTTTTCATAAGTAATTACGGCGACTGCTATCTTTGCGAGTGCTTATGAAATTGGTTCCACGGGTGATGTAAGGGACGGTTTACCGCATGCGCGAAGGTCCTTCCTCGTGGCATTTACGAGGGGTGACCACTGTGATGTGACATATCCGAGCGGTGCACTTCCCATCCGTTCCCGGGCATGGCTATCGCCCTTTTACTTTTTTAGTGCTGATTGATAGTGTGACAGCGGGAACTCCAGAATCTAGTGCCTTTCCCGCATGAACAGAGGTGCTTAAACTACTGAGTCAACTGCGAGCATAAGTCCTCTGTCTCTGATGCCTTTTACCAAGCTGCTGTCTATGCTATTTTCTTTGGTTTTACTCCTACCACCCCTGCATCTTTATCTGCTGGGTCATTCACTGATTCAAAATAAATTAGTGCTAGGTCAATGGGGTTAAGCTACTGGGTCTGCTCGATCTCCAACGATTGGCCATGGGTCTCGATCTCGAAATGTATCTGCTATTATATTCAAGGTCTGGATAATCCCCAACGGGTGAATCTGCTCCCTCCACAGTAGAGGATGTGCATAAACCTTGCCGGAACAGGACGAGATGCTACCTTTGCTTATGGTGCTGCTTCTGCTTCTGGCTTTCGATCTTGATCTCTAACTGGCTCTCGATCTTTAACATAATATCGAGCACAAAACCAAGTTCTTATTAATAGCGCTGGATCTCAATCATCAAAATAAAAAACTACTATGTCTGCCTCTGCCTTTGCTTATGGTGCTGCTCCTGTCCCAACCTATGCCTTCGCTGTCTGTGCTGCTAGTGGTGCTTCCACTGCGACCTTTGGTACTGGTGATGCTATTGGTGCTTGCTTTGCTGGAGGTAGGGGTGGGCACGGAGGCAGGTGCAATTGTTGCCCTTGAATCAGTTAATTAGCCAGATGTTTACCAAGTTGATCCATATCCTTAGGTAAATAATAAGTAAATTGTTAGTGGTGCTGCTGGATCGGCTTTTGCTAGTGGTGCTACTGCTGCTGGAGGATATGAAACAACTGGTGCTGCACCTGGAACTATATCTACCCATGCTTCTCCTTCAAATAGTTGACTGCTTGTGATGGTTCATCCCCTCCCTATTCAGACAGATGGATAGAGGGGAATAGTAAGGGATCAATCATTCGACTTCCCTATATTCCAACCTCTCTATATTGAAGGGTGGGATCGATAGAAAGAGAAGGAGGGGATCAATCGATGAAAATAATGCCCTCTCGGTGGATCTTCCTATGAAAGTGCCCCTATTACTATTTGAGGGGCGATGACAACCAGCGGGAGAGGATATGCGCTGTAGGTCCGGAGCGAGCACAAAACAATTATGTGGGCTTGGAAGTTATAAGAATTAGGTGGGCGTTTCTATCTATTAGTAAAATGGGCCGGGGTGGTCATTTCTTATTCAGGGAGGAACATAAAATAGGACCATTTATAGAGGTGGAGCTCGACTTAATAAAAGAGGAGAGACCCGCTTACTTATAAGTGTCGCTATCTTAAATTGCCCTACTAGATAGCTGGGCTCTATGAAAGAGCTATAGCCCTTCCATTCAGACCGCCTGCCGGGTAAAGGAAGTAGTCGGTTCAAAGCATAGCCTTTCAATTCGACGAGGCGTACCACCCACCTAAAACTCCCCTTCTCGGGTTCAGAATCGAATCCAGGCTCCCCTACCCCAACTACTATGGTGGGTTTTTCGCGCCCAGCGCAGCACGAGGGGGGCATTGGTAGGTGTACCGCTTAAGGTTCTGCTAGTGGCAATACTACTCATATGAGGCGTGGATGGAATGAGTAATAGTGGTTCAAGTACCCGAATGGTTGGGGAGTGGTAAACAAGTGTCTAAATGCCAGTGATTTATCTTCCTCAACAGTATAAAAAAGAAAGGGAATTGTATTTATTCGAATACCATCAAATGTGTTCTTCTCGGCCCCAGCTTATAAGTGTGCCGTCCGGGATAGCGGTATCAAGCCCAGTTCCAGGCTAAGGGCTATTCCTAAATGGTATCTTCCAGTTCCCCTCACATCCGAATGCCTTTATATTATAGGTAGGGGGAAAGATCCAAGGTTCGGGTGACTGTCGGAGTGAAGCTAGGGGAAGGGAAGGCTCGCTCCCAGCCTGATCTCCTTGGCTCTCCTGGATTGGTAAAGAAGATATCTGTCCTGTACTTTTGCTTTTACACGCTAACTCATTGTAAGGCACTTTATTTTGCCCCGTGAGTCTCATTTCGGTAACTAGAAAGTGAATAAAGAGAAGACACAACTCCTAAGTAAGTTATTGGCGTTGCTGGTAGAGGCTCTAAAAACAAAGTGTTAAGGAAAATAAGGCAAGCGTAATGAATTACATATATAAAGAATGATATCTCTCTTTCTTTGTATATGATATTTTATTTGTATATGATATTATGGATAGATTAGGTATTATACCCTATGCTAAAGCGTAATTACTTATATAAGTCGCCCATAAAGAAGGAAAAGCGTAATTACATATATAAAGAATGACCAGCAGCCACTTATTTCCTCACCCACGACGGGTGAGCCTGCTTGCGCATCCTCTCCCTCACCCATATAATGAGTGAGCGTTAACACCCTTTGGTCGAGCCTGCTTGCGCATCCTCGGCGATAGCCTATTTTATTTTCTCAATCCCACCCATTATAGACAAAGAGAGATAGAGATAGAACATGCCGATGCCTTAAATAAAAAACCCATTCTGATCGGAACAGAAGATCTAGTAAATAGAAGGGATGGGTTCTCGGTCCCTTTCGTCTAGTGGTTAGGACATCGTCTTTTCATGTCGAAGACACGGGTTCGATTCCCGTAGGGGATAGGTACTCATTCCCGGTCTCATTGCTGAGTTACAGGCTGAGAAGCACACGCACCTATATGCATCTCCATATATCATATCGATACATCCATAGATGGGTAGAAGAGATCTATTTATATATCCATATATGCATATATCTACATATATCCACATCCATATCCATATATCGATATGGATACAGATATAGATCCATACATAGATACGGATATGGATCTCCATCTTACTTACGCGACTTAATACTGGCCTGGTGGGGGGCTTAAAATGCCCACGGGAAACTATATGGGAATTGGGTACGGGTATGTACAGAGCGTGGAGCCATCCTGCCTGATGGGTGCGCGCTTTCAATACGTTACGCCTTCTCTTCAACGCGTTCTTGGTAATAAACTTACCCTGCCCACGAGGGGGGAGATCCGACTGACCCTACTAAGAAAGAGGAGACTCAGGATGCGCTGCGGCAGAGCCACAACACGGGAAAACGAACAACGAGATCATTGATAGGTATAACTGGCTCGTGGCCTGTTGAACGACTACAGCTAGCTGTAGCGAGAACCTGAGATCGCTGATTAAGGGGCGATCTCTTAAGGGGCTGCTATGTACACTTGGGTGGGCCATAAGAGCCCCCATTGTAAAGATGTATGTATGTATGGAAAGGACCTGAGCGCTCATCCTGGCTCCGGCCGGTACCTATCTATATATATAGGGGGGATAACGAGATGGATCGGATTCCTAAGGGATCATTGACCATGGGACCAGCCGAATCGACGTCCCTGCCTCCCGGAGAACAGCTGTTGTCAACGAAGCGACCTGTACATTCCGTGAGAATGAGAAAGGATTATGGGGGACCTGGTCCTCTGGTCCTGCAGGCGGAAGGAAGGCCGCGAGAGGAAGGAGTGGATGCTAGGAAACATATCCCATTATGTAAGGGGAAAAGGTTTCCATCCGTGCAAAACCAGCAAATAAAGTATATCTTATCTAAGAGTATAGTAGTTTCCCCAACCGATAGGGATAACGGGAAAGGAAGAAGGAGGGATAACCTTGCGGTTATACCTTCCCCTACCCCTCGACTAGTATAACCTTGCGGAATCACCCGAACCCAGGCCTTCCTACATTAACTTAGTGCTGCGCCGCGCTAATTTAGCCCAAGCCGGAGATGAAAAAGATCTCCGAATCCCTTCCTATTCCTTCTTCCACATGTTCAATCTTTTTCCAGCGGTTTTCCCAGAGATCTTTCCCATTAACGCCACTCTAATTCTGCTCATTCATGGAGTTGTATTTAGTACCTCTAAGAAATATGATTATCCACCGTCAGCAAGTAATGTGGGTTGGCTTGGATTACCCAGTGTTGTGCGCCTAGGAGGGCAGCGCGCTTCGGAATGCGAAGGTTTCAAGTCTTTATCGCCCGGAATAGCTCCCTCACCTAATGCATGCGCGGGTTCGGACCGCAGGGAACCGTAGCATGGGGGTACTATCATCGTTTTGCCGCCGCAAGGCTGGCTAATCGCAACAGGGGCGAGGTAGCTCCCCTCAGGATGTTCCGGAAGGCGCATGAGTCCGAACGCTATTATTAATGTGCGACCGACCCGGGGCCGGATTAGTACCTGTGATTAACAGGTTCGGCGTGGGCTGGAAAGAAACGGCGGCAGCGGCGAGTAAACGACCGAACGTGCTGCAACCTAGGGATCACCAGGCTGCTCTTTCGCTCTATAGGGATCGGGGCGAGAAGTGGGGCATAGCACAATTTGGGAGGGAGGAGGGTTTGGTTCGCCCGCCAGCCAGGGTGACTGATCCTGCCGTAGTGTACTCCTATTGCACCGGCAACCGATGCTTGTCGAGCATACGACGATGCGTGAATAGCCCTATTCTTTTCTTTCTTCATCGAATATTGAATCGAGGGAGGAAAGGGCGGTAGATGGTAATGCGATGTCCTACGCCGCGCGTCCCCGCCGAACCCGTGCTGCGCCGCGGAAAGGGCATCGGAAGATGGGCGAATCAGGAGAATGCCATACCAACCAATATGGGTTGAAAGACTGGGTAATATCGTATGATACAACTAAATGGAACCAAGCAGCCGAGGAACTAACTGGATAGGACCTTATCGATCGAGCACAGGATAGGCAAGAGATCCTGTGAGTTATGGGGAATATATGCTCCGGGATCTGCCGAACAGCTGACCCCCTGCCCTGACCCGTACAGTGGTTTTGGGTCTCGTGGGCTTCTGCGCTATTCTCCTGGGTGGGCATACATAATAGCGCATATTAGTATTAGGCTCAATATGCATGCGCAACGAGGCGAGGAAGGAATAGGCAGGCACCACTCTGGATCCAAGTGGATGCTACGCTACGCCTGACCCGCTGAGTGAGCGATCTATGGCGATTCTGGACGCACGCACCGGAGCCTCACCTATATGGGATATCCCAAAGGCCTCCACGGGATAAATAGAAGGAGCAAAGCCGCTTGTCCGCATCGGGCAAGGTGGTTTTTCCGGAGTTTAGATCTGATTGATTCCTCCATCTGGCTGCTTTCTATCGTAAAGCCAAAGACGCCCCCCTGAATTGAGGACAAGGTACAACTGTTGGTAATTCCTACCTATAGGTAGGTAGGGGCGAACTCGAAGGCGTCTGGACATAATCGATATAACCTAGATCCGGGCTGGGATAGTGGCATATGCCATATACTCCTGCTGGGGGGCATCGAATGCCCATCAGTTCCGAAAAGGTTCGCTCATGCGCATCCTACCTACCTACGGTTCCGCTAGTTCGCGCAAATCTGAATGAGTCATCACGGACGAGCCACATGCAGGGAAACTCGCATGTGTGGTTCTGGCCGCCTTCGGTATCTAATAACCATGCTTTTGCTCGCCGCTGGCGCACCTCTCCTAACTATCGCCCATTTTTTCCGGAATCATTTTTTGAGGAAAGACGATTCTACATATTTTTGCCAAATCTTTCCATTATTAAGTACGGCTGGTACCATCCTGATGTGTTTCGATTATTTCGAACAAGAGAGGTTTAATGCTTCCGAATCCATCGTATCAATTCTACCTCCTACTCGCAGTACGCTCTTTATGATCCCGGCTCATGATTCAATTGCCATGTATTTAGCTATTGAGCCTCAAAGTTCATGTTTTTACGTGATCGCAGCATCAAAAAGGAACTCTGAATTTCCCACGGAAGCCGGCTCGAAATATTCGATTTTAGGTGCATTTCCCCCTGGAATATCATTGTTCGGGTACGACCGGACAACTACCGATATATGTTATTCCCGTCAACATTACGACTTATATTATGGGTGGATATTTTATAAAATTATAATTTCCATCCGTTATGGCAATATTAGCCAATATACGAATAGGGGGGGGGACAAATCTATTTTATTCTATATAGAGACATATGTATTGGTATATACAGGTACGTCTAGGTATATATGGGTGGGTATATCTACCCAAATATTTACCCTCCTCGCCCTCCTCGCTCTCTCTCTGGTCAAGCGAGCAGTTTATCCTCTCCCTTTGGTTTTTTTTTCGTGTTAAAACCCTCTATTTTGGGGTCATATTAGCATTGACCCCAAAATAGAGCGTGCTAACCCTCTATTTTGGGGCAACTTATCCTTATGGGGCCCCAAAATCTTCGTGTTCCTCGACCTCCTTGCGTCGGTCGAGTGTCTTTCGACCGTCCCTACGCTCCTCACCCTTATGTCAGGCTTCGCTGTTCCTTGCCCGAGGAGGGATTTATCGCTCGTCCTTCCGAGGACGAGGACAAGCAACGATAGTTCCTCCTCGCCAAACGTCCTTCAGCGATGGCGACGGGCGGCTATGTCTTGATCTATATCCCTCCTACGTGCACAAACAATATGAGGGACTCTATAGATATTCCCCTTGGTCTAATCCCACGACGGAGAGTATCCCCGGCGTAAAGTTCGGATTGGGGGGAGTAGAGCGAAATGGATCTCCTTGTAGGGGTATTCCGAAGGTGTAACCAGGGCAAGGCAACGGCGGGTGCAAAAAAAAGTGAGTTCCCAATACTGAAACCAGAGGAGCGACCAGTTGGTTCACCAAACCCCAACCCAGCGTCACACGATATCCCTCCTGGTCCGACGAAGGGATCCAGTGCCCTTATCCCGACTCCTCCCGGAATAGCGTTATCGGAGCCGAGCCAGGAATGGCCGAAGTGATGAGTGGACACCAACCACTCTCGGTTAGAGAGGCCCTCTTCAAGACATTCAGGAAAGATGCTCACAGGGGCTAGAGACACTCATAGGGACTTCTACCACGCACGCGCTGGTAAAAACCACCCACCTCGACCGGATCTACCGAACGGATCAGGCCCGGTCACGTAAACCACCAGCTTCACCAACCAAATGGTCTTGGACAGAGACCTGCTGCTTACTGCCCACGGAAACATCCGATCCCCGATTCGATAAACCTCACTACTTATGCGTTTTAAGCATAATATCTTGCTTGCCCTTGCTTGCCGGATGGGGGGGATTCATTCGCCCGTCGGCATCGGCAGCAAGCGCGGAACTGAACTATATAAATGCGACCGAGATTCCGCGTGCACTCGATTTCTGTTTCATTGAAGGTTCCACCCACTCCCCCGATAGTAAATACGTTTTGCCAGGGAAATCAAACACCCACTAGTGATATGGTAGAAGCTGGATCTCCCACCGCCCTTGCACCTCATGTTTTTTCTGCATCTCGTTCCGAAACTCTACCTCTTCCCCTTAATACTCGAATAAAGCTCTCCGATATGGCTAACTGAGATATAATCGAGATATAGTAATGGATCAAGCTCGTGGGGATCTGAGTACCACCCTGTAGATATCCTTCCCGCTCCCAGCTTGTTACGATTCGGTGTTACGCACTTATGTCGTTACGAGTTCGAGGATAGATAGGTACCGCGATTCCAGTGTTTTCGATCAAGCCCTCAACTCCCAACCAACTTTGATACTTTTTAAGCTTTATTAAACTCTCCCTCGTAATTGATAATCTTCGTCCCGTGATAACCCCGCTTCGCCCTTCGCTAATAAGTAAGACCTATCTATTCCCACCTCCCCATCCCGTTTTAATCCGTTTATGCTCCTGTCCCCGGTGATCCATATGCCCACCCAGTTATATAGATAGGGCCTCGAATTCCTATATACCGCCAAGTGAGATGCTGTAAAAGAGATAGATGCTTAGAAGGTATTTATTGCTTGTCTGCATCGGGCAAGGAGGAAAGGATGTGAGAACTAGATCACTGGCACCGAACTAACTATTTACAGCTATCCCTACTATCTATAGGGAATTCGAATAGGGCCAACAAGAGACAAGATAGATGTCGATACATTCCCGAATCGATTCACTTGTTCGTATCTAGCCCGAGATTGATCCAGGCACGGAATAGAGACTGACTCGATCGGCATGGATAGATAGATGGTGGCATCACTAGGGATTCGCCCAGGCGAACACGGAGATATGAAGAGGGAGGGCCCTATAGATAGTAGGGGCCGCATGTGTTGAGCATAAGCATATAGTTAGGTTAGCGTTCGATCGGACGGACCTACACGGTAACAAACAAGACCTAACTAGATGCCGGTCATCGGTCATATTACGTCCTAGCGATTGAAGTGGATCGGCGGGAAAAAACGTAGAGAAGGCGCTATCTACCCTATCTCGCCCTACCCCTACCCCCAGGAGTAAGTGTGATTCCCCACTCTATATCGATCGTTTCTATATCGTTCTCTCTCTTCCGATCGGTATAGGTTCCCTCCGGGCGAACCACGGTGCACCACCACCACTCATTCTATGGACGGGTCGGTCAGGCACAGATAGCGACAGGGAGCGTCTCTTCCCATTCACTCCCCTGCGAGCGAAAGACACGAAACTAGTCGCATGATTCGCTTGGTAGAAGACCAGCCGTCTATCTAATCTCATGGTGTGCGCAAATTAGGTGTTGGTCCCGCAACTTAACTTATCCGACCGAAAGGCTTTGGGGGAAGAAATATAGTGGCGCCCAGTCCGTCCCTTCCCTTGAATCCCTTAGGAACTAGACCCTACGGGATGGGGGGGGATCAACCGCAAAAAAAGAGAGATATCATTCTTTGGCCAAGTATCTAAGTAATGTGCCCGGAAAGCAAGAAAGCCAATAAAAGCCAGGAAAGCAAGCGGCCGGATTAGTAACCCGATACCGGGGTCAGGAAAGTAAGGAACTAAAGGAAAGCGCTATCTCTCCAGATCGTGATTTTTGAGACTATATCCTGCGCGGGAGTTGGCCTTTCCCTTCTCCTTAGTGAACGAAGCAAGCGGGAGCAAGGGCCTGAGCTCATAGTAAGTGATAACCTGGCCCCCTTAGATCGAGTAGTTGGCTTGATACACTATAACGTCCTCTACCCGGTGCCCCCTTTCTCCTGGACCCATACAGAAGCCTTCCTTGCTAACGAATGCCCACGCCTGCCTTGAGAAAGGAAGGAAAAGGGATCAGTAATAAGGAATGCCTTCTTCTCTCTCTACTGCCTGCCCTGCCTTATATCTCTTATCTCTAGTCTAGAAGAGAAGCCAGGAATAATACACCAGTAGCCAGGGGCATATCACACACTACTCTTTTACCTGCACCAACTAGACCTGGAGTTTGTTCGCCTCTGTATTAGGAATTAGCACCGAGCCATTATCACGCTACCAACCTGGTTTATTAGGATGGTTTTGAAACAAGCACAGCCTTTCGAGGATCATTTGCTACCGACCCAACTCGCCTTTACCCACTTACTACCGAGCCTACAGCTACAGCACCCATAATTCCCCCTGTATGAGGAACGAGCACCGGTAACTAACTGAGACATAGAAGCAAGGTACGAAATAAGTAAGGAGCAAGGTACCCAATAAGGAGCGAAGGCTGGGAATGGCCAGTAATCAATTGAGGTTCTGAGGAGGTTCATACATATAGCTTTTCGTTCGCTATAGGTCTTCTCTCACAAGCTGAAAGGGACGCTAACGCTATAGGTCTTCTCTCACAAGCTGAAAGGGACGCTCTGTTTACTTGACCCACAAACTAGAATCTCCAGCAAGAGAAGCCTCAGCTCTGGCTAGTCCCAAGGCAGAGTTACACTGGATATACAGTAAGACTTAGTATCTATCTGTCTCAAAGAATCAATATCCTTGGACTTCAACTTTAGTCTTTCAATATCCTTGGACTTCAACTTTAGTCTTTGGTTGGCTTCAAAGGCATTGGTTGGCTTCAAAGGGCATTTGCTTGCGTTCTAGGGACGCTAACGCTATAGGTCGGTCCTCCGTATCACGGCAAGGGACGCTAACTCATACTCAGCATTCTTACCTCAGCAAAGAAAGAGAAGCTATAGAAACTCGATCTCTACGGAAATATACCCTCTCAATCTCCACTGATGCAGAACAAGCGCCTATACCCTAGACCTAGAATACTACCCTGTAATTCATTAAGGAAGTTAAGCCAGTTCATCATATGCTTTCAAAGGGACGTAACCCTTGGAGAAGTCAGACTGAAGCTGCTGCTCTTATGCTCTCTCTCATAGGAAATGGGAGAAGGATAGGATAGTCTCTAAAGGCTTATAGTCTATGGAAGTCAGACTGATCCCTATTTGTCTGGGGAATAGTCTCTTCTTCTTCAATTGAGCTCATTACTTACAGGAAGGAGATTGATTGAGAGACAGTGCCGGGAAAGGGACGCTAACGCTAGATCACGGCAAGGGACGCTAACGCTAACTTTCCAGGGACGCTAACGCTAACAGAAAGGACGCTAACGCTCGCGATATGCTCCTTAAAGGGTTACGGCCTTTGGATGCGCTAACGCGAAATAATTCGCATTATATGAATGTCATAATAACATATAAATGACTATGTTCTATAAGGCCCCGCAAGCCAGCCTTAACATAGACTGCTTTCAAGTCGGTCACGGAAATAGATAGCCAGCACCACCAGCAGCACCAGGAACTATCAAAGGCAGGAGCCTTGCATAATTACATATATAATATGAATGCAAATTCCCCAAAGAGAAGGGCCTCAAACCTTGCCTTTGCCCTTCACCTTCATGCAGCACCGAGATAAGCAGAGCCAGGGGCTAGGTCGAAGGCTAGAGCAGGGGAAAGGTTACAGGCATCCATCCGGTGAGAGGCTCCATCCTTCCCGGTGAAAGGCTACTGGCATCTGACTTGGCATGGCTGGTGGGGTGAAAGGCTAAAGGTAATAGGCTTCTTTCTGTTTGACTTACAGGAGATTGAGAGACCGACCAATAGGTCATTTCGAAAGCGAGTAGCGCAAAAACAAGCAAATAGGAACTCAAATTCAATCACGCCTGCTATCCCGTGGTTCTTCTTCCCCAGGCCGGCCTGTGATGCGGTCCTGCTCTTCTTCCAATGAGAGGAAGGAATACTATGGAAATTGATTCCTCCCAATTCTTGAAAGGAGTACGCCGTAGATTGGTTCCTCCCATGGTTCGAGATTTGTCATCGGTGATCTACAGAACAGAAAGGGCGCTCTCTATCTAAGAGTGGTGTTAGTATGGAAGGAGGAATGGGAAGGCCCACGTTGCCTATTTGAGGAGATAGGCGGACCTATTTGATACAGTCCTGGGTTGACTTCGTACGAAAAGTAAGTAAAGGCGACCAAAAACCAATAAAATCCAAGGCCAAGAACCGCTGATGAGCAATAAATAGAGTGGCCAATAAAATCCAAGGCCAAAGACCAAGGAAGAAGTAGCAGTGGTCAGAAATAAGTAGTGGTGGCCAAATAAATAAGCCAAAGAAAGAAACCAAAGCCGAGGAAATAAGTGGTGGTAGTGCGTAGCAGGGTTTATAAGGTTTTATTTCTTTCTATGGAGTTATGTGCTTGTTTATATCCTTGGCTTGGCAATGTCCCAGGCTTGGCTTTATACTTATCTCCCTGGCTCTCGTTACCGAAATGATAATAGACGAGTGCGGAAAAGGAAGTAAGAATAAAGTGCCTTAAAAGCTGAGTTAGCGTGTAAAAGCACAAGACAGATATCTAAGGAAGCCAAGGCCAAGAAGATAAGTAGGCCCAAGTCTCTTAATCTTACGATGGAGTTATTCCTCTCCCGGGGCACAATAAATAAACTTCGTTCCTCTTTCTGGCTTTCAATACGTTACGCCTTACCTTACTTACTCACTTTCCAATACGTTCGTTACGCCTAGCTTTCAATATGCTACGACTTATTAAATATATGTTAGTTACGCCTAGCTTTCAATATGCTACGCCTTTAATGGCTATGGTGGCAATCCCCCCAGTCAGAATCTATGAGGGAAGGCAACCCGCTCATCTATTCCTTTCATATGGATGGAAAGGGGAATGGATGGAAGGGTTAAAAACGTACTGCTTAGCCACGTCTGCCACCTCTCTCACCTTTTCTTGATTGGCCTATGAAATATATTGCTGGGGGGGCATGGAATGCCCAATAAAGTAAATGAAATAAGGCGCCTGGAGGAACTGAATAAACACCCAGGCTTAGGATATTAGGGCGTTAAGCGGGTGGCTTTCAGAAGCGAGCAAGGGGCATTTGAGTTAACGACCATGGATGGGGTAATGATACCGAAGCCAGCCCGACCCGAGAAGCGGCCCTTGACCCTAACCCCCGGGACAAGCAAGATTGTACTAGGGTAAGTCGCGAACTCGAAGACATCTACCCCTTCTGCCTGCCTCACATGGAGGGATGGATGGAGGGGGTTCGAGAAGTGGTATATGGATGGAAGGAAGGGGAGCCGGGGCGTTCTTAAATGTTATTCCGCATGCTCCTAGACGTCCTCAGAGAGGCGAGAGCCCTTCCTCGCCTGCCTGCCTTCATGGACAAATTCCTGCCTGAAGGTGCAGATAGAAGAGAGACAGGTATCAAGAGATAGCAGTGGGTTCAACAGACAGTAGGTATACCGCAAGGCATCTCCCTTACTAATGAACATCTATTTACACCAGCTCGATCTAGCTAGAGATGGGCCGCGAGTTAAGATACGGTATGCCGACGATATCACCGTAGGGCTAACCTCCTCCCTCATCTCGCGCCTTGGCCGCCATATGTCAGTAAACCTTCCTGCCTGATGGATCGCCTGCCTCCCTCTCACTGCGCATCAAATCCTCTATAGCTAGCGCAATTGTGTTGGGAATGCGCCTAACCCTTCCCATGCTGGCCGGAGAAGAGGTCCACTGAGGGAGCGCCTCATTCAGAAAATGCGGGGGTACATTCTGACTGACCGAAAGGGGGGGCGAAACCAACAATGATATAATCGAGAGGTCTCGCTCGGTGGCCAGGTGACTCCTGAATTTTGACAGCTGCGCGGATTACTACTATGCCTATTATTAGGAGCTAATAAAAGGACCTCTTCTACGGGGCCTGAGCCGGCTTAACAACCGAACGAAGTCCCCGAACCATGAAAGTCAAGCAAGAAGGGGGGGGTATGCTGGGGGGGCATTTAATGCCCAACCAATAGGGCGGTTACGCTAGAGGCGGGGAGGGTAAGTAGGCTAACGGAAGTCACTTGTTCCTCCTTCCTCTATGAATGAGATACCAATTTAATTATACCGAATGAATGCATGCAATAACTTGCGGGCATCGAGCTTTCCTACCCTGACTGAATGGATGGATACTACTGGACCATTTCTTTCATCGAGGGAGGTAGGTGAAACCGCCCGCAAGGGTATACCCCCCTATCTATAGTCAGTCGAGGGGAAGGTCTAACCTTGTCACCACTGGGGGGCCCTACAAACGATTGTGGGGCAGCCACCACGGGGCTAAAAAGAGGTTTACATGGGCAACTAGGTAGGTAGGAAGTCATTGTAACTGGTGTGCGTGCCTGTTGGTCACCACTTGACTGCTCCTCTTTCTTATTTATTTATTTAATTGATTTAAAGTTAAGTTATTCCGGGTCTCGGAATTTGTTTGTGTTCAGAGTGCTTCCGGTCCTGAAAGGTCTTACCAGCTCTGCGAAGGGTTATCCTTACCCTTTGTAATACCGGCACAGTAAGGACCGCCTGAAAGGAAGGAGACTTTTGACTGTAACGAACCAAGACTTACCCGCCACACTACCTTCAATAAAGCTTCGCAAGACAAGGAATAAATAAAAAGAGAGAGGAACCTTATTTTTTCATTTTCACCCCGGTTGACCTTTCAGTCAGGACCTTGAGCTCAAGACCTTTCCCTTCTAAATAAATAAGGGCAGGATACTACTTTCTTCTCCTCAAACTTTCAGGACCTCCCTTCTAATTTGTTTGAACCCGGTAAGTAAGAGAAGATCGCGTAAGTAAGGAAAGAGAAGTAAGGTAATAGAAGATTAAGTAAGGTGAATTCCGCAAGGTTCTACTGGCGAGGGGGGGGAAAAAGGGTATAACCTTGCCTCCCTTCCCCCTCGCGTACGTAGCGAGGGGGGAAGGTATAACCTTCCTTCCTTCTCTCTCTCACCCTCCGATGATAGATAAAGAAATGTTGGGCGAGACCGCTAGATCGGCAATATATTCTTTGGATAATCCTTCCGAAAGCTGAGAAAGCGACACATAACGTAGGAAATTCGGAAATCCGGATTATTGGAGAGGATTGGGAAAAACCCCAATCCCACCATAAATGACGAACTCCGTTACCCATATGATAGCGCGGCGCTAATGAAGTGAGATTGACTAAGCTTAGAGTGAACTTCGGGAAATTGACGGATAAACCTGAGGCAAGTTGGTAGAGATTCTCATAAGTGAGGCTGATAAAACCTATTTCCGGGCCAAAAGGGGGACTGAACGAAACCATAGTGGCTAGGAAAGCCCCGGGGATTCTATGGTAAATTGGAAACGTCGGAGTAAACTGCGGCTTGTGAATAGTAGGATGAGGTGATAACGGCCGATTGATGTTCGTATTTGGGTTGACTAAGTTTCGCATTATTTGGGTTGACTAAGTTTCGCATCAAGGTGAAAGGATTCGAACCTAAGGCGCTCTGTACCCAAAACAGATGCGCTAACCGGACTGCGCTACACCTTGTCTCACCCCTGCTAATCCCAATGAAGATTCCTTCTATCTATGCTATGAATGCGGATGTGTGTGATCGATGAACACAAAAACCAACCCCTCGCTTCTCATTTGTTTGGTCCGGAACTTGCCCTTACCTTCCTTCGCTATGCTCCTTGAGGGAAAGAAAGAGTTTGAGGGGAATAAATCAAGGGCGAGGTAAGATGAAAGAGAAGATAGGTGGTTCGCAGAGGGAAATCAAATAGGGAGAATCTCTTA
>Ga0213500_10000005_pt1 | contig 49703 bp, 31 predicted proteins | sample Redfir_Yose_2_Me_FD_150978 | JGI IMG/M metagenome (GOLD analysis project Ga0213500, IMG submission 150978) | Leaf-associated microbial communities from Abies magnifica in Yosemite National Park, California, United States - Redfir_Yose_2 | ecosystem: Host-associated > Plants > Phyllosphere >...
GTTTAGTCGGAACAGAAGTTACAAAACCTAAGTGCTGATCGGGTGGGGGGGCATACCTCGTAAGAGCGCTCTCCGGGTCCTCATTCACTAGTTTTTAGTAATAAGATTGCCTTTTTCTGGGGTCAGACGAACTACCGCTCCTTGCTCATCCGGGCACTCAAAATTGCTTGTTCCGTAATGAGCTCTACCCCTTTCATCTCGTTTCTCTCTGCCAGGAGTCATTACTTAGTGCCAGCAGGTCATAGGCAGCTGGTCAGCCAATCATTCGGGGATAGGAAAGAGGAGAGAGCTGAGATTAGACTCGCATCTATATGTGATACTTGCATATAGACATGTTAATATATTATAGTCATAGAGACTTTTCACTTTAGCACCACCTTTGTTGATTTACCACCTATTTGGCCCACCACCTCCATAGCCGAGAGAAAGGTAGAAGATATGAATAAGGGTAAATATCCTCCGGGTGCATTGAGGAAGGAGAAGAGTCCCCATATAAACCTGAAGGCAGACATTGGAGTCATCCATGCTTGTTTACTTACGAGCATATTGATTTAGCCATGCTCTATCGCCATAAGTTGTTGGACGAATACACTGCCTTTGTCTAGATTTCTACATAAAGAATAGATATACAATATCGCATTGGGATGTGAGATTCAAGTTGAAATAAAGCTAAGCATTGAGTGCGTAAACACTTGGGATCGCCTCTTGGAACTATCGGCATCGACTTGACTCCTTATAAACGAGTGGCTATTGGCAATGAGAAAAGGCAAGTACTACCAGCAAAGAGTCCCGGCATCGGGGGGGCTACCAGCGAGTACGGAATTGAACTGAGTATTATTGACTGTATTTCACTGTGAACGTATAATTCACGTCTATCGGTGATTTTGTTTGGGGAAGACTCATTCATCCAGCTCCTCTTTCTCGTCCTCAAAGAAAGGAGCTTTTAGCGAAAGAGGTCTACCCTCCATCAGCACTGCTCTATATGGCCTCCACAATGGCACATGCTCCTAGATCCCTACCTGAAGGAATGATGCACCTGCGAAAGACCTCCTGCTACACTCAACCCATGCATATAGATCATTATATAGTTGAGCATCATCTGTCCCAATGTCAAACTAGTCCACTCGGTTAACATCTTCTTAATCAAGGGAAAAAGGCCTCATCCTATGATGTTCCCATAATTAATACGCAGCTACCACCAATAAATCAACTACAACCCTGGCCCCTGGCCCAAAAGGAGAAATCTTATAAAAAACGACTATAAATCATACCAGCACCACTCTTCCATGTAGAAGAATGGTCACGATCATCTCCTAGTAAGTACCCCTTATTTGCTCTCGACCCAATCATCCCCTTGCCCCCGTTTTCCATCTCTGCTCTAATACCCCATATAGGTAATCTAGTAATATAGAGAACATCCTATAAAGTAAGAGCCATCTCACTCCACGGTGTAAGGAAGGTATTTCTGTAAAGATCCCAAATACTGTCAAACTTAGTAAGCTTCTAAGGAACTATGGTAATAGCATCCCACCACATGGCTATTTCTTGATCTAAAATACTCAATAACTCTCCTGAGAAAAATAGGAACAAATGTCCTATAGAGTTAACCCTTTGCATGACCTAATTGCTCTGGGAGATCATCTGGAATATTAGCCCAATCTAAAGCCTGACCTCCCTCAGTAGGAAAGCTGCAAGACCAAGGTGTTATTTGTTGATAATGAATCTTTTTCCTGTCTTTTTCACTTGCAGTCTTGAACGAAAATCAATTCCTCGGCCTGGCTTTTCACTTCTTAATTAATAAAGGTAAGTCTATTCCTAGCCAGTGGGTTCAAATTCCTAAAGTGTATCCCTGGGCAAGGCTCGTCCGGAATAGTAATAGTTATACCAGCTCGGCAAGTCTGATTCCAGTGAAAGCTGTCTGGAAGGGTGGACTATGGGAATCCAGTGGAAGGCTTGGGGCGTTTATTAAAAAGGTAAGTCGTGCGTGAATATGAAGCAGGTGGGGTAGTAGGAGTAGTTGTACCTCCTAAGCATTTATTCAAGTGGTCTAGGGGCGCTGACAGGTAGAAGTATTCAATTCAATCCTGTCCCGGAGAAGATAAGTCTAGTGCAGTAGCAACTAAGCATGGATTAGTAAAGCAGTACTTATTATAAGGTAGGTCTAGTTATTCTGATGGGTAGGTTGTATGGTCACACACTAAAGGTAAAGGTTCAATAGGGTAGTGGATTATTTATCCCAGCAAGCATCCGTCCATGTTCGTAAAGAGCCTCAAAGCCAGCCAAAAAGCAAGCAAGCCATCATCTATCTATTTCCTTGCCCACATGCTAGGTAACTTTTTCTATCACTACCACTTTAATTAGGGACTCCCAGAAAGAAGCGAGTTAGTTACCAATTGGGCACGATTTAAGGAATAAACTTAGGGGAGTTGCCCAGCGTTCGAGGAACGCCATCCCGGTCCTGCTTGCGTTTGATTGATGGCCAACAGATTTTGGGAGGGGCGGCCGGAGGACGACTACAGACAACTGAACTGTAAACCTATAGATGTTTCCGGGATAGATTTAGTTCCCCATAGTTCCACGATACGAGGGGATCCCACCAACAAGGATATACCACATGGCGATACGTCGATTCACAATTTGAGGATCATACACCATACATAGCCCATAAGCACCATACATAAGCCATACCACAATAAGCACCAGATATAGCCACACTTAGTAGCACATAAACACCAGACATCTTGCTTATTACCGTTACTGCAATAACTCGAGTTTGTCTTTATTTATCCAAATGGAGTTAAGGCAGTTCTGGATGGGAAGGAACGGAGTTAACTCGCCCGACCAAAGGTTGATCACTCGACCAAAGAAAAGGGCGTCAGCTGGTCCCTATTGGCTATGATGCGAAACCTTTCAACTCTACTAGTATAACCGGATAAAGACTCTACGCTCGCTAACTCGGAAAAAAGAGATAGGTCTTGCCCTTCAAACATAGGCCACCTTTCATTATTGAAATTACCATATCGATAGGGAGGGTCAGGATTGGGATCTTAAAAACGGGCTGCGATGAAGACGAAGTTCTGAGAGGTAGGGCGTGTTACATCGAAGTAAGGGAATAATAAATCTCCCCCGTCCCAGAGGTGTGGGATCTGGTTGAACTGAGCTAAGGTAAGTTCTTTTGGTGCTACCACCCCTTTGAGAACTGGTCGGGGGTGAATGCAACTAATCTTATTGTTTTTCCACTTACTCTCGCAAGTTATTTGAACCAAGTTCAACCAAGCCAGTTGAATCAAGCCAGTTGTTTTAAGCAGTAATACAAGGAAGGCTACCGGACTCCACTTACAATTGGAACTATGTTTACTACCTTCTTGACTTACTTTTTGACTTGCCTTCCCTTGTGTTGATGCCCAGTCCTCCCTGGCACCCTTCATTCAATTCAAAAACCTCCCCGGCGGCTCTTTACTGGCCGATCATTACTTGCATCGAGGAGAGTTACTGGCAGGCTGGTTGAATCACCCGGCTGGCCGGATTTGAGGGGCTAGAGGAAGGAACCCGGCCGGATGCTTGCTTTCTGGCTATAGGGAGGAACCCGGCTGCTTGCTGCTTGTTCGCTGGCTTTGCGGGCTTTATGAACAAACACATCCACTCGGGTCCAGAACTCTATTTTTCAATTAAGCCAAATATATTTTTTCATGCATGTAAGGTTATTCCTTCCAAGAAGTAAAGGAGGCAGAGCAGTTAGAGGCTTAGGCGAGAGCCTTACCCAAGCAGGCTGACAAGATAGAGAATAATCCAGTTATAGAGACCCTGTAGATTTGGTTTCACCCCAAGTTTCTTGGCAGTACATAGAGAATCCAGGTAAGGCACTCACCCTTTAACACTCAGCAGTAGAGATAGAACCACTCACTAGCGCTTGGTAGTAAAGAGATAATAAGGCTGGGCAGGCACAATCTAGCGCTTTGCTGTAGAGATAGAATACAGACCAGACAGTATACGCCTTCAGCATCAGTGCTTTACGCCACGCCCTCAGCAACATAAGTTTGGACCAGAGAGAAGATAGAAGGCTGTAAACGCCCTCAGCATCACATAAGTTTTATATAGAGATAAGAGAGAGAAAGCAGGTCCTCAGGCCCTATGTCACCTATACGCTGCTAGGCTGGACTTTAAGATCATGTAGCTCAGCAAAACTAGGGTACAGGGGAGGGTAATAATGTGAAGGAACACTAATAGCACGCGCAAGAGCTCGTACCGGAAGCCCAGGATCATTCACAGCCGATGCATCATATCTTCCATTGTTACGAGCAGAACCGGTCAGAGATAGGCAAATCTGAACCTCAGTTGGATCCGCACCTGGAATGGGATATTCAACGGGGTTAGATCTCAAAGTGTATATGTATCCCCCTCTTTTATTGGGTAAACCCTGGCAACCAGATCTTTACCTCAGCTATAGGCCCTAAATTATGCACTGAGCTATCATTAGTTGGGATGCTACCCCTACGAAAGTATTGAGCATTGACTGTGTCTCATTACTATTATCCCTCCTCAGGAACTAGCTAGTTCGAAGGAAGGAAAGTCTTTGAACCACTCTTATGTCCCTCGAAAACCCCAATTCTTTTATATTTTGATTTATTGATGAATCCCTGGTGGTATTCATAAGAGTGATAGTGAGTGGAATGAATAACTAAAATGAGGACCTTACCTGCTTCTCGAAAGACTTACCTTACAGAGAAGGAATGGAATGGAATTCTCCATATATGTATTAGATATACACAGGGATAACGGAAAATACATATAAGGATCGCGTGCCATGTGCTGTGATCAAGATAAGATAAGTAGGCTGGGTGCCCGAAAGATCGCTATCGCTTGCTTCCTTATATTCATTTCCATTTCCAGAACTTGATACAGGACTTTATATAGGATAGTCATAGTCATTCCTCCATTGACACAGATATCCTTCCTCCTTCACATTCTAATGCTTAGCTTTCTCAACATCCTCATTCAAATGCTTATCCTTTTCCTTTGTCTCCTTCCTTGGGAGACGGAAACTCAGAGAATGGAAGTACGGCAAGGCCTTTCACCCAGAGAAATTATACTACCCCATACCATTAAGGAAATACTCTGTGTGCCTGAAATACTTTATGAGGAGACTTGCCTTCAGGTGAGGAGACTTGGTTCCGGAATTAGATGGGTGCCCGGTTGTGCTTCCTTCCCTTGGTAGTCGTGCTTCATATGGATAGTGCTTGTTCAGTACCAATAAAGCAAGTGTGGGAACTACTACGCTCCTTTCTTTTAAAGCGCCAATAGAACTATATTCACCCAAAGACCGACCGGCTTGAACCGCTTTATGGAATTCTTTCTTATGTAACGCACAAGTAATCAATAACAACAATATCCCCTAAAGCTTACTTTTCCCTACCCTTCCTTCTTTCCTAGAGAATAAAGCAGCTAGGTTGGAAGCTAGGCGAAATAGATGGGGAAGACAGCTTGGAAGGGAGGGTCAGGTCAGGCCCGGTTAGGTACCAAACCCCAAAAATCACATCTATCCAGTCAACCTATCAGGTCAGGTCCTGTGGAAGACAGGCAGGCCACAGATAGAGTAGTGGACGGTAAATCTCTTTCTTAATGGGGATGGGGATGAATGTAAACCTTGTCTGAACACGTACGTTCTGCAAACTGTCATTCAATGGCCATGGGTTCAAACAGGATGGGGTATGAAAGTGCTCTTAAATCCAAGTTTTTTCAGTAAGAACTGCCTAAATAAATTCCTTCGGCGATTTGGCGTTTTCGTGCCCCAACGGGGTCCTTGCTCAGAACATGCTCTGGGAAAAGCTCCGTACGTATGCCGAGAGGGATCAGCCTGAAGATATAGCTATTGCGTCTCTTGGAGCAGTCGCAAGTACCAGGATCAGTTACTAAGGAGAGGAAACGAAGTTAGTTACTCGCCTTTGGCTCGGAACGTCAGTGGCTCCACCAACGGGAAAGGCACGAAGTCACTTGACTGGTAAGGAGAAGTACAAGACTCTTTAACCATGGCTTACTCTTTCTGACTTACTCTGACTGAACCATATATTGATTGGGATAGCCAAGGAAATAAAGGAGTTGTTGGCCCTGATATTGGAGTTGTTCTCCATCGATAACTCTAGGGAATACTATTATATATGAGTCATTATCGACCAAAGGGTAAGGGGCAAAAGTGATAGACTTCGTTCCTCACCCTGTATTTATTCCCTCAAGGGGAAGATATTTCTGCTTGGCGGTAAGGTCCTGTCTTACCCTTACCGGGCGGGGATAACCTTACGAGCATGCATGAAGAGCAGAGCTAGCTCTTCTTTCGAACCTTGGCCACTTCTTTATTTCCTGGGCATATAAAAGCCCCCTATAAATAAAGTAAGTAAATTGCCCTATCTATCCGTCGTAAAGTCAGAGCCTTTCTTTACCAGTCAGACCTTCCCTTCCTTTAAGGCCCAGAATAATAAGGCCTTACTCTTCACTTAAAGTAGGTTCGACTATAACGTTACAGGACCTTCCGCTGATAAAATTGAAGATCTCTCGCCCTTCGGTGGAAAGCATAATTACATATATAATGAAATATATATATCTTTGTATACGATATTCTTCTATAGCTATTTGAGGGGAAGAAAGATAAGGATGAGTGATCCAACCCTTCCTTCGAACGAGCAGATATGGTCCTGAGCATCACCTCGGAATAACCACGCTTCACTCTGCATTCCGTCCGCATCTTTGGATCCACACTTCACCATAGATAGCTCTTACGGCGGATCTCTTTTAAGTAATGACTCATCTCATGCCGGTAACTTAAATTGATGAGGCGGCGCCTAAATAAATACATGATTCTTAGGGGGAACATTAGGGGAATACTTATTTTATCCGTCTATCCACCTTTCCTAATCTAAGCATAGTTCATTCGGTTTGATGAGTGCTTCCGGGTTGGTATGCATCTCAATCCATCCCTCTCGCGAACTTCGAAAACACGCACCCGCCCGGTACGGTCAAGTAATTCCCCGATCCGCTCGTTCTTCGAGCCCTGCTTTTACTTTCCCCCTCCACCTTGACCCTTGAGAAAGAGAATAGTGCGCCTTTCCCCACCTTAGAAAGAGACTGAAGACCCCAGACCTTCCCTAAAGGACTAGATAAGGTGGTAGGCAGAGTTGGGAAGGCTAGATAAAGAGACTTACTATCTGTCTCTCTAAAGCTATTACCCACGAGGTAGGAGGTCTGCTTGGGAGGGCTGCTTGAGAGAAAGGCTAGCCAAAGAGACTGATCGGGAAGGCTAGTGTCACTTTTATTCCGAGCACTTCTATAGCTAGCTGCTAGAGAAAGAGACGCTCCCCCTCCACCTTTATTTCCCCACCCCGGTTAGAGAGGCTTTCCTTTCCCTTGGCTTTCCTTTCTTGGAACTACTCCCGCTTATGGAGATGCTTTTGGTTCGCTCTTGGAAATGCTATGGCAAATTAGCTTGGGTGGGAATAATTATGCTCCTGGGAATGCTTGGAATGATGCTCGCTCCTCTGCTTGAAGAGCCGTAGCGAAGGAACAGTCTCACAATCACTTACCTTGGACAATACCTGCCACAGATATTCACAGGCCCTAGACTCAGGAGAGCAGGGCCTTGGAGGGATGGGACTCAGACCTTACCTTAGGGCAATAGATTGGTGGGATTGGGATTGATGAGCCCTACCTTAGACACCAGCCTTCACTCTCACTGCCTGGCCTTATCTCTCTTGATCTACCTACAGGGTACAGGGTCTCTATAATTGGAACGGCTTCAAAGGGCATTTGCTTGCGTTCTATGGTCACTTAAGACCCCAGAAGGATGATCACCGAGCTTTTTGCTTTGTGTGCTTGATGCCTATCTATATCGCCTATATTGCCTAGCTTTATTCCCTTTGAACGACTGGGACTAAGACTGATTGACTGAGACACCTTCCTGGTAGTACCAGTTTTCTCAGCACGACCAGCAGCCCCAGCAGCGAAAGGAGGAACATAATTCTTCGACTGATTGACTGAGTCAGTAGCAAAGGGAGCAAAGTCAATGAAGTGCCGGGCTAAGGCAAGTAAGCAGCATCACTCTAACCAGCACTTCCCTCATTATATACGTAATTACGCTTTTCTTTCGCAATTCCCTTCGTAGCTGTAATTTAGAGTTCAATAAGGGACAGAAGAAGGGAGAGGCTTCAAGCAATGATACTCAAGCAGCACTGACAAGCACTGACTAGCTGGACCTACCAGAGCTTCGTTCATGCACCGACTAGAGCTTCCCAGACCAGACGTGACCGGACCTAACTTGACCTTACTGGACGTGACCTGACGTGACTTGATCTTCCCATACCTGACTTGCCTTTCCTTGCCTTTCCTTTCCCAGACCAGACTTTACCGAAGGATGCGTTAGGTTATCCCTTTAGCGAGAAGACTATACCACCTTCATTCTTTCTCTTGCCTCATGAACTAAAGGACGGGCGGCTCGCTACGCTGGAATCCCGCCCTATCCACTTCCGGATAGAAAGAAAGAAGGCAAGTATAGGAGTTCAATCTTCTGACTATGTGATTATGATCGGCTATCGGCTATGATCAGCTGGCTATGCCTGGCGTATGAACAGGTTATTCGTATATAATTACGAGCTGTAGTAACTCGCTCTTGCACCCATGCGATTATATCATTCTAAATAGAAAGAACGAACTCAAAACCTATTCCCTAATAAGTAAGAGGGAAGGGCATTTGTTTAGCCAGAAATAGAACTCACACTTTAGCCCTAGACCTGGAATGCATGTAGTGTAGTGAGTCACAGACCTTACGAGCTGCTGATGGGATGGGAATTGGGATGGCATGAATGGATGGATCGGATGGGGATGGGTAAACTGATCCAACTTCTATATATACATATGAATATACTACTACAGGGTCAGAAACAACTAAAAACCCTGTTACTGGTTTCAATTTTCTTCTGGTTCAATAGGTGCTGCTTGGCTCTTTTCCTATATCTTTGCTGGTCGTAGTGCTGCCGGTTCTAGTGCTGCTGATCTACATGCTGGTGCTGGGACTGCTAGTTTACGTGCTGCTGAGGGAACTGCTCTTGTGAATCCTTTTGCTCCTGGGTATGCAAGGAATTATGCTCTTGAAACTGCTGAGATTGCTGCTGGCTGGGAATTAGGATTATGCCGGTGATACTGGTTATGCCGCTTCAACTGCTTGTGCTTCGCCTTGTGCTGCTATGTTCTTTCAACTGCTTATGGAGACGCTGCTGGGAACGCTGCTTGTTCAAAGGTTATCCCACATAAACCCTAACAGGAGTTCTGTTGCCGTTGTGCCCCTGGGGGACAGGGGGAAGTGATGACTATAGCGTCCTTTCCTTTCTGTTTCTCAAAATCCCTCTCCCTTAAGGCCTCTGATTGCTCGCATAATCTCATATATAATTAGATGTTTGAGAGTCATATGAATCACTACGAAGGAAGCAAGCTTGTTTCCCTTCTCCTTAGTGAACGAAGCAAGCTACAGGATCCATTGACCGTCTTAGCAGTTAGTGAGATTCAAGTTCTAAGGTAAGGCCTCTGATTGCTTGCATAATTACATATATAATATACACGCTTCGAAAGAGAGACACCTCTGAGAGAATGAGGACTCTGAGAGCTCCTCCTATGAGCCTTCTCCTCCTCTGACTTCCTAGAATGAGTGTCCGGAAGACAAGCCGCTATATTGCTTCTGATCCAGGCGTCTGGTCTTGTCTGTCTCATAAGGAGACTGAATAGGTGAACGCCGGGCCCAAGGCATCCCTCCCCGAAGGGGTACAAGCGATACCCGGCGAAGGGGCTGAAATCGATACAAGCATAATTACATATATAATGAGATATATCTTTGTATACGATATTCTTCTGGATCGATTATGAAAGAAAGTATCAGGTAGTTGGTTAGGAAATTGAATTTCTCTCGCGCAGCCCTCGATAAGAAAGCATAATAACATATTGGTCGAGGACTCAATTTACTTTGTATCCCTTAAGGTCCAGAGTAAGGCCCATTAAATCCCCTCGTAAAAACTGAGTAGTCGTCTTACCGGCTGTCCTCACTTACTTAAAAGAGGACGAAACCCCTAACGAAGTGGATCGATCTTATGAAAGTGCTGCTCTATGGGTTATATTCCCTGACCCCTCTTCCTGGGCATGGGTAGGACTCGCCCGCCTTTCCTTTGCGGTGGTTTCGGTTAGATGGGTGAACTGCTCCCTTTCCAGGCTTGTCCATTAACCGGATTCCCCTCCGGGGATACATACAGTTTCCCTCCTTGTCACCGTGAAACAAGGTGCGTTTAGCTCTTCCCCACACCGGGGAAGGAGCGAAGCCGCTTTCCTGACGTAGGAGGGGAAGGATTCACGAGCTTTAAGAAATCAAATTATTCATCTCAAACCTCCCTAGCCCCGTCTTCCGTCTTCCCCGTATACCTGCAGTACAGATTCCCCCAGAGGGAGCATCGAACCGGAAAAAGAAGCAGGGAAGGGCTCAGGATCCCCTTCGCTGTAGGTCACCTTTTTAGTCTGTCGCGGACGACTTAACGGCTTAAAAGCCCCTCTCCGGAGTAAGCCTTGTTCATATGCATTATTTTTCGAGCTCTCCTCTCATATGAAGAGCTCTTGCCATACTGGGAAAGCATGTCCCTCCTAGTTGAGCCATGGACCTTTATACCTTAGCACTTTAGAGCAGGTACATAAAGGAGTGATTAGCTTTAGTGACCACACATCAAGAAGGGAGTCATCAGCCAGCTCGACAACACCTATTGAAGTGTTCCTGTCTTTTCCAGTAGGCCCTACCCTTAAGACTCATACTAGGCTGACTGGTATGGCTTAGCGTTCGGTCATTTCCCGAAGACCGACATACGTCATGAAGTACATTTGGTGCCGGCAAGCTTACATTGTCTTTGACCTTAAGACAGAGAAAGAAGGCACTTCCGGGGCTGTCTAGTCTTTTACCGAATGACTAGCAGAAAAGGGTGAGTCTTCACCGACTTACTCACAGAGGTAGGTGTCAGGTAAACCTTACTCTCAGCGGCTCCACGTTCGGCCTTAGTTTCAATGACCCTCTATCGGCCGCGTGATGGCGGATACCTCACTGGGCATTCCTAATCTCATCGTATCGAGTGGTCGCGATACTGCGGGGGGGTGTTTCCCTCGTCCATTTAAGATAAGCCTTAGTTGAATCCAGACAATCCCCTGGGCGGACTATCCAGTTAGGCAGTTGTGCGGGGACCTTATTGGAATCAAGACAATCCCCAGGGCCGTGTAAGTGAAAGCGGAAGTTCAAATCCCTTAGCGGAAGTGGAAATGACTTACCGGTTGAGGAGGTCGGCCTTCTAATTATTCCTTGGTCGATGAGGTCGGCCTTCTAATGACTTATCGATCTCTAAGGAAAGAAGAGGTCATGGCACTAATAATGACGTGCGGAGAACTGATTCACTATTTTGTAGACCGAAATAACGTAAGTAAAGCAACTCTACCAACTACCTGAGTAAGAGGAGAATCAGGCTCTGGTGTAACGTAATATAAGAAGGCGGTATGATGGGCTTAACGTAAGATAAGAAGGTGGTATTAAGGTATCACTCCCGTGCCTGCTCTAGGAGAGGGTAAGTGACTGGGTTCTCAGGTACCGCATCACATGTAATCCCTTTTTTAGTAGGTAGGGAAACTTACCTAATTATACTTATGGACTTGACTGCCCCCAGGCCTGGCCCCGTCTACATCAATGGGCCCACATACTTCTAACTCCTGTTGGGGACAACCAAATGAAAGTGACTCCCTTATCGATCAGGTAAGCCTGATAACTACTCCCTGGTTTGGGAGGTCCGTATTCAAGTGACTTCCTAATGGATGAGGTAAGTATGAGAACGACTCCCTTTTTTAGGAGGTCAGTATTAGAGCTACTCCTCGATCAATGAGGATAGAGAGAGCATATTCTCTGATTCTCTGCATTCGTCGCATTCGTCGCATTCTCCGCATTCGCCACCAAGGTTTGGGGTGTTACTGAAGGATAGATTTCTTCTCCGCATTCGTCGCATTCTCCGCATTCGTCGCTTCTGCTTCTACGCTCCTTAAGGAAATTGGCGAGGAGGTAATGGACATACCAAAAGTATTTAGGTGGAAAATGGCCTAAAGTGGCGCATCGTAAATAATGCAATTACCTTATCTACCCTAGTAATAGAATAAGGCGGTATTATGGTATCACTCCCAAGAAATGGAAGACAAGGGAAGCCTTCTAATGACTCCTTCATAAAGAAGGTAAGTATTAGAGTGACTCCAGAATCAATAAGAAAATAAGAGGTCATGGAACTAATAATGAATTGCTTCAAGATGACCTATCATGTAGACCAAAAATGACATAAGTAAAGCAACTCTACAAAATACCTTGTCAGATAATAAGGCGGTATGATGGTCTCACTCACTCCCAATAAGTGGAAAATGGCCTAAAGTGGCGCATCGTATTATACATTTATTGAGCTCTGGGGAGACATACATACAAATAGAATTGAGATAAATAAGGACAGAATCCCAAAGTCAGGCGGGGACGGGGGAGAAACGGTATCATTTGGGGTAAGCGGGAAAGATAGTAGATGGCGCGTATCGTGAGGGGCTACCCCTGAAGGAAGGAGAGCTTGTCGCCCATTGGAACATGGGAGCGAACAGTGATTGGATAACTCACTCCGTACCTAGTCAAGATGAGTTACCTGGACCGGGTGCTTCTTGGATCAATCGAGTTCAGAGTGTCGGGATCCGGCCCAAGCCCAACACTACTATAGGGAGGGGATAACACGATCTCAGTCAGACAATTGATTTACGTTCTGTTTTCAATATTCCGGCAGTAACAGAGGAATCCTGAAGAAGCCGACACCCTGTAATGTAAAGGCTGTGCAGTAGGTCTGGGGTCACTTCTCCTATTCAGATTCAAGGGCAGTGGAAATCTTTCTGGGACCCGCCACCGCAGTAATAAAAAGGCTATGCTGCTCCGGCCTTCAACCTTGCTTGTATTTAGTTTCCAAAGCACATCGTGGTGATAGAATAACCCGCCCGCTGCAATAGAATATAACAAGCCAAGATATGCTTAAACCTGATTCTGAGATTCTTGCTGGCCGGGGCATATGTGGTTCCCCCCCTATTTCCGTGGGTGGGTTATTTAAGTTGGGTGGCATACCATACATACGGGGTAGGCATAAAGATTTGGTCACTTCGTTCACTTTGTTCGGGAAAGGAATAACCCGAAAGAATGCTCATTTTCGTTGGGGGAGCGGATGACTAGTTCATTCATTTCAATCTAACCAAAAAGAAACAAACGTATTTAAAGTTACACCAGTCTCTCCATGTAGTTAGTCCCATCAGCAGCCAGCCATACTTATGGATAATAGGTAGATCGTTTGAGAGAGAGTTTACCAATCCACAACAATGGATATGGGTGGGGAAGGGGCTGACCAGAACGATTTAGTAGATAGTAACATGAAGAGAGATAGTTTCAAATAGCGTGCTTCCATTGAGTTCGTAGTGAGTTTTCGGCTGGCCAACATGTGGTTGACCGATCATGATCATAGATATGCATCTAGCAAAACAATGGATGGAGGGCTCGGGCATGAACGAAAGTGAAATACTAACTACCTCTATTTCGTAGTGACTGAGCTATTTTATTTCCACCCACCGTATAGTAGTAGTGGCCAAGCCCAAAAGCCATACCATCCATATAGTGAGTAGCAGGCGGCAAAGTCCGGTCATACCCAACGTGGCAAGAATAGGCAAAGCCAATTTCATATAGTCGAACTGGTCCATACTTTATACTGTGATTAGTGTAGGTAAAATCTGATGTTCCCTCCGGCAGTCCTGAACAAATAAAATCATTTTTTCGTCTACCCGCCCGTTGTTGCGCTAGCATACTATAGGGGGAGGGGAACAACTTGTGCTTTGTCTTCGTTCTGGTCCTTCCATCCGACCGTAGGTTTTTATTCCCTACCGAGAAATACATACATACATACATATTATGCTCATCCGTTCAGAGACAATCCGTAGTACTCCCGAAAGCGGAAAGCCGATCGGTATTGTCAATTTGTCCGTTCCTTCAGAAATCCAATTTTGACTAAATAACGTATCATGAAGGTGGGTCGGTAAATCCAAAAAAATGTGAAGGCAGGGGAAGGAAAGTGGGGGAAAGTGAACATCTCCCCGAACAAAAGATGTGAAGGAAGGCAGGGAAAATAGATAGCAGCATGACCCATCCATCATATATGATGCATCGGGAAGAAAGGAAGGCTGCTGAAAAAGTAAAAACGACTTATTTCTCAGTTTTATGGCTGGATCCCAATGGGGCGGGCTGACCCAGTCCGACTTGTCGGTCAATTAAGCCTGCTTCAAGCATTCTATCTATTTCAGGAAGTATTGACCCGAATATATCTAACTGAACCTCTTCTCATTCGGTAAAGGTATAACCGGGATTCATCTGGACTGGACGCTTCCTGCAATAAATAGTATTGGGCTTAGCTCCAGGAATTAGAAACAGATGCATTTCTCCCTCTTTATTTCCCAATACTTGGGAATTTATTTCCTCTTTATTTCCTCGTGAGTGTTTTGAAGGGATTGACCCTGAGCCTTCGAAGCCATTCGATAAACCTCATAACCTCGATTGCAAGCGTTTGAAGCCCTTGAAAACTCCGGTAAAGCGCCACTCTGAAACGCTAATCGTCGAAAGAAGTATCATCCTAGTACGTATAAATCGAAAGCAGAACTAGACCTCTACGAACTCTTAAAATCGTGATCCGAAGAATACTAACTATAAGCGTAGCAAGTATAAGTCTAATGGCCTACTTCGAATTGAATAAACTCTCTAACCTGCAGCTACCTGGTTGAGTTGTGGGCGCCCGAAGTTGCTTAGATGGTGGGTTTTCGATCCGCATGCCAAAAGGGTTACTCGAGTTGCTTCGAAGGCCTCGTATCGCAAGCGTGAGTTGAAGTCAAATCGCAAACTACCTCGAAGTCGTGTGGATATCAGCAGCAGGTCACATCGATCGACAACTATCGTATATAACACACCAATTCCAACCGGGGTGGTACTGGTGGTGTCATACCCGGGGTTGTGGCGATAGCCGCGGCACTGGTGCTACACCCCGCCACACTGCCACGGTGGTGTCATACCCGGTATTTGGCACTGATAGCCCGGTAGTCTTCGTATCCCGCCTATACTGTATGTCAAACCGCTAGCCGACTGGCTGCTGCTCTTTATGGGAGTTGAGTCACCAATAAGCCGTACTGCTTTTGTTGATTACCCGCGTTAAGCCGGCCGCGCCCCGTGTTCCCGTCAGCGACTGGTAGACCTGCTTCTTCGTCGACCGACTGTTTAGAGTAAACCTACCGGGGGTCTGTACCACGCAATTAAGGTGTGTACCAACTGTGATGCAATAAATAGCTATCCTTTCGAGCACGAACTTGAACGCGAATCGTGAGCCTTTGCGGGTAGCTTTTGCTTTTACTTGCAAGCGAATTGGTGAAACGAAATGTGATGCCTAAAACGACCTACTAGGCACTACGGTAAGCCCTCTCCGCCTTATGCGAAGTATAATACCTAGAATCGTCATTCTCCGACTCGTACTAAGTATACGTATCGTCAGTCGTATGGCAATCGTAAGTATCGTCCGGACCGTACTAAGGGTAGTAAGCGTCATACGCAGGTTGACAAGGTTCAGAAGCATCCGGTTTCGAATCCGTATAACCCTTCGCCTTGCAGTAGTAACTCGTATTGCCATTCTTCTTCGACTTCCGACCATTGCGGGTAGCTATTCGAGTACGTCGGAGAATCAGTGCACTTGCAATTCTTATAGACCTTCGAGCAACGACTTTGGCTTGACCCAACCCATGACCGAGACTCCGGATAAGCAGTTGAAGAATCAGAACAACGTAAAACTCCATAACCATCAACAAATGGTACTGGTCATCCAGGTACGTCAACCACAGCAGCAGTTGCTACGTAACCCTCAACCTAAACGTAAACACGTGTACCAATGGGCCAGGTAGCACAAATGGTACAGTCGCTATCTAAACCAGTACGATAGCGAGAAGCAGCAGTTTAAGTTTACGTATCTGGGGAAGACTGACCAGACGTTTACTAATCAGATAACGCAGGTGGACAAGGTTCAGACTCCGCATGTTGACGCATAACGATCAGTAGGGCTCCGCTACGTTGAACAATACGGATGGGTAAAATCCGGTGAAGCAAACGCATCCGGAGGGTGACGCATCAGGATCAGCATCAGAAGTTGCCGGAGAAGAAAACGTATGGCTCGGGTAGCTACGTGTCACTCTGATCTAATAATGTGGCTGACCAATACCAGTGCAGTGTCTGCCGGTCTATACGACTCAACCTAAACTTGCAATTCACAACCTGAACTACTGGTCGACAACGGGGTGGCATCTTATCTCTGAAGTGTGCTTCAGTGCTGCTTTATTCGATGGGGAAGGGCTCTGAGGCTTCTACGTTTAGGTAGTACGATGATTATTCGATTTGCGATTGGCTTTCGATGGCTAGCGAATAAACAACAACTACCACGGCTACCGGGACAACCACCAGCAGTTGCAGGGTCGATACGAATCCGGGGTCTACCTATCGTAATCGTAAGTATACTACGTCGTATACGTCTACGAAGAATCGGGTTAATCCGCATCGTCAGTCTGGGTATTGTCCGGTGTCTGGCTAGAACGGCTATCACACAACCTCAACCACCGGCTATGCCAAACCTTTCTCAATCCAGTCGATACGCGGGTTGACCTCACTGTGTGTGTGTTCGTCATTATATACTATATGATACGTCACGCAGAAGGCCCATGGAGTAGAATTACAACAAGCCCCAGGCCAATAAGCCCGCTTCAGAGCCATATTCTGTGCGATGTGAAGGCCAAGAGCGATTATGTGACATGCCGCGGAGGCTAAGCCGGAGAAGGAATAAACCCAGCAGAGCAGCAGCTTACCGAGCAATTCAGGCCCATGCCGTAGAGTGCCCGAGAACGCCACCACCATGCAGATCAGCTTTGCCTTCAAAGAGGGCTTCCCCTAGGGCCCTTCAAATCGCTAGTCGATTACAGCACAGGTGCCATGCGGAGACTACCGGTCCACACTCGAACTTCTAATTGATTTACAAGAACGACTTGACCTTGTGAGTAAAGTCCCAATCGAATCGCTATCGTTGCATGCACGGGTTGGGTTGCCCTTCGGGTCTTTCGAATCGCTAGTCTCGACATCGTATCGCTCTGATCCGGCCAATACGAATCACTATAAGGCTCAGCTGGACACCTTGTGACATGCCGAACTAACTGACAAGCAGCAATGCCCGTTTGAACCAGTTAGTCATCGTATAGAAAGCATAATCGCTTAACTCTGGGGTTGTTGCTTGCGCGGCGGGGTTTACTTACGGTCGATCGGAATTGCAAGAATAGATTTGTTAAATGGATATGGCTCAGTCGCTATTCGAAAAGAGAAATTACTCTCGGGCCTACTCGAATTGAAATTGTAATGGCTACGCTGCCCGTGACGCTCGGTAGACAACTAGTGCGGTTACGCTAGGCTTCACATCGTGACACCACAGGTTGTGGGAAACCCAGCAGTCGATACGTAAACCGAGGTTAACTACGGTTAGTCGCTATGCCGGGTACCCCATACGATGCGTAATCGGGGGGGGTATGCCGGGCTACAACTACAAGTATGGGCTATAAACTACAGTCGGTACTCAATCAAACAGTCTTGCTACGAATACAAGCAGTCTGTACCGGCTACACACGGCTACTACGGTACACAACTCAATTCACTGGCTGTGCTGAACACAACTCAACGAACAGGTCGACCGCTAAGACTTATCGATGTTCTGCTTGTCGCTACGCCACACACACACACACGGCGGGATGCTGTTTTCTTAGTGGTGCTATGTATTGCGATCTGCTTTGTTCGAATAGTTAGTGCAAAAAAATGGTATATACTATGATTAGACTCGAACGAAGGCGAAGGGTATCAGTTTTTGGAGTACCTATAGAGAGTATTACTAACAAGAATAGTCGGTAAGAAGTCAACGACTTGTCCAGCTGCTCCAAGATGGAAGGGTTCTCCTTCACTCAAGGAAATACAGCAGGATGTATTGAAAGTAGACTATTTAAAGATGCCCCTGGATTTTATAAGAAGGGAAAGAAGAAAGCCCTATTAGCTGTAGATGCAGAAGAAAGGGTGGATTACACTTCAGATCTTTATGGGAAAGTTAGTTGCACTTCGGTCCAGAAGGAATTGGTAAGCTACAGTCCCAAAGAGGATAAGGAGATGACTGAGTTATTTCACGTCAAAATCCACATGAGACAAGCTAAGGTGGATTGCTTGTTTGATCCCAGTTCACAATCAAATTTGATCTCTGCACAATTGGTTGATAAGCTTGGACTGAAGACTTATGATCATCCGCAGCCATATCCCTTGGGTTGGGTCAGACAAGAAGTGGAGCTGAGAGTGGTCAAGCAGTGCAGATTCAAGTTTGCTATCAACAACAACTTCATAGATGAGGTGGAGGTAGATGTAGTCCCATTCGACGTGTGTGGGGTCATCTTGGGAAGCCCATACCTCTATGTGAGAGATGCCATTTTAAGGAGAAGGGCAAACCAATATCGGCTTGTCAAAGACGGGAAGGAATTCACCATAAATGCACACAAAGACAAGGCTAAGCTCTCTTTAATAAGTGATAACCATGCAAAATAATTGGCAGTACCAAGAAATTGATCTTGCTATTCTTAAGAGAAGGAAAGCAGCAAGGAGAGGGCAGTGAAGTGGAGATGAAGGCATCCTTGGAAGAATGTAATAGATAAAGTAAGGATATATAAAGGATGGGTCGTGTCTATCCGCCATGACCTTGATTCAGTGGGTGCTGGACCGACCCTGCCGCCTTTCCCTGCCCTTACCTCCCGCTATTCAGTGGGTGCAGGACCGAAGATCAGGCAGGACCGAAGACAGGCAATGGTCAGGACCGAACGCCCGGTGAGCAATGCCCCAGTTAGGTGAGCAATGCCCCGCCCCGCCCGTCGAGGAAGGCTGCTTGATGCGATTCAGATTGGTGCGATCTGGATTGATCCGCTTGATCCGCATTTCATGCCCCAACTTATGGGATAACCCACAAACATACACTGCTTTTCCTTGTATTTTAACATAACGGTATTCATAATTTTGAATATTTCATATTTTTTCAATTTCATGTTTTTCCAAGATTGATTTTGCAAATCTGGGTGAGCAAGGTTAGGTGAGCAAGGTTAGATCGAGACCACAGACAGGCACCGAAGACTGGCACTTGGCCGAACACTCATCCGGGTCAGTGTTCCTTACTTGTAAGTATCCGCTGGATGGGAACTAGAGCCTGCATGGATGGGAACGAGAGAAGACTTATATAAAGTAAGGATATATAAAGTAAGGATGGGTCGTGTTCCTCGACCGCTGGGTGATGGGAACGAATGGAAGGTTCCTCCAGGCAAGGATATATAAAGGAAGGATGGGTTATATATAAAGGAAGGATGGGTCGTGCCGCCTACTTACCGCTACCCGTACTTACCCGCTCACTTCGTAACTCCGAGAAGACCTTAGCTGACCGAATACCTTCCTTGTAGGCAAGTAATCCAATGTAGGCAAGTACTCCAAGGTCCCGAACCAAGGTCCTGAACCCAGGTCCCGAACCAATACCCGTACTTACGTACAAATACCCGTACTTACCCGCTTCCTTCGGTCGCATTAACCCACCCCAGACGGTAAGGTCCTACCCAGACGGTAAGGTCCTATCCCGAACCATATGGATGGGAACGAGAATGGATGGGAACGAGATCGGACTGAAACTCTTTCTTTTCCAAGACAATATTTAGGAGTACCTCAACCTCAGTAGGGAACCTCAGTAGGGAGGATAGACTAGATACCATTCTGTAGAGAGGACGGGTTATACCACAGAGGATGGGGTCGATCCGGGTTATACCACCGTAGAGGACGGGTTCTATAGAGGACGGGTTATACCACCGTTCTAACCAGCGTTCTAACCAACTCACCATCGTTCTAACCAAGACTTTAAGGGATCGTTCTAACCATTGTTCTAACCATCGTTCTAACCAAGGAAGGCAACAGAGGTAACTAAACCATGCCTAAAGAGGACGGGTACACACAGGTTGACGCAGGTTCGTTCCTGACGCAGGTTCGTTCCTTACCGCGCCTGCAAGCTCATAAGCAAGCCTTAACCATAGATAGGAAACTGCAACCGGATGGTGACCGTATGTAATCAATGCCTAACCATGCCAGCAAGCGAGCCTTGACTATGCCTATCCCGAGAAGAAAGCTGGTCAATGCCTATCCCGGATGGATCCGTGTGACAGGGATACAGTGTTACAGGGATACACGGACGGGAGACTTTGATACGGACGAGAGACTTTAGGCAGGCCACTAACTTCGTAACTCCGATAAGCCTTTACCAACTGGGTGACTGGCGTACGTTGCAAGTAATAGCACGCCTCAGCAGCACGTCAATGAATGGATGTCTTTCCTTATCGAGGAGAACAACTCTGCGGGTAGAACCTAAACTAGCCACAAGCACGGGACAATGACCTTAACTAGCCAACACAAGCACGGGACAAGGGCAGACCAACTCAATAAGCACGGGACTCGGATCTGTCCTTGACCAGCCACTCGGATCTGTTCAGCCCACTCGGATCAAAGCCCAACTCTCTTTTTTTTTTTTTTAATGATTAAAAATGACCTTTTATGTAAAAACACCTTAAGGTTATTTAAAAGTTGTAATTAAATGGCTTAAAATGGCCATTTGACGCGTTTTTGGACTTACGGAGCATCGGAGCATCAGAGAAGCCTTCTAATGGAAGTGTGGCTTCGCCCTCTTTCCATCTATAGTAAGTAGCAGACCATAGTAAATGGAAGTACAGCAGCAGTCGTCCTTCCTCGCCCATAACGGGCGAGTCCGCTTAATGCTTCCTCACCCTCCCCAAACCTCGGGCGAGCCATGCTTCCTCACCCTCCTTCCTTTGTTGGGTGAGTCATCCTTCTTTGGTGGGTGAAACCTTACAGAGTAACTCCTCTCAGAGGAAACCCTATCAGGGTAAGCCCCTCTATCTAAAGTAAGAGCCCAGAACCTAAGGGAGGAAGCCCCTCTAAGAGGACGAACCTAAAGGCCTCTCCTCTGTGGGGCGGGGCGAAACCTATAAGTAAGGGCGGGCCGAACCTTACAGTGGAGGCAACCTAAGGGAGTCAGCCCCTATTAGGGCAGGCCTTACTCCGACCTTATTCCGAGACTCCGACATCTATTCCGATCGGAGCATCGGAGAAGCAACTAATATATAAGGTCCCCCCTGAAAGATATAAGGTATCATATATAAGGTCCCTTAAGGTCCCTGTCCCAGATAGAAGGTCTTCTGCCTAAAGGTTAACTTGATCGGGTAAAGGTCACAGTTGTGGGTAACTATCTGAATGGAGGTACAGCTGCGCCTTCCTTCCATAACCGTAGTGAATATCCATATTTAAAGCATCTCTCCGGATCGCCGGAAGGAGGTTTCTGGAGATGTATCTTTAATATAAATATGAAGGGCTTACCTTTGAATTGTATATAAAGGAAAGTAATCACGTAGCCCATATCCCTATTAAAAGCATATCACCGAATATGGTTTCCGGGGAGGTATCTTTAAATGAAATATCCTCTCGTATACATCGCCTACACATACCCGGTGAACTCCCGGAGATGTATCTTTTAACGTACCTCAGAGCGGGTCACTTGAACGATTAGCTGTTCATTAGGCGGGTCACTCGATGCCTTCCTTTCCCTGTTCCCACCGCAATCAATCTCCTTCCGGTTCCCACCGCATCCCTGTTCCCACCGCTTCTGTAAATAATCAATATCCTTCCTGCTAGTCATCTGGAAGGTTACTTCTCAATAATCAATAGAAAAAATCCTTCCTGCTAGTGGGGGGTTGGGGGATCTCCCCCAAGATTCATGGTTAAGGTCGCATATTAAGGGAAGGAGACAGATAATAAGGCAAGTAATATTAACTCATCCACTTCTCACCCATTACAGAGAGGGATAAATACTTTCCGGCAAGCACTCAAACCGGCAAGAACTAGGAATAAGATAAGATAAGAGTATAGCTCATATGGCCTTTCAGGAAAGTGAGGACAGTGAAAGTCGCTCGGTCATACCTTTACCCGTTATTGACAGCTCCCTTCGATCGCATTACCGAGGCTCACGTTACAATTACCTCTATCTAAGGAAGTCGAACATGACCCAACCCAGAAGGTAGCACCCAACCCAGATTGAGACAAGCTTTCCCCACCGCTTTCCCCACCAACAGACCTTATCTTCTCTGGTGGAACGAGAGTGGGAAAGAGTGGGAACGAGAGGATTGGTTGGCGATATAGATCGATGAAGCAGATATTCCTTTATATATGTATATATCGGCATTTAGGGGTATAACCTATAGCTCCCTTACAGATGGCCCAGAACCTAAGGGAGGAAGCCCCTATCAGAGGAAGACCCTCTATCCATAGAGAAGATATAAGGCCCTCGTTACAATTACCTCTATCTATAGGGAGGAGGCTCCTCTAAGAGCAGGTATAATACCTCTAAGGCCCAAAAACTAGAAATGAAGTGTACCAAGCCTACGTGGGCTTTGCCTGCGGAACCGGCAAATCGAGCTTGATAGATGTGAAGTTGGATTCTGTTTGTTGAGATTCCAAAGAGTTCCTGTATTATTATCCGGCTAAGGCTTTTAGAGATAGGATAGTGGCTTGGCCATAGGTGTTCGACCCTAACTGGTGGGCGGGGGGTTGGGTGGGTAGCTTGCCCGGGTGGGGAATCTAGCGTTTTTTTTTGCTTCCTTCTTTCTATTAGCTTTCATTTAAAGAAGTCTGATGGAGCGAAGGTTTGCCTGCGATGAAATTACATTCTCATAGAGCGGGAAAAGAAGCTTCATAGGGATGGATAAGGAGCGTGATGATACGAGTGAGTGATCCCACGCTAGAACCAGGCTATCAAAAAGGATGATACTCCATGGTGGGCTGGACAAGAGGGAGCCGAATGATTCCACGGTGAGGGAGGAAGCTAAGGGAGCCATACGATAAAAAACAAAAGTTCAACAACTCAATCGAGAACGCCCACCTACCGCTCCTGCCATCTGTTTCGGAAAAAGAAACTGTAGTTACGCCCACCATTGTCGTCCATCCTAGTAATTCACGTTTAATAAGACAAAACGTAGCAATTCGATTAAAGATAACCAGCCCACCCAAAGCTTTCTTGCATCTGGGAATAGAATATATTAAGCGGTTCGGTTTAAGAGGTTGGGCAGGGGCATAAGGGAGGTCAAGCTAAATATGCATTCATCCGGGCTAAACTCCATCAATTATACCCACGGGCTCTCTCTTGAAACCTCACCTACCTACGTATATAATTATGTGAGGGTTGAAGGAGACAAATCCTCGATGCCGAGTTACAGCATATGAAATCATTGATGCGGGCTTTCAGTTACACCATATTCACAGATAGATTTCTCGGTGCCTATCCCTCTATAAAAAAAAAAGTATAAATCAAAAAGTTTGTGAGGACCGAGGCTGCCCAAAAGGAGGGCTTACCCTACTTAGTCCCGTTCAATCAGGTGAAACAAAACAAACTACCCTTCCCTAATATAATATAATATAGAAGGGCCGGATACTCTACTTAGTCGTCTTCCTTACAACATAGGGAACAACCCCCTTCACAGTAGGGACGTCCTTCACCACAGTTACCCAATCTACATATTTCCATCCCGTACACTCTACACCCCGTGCGGCAAGAATAAAATATGCTATTGTGGGTGGGTATATGCCTACGTATCAAATCTATTGTTTATTTAGAAAGGTATATCCCTATTCGGTATGGGTATCAGGTGGCAGGTAGCGAACAGGTGGTGCAGAACAGGTAGGCGCCAGCAGCAGGTAAAAAGGTAGGCGGCAGCAGGTAGCAGTTATGAGCGAGGGGAGCTTGGGCCCATTATGGTCACCTAGTCATAGCCAACTAAACAGACCCTCATGCCCAGCCCTAGCATAGCGGGGATCCAACCCGCATCGTTCAACTCCCGGAAATATCCATCCTCATAAAAGCCAAACCAAAGCAAATCTTGACTCCCAACCCAAGGCTGATCAAAGAGCAGTTCTCCAAGCAGATCTAGAGGACACTCCTCCTCCTGATAACTGCGCATAGAAAAGCTCTACAAGTCATATGAACAGCCCCTCACTCAAGCTAGTTCCTTACCCAATCAATCGTGCTCCATTGGATCATCATACACTCAATCTAGGTCCATTAGACCATGAAACACTCCATCCAGCGCCATCAGACCATTCCCCACACAAGCAGGTTCCATTGGATCATCATCCACACAGACTAGATAAAAAAACAAGCTATCTAGACAATATACCTCATCCAGCTCCAGACAATCCTCCCCAGATAGCACCAAACAGCTCCACACCCAAGCTAGAGACTGACAATATTCTTCATCTATATATAGATTCCTCAAGGATGGTGGCTCCCCTCATTGAATAATCCTCCCTAATGGATCTTACAATCCACATTAGGTACAAATCTCATGCCAATGGATTCGCCCGATCTTTATAGATAAGGAGGCTGTGATCCAATGGAATATGCGAATTTCCCTTATACAAACGCTTTAGATACATAATCCAATTGAACTTATAACGATGGTACCTGAATGTGAAACTGGGTTCTGAAGCAAAGGAACGAAGTTGGGAAGGGGGTCCGCCCCTTACCCAACGAAGTTGCTACCATTCTTTGTTGGAATGGGATGAAGATAACACTAAGAAGACAGCTGCAACAGTACAACGAATACGAATACTGATATGATGGCGGAGCAATGGTGGTGGCTTTCTCCTCGCTACTCCATCCGACCGACTTCCGTCAGCAGCAAAAAAAAGAAAGTGTTTACAGCTTCAACAGTACTGACTGCGCGCACCTTTCAATCTTCTAAGTCGAGACGACATATAAGATCTAAGATACAATAGTCTCCTCCCTCGGCTGTGCCAGCCGGGATACCGAACCTGGGTACAATATCTTATCTATCCATCGAGGTTTGCGAGCTGCCAAAAGATATTCGTTGGGAGGAGCTAGCTGTGGTGGCGGAACCGAGGAGCACTTAAGGCAATTGGAGCATATCCAGCCAGTCGTTTGTGTGGGTGGTGTGTGCATCGGCATTTCAGTATTTTATATTACTATTCGGACAATATATTGAATCAATTAGGTAGGTAGGACAACTGAAGATCTTGGAACGGCTAGGCCCACTGAAGAATTTGGTATCGCCGGGATCATCCGGATACCTGGGGATCTTCTCTCTCTTCAAATGGTTGGATCAACTTACGAGTGGGGAATGGCTAAGGCACTAGATCCAATAGAAAAGTTTACTACGTGGGATTGGTTTTCGAGGGAGGACTGGTTGAATACGCTGGCTGGGGACGAACGAATGCCCCTTGAAATCGTCTGGCGAAGTGAGAACGAATGATATGCAAGTGCTCTCCTCAACGGCAGTGGGCACCCTCCTCATGCATGAGCGCTGATGTTACAAGCCTGAGCATATCCATTGGCTGGTCCAAGCTGTGACTTCACGCTAGGCTTATCAATCATCCTAAACAGAATAATAAGAATAATAATCATCATCAGAATTTGTGTCATCATTTGTAGATCTAGCTAGGTATCGATCGACTCCACCCACTGGGAATTCATTCGAGATTCAATTTGAGCATCGGATCTCCCGTTCCAGACCCACTGATGATTTGAGATATCTATCCAATTGGATGGATGGAAACCACCCACAGGAAGGGGGTCAGGGGTGATTTCGTAGAACAAAATACGTCTTTGAAGAACGACTTCTTGTTTCAAATTCCAATACGAACGATCTAACCATTTTGAAGAATCGGTACGAACAACCTTCCTCGCCTTGGACATCATTGTGGTGGCCAGAAAAGATCTTCTTGGAAGTAGCTGCCGCAGCAACCCCTCGTCATAAGCGAAAGCATAAGAAAGGTAGGATATATATATCTATCTAAAGCGCACCGATCAATCTTCGAAGCAAGCGTAGGCAACGGTAGGTAGTTAGCATCGGCAACGGGATCACGGGCTACGCTAAGGTAACATCGGAATTCTTTCACAGATCCTCCAGCAGGCAGGTAAGCAAGCTCCCAATCTCGTTCAGCTGAACCCTCATGAATGAAAGATTCTCAAAGGAGGACCAAGGTCCCCTGCCTGAACACGAAGAATCGGAATCGTTCGTATAGTAGGGGGATTTTATAGATAGTTGGCTTCCGCGCAATGGATGGTATTGTTGGAAATGGAATAACTAACAAGTCCAAATCGGCATCTTGAATATTGATCCCATTATGTCGAAATACAGAGAACTCCACAATATATATATAATAAGATAGGGCGTTCACTCCGGGTCAGCCCACCCCACCCATGTCTTCGTTCGGGCCCATAATCTCCATCCATATTGTTGATCGGCCGATTTCATCGTCACAAACCCATATTGATCTATTTCTAAGAGTACCCATACTTGGTAAACTCCAGTAGATTCCTTCGAGTTCCTAATAGGAAGGAGAAAGAACCATTTATATATTCTTTATTGTCTCATCAACGATAAAGCGCGCGTGACCCAACCCCATTCTATCGAAACGGATAGGGAAATAAGGCGGAAAGGAAAAGGGAATAGATGAACCTGCTGAACACCGCACTGCCAGATGGCCCGTGGTGGGGTAGGATGTTTTAGTTTTTCCCACTTGCACTTGTTTGGTGGGGGTGTCCCCCTGGTAGTAAGAATATATACCATTGTTTGTTGTGGGTGCCCCCCGACGTGATGGCTAGGTTGGGGGTGTTCCGCATGATATGGTGTAACCCTGGGTGTTGTGGGGTAAGGGGGGCTTGTCACTCAAGCCTTGCTTTCATGTCATTCGGGTGAAGCTGAGAATTGGTTTGCTTCCTTCCCTGGGTGTAGCGATACCTTACTCAAATAGTTGAATTACATAAAATACATGGTCCTACGATACGAAGAAACAAAGAGATGTGTTTCTGCATCAGAACCACTGCAACCTGAATCAAAACCACCAGCCGTAGGCATACCACCCTACCCCCCATATGCGGAGAAGAGCGGAACTGGAAGGAAGTCTTATTGTAAGAGATCCACCCCTATACCGGCAGGCACTTACGATGGCCCCAAGGCTTTAGTCAGTTGATGCTGATGGAAGTATAGTTCATCAGGGTCTGTGCTGGAGAGCAGAGGGATGAAATCACTCTATTCTTAATACTATTATAAGATATGGCCTGCTTTGAAAGGGGAAGTGACCGGGTTTCGACTCCTTTCTTTCGAGCAACCAATTGTAATTCCCCCCCACCCGAGATAACTCGCTATCTATACACATATTACCAAACAAACATCTCATTCGGAAGCAATTCCATCTGTCTCACCCCTCATTCGGAACTCGGATCGACTTTGAACCCAACCCGCGAGGCACTTCTCCGATGCACCCCTTCGAAAGCACTCTTAAGACTGAGCCGGAGAGGGGTAAAACCACGCGTTAAACCCTCATTCGCGGTGGTATGTAATAGAGGGAGACTCTATGGCCCAATCCACTCTTAAGACTGGGAGAGGAGAAGAGCAGAGGCAGCTGAACCCGGGCCGATGTAACGCATGAAGGCGATCGATTCCTTCCAATTGTTATGGTTCGAGCTGAGTCAGCTCTCGTTCGGGGCTTAAGGCACAGTATGTCGACCCCAAGAGTTGAGAGGGCAAACAAGATCGATAGCGAAGGAATGACTCTTCTATTAATTATGTATTAACAACGGTTGGTTCTGATCCTGTTTGTTGTGCCGGAACTGGTGACAATACTCGAATTGATCCGATCGCCTTCTTTCTTTCTTCCATCCTGGTATGCATGGGGGCCTGCATCTTAACAATTAGCTGCATTCCGAACCCCTTGGCTTCGCACTGGGCCGTGTCAGTCTTCAGAGGGAGAAAATGGCAGTGATTCTCTCCCACATCTTGTAGTAGTATTACCATCATTCCTTGCAAGCTGAAAGATTTGCTTAGTTCCCGCTAAAGCATCTGGGTTGGCTGCCCTGCTCTGGTCTGAAAGGAGAGGAGCGGCTCGAACCGACGATGATTGATCATGCTCCGAGCCATTTATTCTTGTGTTCTCACCCATTTGAGGGTTTCCGTTCTGTTGTTGCTATTCGTCTCTATTCCCTCTGGGCGGGAAGTTGAAAAGAAAAGGAGTACGTATGGGAGCATCGAACTGAACCTGCTCTTTATAAGGTATTTTAGGATCTAAAGTAGGATGTATCATCTAGAGGTAAAAACCCGGCTTCTAGCGCACGATTCTTCCGTTTTTGATGGCTCGTACCGATAGACATCCTCCCAAAATGAGATAACAAGTCGATTCCCTGGGTTTGGCTCCCGCCCGAAGCTACATTGACAAATAAAGCACTTTGGCGAGACCCAGATTTATGATTGGAGCTTTCCCATTCCTCTATTCCATTCCAGTGCTTCCCAGCCCAGTAGGAACGAACGATTCAATCTATTTACGTATTAGGTATAGTGCCAAACTTATTATTACCACCCAACCCAGATTCGAAGATCACCTCCTATGATTCAGATGTCTGACTTCACTCCTTTTCTCCCAAGCAAGCCACATCCATCCAGAACACCCGGGCCCGTAGACCCACTTGGCTTGGCCCCGCCCGATCTTGGGCAGTCTCCTCTCATAAGAATAAGCAAGAAAACCGATTGATAGAAGAGAATAGGACTCGACCGACCTCTTCAGCCAGCTTTTGTTCCTTCCTTGATTTCTGTCCTCTCGTTGAGGCAATGAAATCAAGGGTGACTGCTCTTCTGATCAAGGCCTTTGAACCGGTTGAGATATCGATTATTTGCTGGAGCGAGAGGGAATAAAGTCTCAGTCATTTCCAGTGGTACGGGTTGACAGCTATATGCCCATGGATTCGAAACAGAGCAGTGCCAACTATGAATACAATTCGAGTCATTCACCCAGCTATCTCCTTCGGAAGGAATCGATCTTCTAACTCCACCTCTGTAAGTCGAGGTAAGATGAAAGAGAAGATAGGTGGTTCACAGAGAGAAATAAAATAGGGAGAATCTCTTCACCCTAAACCTACCACCAGCCCTGCAACTGTTATCATTCCCGTGATAGCCCTGCAACCGGCTATACTTACTCCTTCGATATCGCCCGGATATACGTACTCCACGGATAGCCCTGCAACTGGATGCCCTTATTCCTGCTCTATTGGCCTGCGAACTTATCCCTCCCAACCGAAAAGGGAAGTACTCAAGGTTCAGTCTAATCAGTCAATCTATTCAGGCAGGCAAGGAATGCTCGGTGATATTCTGATTCTAACTGCTTCTTATTCCATGGATAACTAGCTATTGGAGATACTATTGCTTCGGCATGACACGATGTACGAGGGCAGCTTGGTCCGAGAACTAGTTCCTTTTCCCCATTGATTGAGACGGGGTACGAGGACATCCTTTTCCCGAGAACAATATCCTCTGGCCCAATAATTACTATTAGTTTGTTAATGGGTGTAATGAGTGCTGTTCTTATTCCTGGGATATCCCTGCAACTGGATGTTCTTATTCCTGCGATATCTCTTCGAATTGATAATACCGCTCCCCGTAACCCAGTAAGAAAGGTAGAACAGAGAGGGATTTCATAAGCTAAAGAAATGCAGAGTAGCATAGCAGGGCTGGGGGAATCGTAAGGGAGGCACTCAAGGTTCAGTCTAATGTCAATCTTTAGGCAGTTGGAGTGATACCGGGTTTAAGAGATACTTATTCCCAGTTAAGGAACGCCTAAGATCTTATTATTCTTAGTTAAGTGCTTTTTATGCTGCGGATAACGATGGGTACGAGGACGCCTTATTCCCCATTAAACTCTGTACGGGACGAGGTTCAGCTCCGCACAGTATCTATTCCCGGTGATATCATTCCAAGGAAGTGACAGCACGAGATGAGGTGCGGTTCATTCAGCCCAACGACAACCCGCCAGCGGAATACATCTAGCCCATGAACTGGCACGAGTCCCGGTCCACAGCTTCTCAGCCTAAAAACGACAACAAGCGTAAGTAAAACTAATTATGTTGTACAGGTAACTCCGAGATGCAGCCCTCAACATTCATTTATTAATGAAGCATTAATAAACTCATTTTGACCTCCCACCCAACCCACCGCACACACTCAGATAGTCCCTCCTTGTGCACTTTGTGACCTTCCTGGCCACGCCACCAATAAGTGCCCCGAGCTCCCAGAATTATGGGACTGGATTCATTATCTGGATTCATTATAAAGATGAAGTCATGAGTGACGCTTCACCCATGGTCGAACTCAATATTCCATCCTTCGCCAATAAGCGTAACAAATCCCTACGGATGAGTCACCCATGTGGCTTGTGCGATATATTTGGTCATTATTCACACCATTGTCCGGAGCTTCCAGCATCCCTCCCAGTTTTAGAGCCAGCATATCCAAATCTATAGCCATAAGCAGTTTACCCATCATTAGCTTGTGTTCCTTCCAGGGGGGACCCCTTGAGCCCAATTAAGGCTTTGAACACCTATGTTCCTTATCTAAAGAGACTTGCTGTGGCCAGGACATATAAATGGGGTTTACGAGTGAGTGATAAAGCGCTTCAATGGGAATTTTATGCCACTTTCACCCTTAGTCGAGTCAGTCCAGAAGAGCTGGTTCCTGGCTTTCCAAGAGTGAAGGGTCGAGCTGGCTTTCCTCCTGCCAAACGGTTCCTGGTCTTCCTCCTGCCTTCGAGAACGGTAACCAAGCGACTCAGGTTTTCTAGGCTATTTCCTTCCCCTCCTATGTAAGGAAAGCGGCTTCGCACCTATCTTATAAAAGATTTCCTCAAGGGTAGGCTTCTCACTCATGCTGTTAGGCCAGAGAGAAAGAAAAGAAGGTAGGCAGTCCTCCACTCGAACCTCATTTGTGAGGGGAAGGCGATAGGGTGACTTAAACTATTCATTTTCCTACCCCTCCTGCGCCTATTTTGGCGCGGCTTCGCACCTTGCCCTCCCTTTGGTCGGGCAAGCAATAAATTACTATTTTCGCCTATTTTCATGAGTTTCGTTGAGCCGGACCACACCCCGAATCCTCCTTCCGCTTACTAGTCGAACACACTGAATGAAGATCTGCCGGTCTGCTCTCGGCTTCCCTTTTATTCCCCCCTCTACGAGGTTCCTTATTGTGCCAGTTCCCAATCCCCCCGTTCTTGGTACCGCAACCCGCCCGGTAAGACCGAGTACCTCGAAGGACCAATCCCTTCCTGTACGATATTTTTTCAAAGGTTTATTATATTCTACTGTTCGTTTCGGTATCTCTACAAGGCTGCTTTGGCAATTTCTAGTCTTAATCATATAGGCAATTGTGGAGATGCAAATTAGAAAGCTTAAGGGTTATATAAAATGGTGGAGTGAGTTGATCAATCCCATTAGGTAGGTCCCCTAAGACTATATTTGGGGCATCATATTGGAGGTTTATGAGGTCAGCTTGCAGGGGGTTTCATCACTTAGGATCATCACATTGAAGGTTTGAGGAGAGGGCTTGTCTTGGGTTGGTTGTGGCCTGGGAGCTTGTCTTTGGGAATTTGATTTGAAACCTAGGTTATCCCTCTATTTGTTCCCCTCCCTTAGCTCTGCGCAAGGTCCTTCCCTCAAGGCCCTCACTCATATATAATACCGAAAGAAGGAAACATAGCTTAGCTTTTTGATTTTCTTTTATACGATATTTTGACTTTACCATCACGAGGCCAAAAACAGCAAGCAATCAACCGCTAACGAGGAGGTAGTCGTCAGGGGCTTCATTCTAGCCTATTTTATTCCCTCAAATTTGAAGAATAAAGGTCTCCACAGAACAGACAGGGCGGCCATGAGATTTTTTGGTAGGGGTGTACCAAGGGTACAACATTGGCTCCTTTTGTGGGATGGCTCCTCCCTGTGAGGTGCCAAGAACCCGACTTTGGGGTGAGCAGACTAGTGCCTTAATCCATTGGGCTATGGAGTCAAAAACATGGGCTTATAGACCCGTATTTTGACTCTAAAGATCTGGTCGCTCGACCTCAAGCTGATGGATATTGCTTATAACTGCCCCTACAACAGCTAAAACTTATTACGCTACTTACTAGGTGTCCGCCATTTCTGCACCCAAACCCCCACCCCCCTACTATAGTTATTAACGTTCATTAATACGTAGATATAGAGTTGCTCGACCGGACTCTGATGGGAGAGAGCATCTCACTCGACCGCCCGAATCAATAGAAAATGAATAGTTCGGCGGGCGCTAACCAATGAAATGTTATTTGTCCCCCCAATAAATTAATAGGGTTTTGGGTTTGTAGTTATTTCCCCGCCCCACTACCACTATAAAGGTCTGGAGGTAGGCCTAAATATAGGGCTCTGACGAAAGAGAGAGGCACCGGTTGTCGTATATAGAATAACCTCCGTTCAATGCTGTGGAGTTTGACCGAAAGCGACTCAACAAGCAAATTATATAGCAGCGGGACGGGCCCTACTATCTATAGGGGACCGGAAGGAAAGAGTTATTCGTTCATATAGCGCTGGATTTCTTTTACAAAACCAAACCTGCCACCCTGCATATTTTTTATTAGTTCACTATACTTATATGTCGCTCTCCATAATAGTGAAAGTAGCTGCGGAGGCCAATTGAATTCACTTTCCAATCCAGCCCCTTTTTGTCCGGTCTTTTTATCCGTTTTGAACTATAGGTTAATGAAATAGGGCGGGGCCTTTTCCAGTATTCTAGTTGAGTATCCCACCAACTATAGAAAGGAGGGGGCCCAATCATCCCATTCTTTCCATTGATTGCCTGCTGGGCTTTGTCCCCATCATCCCTCCATTGCTAGGCTTCGTTACCACCATCCTTCGCTCTACGGGAATGCCTGACCCCGTGCATGCATCGCCACATCATTAGAAAACGTCTAGGCCCTGATTCATTGGTTGGAGTTACTTAGTGCCAACTATTTCTATTATTTCTATGTCCCGAGGGGAGGTAGGTGGGATGTAGAGAGGGTAAGCTGGAGATCCGTTTCGAGACCAAGCAAGTTCTACAGGCTTCGTTCTCATAACGATATATGTTTATGTGTATCCCAGGCAGGGGTTTAGAATTACGATCAGTAGGATCAAGATACCACCAATGAATGACAAAAATGTACCTTAGAACGGAGATTCTACTCAATGAAAAAGGAGACAGTAGATTTCCAAAAATCGAATTGGATCGCGATATTCTTTCGTATATAATGGTTGGTAGTTGCCCGTGCTTCCCTGCGGGGTGCTAACTACCATAATAAGAATGAGGAGCGGAATAGGCCCTACTATAGAAAGGGCACCCTATAGGGTGCCCTTTCTATAGTAGGGGGCCAGCCTGGAGAAGAGAGAGAGGAAAAGGCAGAAGCGAAAGAACTTAGTGACGGGGATCTCGATCCGGGTGGGAGAGATAGAGCGGAAGAAACAGATGGAGCACCTTCTCCCTTACCCAAAGAGGTGGACATAGATCTTTTGTAACTTCATTTAGAGATCTATTTTCTAATGAGTGAAGTGGGATGATGTGCTTTCGAAGGATCTGCGGGGGGAAGGGGCGAAGCGAAGATTTCGTTTCGGTAACTAGCCGGTAAGCGTAGGGTCAATGCCGGTAGGAAAGCTGGGAAAGCAAAGGAAGGCCAAGGCAAATAATAAGGAGAAGATAAGGCGGAGGGGGGGGCCAATGCCTCTCTCTCTCTGACTTTCATACGGGATAGGGGAGCCCCGCTCTTAAGACGGGGAGAGGTTAGTTCGCTGTCTCCGTACTACCCCGCCAATCAATAAAGTGCTTCCAAGCGACACCCATCCATATGGGGCTAGGATTTACCCCGCTTCCTTCGGTTAAGGGGCTTGGGGTACAAAGGCAGGTACTTCTTCTGCTGGTACGACACTGTTTTGAAGGATTCCCACTTATCGCATTCATTGGGAAGAAGCGAACACTTATCGCATTCATTGGGAAGAAGGAATTGATTCCGGTGAACCAGGATCTTTCAAATAACACCTTTCATATAATAAAGTAACCAACCCCGAATCAATCACCATGTCGGGTCTAACAACAAGCCGAGCCGGAGTGACATGGATTCATGAATGCCGGCAGGAACACCATAGATCAGTTGCTTAACAAATTGCTCCTCTTTCCGCCCGGGAATAGAGAGAGAATAGTTTGAGATGAACTACTTCGCGCTCTGTAGGATTCGAACCCACGACATCAGGTTTTGGAGACCTACGTTCTACCGAACTGAACTAAAAGCGCTTTCTCAGAATCAATCTCTAATCAGAGAAAAAAGTATCTAAACAACACAGCTATGATTGGGAAATAGATCAACACGGAAAAAACATAGACATGACATAGCTTTTTTCAGTATGTTTTTTATTCGTTAAAGAAAGCAGAAAAGATCGTGCTTGATTAATGAATTGAAGCGGCGAGACCGCCCACACCTGTGTGAGTTACGCGTTCCGTTTTTCATTAATGAAAATGAATCCTCTTTCCTTCACGAAGACTATTGCTGTATCCCGCCTCGGGATGAGTATCCCAGGGACCGGAGGAGCGAAGCCCTATTTCACCACCCGAGCAAGAGTGATTCATTCCCCGGGACCTTACAAAGAGAAGGCACTGCCGCCCCCCATACATAATAGTCGATAAAACTAGCCCTATCTAGCAATGGAGGGAAACATAGCATGTCGCAACAAAAGCTTGATTGAGTCAATCTAAAAAGGGCTGCTGGGCCAGCAATAGAGGAAGGAGCCACAAATAATCGAAATCGAGAGATGTTTTTTTTCTTACCCAAACCGAATAGAGGAAATGAATGAAAGAACCCAATTCGTGATCCTGTGTTCGGGATAGGGCGATTCGTTCCTTCTCCTTATTATGGTATGGTAAGCGAGTGCCTGCATGATTCTTCCCACTTCATTTGTACCTTCTATAATATAACCAAAAAAAGAGTGGTCATAATTGCTTGAGAAATAGAATGATTTACCTAAATAGGAAACGGCTTGATTGACTGGGCGGAGCGAAGTGATCTGTCAAAACAATGAGATGGATACACGACTACCACTCTTCATTGGAAAGTCTCTGGTTTCATTCCCATCCACTCACTAACCCGAATTCTTGCGGCGAATCACCGCTTGCTTGGAGGCGCTCTCCCTCTTAAGATGAAAAACGATTTCAGAGCCAACATCGTGAAACCTATGAATCGATGCTTTACTAAAATATGACTAAATCAATGTTTTATATACGTATTAACTTAATGATAGGGCTCTTAAGTTTCGTATAGGTCCTTTTTACATCGACCCTAAGATGGGAGATAGCTTAAATGCACTCTGAAATAGGGAGAGGGGAGATAGAGTGCACTCGACCTTTAAAACGAGGGAGAGAGCATTTATGCTGTCGATAGCTTTTCATCTTTCATTGGGAGAGGGCTTAAATGCACTCGACCTAGTAGATAGAGAGAGAGCTCGACTTCTAAAATAGGGAGAGGATAGTTCGTTATTACATACGTAATAAGACTTCAAAAATTTGGAATGGGAAGAAGAACTAACAGGAACGTGACGAAACGAACAAGAGAGGGCAGGCACTCTTGATAAAAGAAAAGATAGGGCAGGCACTCTTGGAAAAAGAGAAGGTAGGGTTTTCTTCCTAACTTTCATGATTTTATTAAGAGTGCATTTAAGCTATCTCCCTATTCATTAAGTAAGAGACAGAAATTAAGGTTGAGCATTGAAAATAGGTCGCATAAATGAGATTGATTCCTATTAAAATATAAACGTTTTATTAATTGCGCATAAATGAGTAGTGGTGAGATAGATTGATTCCTCTTAAGATTGAGTAAACGCGATTTTAAAGCAATGAAAGATCTCGTGAGCCTGTGAAGCTAAACCTACGTAAGGGCGGGCACTAAGGTATACATTGAAGGCCCCCTCGAAGCCGCCTTAAATTAATGAATATGATTACTTGTATGAGAATGATGAGATGGAAATTCTAGATATTTCGTGGTGGAATGGAGGGCGACCCTGCATTGGCCGTACGGAAGATGCTTCCTTATGACCGAGTAGGGTTGCTCGGGAAAGGGGGGACGCGATATAAAGCAACGGGAACACGAAGATGAGAAGGTCCTGAAGAAGTAGGCCCTTCCTTATTTCCTTTCCCCCTCAGAGGTTCTAAGCTTTATTGATTTTATGTCTCTTTGTCGCGCTCGCTATAGTACGTTAGGGGTAAGTTAGCGGGGTGTATATCCGTATAGTAATACAGATGGCTCCAGAAAAGTCCAGGTCTTTTGGCCCAGGAAAGTCTTGACGTTGGAGAGTTACTTTCCCGGGTCAAGCAAGCCAGGAAGTAAGTAAAGGCCTAGAGGCATTGGACCAGGCCAGTCTTCGTTCCATCCATAAGGCATGGCAAGGTCCTTACACGCACGTTACAGATAGGCCTTTGATACAGTCCTCTCTTAAGGCTGTCAGATTGAGCAGTAATAAAAGGTTGAAATCACGTACGTAATTGATATAGTTTCAAAATCACGTAATTGATTGGTTGATATAGAGTTTCCCCACCCAACCAACTGGCGTTACGTTTTAAAGGACTAGCCCTGGAGTTGGGGGGAGGGGTTATTCTATGTAATATATGAGTTGTTTATTCCATCCATTAGTTGTTTATATATTACTGGGGAGCCTATATATTAATTTCAATTTGATTTGTTGTAGTGGGTTCCTCCGTAACGAGGAGCTGGCTGCTTGGGAAACAATGCTTCCACAATGCTTCTGTAACGAAGTGTTTAGCTTGCTGTGTGGGAACCAAACAATAGTATTGGATCGGCCGGCCCCATCTTTTAATTGGATGCAACCGGCCCCGCCCCCTTCTAAAGAATGAATCGGCCGGCCCCAAATACTTCATGTCGTCTATTAATAGGCCCCGCCCCCTTCTAATGAAGCAACGCCTCATTATTCATTAGTAAGTACTGCCCCAATACATTTTGTTATGAAGCGGGTCCCTCCATACTTGAATCTATTCAGAATCGGCCTTGGCCCTTTGATTCTTTGAGTGTAACTGTTTATCTCAGCATTCCATTAAAGTATAAAGGGCCCTCACAGCGAAAAGATAAGACCATAAAAAAGCCTGGGGCAAGGTAATTTATTGCTTGTCCGCTGAGGGCAAGGGATACCCGCTTAACTTCTCTCCTTGGCCCTACCGCACCGCTACTCTCTTCCATGAAACTCGTAGGTAACGTCACGCACGTCTTAGTGAGAATGATAATGTTAATGTAATCTCATTATTACATACATAAAGGAAGGTAGGTCCAGGTAATGTACCAAGCGAGCCCTCCCTTCCAAATGTAGTTCCTATATGAGGGGGGGCAATGCAAGAGTGCGTATGGGTAGCAGTCCATCCAACATAAAGTCTCTTTCAAGTAGGCTGAGGAAAGTAAATAGAAAGGTCAAAGCCGGAGTCTGGTTGTAGTTCTTCAATCCAAGAGGGCAGTTTTCACGTCTGATCCCACGGGTGTTCCTGTTCCTGTGCCACCACCCACTTCTATTAATCATGTAGGCTGATCAAGTAAAGTAAATAGCAATGTTCTAAGTGTCCGCTCACCCAATCTCATCAGTTCTAGCACTAGTTCGTCAATAGGGCAGTAGCCACGCTAGGTGGCACAAAAATGAATCAAGTAGGCTGGGCTGGCTTCTAAAGGGAATCCAATGGTAAAAGTGCCTCAGGCAAGCCGCCCGTACAATTACTAAGTTTGTTGAGCAAGTATAGAAGGGACAGAGGGTTAGCCTTATCAGATAGGTCTGGAGTAGTCCCTATTATGATAGCCTCAACCCCAAGGTTGAGTTCGTTTATTAGTTGCATCACCTCCGGGGGAGTGAGTGAATGAGTGAATGTGAGGTTAATGAGTATATAAAGTGGTGATCGATTGAACGAGACAGATCCAGATTGAGTCAAGGGAGTGTGTCGCATGGTTGGGCTATTTCATCTCGATGCGGCTCGCGTAAAAGCGAGAATTTCATTTATAGGTATGGGTGAGACTAAAACTACAAACACTAAGTCACATACGCATTTCGACGTCAATAAGGTGCTTTTTCTGCAATTCCAAAGTGAGGGAAGGACTTCCCCTCCTATCTATGTTGGGAAAGCGGCTTCGCACCTTCCTAATAGAACTGAGCTCTATACACTTGGGGTGGAATAGAGAAAGGATATTGATTGAATGAGACTGAAAGGCTTATAGACTCCTATAAGGCTTCTAGTTCCTTAAGCGTCCCTGCCCCCTGAAAGGGGTACTGACCCTGAAAGGGGATTTCTTGAGGGAGCGGACTATAGCGTTAGCGTCCCTTTCAGTCAATCAATAAATCTCCCGATCTTTATTGCTTGACTTCAGGTAATGACCAAGCTTCCTTCGTCCAGTTCTGAGATTCGGATCGGCTGCCCGGTAGAAAATAAGACAGACTGGCTGGCAAACTAACTGGCTGGCAACTGGCTGGCACTGACTGACCTAGCCAACCTAGATCAGAAGCAATATAGCGGCTTCCGGACACTCATTCTAGGAAGTCAGAGGAGGAGAAGGCTCATAGGAGCTCTCAGAATCCTCATTCTCTCTCTCAAGGATCTCAGAGCTCTCATTCTCTCTTTCGAAGCATGTATATATATGTGATTATGCAATCAATCAGAGGCCCCCCTCACCGTAAGCCTGGCTCAGGCCCTTGCTTCGTTCACTAAGGAGAAGGGAAACAAGCTTGCTTCCTTCGTAGTGATTCATATGACTCGCTTACACTCAAACATGTATCTCATTATATATGTAATTATGCTTGTATCGATTTCCCTTCGCCGGGTATCGTCAGAGGCCTTACCTTAGAACTTGAATCTCACTAACTGCTAAGACAATGGATCCTGTAGCTTGCTTCGTTCACTAAGGAGAAGGGAAGCTTCCTTCTACTTCATATGACTCTCAAACATCTCATTATATATGAGATTATGCTTGCCTTATGACTTGAAAAGTACCTGCTGACAAGAGAGAGAATAATCCAGTTATAGAGACCCTGTACCCTGTAGGTAGTTCAAGAGAGATAAGGCAGCTTGAACTCCTATACTTGCCTTCTTTCTTTCTATCCGGAAGTGGATAGGGCGGAATTCCAGCGTAGCGAGCCGCCCGTCCTTTGGTTCATGAGGCAAGAGAATGAAGGTGGTATAGTCTTCTCGCTACCGCTAAAGGGATAACCTAATCAACCGCTTCCTCTTGACGTGACCATACCTTATCTGACCCTTACCTGGCCACCTTAGCAGGCTGGACCTGACCCTTCTTACCTGTTTTACACCTGATTCCTTGGGTGCCTGGCCTTTCTTCTCTGCCTAGTTCGAAGAGCTAAAACCACGTTAAGGAGCCTTGTTAGAAGAGGAAGGAGAGGCTTAAGGCTCTGTAGAGTAGAATTGGGATAGGCAGTGCGGCAACAGCTAGGAGTAGAGGGAGTAGGGATGGCTAGGTGCTGAAGGATCTGTAGGGTAGAATCAGTTTCGGTAGATTCGATAGGATAGCGACCTAAGGAGCGAGAGGAAGGAGAAGTGTTCTCTACTGCTTGTCGCATTAAGGCCTCTGATTCTCTATATCAGCCAAGCGCTAGGAGGGACATTCTCTCTATACTGTAAAGCACTTCAGCCTCTCTTATCAGCCAACACTTATGCTTAAGTAGGTCCTTTCCTTACGCTATAGACTGGCTAGTAAAGGGATCTTTACGATAGGTCTTATCTCAGTCAATCAGTCAAAGTGGAATCTGGATCTGTTTTTCCTTCGCTACTCGGTCAACTACTGGGTGGGATCAACAGGATCTACTTTTGCTTCATCAACCGAAGCAACGCATAATCTATCGCTGCATCTCCCCGCTTCATATACATAGCTGCCGCTAGTGAGGATGGTGCTGGAGGAAGCTGGAACTGAGCGAAGGGAAGCTTTTACTCTGGATCATTTGAGTTCCGCTGTGAAGGCTAAAGGCTCCTTCCTTCCTTCCTGGTTACAGGCTCTTGAACTTCCTTCTGTTGTCCTTAGTTGAAGTCCCTAGTTTACAGGCTCTTGAAAATGGAGAAAGGCTGCAAGGTCGAGGAGGGAGAGAGAGAAGAGATATAAGCGGGGGAAGGGTGAGAGAGAGAGTTTAGAATCGTCATGTCCCTATTTGTAAAGTGTCTGGGGAGCAGGCAGAGCTAGGCTAGAAGGCGCCATAATTATTTATCCGATCGGAACTATGGAGAATGACAAGTCCTATAGTATGAGTTGTTCGTTGACCGCGTCGTAAGGGTGGGTTGATGACGCCACGATAACAAGAAAGAGAATTAATCGTTCCCCTCTTCAATTCCCAATGAACAACATGATCTTGACCTAACCTATTATTCGTTCAATTTGGTCGATACTTAGTTTACTCATTCACCTTTATGTTCTCACTTATACCTAACCTCGCTACGGGAAAGGGATAACCTTCTGTCTGATCGCTCTTGCTAATAAAAGAAAAGAATTGAATCGGATGCGGGTCATTGAAATACTAACCAAACCCACCCCGACTGGCCAAGATCTTGGTTTTTTTTATAGAAGTCCTCTCCCCGCGGTAAAAGTGCCTATTCTATAGAAGTTACAGGGCGAATCCCTTGAATAATTAGAAGGCCTACCTAGTAGACTGCCTGCGATGTGTGGATCACAAGTTACGATTCTGCAGATCCGTAATAGGGATCCCATATCTCATTCATTGGGATGCCTCTAGCTTCGGTATAAGTGGGAGGAGCAATACAATGGGAGAAGTGGGAGCAAGACAATAACTGTCTGTTTTCTCCGGGGGAGCCGCTCACGATGCCGTCCGGAATACCATTGCGGTTATGGGAAGGCCCTGACCTTCGCACGAAAAGTAAAGGCCAAATAAATAACTAAGTGGTGGTGCGTAGCAGGGTTGATAAGGAGGTTTCTGTTGTGTACCTTCCTCACCCTCCTATCGTAAGGCAAGCAATCCTTCCTTCCGAACGAAGGAAGCTCGTAACAAGGTAGCCGCAGGTTCCCCTACGGCTGGATCAAATAAAATATAGGTCGTATCCAACCTTAGCAATTGAAATATCCGTATCTGATCTAACGGGAAGAACCCTTCCTTCGCAAGTGACTTATCAATAGCTCGAATACATACCAATGCGTATCTATCTATATTTTTTTATTGGGTCCACTTATTTCAACTTGACTCATCGAAACTAGATAGATGGGAAGCCCTGTAAAGCAAGGAGGCCCGTATTGCGCTATTCATGGACAGATGGGAGGGGTTGGTTCATTGATGAGATATCGATGAGGAAATCTCATATGCAGTTCCTAGCTTAGGTGTTCCGACATAAGTTATTGTTCCCATAAGCTCAGTTCCGATATCTGCTAATGTATCTATAAGCTTTGTTCCAACAAATGCTGTTGTTCCAAGAAGCTTGGTGGATTAGCCTCGAATAGTTCTGGCATTTGGTAGTGTTCCAAGTAGTCGTATGAAACTATAACTGAGGAGTGTTCCCACTTGTGGGGGTGAGGCTGCCTGCGTGTGTAAAAGTCTATGTCGGATAAACTCAATAGCCGTTATCAAGCAACCGGTGCAATGATCATGATTGCTTCGCTTACCGGAGCTACTAGTGCTTACTTAGGTTCGACAAACAAATATGGATATGGGCACCTTCCACCTAGTCGGACATGGATCCGTCCCTGCCTTATTCTATAACCCCAGTCCCTTCAGCTCCTCAACAGCAAGTAAGGACAGGTACGGGCGGCTAATTTATTGATCTTGGAGGGTTAACATCTTAATCAATAGGTGATAAGAGCTATTACAGAGTGTTCCTAGGAGTGGTGTTCCAACATCTTCAACCATAATGAGTTGAGTCATCCAAACTTATTTTGGCTCCTCTACATGGTCCAGTTCCGACATGCGCTATTGTTCCCATAAGATTTGTTCCAACATAAGCTCTTTATCCAATAAGTAATGTTCCAACATCTGCAATGGTTCCAAGAAAGCGGTGTTCCAGCATTAGTACGTGTTCCTAGAATAGGTGTTCTGAGATTAGCTAGTGTTCCTAGTCGTTGTATTATTGTGGAGCTTGGATGGCATATTACTTAGCGTGGGCGGGGTATTCTGCAGTGTGGATGGATGATTCGTTACAATACACAGCAGGCAAAAGGAATAGGTATAAATGGACATGCTACTCAGTCGGAGGTTACACGCTTAGCTGGGCCGCTCAGATACAACTGCTCACACCGGAGCCACAGAGAGAAGAGAGGCTATTCCGCCCTCACAAGATCGATAGGAATTAAGGCCCCAGATTCATTCAATTAGAACTACTTGGCTCTACTGACAAGCAAGCCATAATGGTCTACATGATGGCTGTCGCTGTAGTGTTTATATTGGGGGGGAAACAGAACTACTTTAATGCGCGGGTAAAGCATGACCAACTTTCCGATACAGATTTGATCATCGCAGTCTTATACTACACTGACGCAGAAATATCATCGTGATTTCTTCGGCTTCAGTGATCCTGCATGAAATATGATATGCCCGGTTCGTGCACGTTCTGCCACTTAGCTGAGCTATTCTTTTACATATCGAGCTTATAGTAAGCTTATAAATGGTGACCGGGGGCTGGATCGAGCTCTTCCGGGATAAAAATGACGACTGCCTTCGGCCAAGCGGCTCTTTGGAACCCCCGGCATGAGCTGCATGCTGCGAAATGGGAATAACCTGGCCCACCGAACCCGATTACCTATCCATTGTCGAACTGCTACGCGATTCGTCAACTAGAACTATGGTAAGAGGACTGATGTATACCATGATGTAGATAAGACGGGTGTTCCAGATGGGAGAGCAGCTTTAGAGACCCAGAAGCATAGCTACATCCAGTTTGAGATATATATATATATACATATATATATATGTAATAGCCATCGTCATGCTTCTCACACTCGAAATGATTTGATCCCCCGGCCCGGGAGGTTGGTTTTATCTCCGTTTGCGGGCTCAGAAGAGAAACACCAATAGGAACCTTTTGCTATCATTCCTCGTTCTCGTGAACTCAAGATCACTTTGATCTCGAAACGCAAACGGTGAAGCGAGAAATGGGAACAGAGAGCTACTCTGACGAACCTGCAACCTGCCTTTGGCTTTGATGCACCACTTGAAGGTCAGTTTTGGAACTGGAATGTCAGCTTTGCGACCATCCATCCTTGCAATGCCCCATTCTCCATTCAATAGGGGCTGTTAAGTGGAGGATGCAAGTACGGTGGTAGTATTAAAATCCCTCTATTTGGGGGTTGGAAGGAACAGAGTCATTAGATGCGTTCCACGATTCACCAAATGGTTGGGTTTTGGACCTATTGTGTCTTTATCCCCCCCCGCTATGCTATTAGGAATGAATGGATTTACCCGATCCTGAGAGATAGATATGGCTGGTTTTTTTTTTAGGTAAGTTTCCAAACTAACTCCTATATTATATAATATCACGCGTATTTCTGGGGTTATACCTATCGGTTATACCTACGAGGGGGGGGGACCTTGCGGATATCCCAGAATTTGTGTGTGTAGGTTATCCCAGAATTACGGCAACTACGATCATATATACTTCTGTCACTATATATCGTAGTTGCCGTAATTGCCTACACAAATTCTGCTGTTGTTTAACCCGTGACGTGAGACGATGATACTACTTTTTTGTTCGCCCATCAAGCAAGCAAGGATTTTCATAAATACATATATATATATATATATAGAGCAGCCAATCCTTCTCTTTCCGGTATGTATGCCGCGACGCGAGCAGAGCGGAGCGAACAAAGTGGGCTGTGTAACCAACGATGTTGGAATTTGCACCTATTCGTATCTATTTAGTAATCAGTTCGCTAGTTTCTTTGATCCCACTTGGTGTTCCTTTTCCATTCGCTCCCAATGGTTCGACTTATCCAGAAAAATTGTCGGCCCACGAATGTGGTTCCGATCCTTCCGGTGATGCCAGAAGTCGTTTCGATATACGATTTTATCCGGTTCCTATTTCATTTATTATCTCTGATCCGGAAGTAACCTTCTCCTCCCCTCGGGCAGTCCCTCTCAACAAGATTGATCCGTTTGGATCTCGGTCCATGATGGTCTTTTCATTGATTTCGACGATTGGATTTCCCCATGAATGGAAGAAGGGTGCTTTAGATCGGGAGTAACCACCAATGAGGGGGCAACACTCACTCCACTCGGTGGGGGGGGGGGGAAGGACGGGAAGAGCGATGCCTACATCGAATCAATCGATTCGTCATGGTAGAGAGAAAAAACGGCGCACAGACCGTACCCGAGCTTCGGAGAAATGTCCTCAGAAGCGAGGAGTACGCCCGCGTGTTCCGACGAGAACACCAAAAAAACCTAATCCAGCTCCACGTAAGATAGCCAAAGTACGGTTAAGCAATCGACACGATATATTTGCTTACATTCCGGGCGAAGGTCATAATCCGCAGGAACATCCTATGGTGTCGATCAGAGGAGGTAGAGTGAAAGATCTGCCAGGTGCGAAATTCCATCGTATTCGAGGAGTCAAGGATTCGCTGGGAACTCCGGGTCGAAAAAGGGGCAGATCTAAATATGGTGCGAAAAGACCCAAATCGATATGAATGAAAGAACGAATGAAAGAGGGATTAAGCTTGTCCATTCTTCTGCTATCTTTAGCCCCGTGGTTCGTTCGAGTTTCCCCCTCCCTTCAAGAGGAGGAAAAAGAAAAGAAAGGACAAATAGAGAATAAGGAAAGAAGGTATGAGATGATGCTAGGGAAGGACTATCGAAGGTATGTTCTTTGGGAGAGGTACGTTAGTGGAAGAAGGATCCATCTTATCCTTCTCCTTATAAGGGCTTCCTCCCTTAGGTTCTGGGCCCATACTTTTAGATAGAGGGTCGTACTCAGGGGCCTCCTCCATTCAGTCTGGTATTCCTCTTAATCCTTCCTGTCCTACCGATAACCATCACTAACCAAGATCTTCACTAACCAACTCATGCCGGTAACTTTCCCAACAGAACGGATAAGGTAGAACAGCTCTGGCAGGCAGAAAGAAGTAGACGGGCATCAGGCAGGCCACTTCTTTCAGGCAGGCCACTTCTTTCAGGCAGGCCACTTCTTTTATACCCGCTCCCTTCGGTCGCTTGAACGTTATCCTGGTTCCTTAGCTCCCTTCGGTCGCATATTAATGGTGATCAGTGCTCCTTGAATGTCAATGAATCTATCGAAGGTTAGGCAAGATCTTTCATTGGTAGGCAAGCGTTCGATATCCATCCGTTCGATATCCATCCGTAATAAATATCCTTCCTTCCCTCTATTTTCAAGCTGTCCTGGGCGAATGAATCGTATATAACCAAAGCGCTGTTGTAACCCTAGCTCTATCGATCCACCCACCTTTGCAGACAACACCTCTGGCAACATCTACCGGCCAGCCAGCAGCGTAAGAACCCGGCAAGCATAAAAGCCTTTTCTCTCTTGGTGCACCTCACACGTCTACATCATCCGTCCGTGGAACCGCCTCACCTCACACTATGTGCGCCGTCAGTGGGACCAATCAAGTCAGTGTCCGGGCCCACATCGCAAAAAGGGTGTTTTCCGTCTTATGTGCCGCCTAACCTCATAATACGAGCTCTGGGTATTTCGTGAAGGCGTGAAAGGTAAATGAGTAATGTTTCCTTCCTGAAAGCCAGCCTAAAGTGTAGATGCGGATCGAAGCCTGTATCTCGCCGCCCTCTTATTAATCCGTACTAGGTATAGTAAGGTCAAATAAAGTGTAGGTCAAACGAAGTCGAGCTAACCCCCCCTAGACCAAGAGCCAGGGGTGAAGCGAGCCTGCACCTGTATATATTCGGGCTTAACAATTCTTTTTTTTCATCCATTCGTGCATTATACGAGGGAGCCCACCACCTCCATGCATGTCTTTCTTTCGTAGTTGTGGGGTAGGGGGGGGGCTCAATGAGCAAGGCTGTTGGTGTATCCATAGTTGGCGTATCCGTAGTTGCTGTTGCCAACACAATATCCTTTCGTTCTCTACCCTGTCTCCTAACTCCCGGGAAAGGTATAAGACAAGTGAGAAACCATTTGGTCTTTGTTCACTATAACCTGGGTCTTCTTGAACTCGTTGAACTTCCTTCCTGGACGTCATATGGGGCACGTCGAACAGGTAAAACACATAGGCCACCACCTCATTCCAAGGCACGTGGTAAAGAGAAAAGGTAACACACTAAGAATCACCACCTGCTTCCTTCCTGGGGATGGGATATGAGATAAACTGTTCACGCACAAAGAACCACGCACCTCACATCCTGTGCACGTCAAACTGGCAACGGTGACTCTATAACGGGTAATGCACTAAGAAAACCGCTACCTCCAGGGCATGGGGGGTATGAGAAACTGTTCACGCATAAAGAAGCACCACCACAACCTAATCATTCCTGTTTTCACGTGAGAATGAAACAGGTGGGTACTAACAACTCCTTTCCTGATCACGTACTGAAATAGTTCACGCACACCTCCTTTTGGGTACGGGGGGATCAACTGGTCAACTGGTCACACATGAAAACATCTCCAGGGCACGGGGTATCGCAACTGGTGGGGACAATTAACCTCCTGGGCACGTACAACTGTTCACATCGACCTGGGCTACGTAATTATACACCAATTGGCTCATCAACTTCTACAGGTGCGTAAGTAAGCATCGTGCATCGGTTCCAAAAGAGACAAGACATCTCCAATAAATCCAAGAAGAAATTGGTTCAAATAAATCAAATTTGTTGTAATCGTAATAGGCTCTATGTAGTGTGTTTGTGTGTGTAGTGGGTAGCGCTGTCAGTGTCTCTCTCTGCTCTGTAAGCCGGGCTCCATCTATCTTCTATCGCCTCTAGTGTCCAGGCCTGTGTTATCGTCAAGGCCTTACTTTCTCTATCGTGTTCTGTTCCTTCTTTCCTCGTGCTATGGGACCTCATTAATCAACGCTCCGTACCGTTCAGTGAAGGCAGTAGGCAAGCGGTCTTTCTTCCGCGATCAATCGAACCATGAGCGTAAGCGATTAACTGGGTGTAGATTATGCTTTCTCTTTCTTCTGCGTTTAAGGTTGAACTCATCTCAGGTTGAACCTTAAACGCAGAAGCACTCCCAGCCCTAAAACTGATCCTTGTTGAACACTTCAGTGATGAGTAGGTCCCTTTATTTTATGAGTAACACACCTCCGAACTGAAAGCACGGACCTCCCCCAGTATAGTCCCCTTATAGATCTATAGATGGGGTTAATAAATCCCTTTTCGATGTCTGGAATGGGAATTAGCATTTGCTTATAGACTATATAATGCTAGCTAGTCGCTTGGAAAACTCGGCATGGAAATAAATATAAGATGGAGAGAAAATCCCAGTATATAAGCTAGTTAGGAAGGATGATGGATTGGTAGTCCTTATCTCCCCTGCTTGGCATCTCCCTTGGGCATGTGATATGTAATGGATTGGCAAGGGATGGGGAAGGAGGCTGGCTTGGAAGAAGGAATTGGCTTAGGATGGGGAAGGATGCACTCTAGGCTAGGTGGGAGCGTACCCATTGCTTGAAGCTCTTGCTTTGCTATCAGCTACTTATATAATAATTAGTGCTATCTTACGGATATACAGGTAAAACCATTATACGGTCGCACAGGTATACGGATAGATCGCAAATCCTAGCATTCAAACTGTAATAACTGGTCTACAGGCCCCATTGCTATTGCTATCATTGAGATCATTTATACGGGCAGGGATCCTACCTATCAGTTAGACAATTAATACGAGCAGGTAAGGAAGGACCTGACCTACACCGCCGCTATTCCTAGCATTTCGATCGGCAGGGGCCAGTCCTACCGCTATCATTGATACCTGGGTCCTCTCACACGCTCTCATTGATACCTTACCTAGGTAAGAGCTCTAACAGCATCTATCACTGCTATCGCTGGACCAGCCACCGCTATCCATCCCTGTAGCAGCAGACATAGCTAGCACGCACTATAACAGAGACTCGGCTCTGGCACTGGAACAGATCACCTATGGACAAGAAGAAAACACTGGAACAGAGAAGCGAAGCTATGCCAAGGAGATAAGCTATCGACAGGAAAGGAGATCAGTTATCGAAGGAAATATACGTATATAATTTGACTCCCCTATCCTCTAGCTCAGGGGGTAGGGGGAGCCAGGCATAAGTCCGATTGCATTACATATGAGATTAACTACGAGGAAGGCCCTTTTACCGAAGGGCCAAAGCCAACCATAGACAGACATTTTATGCATTTCCTAACCATAGATCCAGCTTTCTTGCTTCTTCCTGCGAGATATCTCTTACCTTTAAGCTTCACTTATTACTTACCCAGCCAGAGCCAGGGAAGGAATACGTCCCCTCCTCCCAAATTACCCATGAATAAAGCCGTACACTAAACTATATAACACCATAACTTGAACGACAACTTTAGTGCGACGAAACTAGACTTTTGTGCTTTTACGAGCTCCCTTTTTGCTCTAGCGAATCTTGATTGTGAGGACTTGTGCAGCGCGTAGTGAGTTCGACCTTACCTATTGATGCTGCGGAGGAGTCGGTAAGTAAATGGTTCCCATCGATCTTTTGCTGAATGGGGGGGAAATTGCTGATCAGCTAGACCTATATGGATGGTGGGTGGCGCCTCGCTTCCTGAGGACGTGGGGGGGATAGGATGAACTGATCACTCCACCCCGATCTCGTAGTCTTTCTTCGGCTGGTTCGTGACTCGTTCCCCCTTTGCCAACAGAACGTGCCAATTGGTTAGGATTTTGATGAAAGGCTATGAGAAATAACTACACGAGGATGGGGGAATTCACTCTTCCTCCTTCCTTTAGGTAGGTTCTTAAAAATCATAATAGGAGATGATCAGCCAGGCGGGGAAGACAAGGAGGGTTGGAGAGAGGCTAATTGCAGCTCGAAGCAAGCTCGTAAGTAGAGCTGGGGGAGAGCTCTGGAGAAGAACGTATGGTGTGAAGGTGTGTGCTTCGAGCATACGGAAGGTCTGCGGCTGAACCATTTGAATGGAGTTACTAGTTGTGCTTGCAGTCACACTGGAGGCAACTAGGCAGAGGGAAGACCTCCTAATTACTTGTCTCGCAACGTGATTTGCTTCTTCTGGTCCGAACGCACTGAATGATATGACTTCAACTCTTGGTATTGCCAATAATTATGCCTCAACTGATGCTAGAACTGCTGGTTCTAATGATGCTGGGAATGCTCTCGGAAGTGCTTCTGAAAATAATATTATTATGGTGGTACTGCTCTTGGTAATGACCCCGGTTAAACTGGTGATGCCGCTGGGAAGGCTGCTGGTGAAACTGATGCCCCGGTAACTGCTGCTTATTCAAGTGCTGATGGTAATGACGCTGAAGCTGCTGGTTGTTCTGCTTTCTCTTGCTTCTGCTTCCTCGCTGATCTGGCTCTACTGGATAAATGGTTGATCATTGTTCAGTAACGCTTATCTTTCCTTCACCACCATGGCTGTATAAGTCCCCTCGCTTGCTTGCTCGCTTAC
>Ga0213500_10000006_pt1 | contig 38849 bp, 23 predicted proteins | sample Redfir_Yose_2_Me_FD_150978 | JGI IMG/M metagenome (GOLD analysis project Ga0213500, IMG submission 150978) | Leaf-associated microbial communities from Abies magnifica in Yosemite National Park, California, United States - Redfir_Yose_2 | ecosystem: Host-associated > Plants > Phyllosphere >...
ACAGGAGCAGAGGCAAAGGCAGATCCAAGTCCAGGACGAGCAGTTCAAGGTCCATATTTAGCATACCTTGTACCAGTGGGCTCCGTTGATCCAGTCGAAGAACCAGTATATTATCCAGTTGGTTTAGTAGTTGGTTCAGAGATCCGGTGTGCTTGCTGTATGATATTTTCTTTCGGGCCATGAGGTCCCCTTCGGGCCATGAGGAGCAGTATGGCCTACCAATCTATTCCCTAACAATCCCTACCAATCCCTACCAAAGGGAGATCTAAAGTATCTTGACTCAAGGAAATAAAGTATATAAAATACCCTATTTATTTTCATAAATATGTAAGGGTAAGATTGGAAGTAGGGAATTCTAGCGCTAGCGGTAACGCTTCTATCCTGAGGAAAGACTCTGGTATTGGTTCCGGCGGTAACGCTTGGTAAGGACTAGAACGTTTTAGGAAAGACTTACTATATCTTATATCTCTGACCTCTGACCTCTGACTGACTCTCTCTTCTATAGGGTTGAAAAGACTGACTCTAGGAAAGACGAGTCTCTCTTCTACCAGAACCCCATTTAACCATTTCACCAAGGATAGCTAGCGGTAGTTTTACTTACGAGAGCTAGCGGTAGGTAGTGTGACTGATAACCTAGCGTTAGCAGCTTATAGATAATTACGAGACTTGGTTATACTTATTTGTGTTTCAATTCTTGCCTGACTCTATAGTGTTACTAATTCTATTTTTTTTAGGAAAACATCAACGAGTTCAGCGAGTGCCTTACCACACCAATAAGGAGGAAATATACTCTTTCACCATGAGTAGTTATTGACCACACCACTAAAAGCAATAGTCACTTTCACCACGCCTTGTAAATGCCTTAATTCTATTTCACCACGTTGAATTCATTATTGCGGGCCATCGAAGCTAATAGGTGTTATCCCAGCTAATAGGAAGGTAATAGTGTTATCCAAGGTTTGCCGTTCTGTCCAGCCAGGGGTGTGCTTGCTGTGGTAGTTCTTGGTGCTCTGTGAGGGTAGACAGGCGAGGTTGTGCATTTCAGGCCAGCCAGGGGTGTGTGGGATGTCCAGGCACGCTGGTGCTGGAACCACTGGGGGGGTGGGGAGAGATCTTTTGAAGGAAGGCTTTGACAAAAAACCAAAGTTTGTTTGCTTTTTACCTTGTTCCTCTACTCTCGCTCGGGTGGGTCTTTCTTTCTTCCCGCCGGCACTACACACTTTCACATCCGGCCACAAAATCAACAAAACTTCGTTATACAGCATCGAAGTAGGACTCCTCGGCAGGCCCAAAGTTACGTTAAAGCAATGAATAACAGCCATTTTCAGCCCTTCAACCCAATAGCTGGTACTTTGTTTGCTAGGTCCTGAAATACTATTTCTTCCTCTCAAAGAGCGAGTTCGGGGAGATAGATATGTAGGTGGGTTTAGCTAAAAACAAAATCCAATTACTATAGCCCGATGATACCAAACCCTTATGCCGGGGTATACCGGGCAATAGAACGCATTTTTATTTACAGAGATGAAGTTCTGACGCTGGCCTAACTTGTGATTGTAAATGGATGCAAGGGGATAAAAAAGACTTTATATGTAGGTCTTCACCCCAGGGCTAACTTCGTGTGCCTGAGAACGATTCGTCGTCGGTTATTCTCTCACTTTAGCGAATGGAGGGAGGTATTAGTGTGAGATCCCTAAAAGGGAAGAACGCGTGGTGCCATACCCTGAATAAGATGGGGACGATTTTTCGATTAAAAGGAATTTCCCCATCCGAAGATAAGAAAGGAAAATCTCTATTCTATCCCCAAAGAAAGTAGGAGTTGAAAGCAGAGATGATTCTTCTTTAGGGTTTCATTCCCCCCTATAATCCCTATTCGTCGGTAAAGACAAACTTTAGATCAATCGTGCTCGGAGACGACTTTCCTATCTATTCCATGGAAATGGGAATGTCCCGGTTCATAGATCAACGGATCACAAACTAGATAAGGTAAGGCACCCTCCCTTATTCCCCCTGCCTTCCTTTTTAGTGAAGTGAATAGAACCCTCTCAGCCTCAGTGAGCATCCGGCCTTAAATCCGATGTTGTAAGCAACAGGGGCTTCTTATCTTATTGGATAGAAGATTTGACCAGCCGGCTTATCTAGATAAAGACAAATAGAATAGGGGAACTACAAATAAGGAAAAAAGTGTACCTCTTCCAGGCCAACCAGATTCTCTTATTCATGCCAGTCAGAATGCAATTGATTGAGCCACTGAGGGATTGAGTGAGGGATTGATGGATTGATTGAGTGTGAGAAGTTACCTAGCAAATTATTGGTGAAACTCCGAGGTTGATATTAAGATGGAATTTTTGCTTTTCCGACTCTGGTGACTTGGGCCCATGTGTGTGCCACCTTTCCCACCTCTCTTGCATGTTGATCGATTCGATTCCTCTCCCTATCCCTCCTTCCTTCTAATTTTAGGACTGACTGTGAAATTAGCTAATAACATCTATAAGGGGGTTTTGACTGTAGTTACCTAGTCAATTCTTAGAGAAACTCTGTGGCTATAATTAAGAGGGAAAAATGCTTCTTCAAGATGCGGAGATGCAAATGTGGAGATGTGAATTTTAGGGGTTATGGCTGCTACTATTGCTGCTAAAGACTATTGCTTAGGAAGAAGTATATTATACAGTTTAGAGAAAATGTTACCGTACTCCTTAATCTGCAGAGCACCTTTTTCACTTAGTTTGTTATAGCATACCTCAACACGGAGCCTATTATACTATTATAGGGGATAAATACGAGGTTAATCAGCGAATCAGGGTGTTAACACGCTCATCCATCATATGGTGAGGGAATTTGGGGTATGTTTACAGCCTCTTTCAGACACTTTACCAAGGAGCACCCACTTTGCTTTCACATTAGGAAGACTAGGTTGTTATAGAATACCAACTTACTCCCTTACCTTTCACAAAAGGAATTACAAATAGGTGTTTTTATTTAATGAAAGATAGAGCCATCAGAGATAGAGGCAGGACACTTCAGATGATATTCATAGGTGAGTTCATAGAAATCTATTAGCCTAACTGAGGCAATATCCATATTAGTAGTTCTTCTTCCAAGGACCTAATTTGTGTGCTAAAAGGGCCTATATTTTTGATCCACGATACACCTTCCTCAGTTGACTTACAGAAATATAGGGTGGGAACGTGGCTATTAAGATAGGGAGAGAATCGACCGGAAAGCCGCACTCTCTCTTGAATAAATGAAATTAGAGGTAGGGCATGCATTCATTTAGGCACTCCGTGGCTAGGGAGAGGGGGTTGAGGATCCTCAAAGGCCAATCTTGATACATTTCTAGATCTCTCTTTCTTTGACGGCGGGTATAGCGCTCTCCTGACGAGTGGTTGAGTCCAGAGTTAGTTAGTTAGGGTTGCCTTTTAACCCTCGGAACAAGCGAGTAAGGTCTTCTGTAGCCCTTATATATATATACATATATAACTTGCCAGGGAGTGGGGCGAAGCATGAGATGGGCTTTGGCTTATGGTCGTATCCATAGTGGGACACCGGGCAGCTTCTTCGATGAGGAAGAACTAGCTCTCTCTCATTCGACAGAATCTTAACTTGGATATTACTCCACTCGAAAGAGATATTAGCCAGCCACTAAACTAAATCCACTTGGCATGATCGGGGAAGGAAGTCCTTCTTCTTTTCCGAGCGGTAGTGATTCTGGTGGAATTGGACCTAAATAAGCCAAACCCAAATGGTGTACTGGCCGGTTGGTTGTATCTAGAATGCAGTTCCTTCTACCAAATGGTTGCGATTCACGCTTGCTTCTTTCAAAGGCAGGCGAGCCACTCCCGTTATAAGGGCTACAGACGGCAGACCTTACTTTCCCAGGTACCGACATCCATCAAAGGTTCGATTCTACTCCAGCCAGAGAAAGATGGTTGGCTAATAAGCTTCAGTTAGCTAATTCGTCACAACCTTCAACGTTGCTCCGATCATGGTAGACATATTTGCGCCCTGTGCTTTCGTTGTTATAGTTCGGCTCCCTCGCGATGCTAGAGAGAAAAGAGGCCTCGCAGCTACACAATGAATAGAAAACCTTTTACCACCCTACCCACGCTGATCGGCTGCTTCCTTCAGTCAGAGAGATGAAATATGTATAGGCAGGCAGGAATGAATGCGCTGTGGCTCGCTATAGTGTAGTGTGAGGAGGCCCTTACTCGCTTGACCGGGATGGGAATGACTCGTTATTACGGAATAATACCATTGACGGATAGGACTCGTTTCATTATTTTCCTTTGGAGAAGGGAGATATATTCTTTTACGAAGTCTCTTACCTAAAACTAAAAAATAGATACATGTTGCAATTCATTACCAAGTTAATAGCAATTTATTGCTTAAATATGGTCTTAGGTACTTGGCAGGGCCGCAACTACTGGAAAATAAAGAGAGATATCATTCTTTATATATGTAATTCATTACGCTTGCCTTCTTTTCCTTAACACTCCTCACATGCTTACTCAAGGCATGCTCAGTTGGTCCAGTCCACGCAGTGCCTTATATATGCAGCACCCGTGCTCTTACCGTCACTACTACAATTTGAGCCATCAAGTGGGCTATTTTCATAGGAGTCATATGTGTGATTCACGAAAGCGCGAATAATGCATCGTATAATAAGAGCAAACGCATTTTTATCTCTATGCTCTCTCTTCGATTGGTACGAAGGCTGCCGCTTTTTCCCGGTCAAATGGATATGCTTACTCTGCTGCTGGTTCTCTAGCTACCTTCGCTATTGGTGGTGCTTCAACAGAATAAACTGTACCCACTAGTAGGACTTGGCAAAAGGCACGACATGGCCCAAAGAATAGCTTCTTACCGTAGACCACCCCACCCGAATGATAACCACTACAGGGAATCCAACCTTACCAACTTTAAGGGCCGTCACCGTAGTAGTAGGTAGTTCAGCAGGCCCAAACTCAGGTGCTCCAGATGCGTAAACCGATACATAAGGTTATTACCTAGTGGGCTATTAAAATTGATGAATTCTGCCATGACTACTACTAGTCAGAAGAAACATGCACCGATGAGTCGAAGCACGTCTTTGATTAGCGTTCTCACTATCCCCTTTCCAGTCGTTATCTCATTCATGGATGGAGCACTCCTATTTTAGGATAAGCCATGCGAGTGGGGTTCTATTCTCAATTTATGGCCCAAACATGATAGCTTTTAAAGAACCGCTCCGTTAACTCTGTAGTGGTCAAGTGAAGATCAATTAATTGAAGCCCCAACCGCTGGACATAGCAGCGGGGAAAGAGAGATAGAAAGAAAGGTTAGCGCTTGACACTCGATCAACTGTTCACTGGCAAGATTCGTTCCAATAAGCAGCTTTCGCCCCCTCATCCAATAGTGGGTGCACCTAAAGGAAGGAGGGAAGGGGTCCTGTTAGTTCGCTATCGCTCACTGCGGGGTTAGCGAAGGTTCCGAGTGTAATGACTCGCACCATCGGCATGACCGATGTAGTAGGTAGGTTGAGGAACCATCTAAACAAATAGGGTTCAAATGGCAATACAACGCATTTCAATGCCCTCAGTAATTGCGGTTTAGAACTAATCTCTCTATGCCGCTCTATGCCGCCTACAGAAAGCAGGGACTTAAGCCAATGAAGCTCCATAGAGGGGCATAAAGCTCTATAGAGGGGACTGAAGGTGATCAACGGGCCTACAGAAAGCTTAGTTTCAGTTCTGTAAAGCTTAGTTATTAGCCTACAGAAAGCAGTTGCCGCCATAAAGCAGGGAAAGCAGGGAAGAAGCCGTACCTCCATTCATCTAGTCTTTGATTCTTTCTTTCGGAGCCATTATGTTTACTGCGGAGCCCGGGCCCGTCTATATATATTTTTGATTTAGCCGATGACGGGCCTATTGCTGGTGGGGGCCTGGGAAAGAAGCGTGGGTGGGCTGAATTGAGCACCGGGAAGGAATGTAATTTCGTTGATTCGACAGAAGGTCAATTTCCTCTGGCACATGGGGGTCTGGAGGGTCTTGGGTGCCGTTAAGTTAAATGCTTGTAATAAAAACCATGTCTTCATCCTGGGAGCGACGATAGGAGCTTGCTCTATCTCCCCTATATTATATATTCCCACCCACATAGGGCCCACATAAGATAGAATAGGATAGGATAGAATTGAATAGGAGCGGAACCACCAGCCAGGAAGATCCAAGAAGCCAGGAGCAAACAACACTCCCTTGCCCTTCTTTTCACTTGCCAGAACTAGAACTGCGAGCCCTAGACCTTGAATGCACATAGTTAGTCACCCATGGTGGGACAACTTAGAAGCTTTGGGATGGATGGGGATCTATACCTTACCCCTAGATTACTACCGCCTTCACCTAGGAGCATGGAAGCACCTTTCAACCAAGACAAGAATATACCCCAGTTTCCAGGAGCACATGCATGCTATGACCACACTCCCTTGCCTTTCTTTATTTCACTTGCCAGAACTTCTAGACCTGGAGTCAGATACCAGGAATCACCTTGTTAGCAGGCAGGAAATGTTTACCTTATCTTAGAAGCACCAGATGGATTGTTGATTAGCCAATAGCCAATAGCCAATATGGGGGGTTGGTTTACAGTATCCATGCACCTAACTCACTCTGTCGGGATGGGATAATGATTGAACTTAATATATATGCTTCACGTAGACTTCACTTCACTTCTATGCGTATTATAGCAGCGGATTAGAGTTTCCATTGTTTAATCCCCTTTATTCTTCCCCCCCAGTGGATTAGTGCCGTACCTGTGCTCCTCCCTGTGGATTAGGCCTCACCCTATGTAGATGTGGGGAAGTGTAGTGGGGAATCAATCAGTCACTAACCGGTGCCACTTCCCTCCATACCGCTATATTGGTTATATCTATCTATCTACGGATATAACAAGCAAATGTAACTCAATATATCATATCTGCTGTTCTTTTGTTTGCCATGCGGATTATTTATCAGGTTGGGTATGCTGGTATCATGTTTGTCTACCGGGTACTTCTTATTTTCTTTGTCCACCTGGTACTTCTTTTCAAAATTGGAATTGGGAATGCGGTAATGCTAGAATGCTGGAATGGGAATGGCGGGTATGGTATGCGCGAAAGCAAGAATGGTGGGCGAATTGGAATTATATTATCCATCACTCGAATCGATCAATCAGTGTCCGGGCCTTACCTCCAACTATGGGGCCTTACTGATCCTTCCTTCTCTCTTCAGTATCGATCCATCCATCCATCCGTTGGCCGATAATACCATCTCTGATTATCTGTTTCCGTCCGGTGTACCGCCCCAGCTCCAACTATGTGTTCAATCAAGTGAATCTATCTCATCAGTTGCTTGCGAAGCGGCCTCCTCCAGAAGATGTTGTCTCTCGATTGTACCTCGATGGGGAGACCTCTATATTCCTCGATGGGTACGTGAGATGGTTATAAAGTAATAGAGCTAATTCATCAGTACGGGTATTATCGGTACGTGAGATGGGGAATAAGGGTACGTGCTATTGGCAGATGTATTAGTTAGAACGCCCCACCCCCAACAACTATGTTCTCAATGCAATCAATGCAATGCGATCAATCAATGCAATAAGTTTCCGTTCCTAACCCCAAACTAAGGCTGTTGTCCGCCCGGTAAAAGGGTAATGAAGGGTATAAGTGAAACGGGCCTTACGGTACGGAAATGAAACCACTGAACCAACTGAACCAACTGATCAGTGTGCGCAGAAAGAAAGAACGCAGAAGGATGGCTAAGAGCTATGGATCTGGAAAAGCAGAGCGCTAACAAAAGAAGGAACGGTACGGTACGGGAATGATTAGAGCGTAGCAGGCAGGAGAATAAAAGCATAGAGCGATACTTTCAAGAGCGAAGAGCTATAGGGTCAGGATAGAGCAGCAGGCAGAGGAACAAAAGAGCGAATCAATAGTGGATAGAGCACATAGCAATAGTGGCTGATAAGAGCGTAGCAGGCAGGGCCATAAAGCGCATAGCAATAGGGTCAAGAGCAAAGAGCTATAGTCCACTTCTGGCGACATATACTGGTCAGCAGCCTCACAGAAAGCGGGAAGGAGCATTATATTTATCTCTCTATTGTTCTACCTCACACGGCTACATAATCCGTCCGTTGTACACTGCCCCTCTCCTCTTTGCCGATGTGGTAAATAAATAAATCCCTAACCGGTGCTACTTTCCATTGCTGACTGTAATTTGTTCACACATGGCACGAACACCAACCTCACAGGGCACGTGGGAAGGAAAACAGGTAACACACATAGAATCACCACCTTCGTGGGATGGGTTAATCGAGAACAGCACGTATAACAACTCCTATCCTGGTAACTGCAACTGGTGCACGAACACATCCATCCTATCCTGTGCACGTCGAACCAGTAACGTTGGCTCTAGAACAGGTAACACAAATAGAATCAGCTCCTGCGAACGTCGAACTGGGCACGGGGTATTGTGATGACCCTAACTAACTGACTGACTCACCTCAGTCACCTCATTGTGGAACCCTTATCGTCGTGGAACCTCATCTCACTCACTCACATCATCGTATAACTTCATTGGAAACCACCTCCATCGTCGGTAAGCAAACCTCATCCGGAACACGTCCCTCATCGATCGGTAACACCTCATTGTGTAACCCTCGTTGCGTTATCGTTAGGTGAAATGGGAGTTTAAAGAGTAATGTAAGCTGCTGTAGAAACCGTGTTCCGTCAGGGTAAGCTTTGAATCGGGTAGGTGGGTTGGTTCTCTGCCGTTGCCAACGCCATTGCCATCGTAAATCAACATCAAAATCGAACTCGAAATGTGTAACCTACCTAATCGAACCTAATGCATCGTACCTCATTCATGCATTGTACCTCATCGAACCAACCTGCATAAATCGTGTAGCTCTCCGTGTAACCTAATCTCATTGAACCTGCCTGCATCGTGTAAGCTCATGCATCGTACCTCATCTAACCACCCTCATCGCGTAACCTAACCTCCATTGTGATAACCTCATTGTGTAACCCGTGTATCGTATCGTTAAGTGAAAGGGGAAGATTGAAAGGGGATGAATGAAAGGGTAATGGGTAATGGGGAATGTGGAGTATCTGTAGGAACGATTGATCTGTCTCGGTAAGCTTTGAATCAGGTAGGTTGTTTCGTTCTCTGCCGTTGCCAACGCCATTGCTATTGACTCGCCAACGCCAATCGACATCGACTATCGTATCCGACTCCCTACCGGCAACTATGACTGATCGACTGATCGAGTATAACATTAGCATCATTGAGTAGCATCATCATCGAGTAGCATCATCGGGTACCACAATCATCGAGTACAAGCCCTGGAGTAGCATCATCGATATACCATCTGTCATCGAGAGAATACAAGCATTGAGTACAATCATGCAGCCATTGAGTACAAGCATCGCCTCTTGGATCGCCAGCATAGAGTAAAGCAGTAACCAGCATAGAGTAACACAGCATCGAGTACATCTCCAGTGGGATCTCCTATTGTGCTCAACAGCATCAAGTAGCATCATAAAGTATCAGATCGAGTAGCATCAAATGCCGGTGCCAATCCGTTGAGTAGGAGCCGTTGAGTATCCCCCCTGTGAGATTAGGCCCCTCAAATTGTAAATGAGTCAGCGGATTTGAGCATCCGGGGAAGTGTATAAGAGCAGCTGATAAGCCCATCCCCCATTGGATTAGCGGAGGCCATTGGATTAGCCTAGCGGATTGGATCAGCAGATCGGAGTCATCGGATTAGAGCTATCCCATCGGATTAGAGGCATTCGAAAAGCCCATCGCCGATTAGCGGAGTCGATCATCATTCGTCAATTAGCGCATCCGATTTTATGAGAGGCGTATTAGAGCGGATTAGAGGCACCATCGGATCAGAGCCATCGTATTAGCGGCAGCAGAGTTATCAGAGGCGGATTCGAGGCAGAGAGCGGAGGGCACGGACGATGTAGTCCCCAGTGTGAGGTGCACCGATTACCCTAACAACTTATATAATGCAATCATGGCGAAGTGCAGTGAGAGTTAACGGCTTAACAACGGCTTCAGTGAATGAATTCGTGCTGTTTCAGTTCGAATTGTTCTCTGCAACTCGAGAACATGAGGTTGGAAGAAACCGCCAGTAATCGCGGATCAGCATGCCGCGGTGAATATGTGCCCGGGCCTCCAAAAGTCGTAACAAGGTAGCCGTAGGGGGACCTGCGGCTGGATCGAATCTCTCCCTCTAGTGGTCCTTTTGACCCCGTACGAGTAGTAACGCTCCTAAGGCTGGGATAATTAGTTGCGGGCTGGTCCAAGAAAGAGACGGCGGGCGGGCTTACTTACGTGCTTCCTGGCTGGATAGATTGATGGCGGGTTGAGCTTGCTTAGCTTGTCAAGAAATTGCTTAGCTTTAAGCCAACCTTATCGCAGTCGCCACTCTTGGGCTATTCGCCTACGCCTTATGATACCTCCCGCTAAGAGGAACAGAGCACGACCGGACTCGAAGAAGACAAGAAACACAACAAGAGATACTCGAATAGGAGAGGACACACACTCGAACAAGAGAGGCTCGAATAGGAGAGGAGGTACTCGACCGAAGAACACCATGGAGAGGAGGAGGCCAATGAAAGACTTTACTCGACCGGAGAAATTGACTTAGGATAGACGACCGAAGGGCGGATTAGAGGATAGGCGATAGGCCGGAGGAGGAGGCCGATTCCGATTCAAGATAAGAACCGAAGGGCCTTTAGGAGAAGTGTAAAGGAAGGGGAAAGACTGAGGAGAGGAGGCCGATCCGATTCAAGACAAGAACAAGGAGTTAGGAGAAGGGATAGGAAGCGCCTAAAGTATGTTATGTGTACGATTCAAGACTGCGATGCGAAGGGGGGCGGGGCAAGTATGTGATGTGAATATTCTATGCCGATCCGACTTGACTTATAGGTTAAGTTCAGGAAAGGACCGAAGGGAGTGTTACGTATTGTTACGTATATAATGAAACAATTATTGAACTAACCAAACCGGGCAACTAGAACTTTAATGCTGGGCTTGTTACAAGAAATAGAATATAATGCTAGTTATATATAGAAAGGAGGGCATCCCGGCAATAACATGCTAACTCGACGAAGCAAAAGGTTCTTTTATGGACCGTTCCCCGGTTGCTTGTTAAGGGCCCGGGCAATATACTTCTACTTTTACTAATATGTCGTCTCAATATGTCTCACACCGATCACACATAGATGATCCCATCACTCGCATCTCACATCATTCACTTGGTAGGGGATCATTCAATGGAAAGTCGCCTTTTTATTTTCGGGCTGCTTCTAGTGGACCTACTGATTGATAGGGCAACCTATCTTTGGGGCGACCTACCTATCCGGGCCTATCTGGGCAACCTACCTTTGGTCAAGGGCCTAGTAAAGGTTAGCCGTGGGCTGTCAGGGCAGGCCGAAGGCTTATGGCTGTTAAGGGCCCGGATCTCGTGAGCTGGATAAGCCCAGAAAAGAGGACCAAGCAGAATAGCGGTGTCTTCTCTTATCGATCGGAAGTTCGGCTCTTTCCGGCCCGGCCCCTTTCTATAGTTGTAGAGCATAACTGGTTCGGGCAATGAGGGTTTTGGGCAGGAGGGATGGACAGGAGTTCAGCTCTGGCTCTAACGGCTGAATGAAACTGCTGATTAGGATGAATAATGGCTGAATCCATAACTATATCTACTTAAATCTTGTCACGGTTTCGGCTGGAACGGCTCTCGTTTAATCTCTCCCCTCTACAGCTCGTGTAGAGTGAGTCTTTTAAGCGATTTAGTATCGGGCGCGGGCGGTCTCTCGTGCTCTTATGCGCTCGGACGAAAGGTCAGTAGTTACACGGGCGCTAGTGGGTGGTTAGTTTGAGCGGGCCCTTTGCATTCCCAATCGGTTAGTCCTAACCTTATAGGGATCGTACTAAACCAACTAAAGCTATTAGCTATTAAGGGGTAAAGAGATCGTACTAAACCAACTCCTCCAAGCTAGGAATCCAACTGAACTGCTTTATTACCATCTTACTTACCAATACAGTAGGTGAACGGAGTATATATACGTTACATGATAGAGACAACTGAGCACAAGCACGCTAATTCAAAAAGTTCATCACCGGACATCATACGACGGAACATCATTGGAGTGGTTCCAAGATAGGATAGAAAACCGCATCTCCCACTCGACATACACCTTTCAAGATAGAGACACCCAGCAAGATACAGTTCCCGCATACAACTGCAACCGAGATGCACTGATTATATACGTCACGCACCGGGCCGACTTACTTACTTACCGATAGGCAACAGACATTGCCCACTTACCAATATACCGGCCCCACTTCATTACGTTCTAAGAACCAATATACCTTACTTACTTTCGTTCTAAGATACTTACTTACCCTTTGGGCCTGGGCCACCTTACCGGTAAGAAGCTATCATCAATGAAGGAATAACTTCCACGACTTGGTTTCACAATTTGAATCCATCTCATTCATTCTTCCAGGTCTTAAGGACTCAAAATAGAGAGATCGTCTGTCTCAGAGCGCAACTCGACGAATAAATACTAAGTTTAAAATGGGGGGAATCAATTCTCGCGCCCATCCCTTGAATTCATTGATTAATAAGTAGCACCCAACGGAGATGGACATGTGGACACGATCGAAGGGTCGTGAGGATGGGGCATTAATGTAACCTCCCTCCCTCGTTTCCATTTCATTATCCCAAATCGTCGACGAAATACCTAATATGGAAGGTGGTGGAAGGATCAACGGCTTCGTGTGGGATTGTTCGGCCCCTTCTGGTTCCCTCTTTGGTTCAGACCTCCATGCTCCGTCGTTTGTTTGTTTAAGGTGGCAGCTCGAACTTAGGCAGGAAGTGGGTGGGCTTTCCTCTCTCCGGCTCCAGCAATGGCGCAATGCATGAATAGGCGCTGTGTAATGTGTGAATTAGTCAAACTCCGGCGGCACATGAAGGTTTACGAGAAGGAATTAACAGAGGCTCATCATGATGTGACCAAGGCGACTCTGCAGTGGAATTAATGGCATACCATTTGGGAAAATAATCTACAGGTGGAAGCTCCGGAGCGAACGATACATGTTACAGAGATGGCGATACCACTCAGGGCGTTGCGAGACACAGAGAGGGCCATGCAAGACTAAATGCATGCCCAGGACACTAGACACTTGGCATTGGAATAAAAGCTGGGTTCGATGGCCACCAGGGTTGAAATTAGAATGTACTGCAAATTTTGGCTAGTTTTGGGCCAGTTTGTAAAGCAATATACTTGCCATTTTTCCATTTTCAGCACTTGGGTGGGTAGCTTATATGTCTTTTTGGAGCCAGACTTTACTTTTTTTCTACAGGCTGCAATTAGTTGGGTGGTAACGCGGACTAGTTATCGGGGTAGTAACGCTTCAGGGACTTTAAGGTGTTAATTGGGACTTGAGGATGTTAAATCATTTCAGGGACTGAGACAGAATGTATAAGTTACTCTTACTTACTTACTTCTAAATCAAGGAGTCGTGAGAAGACTTCACCAATATAGAGGTGAGGGCAGAGATAGATAGAGGTGAGGGAAGACACCGACTAAATAAAGGAGAGGAGTCGTTCACCGAACCAAGAGAGGTTAGGGAAGAGATAGAGAGATAGAAGTGAGGGACTGAATGGGCGGCGGTAACGTGAGGGCAAAGCCTGACCCATCGTAGTTTGGAAGGCAAAGCCTGACCTTACCTTATGACCCGCCTAGCTCAACAGATTCGAAGTTACAGTTTCTTATAAAAGGAAGGGTATAACCTTATGATATATCTATAATTAGGTATATATATATTTCCTTACGGTAACTAGCTGGGGGGTAATATTTAATGACCTAACCTCGCCCGCCGTCACAATCTTCAGAATTGTGGTATAACCTCACCCCAATAGGGGGGGGGAAATGGATGAGGGGGGAAAATGGGTAAGGTCCCGTTATATCATACTTTCAACGGATACTTCTCCGAACCCTAAAAAGGCTGATTCTCCGAACAAGCTGCTACCACCTCTTCTCGGGCGGGGTCGGGCATTTAATGCCCCCCACCAGGGATCGATCCTAATCAACTATTTCGTTCGTCGACCATGCTTGCTTTCGCGCTGGCTCCGATTCCACTCCATTTCCACTGCGCGCCTTCCGCCTCCCGTTCCAAGCAGTATTTACTAAAAGTGTTCGTACAATTCTACATAACACCGTTATCCCGGTTCTTCCATAATTTGTGTAGGCGGGAATTCGTGTAGGCTTGAGCGAGCATAGCGAAGGGAAGGATCTCCCTTGAGCATAGCGAAGGGTTATCCCTTTCCCGTAGCGAAAGGTTATCCTTATCTTTCGTAAGGCCGGCGACCAAATAAGGCCGGCGCAGGCCCCTATATTTATTCCCCTCAAATACGCGCAGGACCTTACCTTACTTAGAAAGGGTTGACCGGCGCAGTCAGGACCAACTCTTCGAGCTCAGGTAAGACCCAGTCAGGACCAACCTGGGTTCAAAAAAATGAGAGGAAGGAACTACTTGTCCGCATCGGACAAGGAAGAATGGCTCACCTGACATCGGAGGGTGAGGGTTGATCAAGACCTTACTGGCTGGCTGGGCTGACCCAGGACCTGATAAGACCTTGAAGGCCCAGAATCAGGGGGGCCTTACTCTTAAAGTAGGTGAGCCTATAACGTGTAAGGGCCTTGCCATGACTTATGTAACGAAATCAACACCAGGTTACGTTTAGTTGCGAGACCAAAGGGTGAGGAGCGTAGGGACGGTCGGAAGACACTCGACCGGACGCTAGGAGGTCGAGGAACACGAAGATTTTTTTGGGTAGGGGCCCCTCACCTTCATGCTTCAAGTGAGCGACTTCGTTCCAAAAAATAGAGGGTTTTAACACGAAACTCATTCATATGGGTGAGGAACACGAAGATTTTGGGGCCAAAGGAAAAGGAATAAGTTGCCCCAAAATAGAGGGTTTTAACACGAAACTCATCATATGGGTGAGGGAGAGGAACGAAGTGCTCGACCAAAGAAAAGGGCGAGTTGTAGAGCCGCTCGACCGAGGATATGTATAGGATATAACCCTTTCCCCCCCCAATATAGGGAAGCTAAAGGCTGTGTACAATCGAGCGAGAAATCCCTCGGCGAAGGATTTACCCCCATAAAGAAAGAAAAGCGTCATTATATATATAATGAGATATATCTTTGTATACGATATTCTTCTATTAGGGTACGATCGATTATGAGAGCCTAAAGCGTAATGACATCTCTAATTACCAGCAGCATTGTCGAAGGTCCCATTTATTTATGGGAAGGTCGAAGAAGAAGTCTTTAAATAGACTCTGAATTTACGACGCCCCAGTCATCCATTCTGTTGGTTAGGGTATCCCTTAAGTTGTTTACTAAGGTGCGACCGAAGGAAGCGGTTATAGTTAGGGTAGTTATGCGACTGTCACTGTCAAGCTCGAGGAAGGATGGCTCGCCTGACATAAGGAGAAACTGCTCGCTTGACCAGAGAGAGAGCGAGGAGGGCGAGGAAGGAACTTATTTATCTCTCAATTCGCTATCAAAAGTGGATCGCATTCGTGTGGGAGAAATCGCATCTTTTATCGCATCTTAAACGAGGGAAATAAGTGAAACGGGGGAAAAGCGTATTCACTTATTTAACAGGGGAAATAAGTGAAACGTTGGGAGATGTATCACGAAATATCGCATCAAATCACGAAAAGCGTATTCACTTACATGAAGGAATTTACCTTCTCCACCCCCGACAACTCAGTTCAACAAATAGAAAAGTGAGCCTGACAAGCGCTCAGGCCAAATGAGAGGTTAAGGGGTCAGGTGTGATGCCGAAATCAAGGCGTAATTACATATATAAAGAATGACTGGAAGAATTGCAATGGCTCGACCAACGGGAGAGGAAGAAATTCATTTTCAAGCATTCGAAAGGGCATTCGTTTCACGCTTTATCGCATCAAATAACGAATCTAGTGTTATTACATATATAAATAACGACTGGAAGAATTGCTCAGTCCGCCCTGAGTTTCAGTCAGTCCTGAGTGATTGATCGATTGATAATTTGGTGCGGTGTGAAGCAGGTAGGTGAAATGCCTACTGTATCGGAAAGAATGCATCGGATGGATTAGAGGGCATTGAGAGGGAAGGACGCTTTCAAAGGCGAAAGGCCATGGGGAGAGACATCAAGCCTTGTGCGATTCATTTCAGTGAATTGGATGATAGAGGGAAGAACCAGGCGCGAAGCCCTTTGATTTAGGCTATAAGGTAGGCAGAATTGTGAATGAAAAGGTTGGAAAGTGAAAGTCGCCAAAGCAATGGCGGGGTGCTTTCTTTACCATTTCACTTGAGTGAGATAGGGGAGAGTTCAATTGTGAATTCAAAGGTTGGGTTTTCACACTTTCCCGCCTCGGGGAAGGAAGATCTGGCCAAAAAAGTGATAGCCCTGTAGATAGTTCCATGGTTCGATTGTTCACAATCAGTCGAAGGAGCGAGGAAGGGCTCTCTATTTGTTTCAAATACCTGAGCATAGCTCAGGGTTGGATTGACCTGAACGCGCCCGCTAGGCGTACCTTTTGCATAATGGGTCAGCGAGTAAATGGTAACAGCGGCTTAAGCCATTAGGTGTAGGCGCTTTCCAGCCAGGTCATCTCCCAGTTGTGACTATTTGAACGCGAAACCATTCCAAATTCATATGGTGACGCTATCTTTGGGGGCCAAGGGAATAAGATCCCAACAAAAATAGAGGGTCTTGACGACACGAAGACCAACGGGACCATAACCCGATACCCCACCCCTGAGGTAGGGATTTATGAAAGGAACGTCGAAAGAGGAAAGAATTAACAAATATAAGCCAAATCCGAAGAGAAATACGACTATGGGGGGAAAAGAACTGACAAGACATCAACTTCTAAAGATGCTTATAAACAAAACTAAATTTGAAATAGACAGCACTAACTTTATCCAATTATTTGGAAAAAATAAAGCATCTCTGAATAACGAGCAGCTCCCGAAATTTGCATGTAGACACCTCCGGGCCACTCCGTATGAGTCCACAGAAAAGAGAATCGAGTTGTCCTACCTCGACGGGAGTTTGCTATGCCATTGTGGAACCTGTCAACTAGGGTATAGGATTAAAGCCTATAATCTCGATGACACCAAATGGGGAGCTCAGCAAGAGGATAGGGTTTTAGCGGAGCCTTTTATACATCCTGATGGCCTGATGCAGGCATTTGATCTAACGGAATTACCGGTTCAAATTGGGTTTCGCCGAAATTTGGGAATTGGGGAAGATAAATCATGCTGTTGGGCTTCAGGAGTGGCTCTAGATAGTGATCGATTCCCATGGGGGGTGGATAACAACGAGAGGCTCTCATTCCGTATCATGGAAGGTTACTCATTTTTCGCTTCGTGTTCCTATTGTGACATTGCGTATAACGTGGAACCGATGACCCTTTCTGGCCCCCGTTTTCACCACGAACTCACCCATTTAGGGGAAGAGGGGGGCTGTTCTATATTGGTCAATTTGGCCAAAGGTTATGTCACACTGGGTTCGAGCCATTGCAGAGCGAATCAAGGTCCCGTGGAGCACTTCTTTTAAGAAGTCTATCCGGAGCCTAACCCTTCTATTCTGTTCTGTAAAGAAAGCAAGCCCCACTTCTCTCTCCATTATGAAGCATTGCTTAGGATCTGGCACTAACATGGCCCATCTTCGCTATGTATTCATTTCCGAATAATCACAGACAGGGTTCGCCCTTATTTTTTTGATTATTGGTTTTATTTTATTACCAATACCATGTTCAAACTCCTTAGGTATAACTATTTCATCGCTGTAGATCTAATCATAGTACATATGGTTCCCTATCTCGCGTACGTCTTAGCTTTTGTGCATTACACTGTCATACTAAATAAAATCGGGGGGGAAATAATGCCAACCAATGATGAAACCGAGAATGAAACCGGTAGCTTGACAGAGAAAATCTTCACTGTGCTCGTCCGGGTATACATTATTCGGCTAATCTTCCTTCTCGGCAACCGTCGGCGCAGGCTTGGAATTGGAACAGAGAAGGAGCAGTGGTATCACGCCGCTGGGGCATTCACTCATCTTTTAGGGTCTAAATATGAAGAGGCCTTGAAGGCCCTACTAGGGAAGGATCTTCCTGAACCCTTCAAAACTCTCTTGGAAGATATAAGTGAGAGTGAGGGAGAGGAGGAGGTGAATAGAAAATAGTGTGAAAGAAAGTTAGGTTAATATTTCTTTCAATATGTGGTGCGAAAAGACCCAAATCGATATGAATGGAAGTGGATTTGTTCGATCGAGAGATAAGCTCGAAGGCAGGTATCAGGATCTCAATCAGTCAGGCAGGTAGTTCTTGGCAGTAAGCTTCATAGGTCGGGTTAGTCGCCGAAGCTGCCTTTCGACCATGCCCAAGCCACCTCCGGCCCAATGCCTATCGCCCAAAGCCAGCCAGAAGCCTCTAGGACCCTTCAGATGTCATTTCTATCCACGTGCCCCGCCAAAAAAGTTGGGTCAAGATGGAGTTTAAGGCAACTCCCGCTTCATCTGTATCTGTTGGCCCCACTCAGTATAGATATATATATATATAGGCTGTCTACCTAACTGCGTATCTAGACTGATGTGGGTGGGGGAAGGGAGTGGTGGCGGGCCCTTTCCACTTGTGAGTTTGTTCTGGGCGATCGATAAGGGCGGGCGAAGCGTGGAATGCGAGCGGTGTCAACTAGATTAGATGTCGTGAACGGTGGTGGTTCGGAAGTGTTAATTTGGTTCCATTCATAATTGAGTTAAAGCAAGTGGGTTTCCGCAGATAGGAAATGCTTAAATCAGTTCCCTGAAGCTTAGCAACGAGACCCGGGGGTGACTCCCCTTTTACTCCTATATAAATAGAGATATCATTATAGATATGAAAGTATGTATGGGACCAATAACTTTTGATTCAGAATTATATCCCTATCGGACCGATACCTACCCCTCGCTACTATGGATGGAGAGATAGGGGGTATAACCTTGCGGCACCCAAGTACCAGGACCCACCCGCTGCCTATGAAATAAAAGGAAGGCTTGGTAGTATCTTATTTAAGATGTATTTGTACCGTTCCTAATTGCATAAATCCACTTGACCCGCACTCGAGCGAGCTTCCATAGGAAGAGAAACTAGCTCTGATCTGCCTCCCCCTTGTCACTTATGATGCCTCCCTGCTACTGTTGTGGGCTTAATTTTATGCTGATGGCCAATCAATAGAACGTTAAGCCGAACACTACTCGTTGTAGGGCGGGCCAATTGTGGTAGTGGTAGAAGCCCATTCCTTTTTTTATCTGTTGGAAGCAAACATGTTGCCCACACTGCGAGCGAGTAAGTTATTTCACCGATGATTGATTGATTTGAGATTGCCAGTCATAGCCAGCCGATCCGATAGCCGGGCATTGCCAAAAGGTAATTGTCGTAGTCGAGCATTGCCAATCATATCCACCAAGGCAGATGCCATTAGATAGACGTCAACCAGTCAATATAAGAAAACATTTTGTTATTTACGTTTATTCACACAATGAGAGGATCATAGTGCAAATTATGGTGCAACATGATAAGGTAACTGCCAAGACTTTGTGCCTGCGCCGAATCTGGTAGGCAATCAATCCAATAAATCTTGATATGCCCGTAAGTAAACAATATGTCTCAATGTCTTCTGGTGGGAACGATGGGAAACCTAATCAATCTCATTCAATTGATGAGGCCTTATCCTCTCGTCCAGTGGTGATGTGGGCAGTCTCATTCGTCCTCCGGACCATCCCTCTCGAAGAATGTGGGCTATCTGTAGTCTGTCCGTTGTAACCCCACTTGAAGACCTAGTCTGCAAGTAGAAATAGAGCTAATTTCTCTTGATGGCTCCTATTGGGGCGTGAGCTGTTACATTTGGGTATGGGTATGACTGGCTATGTGGGGTATAAGGGAAAAGGGTAAGGGAAAAGCCCCACTACACTAGGCATATGGCAGGCAGTGAGTGACGATTCTACTAGGTCTAAGGTAAGGGCTCATCAACCCATCCCATCTGGTGCTTCTAAGGTAAGGTCTAATAGCAGTCCCTCCTTCCTAAGTGCATTCATCTATATGTTCCTCCTAATCTTCCTGCAAGTGTTTTCAAAGGCATATCCTACTAGGTCTGAAGCCTGTCCATCCAACGAGGCTCTCTCTCTCTCTGATGGACACTAGCCATCTGGCATTTCAACGATATAAGCTGAAGTTCTTTCTGTACGATATCTGCCTGCCTAAAGGGAAACCAACCCTCTCGGCTACTAAGACCATCCATTCGATCCGGTACTTATAAGATAAGGGTAATGGGTTGGGGATAACTCCATGCTCCTAGGATTATAAGTAACAAGGTTGTTGGGATCAAATTCCAAACTGGTATCACTTCGTTCGTTCCTGGGAACATTATACAAAGAAGTTAATACATGGTACTTACCCAGAATCTGAGATGTGATACCCGTAAGAATTCCCAAGTCAAGGTAAGATAAGGGTAAGGGTTGTTATATAGATGTTGTACTAATACTGTACTGAGCTTCCTGGTGTACTGAATTGGTTGGTAAGGGACTACTCCATTCCATATCCTATCAATAGTAAAGTAAATAACAGATGTAAGGCTCAAACAAAGGGTTATGCCCTGTACCTCCCTCCTGAGATTCCTGGCAGGTGTGAAAAACAAAGGCATCTCCTAGCAGTAAGTCTGAAGCCCGTCGTCCCCACCCATCCAACGAGGCTCTCTGACCACATAATCCAAGCCGCCATCCAGCAGTGAAACGATATCTGATCTGCTAATGGGCTAATTGAAAATCCATCCTGTGCTGGCTGATAAGGGGTTCTAAGCAGCGCTTCCTAAGGTATTCCATGAAGTTTGTGGTCTAGACCTAATAGCAGGTGCTACGTCTTCTGGTGGGGGTAAATAGATTGGTGTGGAAACAAGGGTAAGTCGTGGAAAAGAAAGCTCACAAGAAGTGTTATATTATATACATAATAAGAGTGATGTGATTCCTAAAGAATATTGAAAAGAAGGAATTGAACCCGACCCGAGATTAAATATACAAATCTTTGTTCTGATATTTATAATTAACGTATAGGCCCGCCCGATATAGAAAGGCTCGTCTCTATAGAATTCCCATCTGAAAAAGAGACAAGGTTGGGAACACCAAGTTGATTGGGAAGGGCGGGGTATAAAGATCATATCCACCATAATAAAGAAGGCTATAAAGAAGATGGATGATTCCCACGTAAAAAAGGCATCCAAGTGGGGGGGCAGCAGGCACATGGGGTGGGTACCCGGTGGTTTGTTCCGGTCAATCCCAAAAGCGCTCCCAACCGCGTGTTTAATAGAGCGAACCCTTTTTTGGAGAGGTTCGGAGGCATATGGCTCCACTCCACAGGGGTATTTCACTTTTTGTTTTCTTTATCCAAATTGATTCATTCCAGCATTTAAGGCAGGTTCTTCCTTCCACTTCCAATAAGTAAGGCAGGTGGAAACAGGAACGCCAGTTGTTCTGCAGATGAGGTCAAACTTGATTCTAAGTGTTCACCCCGAATAGCAGGTCGGGTTGGTCCATCAATTCAAAAAACCTCACCCTCGTACCTCAGGAGAGCGCCTCCGGTCCTTATCAGGTGCGGGTTTAGAGATATAAACCCCTTGTGTTGAGGGGTTCGTAGGTAATGGATCCATCGGGATAAATGAGTAGCGGTGTTATTAGGCCAAAGAAATGAATGGGCAGCCTTCTCTTCTCCTTATCTGGATCAGGATCCTCGGCTTGTCACATTCTTTCCTTCCAATCGGGATCGGACTTTGCTACATTCATATCTCTTACTTAGAAAGATAGCTTCTCGCAAAATACATACACTTTCATTCTCTTACTTAGACAAATAGCCTATCGCGGAATTCATACACTTTGACTTTGACAAATCACTTATCGCGGAATTAATACAGTTTCGTTTTCACTTAAAAATAGAGCCTATTGGAAGTGAGTCAAGGCAGAAAAAATGAATCTAGATTTCAATTTATATGATGAAAGCGCTCGCTATTTGGGTTATTTTCCGAGAGCAGCTGTAGAGAGAAAAGACTCAGTTTTTCCGAGAGCAGTCCCCCCACCCCCAATAGGCAAAATGGCAAAAACTCCGTTTTTCCGAGCTTCGAGGATGTTCCTTCTCCAGGTCCAAGGAAGGATGCTAGATGACCTAGATGGAAGGTGATATATTGCCTATAGGCATGTGTGATAGAATGCTAGTGTGAGTGGGTGTAGGTTCTAAGGTAGCCAAGCTAGTTGTACCTCATGTTTGGGTATGGGAGATTGCCTGTAATTCAAGTTCATTGGATGGTACTTCACCTTGATGTTTCATTTTATGGGCCGCTTCTAATCCCACAAGTGGAAAACCAAGTCCCAGGTGTTCAGTATATAGTCATTGGCCGAAGACGGCATACTTGGACTCTCAAGAATGGTTCCTTGGATGAGATCTTCTCTCGAATACCTATCTACGTCGATTATTCCTCGTGCAGTTGAGGGAGTTCGCTTAGAAGGATGCTTCCTAACCATAAAAAAGAAAAGTAAAGAGGATTCCGGTCTGATCACATACTCCTTGTTTACAATTCCACCGCATGCATTTAGCGATTCAGTTTCGAGGTACCAACAACGTACTTTTGAGACTGATTCCCCAGTTGCTACGTCCCACCTTCCTTGTCCTTACCGGCTTCCTCTGACCCAGCCCACCTCCCTCTGTATCAACATTTCCTGGCATTTTGAAACAAGTGCCACACTTTACTAGTGAAATCGGGGTCAATCTTCAAGAGTTGTCACAAAATAGGTGTACAAACCCTAGTACATGTCCCTAGGTGGACCAAGAACGAACATAGAGAACTTGGGCAAGGGCGGCTCCGTGAGGAACTAACCCCGCGTAAGAACAACACGTGTTTTTTTCGGGGTGTGTGCCTCCTTCGAGCGTAATACCCGGTTGGCCCAAATAGTTGCAAACAGTCTATTTATCTCCTTTGTATTCGTGGAACTAAATATCATTCGTATACGTCATTACTCTTTTGGCAACTTAACTGAACAGAGGACAAAAACCACAAAGGCAACTAGATTTATTAGGGTTGGACCTCCCAGCAGCGACCCGCATTTCTACTCCCCACCCATACTCCCGAAAGAAAGTTAAGAAGGTTATCCCAGGTCGAGTTGCCCCAATTTTATTCCCCCGATCTAGCTCTTTGAGTTGAGGGGGTGGTTGAAGGGTAAGGGTCCCAACAAGTTAGGCTCAGGCCCACACTGGCTAAAGGGGTTAGGCGGCCCAACGAAGCAAGGCCCGACAAAGGGGTCAAGGGGTAGGCTAACTCGTTCGGTAACCAATCCCGCGAAGCATTAGAAGCATGAGTGGTGTACGAGCATGCATAAGTATAACCAATCAGTCCGGGGTAATAAACTATAAGTACAGGGGAAGGAAGGGTCCGGGCCCCCTCAATTCAAGGTGTTAAGCGGTGCATCAATCGAGATGTTGTGGGGGCAGACAACCAACGTAATTGTCAAATATAGATCTAGAACGATTGTCCGAGCGAGAGGTTCCTGCGCAACCCAGGAAGGCCAAGCGCAATAAGGGTTCAAGAGGCCAACAACCAACCAGCTAAGGAACACCGAGAGGATATGTGTTCAAGGAAGCAACACCGAGAGGATATGTGTTCAGGAAGCCGGGCAAGGAAGAAGGACTTCCGCTCTCTAGGAAGGAATTCTCGGGAATATATCCAGTGAAATGGCTCGAAGTAGGGGTTCTATCTGAAGAACAAGCACGAGGAACAGGATACAGAATATGGGCCCACCAAACGGAATATCAGCCCACAAAAAGAAGTACGGGGGAGGTATGATCAGCGCAAGGACTAGCTAGCTCAGTATGTATGCTTGCTAGCCTAAGGCTTAGGATAGTAGGTTGCCCAGCGCATGAGCAGGACGAGGTGCGGTTGACAGCAGGGCACCAACGAACTAGCGAAAGGGATGACCAGCCCGCCCGAACCAAGCACGGGAGGGAGAAGTACCAGCCTTAAACGTTTCAAGGTCGGATCCATCCCAATAAGAAGCGTAGTAGGAAGACACGCAGCAAACCAACTAGCTAGGACGAGTCCCGGGTGAAAGATGAGAATCCCAGGAACTCTAGCTACCTGCCTGAGGTGAGACCGTAGAATCGTAGAGGTTTATCCCGATCCCGGGAACAGTAGTTCAAGCGAATGAGCATAGGTAATATACTATAATATATATATTGGAAAGGCCCGACGAAGGTCTTGAAAAAAAGGATCAATGAGAAAAATTCCTCTTCCATATATATATTCTCTTTTGCTTGTTCTCACCACTCGCCCCGCTTTCGTAGCAAGAGCAATGGAATGCCAGTGGAAGAAGACTCGTTCGCACCTATTTCGAATTAACCTAACCCGTCCGTTCCTTCTGGAATAGCAGTGTTGTTTTCCAGGATCAATTGGGTTTTCGCACATTCTAATGCTCCTTCCATTCTGGCACATGCATTCCGGCCAGATCTACTAACTATTCTAGTCGCAATGGATATTCGGGCAAGTAACTAACCCTGTTCTAATCAGTTAGTGCTTGGGCGTGAGACAAAGAGGTTTCAAAAAGTAAGGTCGTCGATTGGGCAGGCTCAGAAACGTATTAGTAGGCGGCAGGCAATGGATTTGACCCAAGAAGAATGTTCCGTGGGGTTCGATTGATTGCACCAGAGGGGGCTTTGTATAACAGGAACAAACGGTCAAGGATAAAAAAAGGGTGGTCTAATAGGAGAAAATGGGGGAAGCATGAGGGAACACGAACGAATGCAGAACTTGTTGAGAGGTCTAGATCAGTAGCTCGAGGATTACTGAAGAATATGGCTCGGCTGCGCAAGAATCAGCCCGGCCCAAGAAGATCAATAGTGCCTACCCACTCTACTAAGATTGCTAAAGCAAGTGGTTTGGAAGCACGTCCAATTACTCACTAAGTGTTGTAAGTAAAGAGAAGGGTGGTTATTGGTTGGTAGCACGGTCGCACGTGAAGTAAAGGCAATAAGTAGGTGAAAGGTAATAGAATGCTGTGCCCACCCACCCAAGCGTTAAGATATTCTAAGTAAGGCAGTAGTCAATCAAACAGGGCAGTTTCTTTCCACGCACGATCCCTCCCACAACTGGTTGTTCCTATGCGCCACTTCCATTCATCGTGTAGGCTGAACCATTCCCTCCCTAAAGGAAGGGCTGTATAGTGGAACTTGAAGTTAAGTGTCTAGGCCTGACCCTTCAAAAAGTAAATTGCTCAAAGCTATGAGTAAAAAGAAAGGTATGCGTATAGGGGTCCTAACTAAAAGGTCTGTCTGTAAAAGCACCCACCCCTTTATCGAGCACGTGCCCCAAGGTAAGGAGAGAGTTCGATAGATAGCCATCGAGATAAAGAACCTGCGTAAACCTGCGAGCTATCCATCTCTCCTCCCTGATGGTAAAAGAAGGAAAAACCAGCGTCCTGCGAGAGGGATTGAGAGGGCATTTGAACCTGCTCCTATTTATTGATAGGCTTAAAGGAAGGACCTGCGTGAGGAAGGTCATTCGATAGGCTGGCTAGATAAAGCGAGAGAAAGCAATTTATTACTACCTTACTAGTGAAAAGGGAGTCAGTTTTATATTAGAAGGGTCTTTGTGACAGGTCATTCCTTATATATGTAATTACACATTTATATGTGAAAAAGAAGGAGCGTACAGATTAGGTCTGAGAGAGATCAAGGAGATACTGCCCCATCTTTGGGAGATCAAGTCGGGACGGATGAGGTCTTCGTCGGAAGGAAGGTTCAAGAAGCAGGACTCGAACACAAGCAGGACTGGAAGGGGTTCCTCGAACGCTGGGCAACCAAACGCTGATCGAACTATCTATCTGTTTCGCACCACGTCCCCGTAAGGGAACAACAGCTGTTGACCTACCTCATTATCAGAGGTTATATAACAAGGTGGGTATAGCATCTAAGCTCTCAACAGCAGCCTTACCCTATCCGAAGGAATGATAACGTAGATAATGTTTATTCAAATAGAACATTATCCCAATGCTTTCGGTTGGTTACCTTAAAAACTACCGGCGACCCAAAATACCCGCTATTTCTCTATCTTGAAGATTCGTACGAGAATCTATCGGTATATTTAAGACTTCCCATTGTCTACATCCATAGAGACACTTGCCTTAGTACTAGCCCATAGATGAGACTGCCTTAAGCCATAGAGAGTGAAAGCCTTAGTCTTATGCTTAAGCACCTTACGGTACCTTAAGAGGCTCTTTAAGTAAGTACCCATTCTTTGAAAAATAAAAAGCAAAATGGTTGTATCCCTCTCCCTCGTACCTCAGGAGAGCGGCTCCGCTCAAAGAATGAGTAGGTTTTAAGAAATCTGTTGTACTTCACTTTGTTCCCTTTTCCTATCTGGGTCTGGGTGGGGCAAATATAGCTGTAGAATCCTGTGACTAAGGCAAGCAGGCTTGTAGCGTTTCTCCCGACCCTGGGGTCAAGGCAGTAAGACTCAATCATCATTTTACGCCTTCAAGGTTTGAAGCTTCAATAAAGTTCAAAGAGGATCACCAGGGGAACTATTTTAAGGTCAAGTAGGAAATACCCGGCAAGCAGCACACTTCGCAGACACCACTACTTCTGTTTACTGATCCTGGCCCAGCAGCTAAAGAAACAAGCAGCTAAGAACCCTTCTTTCTTTATTGATTTTATTATCTGTTGGTGCACCTTACAACACTGTTCGTTGTCTTTCGTTGGCAGTTATCTGCCCGTAGTGGCTGTATCCCGTTGTAGCCGTTGTTGTAGCTGTGTGCCGTAGCTGTTTGTTGGCGCGTCGTTCTTGCTGTATCTGTAGTTGCTGTCGTTGCTTCTTCTGTTGTTGGCGTATTTGTTGCCGTAGCCATATATGTTGTCGGGCTCTATGCGAGTGACAGGTCTTATTTCAATTGGTCCAGGCGTGTCCCTCCTCCTTCCCTTGTTGTGAAGGCCTATTCTATGGATTCAAGAAGGCATAATGTGTGGCGGAAAAGAAGGCTGACGTAAGGTAATAGTTTCTTCAGCTGTAAATGGGCGTCTGGATGTGTGGCTAAGGTTATAAAAGCCAAATGATGGGAAATAACCTGATGTTGGGGCTTGGGCAGGTTAAGTGAAGTAAGAGTAGGGCCATCCAATAGGGGGCTAGAGCTGGTCAAATAGGGCTATATAAAGAGAGCTCTATAAGTATTACCATGTTCCGCCCCATTGAGTTTAAGGGTTAAGGCGTATGTATTCGAACGTCTCTATCCGCTCTTCATGGAGGGCATGACACTAAACAAGGGGGATACTTTGTAGGCCATCTAACGGGGGAAACTTTATAACCTATCATGAACAAGTTCAAGTGATAATGGTATATTAATATAAGGCATAAAGGATTGTTTCTAGAAGGCTTCTTAATGAGTGATTCAATAAGGCCTAATGTGTGAGTGAGCGTAATGTGTATATGCCTTAAGCATGTCTTCTCTGTCTGCGCTCTTATTTCTTAAGTCCGAGTAAGCAAAGGTAAAAGAATAGTTAATTGGGTGAGATCCCTCCCCTCACCAGTCAAGAGCCGGAGTAGTGAGCACCAACAGGTTGTGGACCTGGCTTTGGTGTCGCGAACACCTTCCTCAGCTGCCTCGTTCGGATCAATCCATCCGAGGGTGCAGGGGCCAAGGGATTGGTACACTCCATCCATCAGGGCCCGTTGTTTCTTTCATCCTGAGCACCCGGGCCGGGGAATCTCAGCAAATAACACCGACCTTTAATCTGCTTAATATTGGTCCCCACTTCCCTCCCCCTAGATTGGAAATGGCATGGCATGGAATGAAGATTCTGGTCCTTTTTTTACGGGCCTTTCCCCTTCATTATTAAGGGGAGGGAATATTCTTCCATCGTCGTTGGCTTACCCTCTCCTATCGACGGTGGACACGGTGGGTGAATGCTTTGGGGAGATGCCTTCCTTAGTTTGGGAGATAAACATGAGGCTGGGCTGGTTAGACAGCATGCCGGGAGTAGTTTCTATAGATCGGAGAGGGGCTAAAAATGCATGCCTACATCACCCACGTCTTATGAAGCGCGTGACTCAGGCGAAGACAGAATCCTTTATAAAAAAAGATGTCCTTACCCTCCCTACTTAATGATGGGTGGGGGGGCTTCCTATTCTACAATGCTGCAGATGCCAATTTTGTTCACTATACAAGTATCGCTAGAATATTGCACCAAAGCCTTTCAGTCAGTTTAATCGCACGCAAAATCAATATACGCAAGAGCTGTGTCACCAGCTCCCAAGCCGTGCCTCAATCTACCCCTCAAATGTTTGTTTAAGGGCGGACGATTGATTGGCAATTAAGGATTGGTGCTGGGATTGGCCCTGTACAGGATTGGTAGGTTGGGGATATTTGGTAGGTTGGGGACATTTGGTAGGTCGGTCCGAGCTTAGCTCAATGCGATTCTCTAATGTGTCATTAACATTACCCTTATCGCCATTCTCATTGGATTATTGAGAATTATCATAAGGATTCATAGAGACACCGGCGCATGTTCATTCATCAAGGGTGCCAGTGCCTTTATTGGTGTTTAACAATATAATAAGGGAGGGTCCATTTGGCCATTCAGGATTGGATTGGTAAGGATTGCTCTCATTGGTATAGAATGCATTGGATTGCATGGCAAGGATTGGCAATTCATGATCCATTCCATCCACTTTGGCCAGGATTGGTCACCTACAAGTAGTAGTCCATTGGCAATTGGCATTCCTCATTCTCCCTTCCCAATGAAATGAGATTCTCGATCGTAGTTGCCTTGAAAAGACCTTACCACGTTTCACTGTTGCCTCGACTCATGAGATCTTAGTATACGTTCCACTAGACAGACCCATCAGGGCCAGGAAAAGAATAAGAATAAGGATAAGGATAAGGACAAGGTTAAGGCCAAGGAGAAGAAGAGCACAACACCATAGAAAGGATCGCACGCATTAGATTAGAAGGGAGGGTTGGTTAATCGGGACTTGACTGGCTGGATAGGCAGACCTTATCAGTTCGAAGCCTTGAAAAACCAGAATCAAACAAATCAATCGAACTTGGACCAGCATCCGAAGCTCTCCAATCATTAGAAAGGGTTGGTTGAGATGATCAAGACCAGGTCAATCTTTCCCCAGGCAATACAGTACGACGCTTTGGAGTTAATCCTCTTTATGCTATCTCTAGTGACTTTTCACACAGGATACGAGTCAGTACAATGTAAGTCTTTAAAGAAACTCTGAGTTTACGTCTCTTTTCAGGAATGACGTGTATGAATAGTCTTGGTAACTAGCCAGGCCAAGGAAGATAAGTGAGTGCATGAATATATAAGGCTCTAGAAAGAACTACTCAATAAGCATGATACGAGCCTCTAAGGTAGCCTGCCCTACAAAGCACTGAGCTAACGAACCGTTAGTAAGCCACTTAAAGTCTATTCTTTCTTTATACTTTCTTTCTTTAGGCATTTCCATATCGAATGATAAAAATAAGACCTTCCCTTCCCATCTTTCTTTAGATATGTAATTTCGGTAACTAGATATGGGTGGAGAGATAGATAGAATAATCTTTCATGAACTTTCTTTCATGAAGAAGCTTTGAAAGTCAGGTCGCCTTACATGGTTGGTCCACCTAGGAAAGTAGGTAATTCTTAGCCTCAGTAATGACCAAGAGAGATCTCATTATATATGTAATTACGCTTTTATTTTATTATCTAAGGAAAGATTCGAAGGCCTGTAGGCTCTTTAACCTTCTTCTCCCTCTTAGGCAAATAGCCATGGAAGCTACGTATCGGAGCCAAGATCGATAAGGAAAGATTCTTTTCAATATTATTACTTATATGAGATTATTGGATCACCATCATTCTAGAAAATGAAGATTCTGCCTTCTCCTAAATTGATAATTTCTAAAAGGATATCTCAGCGATTTGAGGGGAAGAAATCTAGTTCACTTACCTGAAAGAAGGTAGGCCCATGTTCGATCTGGTAGGCCCATGCTCGTGTTCGCTCTTTCCCCCTCGTGTTCGCTAAGGAAGGGAATTAGAAATATTTATCCTCAACCTGATATATTTGCCAGAGAGAAGGTAGGCGCATGAGTGAGATAGATGTCCCAATATGCTACTACTTTCTTTCCCCACTAGGTATGCGTAGCTCAGTCCTCACTGCGATGCCTACCTCGTAGCTAGGCCTGTGCTATCTATGCCTACCCAGGTTCCTGTGCTATGCGTAGCTCAGCCCTCGTCTCTTTTGAGGGGAATAAATAGAAGTTCCGCCTTCCTTCCTGCCCGGGAGGAGCCGAAGGTCCCTTTCCCGAGGAGGAAGGCAGAGGAGATTCATTCTCAGTGGCAGGCTGAATGGATGGGGAAGGGATCAGCCCCCGTCCGCTATGCTATCTATGCTATGTTAAGCTCGATCTAGGTAGCTCCCGAAAGAAAGGAAAGGGCAGAGTTCTTGGTAAAGTGAGTGTTTGATTGGAAAGGAAAAGCAAACCCACCCTCCCTTATGTCCAAGCGAAAGAGGCGCACCTGACCTTAGAACAAGTAAGAGGTAGGTAGGTTTTTGGTGAGATTACGTATGATAGGCGTCGTTGAGCGGAGAACCCTTCCTTAATCGATCGTCGCGGAACGGTAGTAAGCTGCTTGAAAGATAGGCAAGTAAAGTAGAGTAGACGCTAGCGCTTCCCAGTCCTCGTTCCTCCCGGCCGGCTTCCCTCCCTCTATGTATGTACTCTGTGCTTCTCAAGCATTCTCCAAGGAATCAATCACCCGTCCGCCAGCCACCATCCATATCTAATATAAAGGGGGGGGCACATCGTAAGTTCACAAGCAACCAAGTAAGGTTGGGTCAACCAAGCGTTCTGAGCCAGGCTCGGGCTTATACCGAAGCTACTGGCTCTCAAATGGCTACGTCTTACCTTCTGCCTTCTTATTGCTCGTTATATACGAATCAATCCCCCTTCCTTTGTACGCCACTATCCCTTTTCACCCACGGCTTTACTTGAATTGTTTTTGTGTTGAAAGTCGCAGCTAACAGAACTACCGAGCGATAAAGGAAGGAATGCAAGTAGGAAGGAAGGCATGGCTTGGCTCTTTAACCCTCCTCCTTCTCTCTCTTGCGGGGCGGGTCGGAGGCACTCGACCAATTGTTCCACCAATGGATGTTCATGACTTATAGTTTTTGATTGGAAGGATGGATGGCCATGGGTTTTCCTCTAAAGGGCCAGGCCCAAGCGAAAACATGAGGAAGATATATAGATTGTTTCTTTAGACAGAGACAGGGAAGAGTTATGGGTTTTTACCTCGGTACGCTCTTTCAGAGCTACCCTCACTACCCATGAGGTGTTGACTTGTACTTTATAAGAAGGAGACCAGACAGAGACTTTAGGAGGACCAAAGGGACTCATCAAGCTTCTCTCTTTATCAGGAGGAAAAAGCCATTAGTATACTCCTTGAATCTTAATCAGACAAGGAACACCCCTTGATAAAGACCCAAGGTTAAGGCAAGTCTCCATCTTTCTCTTTATTAAGAGCCATTACCTTGATATCTCCACTTGTCCTTGATAAGAAGGAGACCAGGAACCACCGAAGGTACGCACCTTTACTATGAGGTGCCCACTTTCACCTACCAAAGAAGGAAAAAGGAAACCAGACAGAGACTTTAGGAGCACCAGCGGACAAGCGAAAGTATACCTCTTGGTCATGCATCAGAATAGAGACTGGATTTTCACTGGCACAGGAGACAGACTACGAACAGGAGACAGACTACGAATCCCTTATCACACTAGTCAGATCCAGACAGATACTTACTTTATGCTAGTCAGTACTATTGCTTACTCTTCATAATACTGCACACATAAGAACATCATACTGTCTCATACATAATACAATATCACTAGTAAAAGGGGGAAAGGTGAAGTATCAAGATCAATTTGAAATAAAAAGTAGGGGAGGCTTAAATCTTCTCTCAGAATTTGAAGAAATAGAATAAACAGATCAAATCTGAAGACTCTTAGATATGCCTCGGGACCCTAGACAGCCCGGACAGATAAAGATTCTGTCACAGTTGCAGAGACAGGGAGGGACAGAGACAGATGCAGGAGAGGACACCAGAGCAGCGGGGGCACAGACAGCAGCGGAGCCAGTTGCATCTTTTATGCCCGGTTCCATCGATCCATGAATCGAGAGCTGATAGGTTACTCTTACTTCGCATGTGTTGCAGCTTTCCCCTTCCTCCCGTTGGATTACTTAGCAGCTAGGTAGCCCTTCCTGTTACATAGCTTCCCGTAGGATCCATGGTATTGGTATAGCTTCCGTTGATGGATCACTCCGGTTCCATCGATCCATGCATAAAGGAGAGATCCCTCCGCTCTCATGGTCTGTTTTCCGCGGAAGCCCTCGCTTCCTTTCTGCTATCGTCGTCAATGTGCCCGGCCTTCTCATATCTTCGGTCGTATGATGCTCTGTGCCCGGTTGCTCGTCCCCGTCCGCCTTACTTTATGTTGTCTTCTTCCCCAGTTATGTGGGTAGGGAAGGCTCATAGTGATTTTACGGGTCCTTTAAGGTGATAGCTTTCCTAAGTGTAACCAATGTAAGGCTCCTCTTTTTTGAAAGTACTCTTTAATTCACAAATACATCTCAGAAGGGACAAAAGACATACCCCACAAAGAAGCTACTCCGCTCCTAAGGTTTGTTTTAGTTATGCCCAGCAAACGAGGAAGAGGGTCAATGATAGATTATTCATTGGGGTTCTCTGGAATGCCACTTTTATTAGTAAACCACCCTTCAGAAAAGCAGTTATCCTGCATAAAGCCGGTCTCTAGCCCTATATCCCGTCTCTTTTACATGAGGTAAACTGGGTAAGAAAGCCATAAAGATCGATCAGAAGTGATAAAAGAGATCCCCCACAAATATGATACTCCGCCCCTAAAGGGGATATCTCATTTGCACATAGCAGAAGGGGAGGTTCGACGATAGATTCTTCTTCATTTGGGTATTTATATGGATTATTTTCTTAGTAAACTTTTCCTTTTTAGACATTGGCTACTTTACCTTTAGGAGCAGCTGGGACAGTACATGGTCGCAACTGTCACCAAATGCTACCTATTCTTGGTATACAGCGTTTTAGCCCTACAGATCCCGAGGACAAGTAGGAAGGAGCCTTTAGGGGCAGCCCTCCTCACTCAGTCTAAAGCAGCCCTCCTCACTAAGACTGACCTAAGGCAGGGCTCGTAAGGCAGTTGGGGAGATTACTTTACCATTTATATATATTGAGTTATTAGACCGGGGTACTATACCCTTTAGGGGCTTTACTCAGGCTCGCACCCTAACACTTTCCTTGGTTGGCCCGGCTGCACTCTTTACCTGGCTGGGCTCTTTAGAGGCTAAAAAGGGCTCACACTTATAGGTTTCCTGGCGGTGTTGCGAGCACTTCCACGCTTTCCTGCCCACCCATAGAAGTCTTATGTGTGAGCGAATAAAGCTCCGGTATATTTTTTCCCCCTACCAACTGAGCTATAGGAGAGGGAGGTTTATATACGTAATAAGATGCAGTAGATAGGATATAGGTGCAGTGATAGGAGAGCAGTTATAAGTACGCATAGATGCAGTGATGAATATCTGATTGATAGGTGTGCCTAGATGCAGTGATAGGTGGGTCTATTGGTGTAATAGGTGCGATAGAGACCGAGTAGCCGAGCTTGAATCAGAACCTATTGATCGAGTGGTTGAAGCACCGTTTCAGACATAGTTCCGAACTGCAATTCCATATCCGGGTGCAGAGGAAGGAGTAGCAAGAACCAAGGCAGGAGCATAGGCATAGGTAGCAAAGACAGGGCCTAGGTTTAAGCACCTGTTGAAGAAGCTGTTTACCCCGTTTATTCACCAACATAAGAAACAATACCAGTTGTTGTTAATTCACCACCGGAATCAGCAGAGCAAACAGTAAAGATATGGGCAGGAGCATATCCAGTTTTAGATCCTCCAGGTGCACAACCGGTAGCTTCAGTAGCAGATCGATATCGAGATGCAGTCCCATCAATAGCTTCAGCATCCTCTCCAGTGCCAGTAGCAGAGCCAGTCCCAGACCTAGCTGCTACCGTTTCACCCGTAGCGAGATATGGATCCACCGATTTAACAGATATACGAAACGACGGTTCTAGCAAAGGTAATAGCAGTAGCAGATTCAAAACGAGTAGATGCACCAGCACTTTGCCTAGCATCCCTAATGGTTGGGTTATCGCGCGTTGCATGTGAGCAGAATTCGCCATGTGTTTCCAATATTGGTTGTATTGTTGGTTTGTTGGGCATTTTAAGAGATTGAGAATGAACCAGGATAGGGCCAGCTTCTAAAGGTCAATATTCCAGCTTTATAGGGGCAAGGTTTGCACTATCCCATTTACCGCTTTGACTTTGGTCACCTCACTATCTGAGGCGGGCCCCTACCCAGAATCTTGGTGGTAGTGGTTAATCGCTAGCGCTTGCATGAGGTTGCTTGGTTGGGTTGGCATTGCTTGCTTGCTAGAGGGGGGAACCTGGCGGCTGCTGCTGGCTAGACAGCTGGTTGGCTTCTTGAGCTTGCTGGCTAGAGGTGTTGAGGCGTGACCGGACAAAGGAAGAATCTATGTTGCATGTAGCAGGGTTGGAAACAAAAGCTCTCCCTGAGATATGCGATCTTTATACCTGTACGCCTCTCTCTCGAGACCTGCCTAGGATCTTCGATCTTTTTACTTTCTTTCTGGCAATGATGAGACTAACTGGGGCTATTGGCAAGGAACCTCTGTAAGGACCAGCTATCGACGATTGACTATCCTGGCACTGAGCATCACCTCTCCTGGCTCTCGTTGACCACTGGGAATGACCACCACCTGGCTATGACCAGCTTTAAATGACTGGCTATCATCAAAGCCCTTCTAGCTCATACTGACAACTGGTTATACTGGCATTGCAGGCATCGACTCTGACTAATTGGCATTGAGTGCATGAAGTCTGGCATTGACACTTGGCATGAAATATCGGCATCTAGTTAAACACCTGGATCGCTCGACTAGTGGCATGTACTAGCGGCATGGACTATGATTCCTGGATCGACTCTTGACTCTTGTATCGACTAGCGTCTATTGGCTATGAGTGGCTCTGACTGTAGCTTATGGGCTGCTATGACTGGCGTATGATGCTCAACAGGTGAATCATATATAACACAAGCTTTAGTAATTTGTTCTTGTACGGGTTGTACCAGCTTCTTGGGATTCTCTCAGAGCCCTCGGTTCATAATCTTCTATTGAGCAAGGATAAGGGTGCTCAACCTCCAATCGAATCCATCCCTTGAATAAATAAATAAAGGCAGTTTGGCCATCCCGCTCCTTTCCTTCCTAATCTCCTCCCGGTTGAATACTCCCAGGACTCATGGTTGGCAGAGGAGAGGACTGGTGGGCAGAAACCTAAGGCAGAAGACTCATAATCTAGCTCCTCAAAATCAAGAATCAATTGGACTCTCTCTGCTCCTCAACCGGTGCATTGTAAGTAATGCACCGTCATGTCATCTAATTGAGGTAGGAACATTTCCTTCCTTCCATGATTCCGTAGCGTTATAGGTAGAGATCGAGGGTCTATTTCGAGTTCTAAGGATATGGCTGCTTTAGGCGAGACCTCCTGGTTATGACCGGTTGGGAATGATTGGCACTGATGGTCTCCCGGGTATTGTCTACTATCTATCTGCTACCGGGTATTGGCTTACTGGGAATGATTGACTATAGGCTGAGTGGCTATGACCATTTGGTAATGATGGGCTATCGGCTATGATCGGCCATCGACAGCCAGCCTTTGTGACAAGTACCTCCTTCCTGGCGACTGGCTCTCGGCAAAGAGAACTTGCTATCGGCTATCGGCAATGACTCTGGTGCTTATGCTATGTCTGGCAGGCTTAGTTAGCTCTATGCGGGCTGTATAATCTAATGTTGCGTATACGCAAGTGATACCGTGTGTTTGTGGTAGCGGGTAGAGTTCGAGGAATAGTTTCGAGGAATAGGTCGAGATCGAGGTAGAGTTCTAGGGTCGAGGTCTCTGTATGACTGTCCTCAACCGAGCAGCCCTGCCCAGGAGCCCATGAGCCCAGCCCAGCAATGATCGGCCGACAATGATTGGCAATCGGGTATGACTGCTACGGTATGAACCTAACTAGGTGCATTGTATATAACGAGCTGTATTAAATCGCTATTGGTGTGACATCGCTATGACTCCCTCACTCGGCCCCGTACCGTCCGTACCGCCCGTGGGACCCTCTATCCCGCCCGAAAGATGTGGCTGTTGTCCGTGGTACCGCCCCTCTCAGTAGATGTGGGCCGCCATCAATAAAAAACAAAAAAAGCAAGCCCGAAATCAAATCAAGAGGTAAAAAGCACATCAACGTAGATGAACCTGTCTCTCTCTCTCGTCTCTTGATAACTTGGGGGCAATCTCCATGCTCTGTTCCATTGTTGATGTGGTCCTTCTGTCTCGCGGATGAAGGGGGAAGAAGGGCATACCTTTTATTAGAGATAAACGTCCTGAAAGGGTATATTTTAGTAATAAGAAAATCTATGTTTAGTGCCCCAGTGGGGTGGGTAGGTTGTATTGAAACACTTCAGTAAAGGTAAGGGAGAAAGGGTTCATAGTAAGAGTGCCTGTTGTCTACCTCATAAATATTATTGTCTACCTCTTCATCAAGTGGTAATTGAAGCCCGCAACCAATGCTCTAAGTTAAGATGAATGTATCCGGTATATAAAGGGTGGTTAAGACGACAGGTTGTTGGTTGATCCATCCGGCCCTGATAATAGGTTTATAGTGGTACCTCCCCAAGAGCATTAATGGTTCATGGTCTAGGGCAAGCAGGTCTAGTTCTAGCAGGTGGGTGCCCGGTTGGAAACACTAAAATAACGGGAAAGTACAGGGTTCATAGAAGAGTGCCTTACCTACTAAGTCAATTTCCTAGCTGAGCAATAGGTTGGGGCATCAATCAGTAAGTGGGGTAAGTGAGGCATTATCCAGAAGGTGGTAAATAGAAAAGGTGGTAGCAGTAGGTCCAACTTCCTTTCATCCAGTAGGCTTCAAAAGGTAATATTCATATTCTAAGTGCCAACCTCCCTCCACTCCAATCTCTGAAGTTCTGGCTTTAGTGAATAAATCCAAGAAGGCAGTTCCAACGATCCAACTACAGGTTGTTTGTTCTTTCATGTGCCACCCACTTCCATTAATAGTGTAGCTTCTAAAGTCAATAGCCAATGTTCTGCCTACCACCAAGCCAAGCAATAACTAATTTTCTGAGAATAGCGTAGCCCCTACAAATAGGCGTTACCACTGGAAACAGGCAACTTCTACCGAGATAGGCCAATACAGACTAGCTCTCTTTCTACTTGATTTTAGATATCGCCCCGCTAAACCCATATCATGTCCCAATAAGATCCCCATCTCATGCCCCAATATGAGGGGACATCCACATAAATGGGTGGTCCACCGGACGGACCAATGAGCAATAGGAGACCTAACCACGATAACTAGCCATAGCAACCAGACCTAGACCCTTGACCTCTTCCCAACCATGGCCCTACACCTCCACCTAGAACCTTTACATCGAACCAAACATTGCCCTCGATCAAATTTGTCAAACCTCACGTTTAGCCAGCACAGGTTCTCTCTATTATTCACGGGTTTTAGCAGCTTCGTTTTATTTCTCAGCCAGCCTTACATCGTAGCATCACAGGTTGTACCAGCTCTTGGTTTCAACAACCCGCCTCGCTACTCCCCGCTTCACGCCCCCCGATGACGAAAAGAACGAGCACCCGGGAATGAGCGCGACTATGGGTGGGGCCTAATGAGCCCTGCTTAAAGAGAAACCCCTTATGAGGAGCCCTTATGAGAGAGAAGCCCTGGTTTAAAGAGCCTTGGTTTAAAGAAGATTCGGGGAAGAGTACGACAAAGGAGCCGATTGATACCGAAACAACTCCAACCCGCCCTTCCTTCCGCTACTTCCCGCCCCGCATCACGAAAGGAACGAGCACCGGTTACAGATAAGGGTAACTGAAGAGGACCAAGGTACGAAATAAGGAGCACAGGCCAGGACTAAATGGCCAGTAATAAATCCCCTGGTTGTTGGTTAGGAGCGTTCATCCATATTGCTTGTCGTATAAGGTCAGGGTCAGGTAAGGTCCGGTAAAGTATGGTCCGGTAAGGTATGGTAAGGTCAAGCCTGGTCAGATAAGGTAAGGTCCAGTAAGGTCAGGTCAGGAGTTCGAACCGGATGGGTAAAGCCCCAGATCATAGCCGAGACGTTGAAAGAAGGATCGATAGCGCATAGAAGAGAGAATATCGCCTGGATATTATTTTGGCTGGGGGTTATCGCTTCGCTGGTCTGGATTTAGGGGGGGGTGGAAGTTAGTTGATTGCTTTGCTTGCCTGGATTTTAGAGGTGCGTGGTGGAAGTGATCGCTGTCGCTTGCCTATAGATTCAGCGGGTGGAGAAAAAGAAAAACAAACCCGCTACCCGAACCCGAGCCAGAGCCCGAACCCGAGCCAGATCCAGATACCCGAAGGCCAAAGGTTAATTTACTGCAATGAGAGGACTGTTACCTTATGACTAGTAAGAATAAGGTGCCAAGGTATGAACAGAGTCAGACGCAAAGGCAGATGCCCAAGCTAGAGCATAAGCAAAAGCAGCTGCATCGGTGGAGGGCGCAAAAACTACCCTTCCAGCTC